>Ga0302314_10003055_pt1 | contig 30985 bp, 26 predicted proteins | sample III_Palsa_N2_3_FD_200533 | JGI IMG/M metagenome (GOLD analysis project Ga0302314, IMG submission 200533) | Peat permafrost microbial communities from Stordalen Mire near Abisko, Sweden - III_Palsa_N2_3 | ecosystem: Environmental > Terrestrial > Soil > Palsa > Peat permafrost | place: Sweden... | reverse complement strand
TCTTATTGTCAGCCATCCCCTTGAGCGCAATGGCGAGGGAATGATTGGTATTGCCCTGACTCGCGAGCAGGACGCTTGAGCCGTCAGTCTGCGCGATCAGCAGGTCAGCCGCACCGTGATGGGTAAAGTCGGCGGCAACAAGCGCATTGGGCGATTGCAGTTTGAGCTGATCGAGATGCAGCGCAGCGGTAACGTCGACAAAGCCCGCAGGTCCCTGATTACGCAGTACACGGAGCGCCGGTCCATTCGCAGTCTGGATGAGTAGCGCGACGTCAATCCAGCCGTCGTTGTCGATGTCGACCGGGGTCGCCGACGTTGCACCGATCGCATCCGTCAAAGGAAGCGGAACGCGCTCAAAATGCTGGCCGTCAAGATTGCGCCAGAGCGTGACGCCTGGTGCTCCGGCGTGCGTGAGCACAACGTCCATCCAGCCGTCTTTGTTGTAGTCGAGGGTGGTGACGGATGTCGTCGGAGGAAGCCCGTCAGCAAAGAGCGGCGAGGCGGCAAACGGGCCTTCGCGGCGGTTCGCGAAGAAGGTCGGCGCGGGAGAGGAGCCGGTGACAAGGAGGTCGACCGCGCGGTCGTTATTAAGGTCAGAGAGGATAGCGTTCGTGGTCGGCGTGCTGCCACCGAGGCCGGACTCCTTGGTCCAGTCGGTGAACGTCTTGTTGCCGTTGTTGCGCCAGAGCGCGCTAAGGGGGGAGCCGGTCACGAAGAGGTCGAGGTCACCATCGTGATCGTAGTCAACGAAGGTAAGGCTCGTGGGTTTATTGGCGGAAACGATGCTCGTGGCCTTGGTGACGTCTTCAAAGCGCCCATCGCCGAGATTGCGATAGAGCAGAATCGCAGGCGCTCCATCGGGCCGGGTGAGGGCAAGCGCGATGTCCGGCAGTCCATCGTTGTCATAGTCGCCGACGGCGCAGGCGATGCCGGTGCCGGACGCATCGAGGCCCGTATTGGCCAGCGGCACGAGGGCCTTGGCTGTGGGGCGAAAGAGCTGGATCGCATGTTCGCCCGAGCCAAGCAGCGCGACAGTGAGAGCGTTCGCTCCATCCTTCGCGGTCAGGTCGATGAGGCAGGCTGCGCCTGCAGTCTTGCCGGGCAATGCGCTCGAGTGCCAGCTCTCCGCGAAGGTGACGGGAATCATCGGGGCAACGCTCGTCACGGCGAGCGACGCGTCTTCGACGTGGCCGTAGCGGCCTTCATCGCCGTAAGTGTGGGAGAGCGGCGCGCCCAGGTGCGATGTGGTGATGTGCTGGAACTGAACGAAGGCTATGTGGGCTTCGTCGGTCTTGCCCTGGCGCTGCAGGGCGCGGGCAAGGCCGAACTCAGATGAGGCGTGCAGTGGGCTGAGCTCCAACGCTTTGCGGAACTCCACAATGGCGGCGGGAAGGTCGGCGAGTTCGAGATCGACCGAGGCGGCGAGGTAGTGCGTATCCGGATCGGCAGGATCGATCGCGAGCGCCTTGTTGAAGGACTCGAGCGCCTGCTTCGGTTGGTTCTGATTGCGATCGAGCAGGCCGAGCGCATACCAGGTATGTGGATCGCGCGGAGCCTTCACGGTGGCGACATCGAGTGCCTTCTGGGCCTCAGGAAACTTCTGCAGATAGAGCCACGCGATGCCCTCGTTGACCTTGGCGAGCCCAAGCGAGGGATCGGCTTCGTAGGCCTGGGAGAACTTTGCGGCCGCCTTCTCGAGCAGTTGCTGGTTCATGTAGGCGGTGCCGAGGTTGTTCAGGCGTGCGGCTTCGAGCGCGCGCGTGGGCGTCTCGGCAGCGTGAAGAGAGCCGGCAAGAAGCAGGGCTGGAAGGAGAACGAATCGCGCGGAACGGCTGCGGAGCGGAGTGAGGCGTGGGAAGGAAGGCTGGGTCAGGTGCGTCGGCATAGCTGAGGGGAATGTATCATCTTCGACCCTTGCCGGGCAGGCGCAAACCTCAGGCTCATGTGGTGCGAAGAACAGAAGCTACGGGTACCTTCGGCGGATGAAAGCCAGGTTGTGACGATCTTTCATCGCCCTCGGCGATCGCGCGTCGCGGGCAAGCAGAGAGACGCTGCACGAAGTCCGCGCTACTGCGGAGTCGTGGCGGCTGGTGACGTCGGCTTACTGTTCGAGTCGGATGCGTCCGACGGCGGGTTGTCGTAGAGGCTGGGCGGCTTGCGGTGGTGTTCGGGCTCGGCAGCGGGAGGTGCAGAGGACGCTGCGGCTGACGTGTCGGAAGAAGCCACGGGTGTTGCCGGTGGTGCCGCGGGGATGTGAGTGTTCTCCGGGATCAAGGCCGCCTGGGGATCGGTCTGAGTTGCGGCGGGGCCTTTGGGCACCTCCGCAACCGCGTCCTTGACCTGTGCCTGCGTGAAGCGGATGGGGCTGTCGACGTGAGCGGGGGCAAGCGACGCCTCGGCCTTGACCTCCTGCTCGTCCTTGCCAGTGAGTGGGGGAAGCTTATAGATCTCGATGGCAGGATGATGCTGGTCACTGACCGCGTGGGCATCGGCGGGGTCGTGGATGACGGCGAGCGTGAGTCCATCGGGCGAGAGAGCGAAGTTCTGGCCGGCGCGCTGGATCGGGGAGGTGAAGACACGCAAGAGCTGCTTGCCATTGTACGTCTGGAGGACGCGGACCTCCTGCGCGACGAGCTGGTCGGTCGAGGGCGTCTCGGTGGGGAAGATGGTGGAGGTGGTGAGGGTGCGGCTGAAGGCGAAGCGTCCCGCAGGAATCGCGGAGTCAAACGAGGGGTAGGCCTGGGAGTCCGAGAAGAGGAGCTGCCACATCAGGTCGCCGCGCACGTTGAAACCCGCGAGCGAGAGCTTGTCATCGCTGCCGCGACAGCCGAAGGCGACAAACTCCGAGTGGCTGATGAAGGTGGGGCTGGGTGGGCAGGAGGTATCGAAGGCGCCGAGGTCAGTGACCTTTCCGGGGAAGGTGACGAAGTCGAGCAGGACGCCTGCGTCTGAGCTTTCGCGGGTGCGCAGGTAGCCATCGGCGGTGACGGGAATAACCAGATGTTTGCTGGTGCCGATCGAGCCCGCGATCTCTGCCTTGACGAGTCCGGGCGTCTCCTGCGACCGCAGCAGCCGGAGGAAGCTGATGTGAATGGGATTCGGTTCCGCTTTGGTCTCAGCGTCGTGGTGGGCCTGGGCGGGATCACGACGACGCAGTCCCGGGCTGGGCGCAGTAGTGGCCTGACTGGTCGGAGAGCCGACGCGGCGAACACCGGTCATGGGATTGGTTCCGGAGTTGGCCTGGGCCTGAGCCGCAGCTTGAGCAGCCAGCATGGCGCGCGCCTGGGCCTCCGCTTCGGCGTCGGCCTGCGCGTTGGCCTCGGCCAGTGTGAGGTGCCTGGGCGGTTTCGAGGTCTCGACCGTAAGCAGGTCGTGGTCGGCCGAGACGAGAATGGTATCGATGCGGCGATCGAAACGCAGGAACGGATGCAGTGCGAAAGCGTCGGTGGAGGCAACCTGCGCGAGCGGCGCAAACGTCGTCAGCTCGTTGCGTCGGCGGAGTAGAAAAGTCCCGTCGCCCAGTGACCACAGGTACTGCCCGATGTCGTGCAGTCGCCACTCTGTGCGGGCCACCGCGCGACCCGAGGGCAGCTCGAGGAGCACGGCATCGACCACGCGATCCTCATCTTCGGGTCGGCAATCGGCGAGCCGCGGCATCAGCTTCGAAACCCCGAAGGTGACGAGCAGATGTTGGCTGTCGACGTAGTCGAGCGTGAGCATGGTCGCGCCCGAGAGCAGATAGCGTGGCGATACCGTTTGGAAGCCCAAGGCTCCAAGCGGTATGCGCTGCGCGGGCTCAGGATTCTTGGCCGCCGCTCCGCCAGGAAGGATAAGGGGTGTCAGGCAAGCTGCGATCGAAAGCGTTTTCGCGCGAAGAAGAATACGGGAGAAAAACTTCGGGGCGCGATGCGATCCGATCCTTTTGGTCGCTTTCGAGGCCGAGATCAGGGTGTGAAACGGCATAGTCGACATAGCCCGGTTGTGGCGACTCGGGCAGACTGCCTGCAGGCGCGCGATGCGCTCGGCCCCGGTCCTTCCACGGGCTCAGTCTTTCATAGATGAGGTGTTTAATGCGAGAGCGTTCGAGATGGCTGGGGGCTCCATTTAGAATCAGGCCGAATAGGATGAGCCTCCTGCCGTTTGGCAAGACCGCGCAAATTGAGGGAACGACGACGATGCGATTTCGGATGGATTTTGGAAGGCTGGCTGCGGGTTTGAGCTTCGCTGCTGTGTGTGGACTGCTTACCCAGATGGGCTTTGTGGCCGCGTATGGCCAGGCGGCCGCTCCGGCTCCTGCTAGGGTCGCAGCCCCGGGCTACCGGCCGATCGCGGGCTTCGACCTGACCTCGCTCGATCGCACGGTCGACCCCTGCGAGGACTTCTACAAGTTTTCTTGCGGCAAGTTCGCTGCGAACCACCCGATCCCAGCTGACCAGTCGAGCGTGGATCAGTTCTATGCCCTCTACAACGTGAACACGCAGGCGTTGAACGGAATCCTCACCAAAGAGGCCGCTGGCGGAGCCGATCGCTCGCCCGACGAGCAGAAGATCGGCGACTACTACGCCGCGTGCATGAACACGGAGCTACTTGATCGCAAAGGCCTCGCGCCGCTCAAGCCGCTGCTTGACCAGATCGATGATCTTGGCGACACCATGATGGCCAAGCTCGATCTGTCTCGCGTGATCGGGCGGCTGCAGCGTGCCGGGGTCAACGTGTTCTTCAGCTTCGGCGAACAGCAGGACTTCAAGGACGCGAGCAAGCAGATCGGCAGTGTGAGCCAGGGCGGCCTGGGCCTGCCCGAGAAGGACTACTACCTGCGCACCGGCGCGAAGGACATCGAGATCCGTAAGCAGTATGAGGCGCATATTGCGAAGATGTTGACGCTGGCAGGAACCGCTCCCGCGCAGGCGCATCACGATGCTGCAGCGATCCTCGCCTTCGAAACTGCGTTGGCCAAGGGATCATTGGGAGTGACTGAGATGCGCGACCCCGAGAAGACCTATCACCTTGAACGCGTCTCGCAGTTCGAGACGCTCATCCCCGGCGTGGACTTCTATGCTTTTCTCGAAGAGATCCACTCGCCTGTCCTCAATGAGCTGAATGTCTCGACGCCCGCGTTCTTTCCCGTGTTGGTGCGCGAGGTGCGGACGGCTCCGATGGCGACGCTGAAGGCGTACATGCGCTACCAGCTGCTGACATCTGCGTCGGCGGAGCTGCCCAAGGCCTTCGACGAAGAGAACTTCGACTTCTACGGTCGCAAGCTCGAAGGCCAGCCGGAGCAGCAGGCGCGCTGGAAGCGCTGCTCGAACGGCGTAGATGGTTCGCTCGGCGAAGCGCTCGGCAAGGTCTACGTTGCGCAGTACTTCGCCGGAGACAGCAAGGCGAAGATGCTCGAGATGGTGCACGACATCGAAACCGCGATGGACGTTGATATCGACTCGCTCGATTGGATGTCGCCCGTGACCAAGACGCGGGCGAAGGAGAAGCTGCACGCGGTCGCCAACAAGATCGGCTATCCGGACAAGTGGCGCGACTATTCCACGTTGACCATCAATCCTGGCGATGCGCTGGGCAACGTGTTGCGCGCGCGGCTGTTCGAGAACGACCGCGAACTGGGCAAGATCGGCAAGCCGGTCGACCACGGCGAGTGGGGCATGACCCCACCGACGGTCAACGCGTACTACGACCCCAGCATGAACGACATTAACTTTCCGGCAGGAATTCTGCAGCCTTCGTTCTACGACAAGAGCCAGGATGATGCCGTGAATTATGGCCACATCGGCGCGGTCATCGGCCACGAGCTGACCCACGGCTTCGACGACGAGGGCAAGAAGTTCGATGCCAAGGGCAACCTGAGCGACTGGTGGACGACAGAAGATACGAAGAAGTTCGAGGCCCGCACGGACTGCGTCGTCAACGAGTACGGCTCGTTCACCGCCGTCGACGATGTGAAGGTGAACGGCAAGCTGACGCTGGGCGAGAACACGGCCGACAATGGCGGCCTGGTGCTCGCCTATATGGCGTATCTCGAGCGCGCGAAGAAAGAGGGAGTCGATCTAACGGCGAAGACCGACGGCTTCACACCGCCGCAGCGGTTCTACGTCGCTTTCGCGCAGAACTGGTGCGAGAACGCGCGGCCCGAGCAGGTACGCAGCCAGGTGCTCACCGACCCCCACTCGCCCGATCACTTCCGTGCCAACGGGGCGATCGTGAATCAGCCCGGCTTCGCTGCTGCCTTTAGCTGCAAAGTCGGATCGCCGATGGTTCCGGCGAACAGCTGCCGCGTCTGGTGAACTCTTGCACAAGTCGGAGACGGATTGTCTGAATCGAACGGAGGCGGCGCGAGTCCAATAGAGGAGTCACGCCGTTTTACCGTGCGATTCGTGCCTTCATTTGCTCTCTTGTGCCTGTAGTCACTGCGTCCAATAGCGATGCGACTTGCGATGTAGTGTCTCTGGTGATCTGATCTGTTGCCGCCTAGCCGTTTGGCGACGAATATCACACAAAAATCACGTTGCACGAGAAGTGCTCCGAAGAGAATCCATATCATGTACGTTTGTCGGATTTTCTCGTATCTGGGCCTGTGTTTGACCGTTTGCCTGGCCCTCGGTCCGTTCGCCTGTACTGCGTCCGCGCAACAGATCTCCGCGCCTGAGCCCCAGGCGGGAAGCATCGCCGGCATCGTGGCCGATGTCGACAACGCCTATATCCCCGGCGCGCAGGTCGTCCTCGACGGCCCCACCCCCGCCGACCATCGCACGGCAGTCGCCGACCAGCAAGGAAACTTCCAGTTCACCGCGCTACGACCCGCTGTCGCTTACCACATTACGGTCAGCGAGAGCGGATTCGCCGATTGGAGTTCGCCCGCGATTGTGCTGACGCCGGGGCAGGCGTTTGTGCTGACCAGCGTGAAGCTGGTCGTCGCCGCGGTGGACACCAGCGTCAGCGCCGTTTCGTCCGACGAGATTGCGCTTGAGCAGGTGAAGGAAGAAGAGAAGCAGCGCGTCTTCGGCGTCATTCCCAACTTCTACGTCGCCTACGGAACCCAGTTCGTTCCGTTGCCGACGAAGCTGAAGTACCAGCTGGCCCTGCGCGCGGCGACCGACACGGTCACCTTCGCCAGCTCGCTCTTCCTCGCTGGCATCGACCAGGCGGCGGCCACTCCGAACTATGTTCAGGGAGCCAAGGGGTACGGGCAGCGCGTGGGCGCGGCCTATGCGGGTGCGGCGTCCGATGTCTTGATCGGCGGCGCTATTCTGCCGTCTCTGCTGCACCAGGATCCACGCTACTTTTATCAAGGCACCGGGACGAACAAATCGCGCGCCCTACATGCGATCTCGGCCCCATTCTTCTGCAAGGGCGATGATGGCCGACGTGAGTTCAACTACTCGAGCATCGGCGGCGATCTCCTGACCGGTGCGCTGTCGGAGCTTTACTATCCGCCCTCGAATCGTGGTCCGGGTCTGGTCTTCAACAGTGCTCTCGTCACGACGGGCGGCCGTATCGCCAATGCTCTTGCACAGGAGTTCCTCCTGAGCAAGTTCACCAGCCGCGGCAAGCCACACAACTAAAACGTTTCCCATCGTATTACCGGCCAAGTAACGAACGTGACCGCTCTCCGCGCAGGAGGCCCGTCCGGCAGGACATTGGGTGCAAGCACCTGATGTGCGAGAGTGGAAGGATGGCTTACAGGAGTTCAAAGACGCTTGGGTTCGCGGCGTGTACGGTAGCGAGTGCGTTGTGGGGTTGCGGCTTCTTCTTTGGGAGGATCGCCCTCGACGCGATGGATGTAGGGCATATGGTGCTCTACCGGTTTGTCTTCGCGGTGATCGCGTTGTTGCCGCTGCTCATCACGCATCCGCCAAAGTTCACCCGCAACGATTGGGGCATCCTGCTGCTGGCCTCGTTCCTCGGCGTGCCGCTGCAATTTTTGCTGCAGTTCTACGGACTCTCGCTTACCACCGTCTCGCACGCGTCCCTGATGGTCGGGACGATGCCGGTAATCCTCGCCGTGGGCGCGGCCTGGTTCGCGCACGAGCGCATGGACAAGATCGGCTGGGCGGCTCTCGCTGGCTCATCCATCGGCGCAGGGCTGATTGCGCTTGGCGGAGGCCACGCGGCCGGCGGTGGTTCAACCCTTGCGGGAGACCTGCTCGTCGTGGTCTCGCTCGGCATCGCTCTCTTCTGGATCCTGCTCAACAAGCGCCTCATGGAGCGCCACAGCGCGGTGACGGTGACTGCCTACGGGCTGGTGCTGGGGACCGCAATGCTACTGATCTGGGTGCCCTTTCGCTACGGCTGGTCGCCGGTACCGTTCCTGCTCGGCCACGTGCCGATGAAGGCGTGGCTCGCTTCGATCGCAGCGGGCGTGCTCTGCACCGCGACGACGACTCTGCTGTGGAACTGGGGCATGACCCAGGTCCCAGCGTCGCAAGCGGGCATCCTGCTCAACATGGAGCCGCTGATGGGATCGCTGCTCGGCGTCTTCGTGCTGGGCGAGCACCTCGGTCCGACGGCCTGGGCAGGCGGCGGCTTGATCCTGATCTCGGCCATCACGCTGACCACCGGCTCGAAGACCCGCGTGCGCGAGCAGATGCCCCTCACTTAGCCCTTGTGTCGGCGCGGCCGCGTGATATTCTCCGGCCACGATGACGATCTCTCGAAAGCCCTCTTTGCTGGCCGCTGCCACTGTTCTGTGCAGCTCGATGCTGCTGGCCCAAACCACCTCAAAGCTAAGCCCGTCCGAGAGCACGATGGTGCAGTCGGTCGACGCGCAGAATGGGGCGGCTATCGCGCTGCTCGAGCGACTGGTCGACATCAACAGCGGCACGATGAACCTGCCCGGCGTCGTCGCGGTGAAGGATGTCGTCGCGCCGCAGCTCGAGGCGCTCGGGTTTAAGATTCGCTGGGTCCCGATGGATGAGGTCCACCGCGCGGGGGACCTCGTTGCAGTGCATGACTGCCCCGCAGGCACAGGCAAATGCGGCGAGCGGCTTCTGCTGATCGGGCACATGGATACGGTCTTCGAGACGACCAGCGCGTTCCAGAAGTATTCCGTCGTTCCGGGGACCAACGGCAACACGGTCACCGGCCCGGGTGTGAACGACATGAAGGGCGGACTGGTCGTGATGCTGACTGCGCTGCGCGCCATGCAGGTCGCGAAGGTGCTCGACCATGCGGAGATCCGCATCGTACTCAGCGGCGACGAGGAGCGCCACGGCGACCCGGTCAGCATCTCGCGGCGCGATATGGTCGACGCCGCCAAACAGAGCGATGTCGCGCTTGAGTTCGAACCCGGCGTGCGCCTAAAGGGTGTGGATACGGCGAGCATCTCGCGCCGCAGCTCGACCAGCTGGAAGATCGAGACCACAGGTAAGAGCGGACACTCCTCACAGATCTTCTCCGAGCGCATGGGCGACGGCGCGATCTACGAGTTGGCTCGCATCATCGAAGCATTTCGAGCCGAGCTGCCCGAGCCCGGCCTCACCTTCAACGTCGGCCTGGTGCTGGGCGGGGCGACCGCTGTGCTCGATGCGGACAAGCTGGGCGGGGTGGCCACCGGCAAGGCCAACGTTGTCCCGCCAGTCGGGCTCGCGCTGGGGGATCTGCGTACGCTCGACGACGCGCAGACTGCGCGGGTCGAGGCAACGATGCAGGCGATCGTCGCCAAGCACCTGCCGCAGACCGGCGCGACCATGATATTCGACGAGAGCTATCCTGCGATGCCGGTCACGGAAGCTGGCCACGGGTTGGTGCGCAAGTTGAACGGCGTGAATGCGTCGCTCGGTTATCCGGCGATGGCGGAGCTCGACCCGATGTTGCGTGGCGCGGGCGACATTGCGTTTGTCGCGCCGTATGTCTCGGGACTGGTCGGCGTCGGCGTGATGGGCGAAGGCGCGCATGCCGAGGGCGAGATCGCGTTCCTTGACTCCATCGCGAGTCAGGCCAAGCGCAATGCGCTGCTGATGTACCGGCTCAGTCTCGAGAAATAAGGTTGGCGGTTGGCTCGGCGAGGCCGACCGGAAGAGTCTTCGCGATGCCGTGTGCGGCGCGGTGCCAGATGACGATCAGCGCGGGGCCTGCCACGGCGAGTCCAGCGCAGAGTCCCAGCCACAATCCGACCGCGCCCAGATTCTCGCGAAACGCGAGCAGCCAGCCGATGGGCAATCCGACCAGCCAGTATCCAACGATCTGGACAATCAGTCCGGCATGAGTGTTGCCCACGCCACGCAACGCTCCGGCGGCAGTCACCTGCAGGCCGTCAAAGAACTGGAAGGCGGCGGCGACCAGCAATAGCGGCACGGTGGCGGCGATCACCGCAGCGTCTGCCGTGAAGGCGTGTGCGATGGTGTGTGGAAAGACCAGCAACACGACCGATGCCGAGAGCATAAAGATCGCGCCGAGCGAGATCCCGTTCCATCCGGCAGCCGCCGCCTCGTCCGGCGCGCGCCGTCCAATGGCTTGTCCGACCCGCACAGAGCCTGCAGCCGAGATCGCGAACGGCACCATCCAGGTGATGCTCGCGCAGTTCAGCGCGATCTCATGTCCGGCGAGAGGCAGTGGGCCGAGCGTTCCGGCCAATGCTGTGACTGCCGCAAAAATCGAGATCTCGACAAAGATCTGGCCGCCCACCGGGGCACCCAGTAGTGCAAGCCGCTGCAACCGCCACAGCTCGAAGTGGCGGGGCATGGTCAGCAGACCGTAATCGTGTCGCCGGTTCATCCACCACAGCGCCGCCAGCAGCAGGGCGAAGAGATAGTAGCGCGAGATGGTCGTCGAGATGGCCGCGCCCGTTACGCCATAGCCGGGCAGCGAGAGGAGCGCCCAGTGATGCGGGAAGAGCAGCAGCCAGTCGCCCAGCGCGTTGATCAGGTTCGCCGAGACCAGCGCGATGGCGATGGGCCGGACGTGGTTGAAGGCCTGCAGGTACCGGCGCAGCGTCAGGTAGAGCATCAGGGCGGGCGAACTGAGGTTAAGGGCCTTGAGGAAGCTGACCGACTGCCGCAGGATGGCGGGGTCGATCGGCATGCGCGCCAGTGCGAGCTGTGCGGCGGCGATGACCGCGTAAAGCACCCCGGAGAGAATCGCCGCCATCAGGAAGCCGTGAAAGAGCCAGCGATTGGCGTTGTCGATCTCGCCCGCACCATGCGCCTGCGAGAGATACGTATCGAGGCCAAGCAGCACCCCGCCGATGCCGAAGGCCAGCGTGTTGTAGAGCACCTGCGCCAGTGCGGCGGCGGAGATGGTCATGGCCGGATGGGGCAGGTGGCCGACCATAATCGTGTCGGTAACGGCCATGAACATCCAGCCGACCTCGGCGAGGATCAGCGGAAGGGCAAGTGCGAGGACGGGCCTGGTTTGGCTGCGAATGTTCGCTAGCGTCGTTGCCATGAGCTACCCCTCCCCCCCCTACAAAATGCGTCAAAGTCTTCCAAGCAAAGGACATAAGCTGGGACTTGCTGAATCGGGGCCCACTTTTAAACGCAAAGCCCGGCGCAAGGCCGGGTGCATGTTCGTGAGGCTTAAGTATACCAGCCGACAGGCGCCTGGAGGCCGGTTTCTTGCTTCCTTACCTGTCTTTTGATTGTCCTGAACTTGTCTTGAGCTCTAACGGACCAGTTCGAAGAAGCGCGAAAGCGCATCGCGTAGCTCATCGGACGACAGCTCAAGCGCCGCCGTCCAGATGTGGACCTCGAAGCAGAGGAAGCCCTCGTATGGTGCGGGCGGAGCATATTCATAGAGCCAGAGGCCGGTCTCTTCGGCAACTTGATCCCGCGCGGCGTCCTGTTTGCGCCGGTCGCCGCGCGCGAGGACAAGAAACGCATTGGTGTGGGGCGGCTCCGGCGTGACGAAGACGTCTTCGAGCGTCGAGAATGCCGCTGCGATCTCGACCGCTTTCTGGTGGAAGGCAGGCATCAGCGGCAGCCGTTCCTCCAGACCCTTGAGCGCCGCGAGCAGGTAAGGGAACTGCCGATAGGGTTTCTGGCCCAACCGATGCTGCCACAGCCGCGCCTCGTCGATCAGATTCTTCGGCCCAGCCAGTGCACTGCCCGCAAGCCCGCCGATCGATTTATAGAGCGAGACGTAGAGGCTGTCGAAGAGTCCAGCGATCTCAGCCAGCGGGCGATCGTAGAAAGGCTGGCTCTCCCACAGGCGCGCGGCGTCGGTGTGCAGTGGGATCTTCCGCTCGCGCACTGCCTGCGAGATCTGTTCGAGCTCCGTCCACGGGATAAGTGCGCAGCCGAGCGGCCTGAGTGCCAGCTCGATGGCGGCTGCTCCGACCGGCTCGCGCAGGCTGGCGACATCTTCGAGCGCGACCTGACGGTCATGGTGTCCGAAGGCCACTGACGTGAGGCCGAAGGCTTCCGCATACGCCTTGTCTTCCCACTCTTCCATATGCGATCGCGGATGGATCGCAATACGATTCGAGCCGCTGCGAGCGCACCAGAGCTTGAGCGCGATGTTCTGCGCGGTCTTGCCCGCAGGCATGAAGACGGCGGCGGGCTTGCCGAGCAGCTCTGCGATGCGCCCTTCGAGGCGCTCAACCAGTTCGCCTTGCCCCGACTGATCCGCAGCTGCATCTCCGGCGTAGTCGGCCAGTCGCAGTAGCGTCTCACGCGGGCTTACCGGCACGTCGTACGAGAGGAAGCGCGTGCAACGGTCTTTCATCGAAGGCAAAGCTGGTGCGGACGGCAGAGGAAGCTCCTGTCTCGGTTCAATCGTAGTGGCGCTATTCGTGAATCCAGACAGGTCCCGCGTTATTGTGGCGTGATGATGCCGCCCACCGGGATGCTCTTCGGCAGGCTTCCCGGCCTGCGCAGGTGCATCACCTGCGCGACGGTGTCGGCGTACTTCAGTCCCGCGCCGGTGTTGAAGAGAACGACCTTGTCGGTCGGCTTCAAGTCGCCGGAAGCAAGCAGCGTGTCGTAGGCGGCGGTTGCGGCTGCGCCTTCAGGAGAGAGGAAGATGCCCTCATGCCTGGCCCAGTCGAGGATGCTGTGAAGGATCTGCTCCTCGGACGACGCGATGGCCTTGCCGCCTGATTTTTCGAGGATGTCGAGGATGATGGCGTCGCCGTAGGGCTTTGGGACGCGCAGGCCGGAGGCGAAGGTCTGGGCGTGTTCGAAGAAGGTGCTGACGGGCTGGTGCGCATCAAAGGCGCGGGCGATGGGCGCACAGCCTGCCGCCTGCAGCGCATACATCTTCGGGCGCTTGCCGGTCTTTGAGAGGTCGATCCAGCCGAGCGCCTCCATCTCCTCAAACGCCTTGGCCATGCCAATCAGCCCGACACCGCCGCCGGTTGGATAGAAGACCGCGTCGGGATACTGCCATCCAAGCTGCTCGACCAACTCATAGCCCATCGTCTTCTTACCTTCGACGCGGAAGGGTTCTTTCAGCGTAGAGATGTCGAACCAGGTCTCTTCGGCGGGCAGGTGTGCGGCCTTCTGGGACTGGATGTGTTCGGCGACCAGCCGCGCGCAGTCGGAGATGAGGCCGTCGACCATGTGCACGTCTGCGCCATAGATCGTGCCTTCGAGATAGTTGGCGAAGGGCACATCCTGCGGCATGTAAATGTGCGCCGCGATGCCTGCAGCGGCAGCGTAGGCGGCGAGCGCTCCGGCGGCGTTACCTGCGGAGGGGACTGCCAGATGCTTGAGGCCGTAGTGCTTTGCCATGGTGACGGCCATCCCCAGGCCGCGCGCCTTGAAGGTGCCGGTGGGGTTCGCGCCTTCTTCCTTGATGTAGAGGCCGGGGTAGCGCTTGCTGCGGATCATCGGCGTCCAGCCTTCGCCCAGCGTGACCGGAGCAGCGGTGGGCAACACATCCGCATAGCGCCACATGCCGAGGCTGGTTGCGGAGGCGGCGGCGCGGGCGGCGGGTGTGGTGCGGCTGGTTGCGCGCTTGATGCTCTCAAGATCGTAGCGGACGTAGAGCGATCCGGCACAGAGCGGGCAGAGCGTCTGCGGGGTATCGGCGGAGACGTGGTGGTGGCAGCGGGTGCACTCGAGGAACGCGATCTGCGACATGAGTTGATGGTAGTAGAAAAGCGCCCTACGCGGGCGGCGACGAATTCGTGGTGTGTATACCGCTTCGCGTGGTGCTCCCGCTGGTCGCAACAGAAGATTGTGCCGACCATCGGGAGGGCTGCGCAAAGCGATCACACACCACGAAGTGGTCGCCGCCCGCGCCGGGCGCACTTGCTCTCCGGTCACAGATCGACCGTGTTTCTGCTACCGGGTGGAACTGCTAATGAGCTTTGAGCCAGCGGCGCGCGGTGAACTCGGTCGCGATGCTGGCAGCGAGCAGCAGGAGGCTGATCGAGAAGGCGCTGATGACCCAGCCGATCTCCATACGACCCTTGAGCATGAACCGGTCGAGCAGGGCCAGGACAAGGACCAGCACTGCGGCTTCAGCGAAGAAGCTCGAACAGCGATGGGCGCAGATGGAGACGAAGTCGAGAAGCGCGGAGGGAGTTGGTCTGGGTTCGTTGCCGCCGCCAGAGTGGAGAAGAATCAGGCGGGATGCGGTCGGTGGAATGGCGTGCGCGTGTGCCGGAAAGGACGGCCGCAAGACTGGCTGTGGACCAAGAGGACTACTGCTGGAACGGTTTGCTGCACTCCGCAAGGAGGGTAAAACGTTTTTGTGAAACATAACACTACCTTTGTGTTGCTCTTCCAGCTTGGCCTCGGGCTCGATGAAAGTCGAGTGAATTTAAGGTAAATGGTTGTTGAATCAGGGCTTAGCTTCGGTCGTTCTACGTGGGTGAGAAAATAATCGGGTGATGATCAACGAGATCGAGACTTTGGCTGGTGAGGCGAAAACGGCCCCAATCCGCATGATTGCGATTGATATCGATGGAACGCTGCTTGGCCTCAATGGCCGGGTCAGCGGGGAGAACATCGCCGCGTTGCGGGCCGCTTGGGATGCGGGGATTGAGGTTGTCGTTGCGACTGGTCGTCGCCACTGCTACGCGATGCGCGTGCTGCGGGAGTTGAATCTCGGCCCGAAGAGCGTGCTGGTCAGCTCGAACGGGGCCGTCACACGGTTGGTGGGCGATGGCACGAATGGCGCGGATCTAGTCGACCGCACGCTGCTCCCACGCGAGACGGCCTTCTGGCTCTGCGAACATCTGGCTGAGTTTCGCAATGCGATGGTCATCACCTTCGATCGCGTGCAGCCCGATGGCGAGGATGCGCGTGGCGCGCTGGTGGTTGAGGAGCTCGAGAATCTGCATACGAGCATCGGCAAATGGATGGAGGCCAACGAGTCGTACATCGAGCATGTGAAGCCCATCGAACGTGCGTTGCTGCGCGAGGATGGCGAGGTGCCCATCCAGATGATGCTCTGCGGAACCATCGAGCGAATGCGCAGGGCCGAGGAGAGATTGCTCGAAGATCCTCGCGTGATGGCAGTGGAGGTAGGGCAGCCGGAGGATCTGTCTCAGGACGCAGGCGTGGCTGAGGTGACGCTGCACCGGACCGAGTATCCGCAGCGCGACCTGAGCCTGGTTGATATCCTGCCGGTGGGCTGCTCGAAGGGCGCGGCGCTGCTGCGGCTGGCAGCGGAGCGGGGGATCGACAAGTCCGAGATGATGGCGATCGGGGACAACTGGAACGATCTCTCAATGCTCGAAATCGCTGGCTGGCCGGTCCTGATGGAGAACGCGCCGGAGGACCTGAAGCAGCTTGCCCTCGAGCGCGGCTGGGAGATCGGTGGCCATCACGACCGCGACGGTGTCGCAGCGGCGGTCCGGATGGCCCTTTCGGGGAACGCGCAGACCCGCACGGAAACCCATACGCTGGCCCGTTAGCCACGCGCCCGGTGGTAGCCTAGAAGAGTGAAATCTGGCCTAAAAAAACGGCGGTCTGGGATGCGGCTTGCACTACAGTCTGCGGCCCGGTCTGGAGCGCGTTCCGGCGCCGCATGGCTGGCGTTGGGCTGTGCTGCCGTGCCGTCGGCCTGGGCCGCCGAGCACCTCACGCTGAAGAACGGCTTCGAGCTTGATTGCATGCGTCGCGAGGTGCTGGAAGATGGGCGCATACGGCTCTTCCTCTTTCCGACTGGTCCGGTTATTGCGGGCGCGGCCAACTTGGACGCAGCGAACTATATGGACGTAGCCGCAGGCGCGGTCGTTCGCGTGGAGATCGTGCCGGACCCGGTCGTTCCGGCGTCTTCGCCGATCGTTGGGACGACTTCCTCAACTAAGGCTCTTCCCGGTGTGTCGTCTGGACTCGCCCCCACCCGCGCCGAGATGCAACAGATGCTCTCGAACGCAGGCTCCCGCCATAACGTCGATGCGGACCTGCTGGCCTCCGTGGTCAAGGCCGAGAGCGGCGGCCAGATCCACGCCGTCTCACGCACCGGGGCCCAGGGGCTGATGCAGCTCATGCCGAGAACCGCCCATGAGCAGGGCGTCGCCGACGCGTTTCAACCCGATCAGAACATCGCTGGCGGCACGGCCTATCTGGACCAGCTTCTGACGCGCTATCACAACAACGTTGCGCTGGCGCTGGCAGCGTACAACGCCGGTCCAGCAGCGGTGGACAAGTATCGCGGCATCCCGCCGTTTCACGAAACGCGCGCCTATGTGGCCCGCGTCATCCGCGAGTTCAACCGGCGCAAGCAGCTTGCCCTCGACGCGATGGCGAAGAACACGGCGTCCAATATCGGCGCGGTTACGGCGATTGGGACCGCGAAGGCTGGAGCCTCTGGGCCAGGAACCGGGCCAGGAAACGAAGCACGCTGACGGCGTGCCGCCACAAACCACACGGACGAATAGAGACGAAGGGGATTGGATGAGCAGAGGTAAAGGGATCGTCTCGGCCGTAGTCGCGGCCGCGCTGGTGGTGGTTGTCGTTCTGTTTCGCAACAAGATCCAGTTTGACTGGGGCATGTTCTGGCAGCAGCTTCGCCATGTCCAGTGGATGCACGCAGCGGTGGGTGTGGCGCTCATCTGGGCGACCTACTGGATGCGCTCCATGCGCTGGTCCGTCCTGCTTGGCCCGACCAAGAAGGTCGGCCTCTTCCGCACCGTCGGCGCGCAGTTCATCGGCTTCACGGCGGTTGGCCTGTTCGGCCGTCTGGCCGACCTGACTCGTCCCTACCTGATCGCCAAGCGGGTGGAGCTCTCGCTTAGCTCGCAGGTCGCCGTTTATACAATCGAGCGCATGTTCGACCTCGGCGCGGCGGCAATCATCTTCTCCTGCGCGCTCGCCTTCACGCCGCACAACCTGCCGCATCACGAAGTCTTCGTCCGCACCGGAGTCGTTAGCCTTGCCGGAACCCTGTTCCTCGCGGTCTTCGCGCTCGTGGTTCGAGCCTGGGGCGGAGCGGTCGCGGACCTGGTCCGCACCGTTCTCGGCTGGCTGTCGAAGCCGGTCGGCGAGAGCGTCGCGGCGAAGATCGTCGAGTTCCGCCACGGCTTGCAGACGCTGGCCACGCTGCCGCAGTTGCTCATTACGCTGGCCATCTCGCTGGCGATGTGGGGCATGATCGGCATGGCGTACGTCGAGACCCTCCATGCCTTCGTCGAGACGCCGCAACTCGCGACGATCTCCTTTTCGCAGACTATGCTGCTGATGGGCGCGAGTATCGGGGGTTCTCTGCTGCAGCTCCCGGTGATAGGGTGGTTCACGCAGATCGCAGTGACCGCCGCGGCCATGCGGACGTTCTACGGCGCGCCGGTCGAATCGGCCACGGCATGCGGTGGGCTCCTGCTGATCGTTACGTCGCTGAGTATTCTGCCGGTGGGCTTCGTCTTCGCGCAGGTGGAGCGGGTGAGTTTGCGTGAAGCGGCGAATGAGAGCGGCTCGGCGAATGAGAGCGCCGCCGCTAAGGCAGGAGGGTGAGGATGCGAAGTGAGGTTCAGATCGTCTGGGAGTTCACGGTACGCGCAGAGCGAATCCTCGAGTTCGTCTCCGCCTACGGCAGCGATGGAGAATGGGCGCGGCTCTTCTCGCGTGCCGAGGGTTTTCACGGCGCGGAGCTGCTCTGCGCAGCCGATGATCCCCACCGCTTTCTAACCGTCGACCGCTGGGAGAGCACAACGCGCTACAGCGAGTTCCACGAGCAGTTCGGCGCGGAGTATCGCGCGCTCGATGCCCGGCTGGCTGGAGTCACGCTCTCCGAGAAGAAGGTCGGGACCTTCACCACCGCCTAGCGGGGTTGGGCCAAAGATGAGCTGCGACTGCTAGAATCGCCTATTAGATGAAGTGTCCCTATTGTGGTTTTGCCCAGGATCGAGTGGTCGACTCGCGTGAGAGTAAAGAGGCGGACTCGATCCGTCGACGCCGCGAGTGCGAGGGCTGCAACAAGCGGTTTACCACGTACGAGCGCATCGACGAGATTCCCTACATGGTCGTCAAAAAAGACGGCCGCCGCGAGAAGTTCGACCGCCAGAAGGTGCTGAGCGGCTTGCTGCACGCGTGCGAAAAGCGTCCCGTGCCGGCGAACAAGCTCGAGCAGATCGTCGACGAAACGGAAGCATTCGTGGTCGATTCAGCCGAGCGCGAGCGCTCGACCAGCGAAGTCGGCGAGCTCATCATGAGCCGTCTCAAAGATATTGATACCGTGGCGTACATTCGGTTCGCGAGCGTCTATCGCGACTTCAAGGACGTACGTGAGTTCAAGGCGGAGTTGGAAGAGTTGCTGGGCGGGAAAGACTCCGGACGGCGCAGATAGTTTTTTCGAGGAGAGACAGATGGCTGTGGAAGCAGGCAAGCGGACGCACACGATCACGTTGATTCCGGGCGACGGCATTGGGCCGGAGGTTTCGGGGGCGGTCGTAAAGATTCTCGAGACCGCAGGCGCGGCCACCGGCGTGTCCTTCGACTGGCACACCTACGCGGCGGGCGCGGATGCCTTCGCGCAGACCGGCGAGTACATCCCGAAGGCGCTCTATGAGTCGATCGAGCAAAATCGCGTTGCGCTCAAAGGGCCCGTGACGACGCCCATCGGCGGCGGCTTCGCCTCGATCAACGTAACGCTGCGCAAGAAGTTCGATCTCTACTCGAACTTCCGCCCGATCAAGAACCTGCCGGGCCTGAAGACCAACTACCCCGGCGTCGACCTCATCATCGTCCGCGAGAACACGGAAGATCTCTACGCCGGACTCGAAGTCATGGTGGTTCCGGGCGTCGCGCAGAGCCTGAAGATCATCACCGAAAAGGGTTCGACCCGCGTCTCGAAGTTTGCCTTCGATTATGCGCGCAAGTTTGGCCGCAAGAAGATTCACGCCATCCACAAAGCGAACATCATGAAGCTGACTGACGGGCTCTTTCTCGACTGCGCCCGCAAAGTTGCTGCTGGTTTTCCCGAGGTCATCTATGCCGAGCACATCGTCGATAACACCTGCATGCAGCTTGTGATGAACCCCTACCAATACGACGTGATCCTGACCGAGAATCTTTACGGCGACATCCTCAGCGACCTATGCAGCGCCTTCGTCGGCGGCCTCGGCCTCGTCCCCGGCGCGAACCTCGGTGCAGAGTGCGCAATCTTCGAGGCGGTTCACGGCTCCGCTCCCGACATCGCGGGTAAGGACATGGCGAACCCGACGGCGCTGCTCCAGTCGGCGATCCTCATGCTCCGTCACATCGACGAAGCTGCGACGGCGGACAAGATCCAGGCCGCACTCGAAGCGGTCTACGCCGAAGGCAAGACGCTCACCAAGGACGTCGGCGGTACCAGCGGCACCAAGGCCTTCGCGGATGCCGTCGTCGCTGCACTTTAGTCGGGCTTGCAACTGAAATTGGAGATACGGATGAAGCAGTTCGGCTGGGTAGTAGCGGCAGTTGTGGTTGGGCTTGGAATCAGTGGATGCAAGTCGGATAAGGCGGCGCAGCCGGGAGACGCGGGCTCTTCCGCTGCTCCCGCTCCTGCGCAAACAACCACGCTCGATCCGGCGACCCTTGGCTCAATCACCGGTGTAGTCCATCTCTCCGGCAAGATCCCCACGCCGATCAAGATCGATATGACCATGGACCCCGCCTGCGGGATGAGCGGCGGCGGAGACAACTTCTCCGAGCAGTATGTCGGCAAATCCGGCGGCCTCGGCAACGTCTTCGTTTACGTCAAGTCCGGTCCAGCCGCCGCGATGGCGTATCAGCCCACTCCCGGCGCGCCCGTCGTGATGGACCAGAAGGGCTGCCGCTACACCCCGCACGTCATCGCCGTGGCCAAGGGCGGTTCGGTCGAGTTCCGCAACTCCGACGTGACCATGCACAACATCCACACCATGCCGGTTACGGTCGGCAGCTCGCCCATCGATATCTCGCAAGGCCCCAAAGGCACCCCTCAGGTCAAGCAGTTCAACCTCGTCGAGTCGATGATCCCGGTCCGCTGCAACAACCATCCATGGATGAACGCCTTCATCAACGTCTCGGCGACACCCTTCTTCGCCGTGAGCGCACCCGATGGAACATTCACGATCCCCGGCCTCCCCGCTGGCGACTACACCTTAGGCGCGGTGCAGGAGAAGCTCGGCGAGCAGACCCTCCAGGTGACGGTGAAGGCGCAGACAGCCTCCAAGGCGGATCTCTCCTACACGATGCAGTAGATCGGCTGCATTTTCCCGGGATTATGTAGGGCGATGTGCAACGAGTTGAACAAGTTGCACATCGCACTTAGGTAGTCGCCTGCACGATCAGGCGACCTTACCGAGGCCTGCACGCTATGACCGACCGTCTCTTCTCCATCGACTCCCTGTCTGTCCACGGACTTCCGCTCTGGTTCCTTGTCTTTTCGCTCTTTTTGCCGCGCATCGCGCTGATCATCGCGTGGTTCGATCGCGATCTGGTGCGATTCCACCTCGACAGCCTGATCGCCCCGATCCTGGCCGTTTTGCTGCCCCGCGTGCTCATTCTGGTGCTGATCTACCGTGACCAGGGCCTGACCCTGTGGTTCCTCATCCATGCCATCGTCGCGTTGCTGGTCTGGAGCGGAACCGGCGGACGGCGCTACTACACCCGCCGGGGCCGCGTCGTCGAAGAGGTATAGAAAAGTCCTACTGCGCGGAGGGCGGTCACTTCGTGACATGTATTGGGCTTCGCGTCGCTCCTCCGGCTGGTCGGCACAGAAATTTATCTTGCGGCCAGCGGGAGCACCACGCGAAGCGGTATACAAACCACGAAGTGGTCGCCGCCCGTGCAGGGCGCCTTTCAGGGCATAGCGCCGACGCGCCAGCCGCGCTATGCTTGAAAGATTATGGAACGGCGTAACGTAGGCATACTTGGTGCGACCGGCATGGTCGGACAGCGATTCATCCAACTGCTGCGCAATCATCCGTGGTTCAACATCACGTGGCTGGCAGCGAGCGATCGCAGCGCGGGCAAGACCTTCGGCGAGGCGTGCAAATGGAAGCTCGATACCCCGCTGCCGAAGCACATCGCGCAGATGATCGTGCAGCCCAACGTCCCTGAAGGCGCCGCAGGCGAGCTCCCGAAGATTATCTTCGCCGCGCTCGACTCCGACATCGCTAAAGAACTCGAGCCGAAGTTCGCCGCCGCAGGTTGCGCGGTCATCTCGAACTCGAGCGCCTTCCGCATGGTCGCCGACGTCCCACTGGTCATCCCCGAGGTCAACGCTGACCACCTCGACCTGATCGAAACCCAGAGCTGGCGAACGGAGTCGGGCGGCTACATCGTCACCAATCCCAACTGTTCCGCCATCGGCCTCGTCCTCGCGCTCAAGCCGCTTGAAGAGCGCTTCGGGATCGAAAGCCTCTTCGTGGCGACCATGCAGGCTGTCAGCGGTGCAGGCTACCCCGGCGTCCCCTCGCTCGACATTCTCGGCAACGTCGTCCCCTTCATCAAAAGCGAAGAAGAGAAGCTCCAGGAAGAGGTAGGCAAGCTGCTTGGCCGCTACACTGGCTCGACTGTCGCGCATCTCGATGCCAAGGTCAGCGCCCACTGCAACCGCGTCGCCGTCGAAGACGGCCACACCGAGTGCGTCAGTGTGAAGTTCAAGAAGTCCGCCACGCGCGAGCAGATCCTCGCCGCATGGTCTGAATTCGCGCCCCTCGCCAGCATGCACCTGCCCACCGCTCCCGATGAGCCCGTCGAGTTCGACTCCGCTCCCGACCGCCCGCAGCCTCGCCTCGACCGTATGCGCGGCGCTGGAATGGCCGCGACCGTAGGCCGTCTACGCGAGTGCCCATTGCTCGACTGGAAGTTCGTCGTACTCTCGCACAACACGATTCGCGGAGCAGCCGGAGCAGCCGTTCTCAACGCTGAGCTGCTCGCCCGCCTCGGCAAACTCGATCCCAAGAAGCCCGTACACCTTGAAGCCAAGACAGCGGTGACCGCATGAGCGGCGCACGCGAACAGCTCGTCGTCATGAAGTTCGGCGGCACCTCGGTCGAGGATGCCGTCGCGATGGAGCGCACTGCGGCCATCGTCAGTGGCCGTCGCAAGCGCGGCCTGAAGGCTGTAGTCGTCGTCTCCGCGATGGCCAAGGTGACCGACCTGCTGATCGCCAGTGCCGCAGCCGCCGGTCGCGGAGACCGCATGGGCTCGCTCGCCATCAGCGCCCGCCTGCGCAACCGGCACAACGACACCGCCGCGCAACTGCTTGGCCGCGACGCCGAAGGCGAGCGCTTCTCCCGTCTCAAGCTTTCCATCGACGTGGAGTTCGACGCGCTCGACGACCTGCTGCGCGGCATCGCCGCCGTCGGCGAATTGACGCCCCGCACCGCCGACCTTGTTGTCAGCTTCGGTGAGCGTCTCTCCAGCCGCATCGTTGCAGAAGCCTTCGACCAGCGCGGCCTGCACGGCGTCCACGTGGACGCCCGCACCTGCATCATCACCGACAGCCACTACGGTAAGGCTGCCCCGCAGGAGGCCGCCATCGAAGCCAAGCTCCGCGAGCTGGTTCTGCCGCTGCTCGAGGCCGACAAGACTCCCGTGATGGGCGGCTTCATCGGCTCGAACGCCGAAGGGATCACTACTACACTTGGTCGTGGCGGCAGCGACTACACTGCCGCGCTCGTCGGTGGTGGTCTCCACGCCGGAGCCATCGAGATCTGGACCGATGTCAACGGCATCATGACCACCGATCCACGCATCTGCGCCGACGCGCTGCGCGTGAAGACGATCAGCTTCGAAGAGGCTGCCGAACTCGCCTACTTCGGCGCAAAGGTCCTGCACCCGGCTACGATTTTGCCCGCCGTTCAGAAGAGCATTCCGGTCTGGGTCCTCAACTCGCGCAACGCCGAGAACGAAGGCACCAAGATCACGGCAATGGCTCCGCCCTGCGCCAGCCCGTTCAAGAGCATCGCGGCCAAGAAGCGTCTGACGATCATCGATGTGGTGGCCAGCCGCATGCTCATGTCGCACGGCTATCTCAAGGCCGTCTTCGATGTCTTCGACAAATACGAGTGCGCCATCGATATGGTCTCGACCAGCGAGGTCAGCATCTCCCTCACCGTCGACTCGAACCAGCAGCTCCCGCAGATCTGCGCCGAGCTGGGCAAGATCGCCGACGTCAAGATGGAGGGCAACAAGGCCCTCGTCTGTCTCGTCGGCGAAGACATCCGCGGCCACAACGGCATTGCGGGCCGCGTCTTCTCCGCCATCAGCCACGTCAATGTGCGGATGATCTCCCAGGGGGCCAGTGAGATCAACATGAGCTTCATGATCGACGAGGAAGACGTCGAAGAAGCCATTCGCTCGCTACACCGTGTCTTCTTCGAGAACCCCGACGACACGGTCTTCGACGTCGAGGCACGGACCCTTGCGGCGAGCAGCAACTAGGCAGCATCACCAGTTAACTTCGGGAAGAGAGCACGATGCGGATTCTGATTCTGGGTCAAGGCAAGACAGGCAAGCTGGTCGCTGAAGTAGCGCACGAACGCGGTCACGGCGTGCATGTACTCGATGCAAAAGAAAATCGCGATGGAGCAGCACTGACGGCTCCCTTCGTCGCAGGTTTCGATGTAGTGATCGACTTCACAACGCCCGAGGCTGTGGTTCAGAACATGCGAGCCTGTCTCGCGAACGGTGGCAAGATGGTCATCGGCACGACGGGCTGGTACGACAAGCTCGCGGACATGCGCGACCTCGCCACACGCAAGGGCGCGGCGCTGCTCTACGGTACCAACTACTCCGTCGGCGTGCAGGTCATGCTGGAGCTCGCAGCGAAAATGGGCGCGGCCCTCAAGGACAGGGGCTACACCTTCTCGATCGCCGAGACCCACCACATCAGCAAGGTCGACGCGCCCTCCGGTACAGCCATCACATTGGGTAAGGTTGTCGAGCAGGCCGCCGCTGTCAATCAGATCGCCATCGAAGCCACCCGCGAAGGCGATGCCAAGGGCCTGCACGTCCTCGAAGCGAAGAGCGCCTCCGACCGCCTGCTCCTCACCCACGAAGCCTTCTCCCGCCGCGGCTTTGCCGAAGGCGCCGTGCGCGCCGCCGAGTGGCTCTCCACTCGCACCGGCTGCTTCGACTTCCAGAACGTCTATCAGGAACTGCCCTAGTCGCCACGCTCTCGCACGATGAAAGCGTCTACCTTGGGCAAGCGTCTAACCGATCAAGAGTGTACGTAGAAGGAGACTGCGATGAGCGTATTGGAGCAGGAAGCGACAAAGAGCATGGCCGCGTTTGCGAGCCTCACGTTTGAAGAAAAACTGGACCGCTTCGCCGAGGTCGCGGTCAAGGTCGGCCTGAACCTCGCCAAGGGCCAGGAGCTCGTCATCTCCGCGCCGCTCGAAGCCCTCCCGCTGGTGCGCCGCATCACGGAACACGCCTACAAGGTCGGCGCGCTGCTGGTGACTACGTTCTACTCGGACGATCCCTCCATTCTCGCCCGCTACCAGCACGCCGACGACGCCAGCTTCGACCACGCCCCCCAGTGGATGGCCGATGCCATGGCCGCTGCCTTCCGTGGCGGCGCAGCCCGCATGGCGATCGCTGGCGCAAACCCCGCGCTCCTCGGCAAGCAGGATCCCGCCAAGGTCTCGCGTGCCAACATCGCAGCGTCTAAGGCCAACAAGCCCGCGATGGAGCTCATCACCAAGCACGCCATCAACTGGTCGATCGTCGCTGCCGCCACGCCCGAGTGGGCCAAGCTCGTCTTTCCCGGCCTGCCCGTCGACGAGGCTGTCGCCAAGCTCTGGGACGCCATCTTCCTCGCCTCCCGCGTCACCGGCCCCGACCCGGTCGCCGACTGGAAGCAGCACGGCCAGCACCTCAAGCAGCGCGTCGACCTGCTCAACGCCAAGCGCTTCCACTCGCTCCGCTTCAAGTCCGCCGACGGCACCACCGACCTCACCGTCGGCCTCGCCGATGAGCATCTCTGGGCGGGCGGCGGCGGTCCTTCCGGCAACGGCATCTTCTGCAACCCGAACATCCCTACTGAAGAGTGCTTCACCACGCCCCACAAAGACCGTGTCGACGGCTTCGTCCGCGCCTCGAAGCCTCTCTCGCATCAGGGCACGCTCATCGAGAACATCACCTGTACGTTCGAAGGTGGCAAGATCGTCTCGGCGACAGCGACCGCAGGCGAAGACGTCTTGAACCGCCTGATCTCGACCGACGACGGCGCGCGCCGCCTGGGCGAAGTCGCTCTGGTCCCGCACTCCTCGCCCATTGCGCAGAGCGGCGTGCTCTTCTGGAACACGCTCTTCGACGAGAATGCGGCCAGCCACATCGCACTCGGTCAGGCCTACTCGACCTGCCTCATCAATGGCGAGAACATGACGAACGAGGAACTCAGCAAACTTGGCGCCAACTCAAGCCTCATCCACGTTGACTGGATGATCGGCTCAGGCGCGATGGATGTGGATGGCATTGCAGCAGACGGCACAGCCGAACCGCTGATACGCGCCGGTGAGTGGGTTTAATCGGAAAAACGCCCTACGCGGGCGGCGAACCCATCATGGTGTGTATACCGCTTCGCGTGGTTCGACCGATGGTCGGCACAATCTTCTGTTGCGACCATCGGGAGCATCACCGCAAAGCGGATCACATGTCACGAAGTGACCGCCCCGCGCGAAGCGGGCCCGTCCGGCGGGACATGGCTTCTAGCAACAAAAAAAGGAAGGCTTATTAGCCTTCCCTTTTTATTGGTTCTTTCTAGAAAGATCAGATCTCCAAAATCACCGGCATAATCAGCGGCCTTCTGCTGGTGCTCTTCTGGATATACCGCTTCAGGTCGTTGCGAATCTTCTCCTTGATCACGCCGTAGTCCACCTTCTCTTCGGCGCTCGAGGCATCAAGCGTACGCTGCACCACCTGCCGAGCCTCCGCAAACAGACTCTCTTCCTGGATAGCGAAGCCGCGCATCACGATCTCGGGCACGTTCTCAACCTTGCCCGTACGCTTGTTGATTGCAATAATCGGCAGCACAATCCCGTCTTCGCTCAAGTGCTTGCGATCGCGGATCACGACATCCTCAACCACATCAATCGAGCCGCCCGAGTCGATGCAGATCCGGCCCGTGGTGACCTTGCCATTCTTCACCGCGCTCTTCTGGTCGAGCTCGAGAACGTCGCCGTCTTCGAGCAGGAGCACCTTCTCGACCACGCCCATCGCACCGGCGAGTTCCGCGTGGCGCTTGAGGTGGCGATAGTCGCCGTGGACAGGGATAAAGAACTTCGGCCGCACCAGGTTGATCAGCAGCCGCAGCTCTTCCTGCGACGCATGCCCACTCACGTGGATCAAGCCCTGCGTGCCATCGTCGTGAATCACCTTGGCATCGCGACGCTCAAGATGATCGATCATGCGATAGATTGACTTCTCGTTGCCCGGAATCACGCGCGAGCTGAGCAGTACGGTGTCGCCCGGTTCGATGTGCGCGAACTTGTGATTGTTGACCGCAGCCCGGCTGAGCGCCGACATCGGCTCACCCTGCGTACCGCTGATCATGATCATCATCTTCTCGGGCGCGATATCGCGGATCTGTCCCGGATTGACGATCAAGTTCTTCGGAATATCAAGATAGCCAAGATCCTGCGCAATCTCGCTCGAGTTATCGAGCGACCGCCCAATGATCGCGACCTTACGCCCATGCGCTGCCGCTAGTTCAAGCGCCAACCGCATGCGATGGATCGACGACGAGAAGCAGCTGAAGAACAGCTTCTTCTTCGTGCGCGAGAAGATCTCATCCAGCCGTGGCCGTACCGCTCGTTCGCTCGGCGTATAACCAGGCCGATCGACGTTGGTCGAGTCCTGCAGCAGCGCAAGCACGCCGTGCTTGCCCAGTTCGGCAAACGCGTGCAGGTCGAACGGCTTGTTATCCGGCGGCGAAAGATCGATCTTGAAGTCGCCCGTATGCAGAATCACACCCACCGGCGTCGTGATCGCAAGCGCGACACAGTCCACCAACGAGTGCGTCACGCGGATCGGCAGGATCGAAAATTGGCCCAGCGTGAACCGGCTGCCCGGAATCATCTCGATCAGGTCGGCGTCGTCGAGCAGGCGATGCTCTTCGAGCTTGCCCTCCACATAGGCCAGCGTGAACTCCGTGCCATACACCGGAACGTTCAGCTCCGACAGGATCCACGGCAGTCCGCCGATGTGGTCCTCATGGCCGTGCGTCAGCACGATGGCTTTCACCTTCGAGCGGTTCTCGACCAGGTAGCTGATATCCGGAACGACGATGTCTACGCCGAGAAGTTCTTCTTCAGGAAACATCAGGCCAGCGTCGATGACGATGATCTCGTCTTGCCAGCGGAGGGCCATGCAGTTCATACCGAACTCGCCAAGGCCCCCAAGGGGAATCATGCGTAATTTATCTTGAGCCATCAACCCTCGATTCTAGCAGGTACTACGCCGCTGTCCCCCGTTGATCCCCGAAGGACAGCGACTGGGCGGAATCACGCCCGAAAACGCGTTCCCAGTTTAGTCAAGAGTTAGATGCGGCTAGCGCAGCAAGTCTTCGAGCGCCGCCGAAAGCTCCGTCTTTTCGTCACGATATTTCACAATCACCGGCGTGTACACGCTCAGGCCCCACTCCGCGCCCCGGCCCTTGGTCACCGCGCGCGAGCCCGGCACCACCACCGCATCCTCCGGAATCACCAGCGGCGACTCCGCCGTCGCCTTCAGCACCGTCCCGTTCACCAGGTCATACACCGGGGTTCCACGCGTCAGGATCGTCCCAGCCGCAAGCACCGCCCGCCGCCGGACGACAGTTCCCTCATAGACCCCGGTGTTCCCGCCGACCAGCACGTCGTCCTCAATGATCACGGGCGAAGCGTTCACCGGCTCCAGCACGCCGCCGATCTGCGCCGCTGCCGACAGGTGCACCCGCTTGCCGATCTGCGCACAGCTTCCCACCAGCGCATGGGAGTCCACCATGGTGCCCTCGCCCACATACGCGCCGACGTTCACATACATCGGCGGCATGCAGACCACGCCAGCCGCCAGATACGCCCCCGCACGCACGCTCGAGCCGCCAGGAACCACACGCACGCCCTGCTCCGTGCTGAACCGCCGTGCCGGGTAAGTATCTTTATCAACGAACGAGAGCGCCGAAGCCGCATCATCGCCCATGGCCGTCATCACGCCCAGGCGAAAGCCCAGCAGAATGCCGCGCTTGACCCACGCGTTCACCCGCCAGCCGAGTGCCGTAGTCGCATCCGGTTCAGCCGCCCGCAGGGTTCCGGCTTCAAGGCCGTCGCGCAATTCAGAAAAGGCCGCCAGCGCGTCTTTGTCGCCGATTACGGCCGCACCAGCGGCGAAATATTGTTCAATCTTGGATTCGAGGGAGAGAGTCACTGAAGTGTTCATGAATAGATCGATTGTATCGGGATGCACCCGGTTTAAAGACGCCCTGCGCGGGCGGCGACCACTTCGTGGTGCGTGATCGCTTCGCGTGGTGCTCCCGCTGGTCGCAACGGAAGATTGTGCCGACCAGTGGGACGGCTACCGCGAAGCGGATCACAGGTCACGAAATGACCGCCCCACGCGCAGCGGGTCCGTCCGGCAGGACATCTTCAAAACATCCGCAGATTATCGCCCGTAGGCGGAGCCTCCACCAGCAGTCCCAACTCCCCCGCCAGCCGCTCCAGTGTCCGCCGCGTCGCGCCCGATACCGGCACAATCGGCAGCCGCACCGTCTCTTCCATTCGCCCCATCATGGCCAGAATCGCCTTCACCGGCGCCGGGCTCGGTTCAGAGAAGTTCGCCGTCAGCAGCCGCGCATAGTGCCGATTGATCCGCCGCGCCGTGGGCCAGTCATTGTCCAGCGCCGCATTGACCATCGCCGTCATCTGCCCCGGAATCTGGTTCGACGCCACCGAGATCAGCCCGCAGCCGCCCAGCGCAATCGTCGGCAGCGCCATCCCGTCGTCACCCGAAAACACCTTGAACGCCCGCGGCAGCGTATGGATCAGCTCGGTAATCTGGGCTACGTTGCCGCTCGACTCTTTGATCCCAAAGATGTTCTCAATCTCCGCCAGCCGCGCCACCGTAGCCGGTTCAAGGTTCGTGCCCGTCCGCGAAGGAATGTTGTAGAGCAAAATCGGCAGATCGACCGCCTCAGCAATCGCTCGGAAGTGCTGATACTGCCCCTCCTGCCCAGGTCGGTTGTAGTACGGGTTCGAGGTCAGGATGCCGCTCAACCCCGCCAGTCCCAGCAGCTTGCCCGCCCGCGTCACCGCCTCGCTCGTATTGTTGTGCGTGCATCCAGCCAGCACCGGCACGCGCCCATTCGCCGCCGCCAGCACAATCTCAATCGTCCGCAGCCACTCCTGCTCCGACAACGTCGAAGCCTCACCCGTCGTCCCGCACGCCACCAGAAAGCCGATCCCGCGGTCGATCTGCCAGTTCACCAGCGCATGCAGCGCGGTCTCATCGATGCTCGCGTCTTTATCCCTGCGAAAGGGAGTTACCAGCGCGGTGCCACAACCCATCAAATCCATAAAAAGCCGTTATCTCCAGATACGCAGTTTATCGCTTTCCGCCAAACCTTCGCGCCGCCACAGAAAAAATGCCCGCGCCGAGCCATGTCGAGAACTTTCATATCCCATACGCAGCGTTTCCGTCTAGCATGGACGGCGCAGGCAGACACCCGTTCCCCTCTCATCCCATCTCAGGAGAAGCTTCATGGCGAGCCCCTTCGTACACCTCGAACTCAACACTCCCGACCTTACCAAAGCCAAAGAATTCTATGGCGGACTCTTCGGCTGGGAGTTCAGCGACATAGACGCAGCTCCCGGTATCGTTTACAGCACGTTCAAGCCGGATACCGGCCCCGGCGGCGGTATGACGTCAATGTCGGATGCGAAGCCCGGTTGGCTCGCCTACATCGGTGTCGATGAGATTCACGCTGCAACAGAGAAGGCGCGTTCGCTCGGCGCGACCATCTTTGTCGCAGACCAGGAAATCCCGCACGTCGGCTGGATGACGATCATGAATGACCCGACCGGCTGCACCATCGCCATCTTTCAGCCCAAGTAGGCGGTAAGCGGCAACTCTCGCAAAGTCGACCTAGTGAAGCTGGTCCGGAATCACCGCATACTGGATCAGCAGCTCGAACGGCACAACCTTCAGCGTCTCCTCGTGCGTCGCCTCCAGCACGATCGGGCAGGCCGCGCCAGCCTGCTGCACCTGCAGCCACCTTGACGCACACACGCACCATCGGTCGCCCGGCTTCAGCCCGGGAAAGCCGTACTGCGGCATCGGCGTCGACAGATCATTTCCCAGCGCTTTGGAAGCAGTGAGGAAGCCCTCGTCCACGATGCAGCAGATCGTGTGTACGCCGCGGTCTTCCGGCCCGGTCTCGCAGCAGCCTGTCCGGTAGAAGCCGGTCACGGGATCGTTGCTGCAGCTTGCCAGGGGCTGGCCCAGTACATTCTTGCCGCGGGAGGGAGTTGGTTCAGAGGTGGCCATAGTCGTGTTGTCCTTCCGGGGTGTCTTCCCCTGCGCTCCAGTATCCCACTTTGCCTCGCATGGTGCAGTGGAAAGCGCCCTACGCGGGCGGCGGTCACTTCGTGATATGTAATCCGCTTCGCGTCGCTCCTCCCGTTGGTCGGCACGAACTTTCA
>Ga0302314_10003053_pt1 | contig 31001 bp, 20 predicted proteins | sample III_Palsa_N2_3_FD_200533 | JGI IMG/M metagenome (GOLD analysis project Ga0302314, IMG submission 200533) | Peat permafrost microbial communities from Stordalen Mire near Abisko, Sweden - III_Palsa_N2_3 | ecosystem: Environmental > Terrestrial > Soil > Palsa > Peat permafrost | place: Sweden... | reverse complement strand
CAGCAGCACGACGCGGCCCGGGTAGCCCCGCTGCCGCAGCCGTTCGACGGTGCGCAGGCCGGCCAGGCCGGCGCCAATGACGGTGACTGACGGTGGGGTAGCTATGGCGGGGTCTCCTCACAGACATCAGCGCGCCGACGAGCGTGGGTGCCGTACGGCCGAGCGCTACTGACATCCTGTCCACGGAAGGCGCGGTCAATGCGCCGGGAAGCCGCCCGGCGGCGTTCTCAGCCGGTCGGTGGCGGCGGCGCGACCACGGCCCGGTAAAGGCGCAGCCGCTCGTTGACCCATGCCCTGCCGTCTTCGTCACCCAGGTGCACGGCCAGTTCGGGGACCTCGCGCAGCAGGGCCTTCTCGTAGTCGGCGCCGAAGTCCCGGGCGAGCCGGTCACCGAACAGGACCAGCGCGAGGCTGCCGCGATCGCGCAGCGAATCCCAGACGAGACCGTGCGCCCATGGTGCCTGACGGCGCAGCCAGTGCGCCCAGTCCCGGGTCTGCGGGTACTGCTGGCCGGGGGCGGTCACCAGCCATGAGTCCTGGCCGATGGCGGCCAGATCCGGGCCGTTGACCAGGCTGATCAGCCGCAGGTCGGCGATCAGCACCAGGGCCGCCATCCGCCGCCGCGAGGTGGCCGTGCTCGGCACGGTGCGGAAGCCCCGCTCATCGGGAGCGATATCGCGCAGCAGGGTCTCCGCGAGCGCTGTCTCCTCGCTGAGCCCGGCGTAGAGAAACGGGTACCGGTCCGCCTCGGTCGCGTCGAACCGCGAGCCGCCGTAGAGCTCGCTGCTTGGCTCGGGGTTGAAGGCCCAGGCGTCGTAATCCGGATGGTGGTGGACCCGCCACAGGCAGCTGCCCCGGCGCAGGACGTAGCGGTTCACGGTGCCGTCGAAGCCGGCCGGGGGCTGGTAGAGCACCATGTTCACACCGCCGACCCGACCGCGCGGGCCGCGCTCAGCAGGTCGTCATCGGCGCCCCGGCCGAGCAGCAGGCTCGGCTGCGCGTCCAGCCAGCCGTTCCTGCTCAGCCACCAGTCGGCCACTCCGATCGGGTCGGTGGCCGCGCCGAGCAGGGTATTGATCGTGCGGACCACCGGAAACAGGCCGGCCTGCCCGGACGCGAACTGGAAGGCGGGCCACTGCCGGCCGCCGCCGGGTCGCCGCAGCCGGATGAGAACCGGGTCCTCGGGGTCCGCGCCGTGCTGGCGGACTTCCCGCTCGCTGTAGGCGGGCGCGGCGAGCAGCCGGTCGGTGACGGCGCGCAGGATCTCGGCCGTCGTGGGCGGCTCGCCGCCGGCCAGGTCGCTGGTGCCCGGGAGGTCACCCGGCAGGCCCGGGGTGACGCTGGGCGTGAGCCGGTCGTGCAGGCGGTCGTGCAGGCGGGCAATTCCCCGCGCGTCAATCGGGGAAGACTCGAGCAGCCTGCCGCCGGCCAGTGCCCGGCGGACGGGGTGCCGGGGCGGCAGCCCGTCCACGAGGAGCTGCGCGATCCGCGTCGGGACCTGCGGGTCATCATCGCGTCCCAGCCGGACCACCAGTGCGGTCAGCGCGGCCGCCCGCGACTGGCCGAGCTGAGACAGCACGTCGTCCCAGTGCTCGGGCAGCGCGTTGATGGCGTCTTCGATGGCCATCACATCACCCGCTTACCTGGTAGGCGGCGAGCGACCGCCGCGCCTTATCCATCCCCGCCTGGTCGAGATCCCCGATCTGCAGGTCGAACTGGAACTCGGTGCCGGAATCGGGCTGGACCGCGTGCACCGTCAGCACTCCCGTTTCTGACATGAAGAAGGTCACCTCGATCTGCGTGCCCGCGGGCAGGCGGGGCGGCAGGTTCTTCAGGATGCCGTTCCCGATCTTGCGGTTCTCCGCCAGCTCCTCCGATTCCACCTCGCCGGCCTGCTCCCACACCTCGATGCCCACCATCCGCTGGTTGGCCACGGGGGTCTGGAAGGTGAACGGCCCGGTGTCTGTGGGCAGCGCGGTATTGGCGGGCAGCAGGTGCACGATGATCTGGCGGGCGCGCAGCGGATCGGTCAGCGCCAGCGGATCGCTGCCGTCGAGGCTCTTGACTCCGAAGCCGCGCGGCACCACGGTCGCTACCCGCGTTCTGGCCAGCCGCTCCACCTCATCGACGGTCATGCCGGTGTCCGACGCGACCTGCTCCGCTGACTTCAGCGCGCTGGCCGCGGCCCCGGTGGCCGACCCGGGGCCGGCGCTGCCCGGGACGAGGCCGGGCCCGCGGACGGTCTTCATGAGCGCGTGGCGGGCCGCGCCCTTGGCCACCGCGAGGTCCGGCTCGTGGTGGCGCCCGGTGAGGCCCAGTCGCTCCTTCAGCACCCGGGTGACCGCGGGCATCCGGGTCATGCCGCCGACGAGCAAGACATCATCGAAGGTATCGACCCCCATGCGGCGCGCGGTTCCGATCGTTCGCGCGGTCACCTCGACCGTCCGGTCGAGCAGGTGCGAGGTCAGCTCCTCGAGCTTGTCCCGGGTGAGCTCCACCTTGGTGACCGCGCCGCCGAACCGGATGATGTGCCGCCGGGACTGGGCGTCGCTCAGATCCTCCTTGAGCCGCTCCACCGAGATCAGCAGGTCCTGCAGGAACGGCTGGTCGTCCTGGGGCCGGAGGCCGGGGTGCTCGGCGGTGAAGCTGTCGACCAGGTAATCGGCGATCACCTGGTCCCAGTCCGCGCCGCCCAGGTCCTTGGCCCCGTCGGTGCAGATGACCTGGATGTCCGCCTCGGCCAGCCGGATCACGCTGGTGTCGAACGTGCCGCCGCCCAGGTCGTACACCAGGACGTGCCGGGGCCGGCCGGCTGGCCCGGCGGTCACCTGGTAGTGCAGGGCGGCCGCCACCGGCTCGGGCAGCACGTCAAGCACGTTCAGCCCGGCGAGCTGGCCTGCTCGCCGGGTGGCTTCGCGCTCGGCGACGCCGAAGTACGCCGGGATGGTGATCACCACATCCCGGACCACCTGACCGGTGTTCTCCTCGGCGGCGCTGGCCAGCTCGCGCAAGATGAGCGCGGAGACCTCCTCGGGCGTGTGCGGCTTGCCGTGGAAGGTGTACTGCCTGCCCGACCCCATGTCCCGCTTGACCAGCTGGGCGACGAGGTCCGGCGCGAGCAGCACGAAGTTCTTCGCGGCCCGGCCGACGACCGCGTGCCGCGGCGATTCGAAGTAGACCACCGACGGCGTGGTGTCCTCGCCGAGCGCGCTCTTGACGATCGCCGGCCGGCCGGCCTCGTCGATGCGCGCGACGCACGAGTTCGTGGTGCCCAGGTCAATGCCGAATGCCATGTTTCCTCGCAAGTCTGGTCTGGAGTCCGTGCTGGCCGGGCGGGACGTGATCCACGGTCACCGGCCCTGGTAGGAGAAGCCGGCCCAGGCGGCCGGGTTCGCGAGGTCCGGGCCGTCCGGCTCGCCCGCGAGCTCGGCCTCGTCCCGCAACACCGCGGGCAGGTCGTCCGGTACCTCCCGGCCGGAGTCGAGCATCCACAGCTGGGCCGCTTGAAGCGCCATCGGCGGGCTCAGCCCGCCGTCGTTCAGGTACCGGTGGAACATCGCCATGAACAGGGCCGTGGCGTTCTCCGCTACCGGCCACCGAGCCGCGACCACCCCGCCGGCCCCGGCGGACATGAACGCGGTCGCCAGCGTGAGCGCCTCGTCATAGTCGGCATCGGTCACGTCGGACAGGCAGGCGGCCAGGACCACGAGCCCGCAGGAGCCGGCTTCCTCCGCCCGCTGGCTGGACTGCCACGCTCGCGCCTGGCGCAGGATCTGCAGGACCTCGAGCGTTACCCCGGCACCGAGCCGCAGGTAGGAGTGGAGGACCGGCACCCGCGAGTGCCCATGGCAGCCGAAGTGCAGCATCGATGCCCCTTTCCGGCCCGGGCCCGGCAGCGCGGCGAGCACGTCGGCGGGCCGGGCGGCGGGCGCGCCGGGAACGCCGCGCGCGAGCTCTTCCGGCGCGGGCCGGGCGAAGCCGAAGACCGACGCCGCCGGGTAGTGCTCGGCGAACAGGTGGCGGATGCCCGCCGCGCTCAGCAGCAGCGAGGGCGAGGAGTCGCAGATGAGAACGGGGGCCTCGGGCCAGGGACGGGGGCGGCAGCGGGTCGCGTCGATGAACTGGCGGGCCGAGGCCGCGTAGGAGAACACCGCCCGCTGACATGCGTAGCCGCCCTCGCCGGGGGCTGGCGGCCGGGCGGCGTGCCACGGCACGAGCCCGAGTTCCCCGCACGGCACGAGCACGATGCGCCGGTGCCCGCTGCCGCCGCCGTCCGGTATCGCGGTGAGCAACGGCCCGATGGCGGCCTGCCAGGCCCAGTCGCACAGCTCGCCGAGCCGGTCCGGCCAGTCCGGGGCGTCGCCTCCGGCACCGGGCTGGCCGACGGCCTGCCGGGCACGCAGGAAGCGGCGGACCGGGCCGTCATCGCTGAGGGCCAGCCGGTGCAGGGGCAGTCCCCGCACCCCCTTGCCCTGGTCCACGATAACCGCGAGGCCTGGTCCGGAATCGTCGCGCGGCAGCAGGTACACCAGCGCGTCCACCGCGGCCTCGGCGAGCGACGCCGCGATCTCGCCGACCGAGGGCGCGGACAGCAGCCGCGCCTCCACCGGGGACTTCTCGATCGCCAGCATGGTGCGGTAGCGCAGGTCGGACTCCGCGTCGCCGCCGAGCTGGCCGTCGCCGGCCGTCGCGCCCGCCCATTCCGCCGCGAGACCGGCGTGCCCGCCGGCCCGCAGCGCCTGGGTCAGGCCAGCGCCGGAGGTCGCCGCGTGCAGCACCATGCCCCGGCCGAGTTCCAGCGCGCTGATCGCCGCCGCGTCGCGGCCGCGGCGCAGGAACCAGCGGGCCATCTCGACGGCGTCGCTCGTGCCCCGCCGGGCCACGTGCAGGGCGCTGTCGTCGCTGTCTTGCAAGAGGACGTCGCCGACGTGCTCACGCAGTCCGTCCAGCCCGTAGCTGACCGCCCGGTCCACGTCGCCGCGGGCCGCGTCGCCGCGCAGCCGGTAGACGCCGGACAGCATCTGCAGGGTCTCGGCGGCGTAAGGGCTGCCGACCTCCTGGTCGATGGCCCGGCGGGCCTCCTCGAGCCGGTCGATGGCGTTGCTCAGATCGCGCGGGTTACGCGGCATGCCCCGCGCGTAACGGGTCTGCAGGGCGAAACCGTGCAGGGCTAGCAGCCGCGGACGTTCCCGGACGGCCAGCCGGGGAATCCGGCAGGCGCCGGCGATCATCGCGATCGCCTGGTCGATGCGGCTGGGGTCATTATCGGCCAGGCCCTCCAGCATCAGGCCGTTGGCCGCCTGGCAGACCGCCGTCGGGTACTCGGGGTGGTCAGGTCCCAGGCGGTCAGCGGTCTCCCTGAGCTTGGCGAACGCCCGCCTCGCCTCCGGCCCCAGGTGCGCTGGACCCTTCGGCGCGGCGCTGGTGGTCTCCCGCAGCGCCCGGGCGACATCGAGCTCGCCGCTGATCGACACCCCGAGCATCGGGGTGTCGCCGGCCATCTCCGCGGCCCGTTCCAGGTCGGGGATCGCCCGGGTGAGGCGGCTCGGATCGAAGCTGTAGTTACACCAGACGAGCTCGATGTGCGCCCTCAGGTAGAGCAGCGCGCCGTAGAGGGCGCCGCCTTCCGCCCACGGCCCGGACGGGTCCACGCTGTCGAACGCGCGGGTGAGGTAGCGTTCCGCCTCCCGGAGATGGCGCATCTCGCCGCCCATGGAGTGCCGGTCGACCAGCGCGTACACCATGCCGGACAGCGCGTACGTCTGGGCCGGGTGCCCGGCCGGCAGCCCGTCCGCGACCCGCTTCATCTGCGCGACGGCCGAATCGACCACGTCCGGCTGCTGCCGCAGCGTGCCCTGCACGGCCACGGACGTCCAGTAGGAGAACTCCCCCGTGGCCCGGGCCGGGTCATCGGGCGCGAGCCCGGCGACGGCCCGCTCGAGCTGCGGCCCGATCCGGTCGTCGAGCGTCACCGACCGGTGCTCGGCGCCGAGGCCGAACAGCCGCATGCCCAGGGCGAGCTGCGCCCGGGCGAGTTCGGGGTCGGCCTGCGATATCCGGCTCAGGGCCGCCGTGATCTGCCCGATCTCGGCCTCGCTGACCGCGTCCGGCGTGGCCCCGGCCCGGTCCACGTGGCGCTGCAGTCCGCCCTTGAGGATCTCGGCCCCGGCTGACCGGCCGGGATGGCCGGCCGGCATCCGCAGGACAGCCTCGTTCATCGCGTCGGTGGATTCGACGAGCAGCCGCTGGCCGCCCGTTCCCTGGGCGAGCAGCGCGGTCCGCAGCGCCCGCATATTGAGCAGCTCGTCGTGCTCGGGCGAGCCCTGCTCGACGGCCGCGAGCGCGTTCTCCAGCGCGTCGCCCAGCCGCCGGAAGTCGTCGGCCGCCTCGTCGACGGCCGCGTAGTCGACGTCATCGGCCATCCCGTCGGCCCGCAGCAAGACGGAGAGCGTCGAAACCCACAGTCCCGGCAGCGTATCGCGGACGGCTTCGCTGGCGGGCGCGGCCGAGACCTGCCGCAGGTGCGTGCGCGCGATCGTGGCGTCATCGCGCGAGATGCTGAGATCGCCCAGCTCGGCGCGGAGCGAGGCCGCCGCCTGGCCGTCGCTCAACGCGGCCGTGATCTGGGCCGAGCGGCCGATCACCGAGCGCTGCTCGGTGCTGAACTGCCGGGCGATGGCCATCCAGGCGAGCATGACATGGCCCAGGTCGGCGGCCTCGCCTGGCGTCGTCACGCACTCGCGGGCGTACCCGATGGCGGCCGCGCGGTCCGCCTCGTTACCGCCGAACGCGGCGAACCCGAACGCGCACTGCACGGCCAGGGCGGTGCGGGCCCGCGCGCGCCGCGGGTCATCCGGGGCCATCTCCAGCAGTGCGTTCGCGAGCAGTTCCCGCGCCTCGCCCAGGTCCGCGGCCGCCGTCGGCGGCCGGCAAGCCCGGGTACAGAGGGCCACGGAAAGCATGAACTCGACCTCCCCCCGATCCGGGTCGTCGCCGGTCAGCGCCGCCCGCAGCCGCCGCAGGCACTCGATCGCATTGTCGAGATCGCTGACCGGGACGGCCGCACGGTCCCGGAACAGGCACGCCTCGGCCTCCAGGTAGAGCGCGACGAGGTGGTCGGGGCTGGCCGCGGTGAGCAGCGGGCGCAGGGCGCGCAGGTAGGACAGGACCTCATCGAGGACGGGACCCGCGCGGGCGGCGAGGTCGCCGCCCGCGCGGGACATCGCCCCGGCGAGATCGACCAGGCCGGCCAGGGGCGGCAGGCACTCATCCGCCGAAGCGGCCGACGCCGCCGCGGCCAGCGCGCGGCGCAGTGCCGCCAGCCGCACAAGGGGAACTCCCGCCGCCCGCTCCGCGCCTGCCGCCTGTCCCGCGCCTTCGGTTGTCATCGGTGATCAGCCGGCCTGCCCGTCGGGACCAGCGGCGCGGGCGGCGCTGGCGTCGCCGCGCCGGTAGACCATGACCCTGGCCGGCGCGACCTGCCGCCCGGTGGCCTCCTCGGCATAACCGTCGCTGACCACCGACGCGATGGCCCCGTCGAGCTCTGGGTCCGACGTCTCGGCCACGCCGCTGGCCTGCTGGCGCCGCGGGTCGAACGCGGTCAGCGGCTCCGGCCTGACGGCGATGATCCCGCAGCGCTCCAGGATGAGCACCACGCTGTCGGCGTAGGACTCGAGCAGGACCGCGACCTCGGCCCGGGCCATCATCTCGGGAACGGAGCGCGCCTGCGCGCACAGGTCGTCGCGGAGCCGCCGCAGGTCGGTGACCGCGGGCCGCAGCAGCTCACGGGCCTCCCCCGCCCGGGCCTGCTGGACGTCCGCGTGCAGCCGGTCGATGACCTGCTCCCTGGCCCGCGCGCGGTCGTGCTCCCGCGCCGCCTGGGCCGCCAGTTCCCCGATCGTGGCCCGGAGTTCCGAAATCGCGGCAAGCACGATATCGCCAGGTTGCTTCTCATCCACACCGTCAACCACGGAACAGCCCCCCGCCCGACAAGAAATGACGATTTACCGCTGAAATCCCCGGACCCGTCCCCTCATAGCGCAGGCGACTAGATTACTCGGCGCGCCGAGATAAAGCCCGAGTATTCATGACTCGCGAATTATCCGGATCCGGCCGACACCGGTTGCGGCCAGCCAGGCCGCGGGGCATCCTCGGGACGTGACAGTAGAAGTAGAAAGGGAACCCGGCCCCGGAGCGCCGGACCCCATCACGGTCGCGCAGGTCGTCGCCGACCTGCGGCTGCTCCGGGAACGCGGGCTCGTCAGGATCCGGCACACCGACCTGGCGACGCTGCGGGCGGCGGCCTCCCTGACCGCCGTCATCCCGGCCGACGCCCTGGGACCGCGCGCGGTCGAGGCACTGCTGCGGGCGGCCGTGGGCAACCTCGGCGGCGGGCAGCTCTCGGCCGCGGCGGAACATACCTTCGGGCTGCGTCGCGGTGACCGGGACCGGCCCGCGCAGGAGCGCAGGCGCCGGGCCGCGCAGGAGTACGGCGTCGGCCTCGAGCGGTTCCGCAAGCACCACGAGCGCGTGGTCATCGAGCAGGTCGCCGAGGAAATCCTCGAGCTGTGCCGCCCGCGGCCGCGGCCGCGGCAGCCGGGGGCCGACCCGCCGGAGCCGCCTAGGAAGATCTACCTGGAGGGCCGGAGCGCGGGCGCGCGCTTCCCGGTGACCGTGCACGTCGAACCGGTCGAGCTGCTCAGGGACGTCGACGTGGTGGTGGCGCCGACTAACGTCTACCTGGAGATGCCGCAGCCCTACAAGGCCTCGATCTCCGGCGCGCTGCGGCGCGCGACACCGCGGCGCGCCCCGGACGGCGCCGTCATCGCCGACGAGGTGATGGACGAGCTCCGCTCCTGGGTCAGGGACAACGGCCGACCCGGCATGCCGGTCGCGGCGGGTTCGGTCGCCCCGACGTCGGCCGGCGCCCTTCGGCAGCAGGGCATCCGCAGGATCTACCACGCGGCGATCACCTCGCCGCGGCCCGGTACCAATGACTACGACGTCACGCCGACCGCGATCGCCCAGGCGGTGCACGCCGCGTTCGACCTCGCCAGGTCCGAGCGCCGCCAGTTCAGCCCGCCGCTCGAGTCGCTGGTCTTCCCGCTGCTCGGCGCGGGCCGGGGCGGCCTTGACCCGGCGACCAGCTTCGCGTGGATATGGGCGGCCATCGAGCAGGAAATGCGGGCCGACAATACCTGGAAAGTTCATTTCGTTACCCATCAGCGCGCGACGGCGGAGGTGATCGCCGCCGCGATCATCGCGTCCGGCGGCGGGTCAATAGAAGGCGCGGTGTAACACCTTTAACTCCTGTGCGGTTCCATGCGGCCAGTCAATCCGGCGTAGTGGCCGCGCGGGCGGTCAGGAACCGGGCGAGATCCGGTCGGCTTCCGGTTCCCGCCAGCGGATACCGTAACCCAGGCCGGGCCGCATCTCGACGAAGCTCGCGTAGACCTCGCCGAACCGGTCCGGCGTCAGCCGCTCGCCCCCGGGATCGGCTCGGTAGAGCACCGCGGTCGGGGCATCGCGCACCAGCCAGACGGCGTCGGGAACGCGGGCCGGGGCGAAGCGGACCCGTAGCTCGAAACGATCGCTGCGCCGGTACGGGACGTGCACGTAGTGCGGGTTCATCCGCTGCCCGGGCGGGACCCGGAGACGGATGGCGTACTCGTGGCGCTCGCCGGCGCGCAGCGGGCGCGGCAGCACGATCACGTTCTGGAAGAAGCTGTCGTACGGCTGCTGGCGGGCCTGGATCGACCCGCCGTAGAGCAGCTCGGACTCAAGCCCGTGGGCCTGACCCCCGTCATCCGGGTGCCGCGGAACGGTGACCGACGTCACCAGCTCGCGCAGGCCGTCGGCGGTCGCCACTATCCGCCGCCATTCCAGGGCCTCGACCGGTTCGCTATCCATGTTCAAGACCGCGCTGAACGATTCCATGAACCAGCCGTCGGCGCCGGACCCGGCTGCGCTCGCCCCGGCGGTCGCCCCGGCGGCCGCGGCCGGACGCTCGGCGCGGGCCGACGGCGGGCCGTCCGCCCAGGGCGGCGCCACCGATTCGCGGACGCCGGCCGGGGCCCGCTGATCGAGCTGACGGCGGATCTGCGTCCAGTACGCGCGCCATAGCTTCGCGTCGCCGCCGCAGGCGTTGACGAAGGCCATCGTCACCCGAAGGGTCGGCAGCCGGTCGCCGGCCGTGGCCGCCTGCACCGTGCTCGTGGCGTAGTGCGCCGCCCGGCCGAGCTGGTCGTAGGTAAGGCCGGCGCTGTTGCGAAGATCGCGCAGCCACCACGCGAACTCGCGGACCGGCGACCCGTCCCGGTCAAGCCGTTCCTCCGGACGTCCCATCATCCGAGTTTGCCACAAAAAACCCGGCCCAAGCGGTCAACCTGCGGTTTTCCCGTTCCGAATTATTCGGTTTGCTCGACTTCATCGATAAGCACCCGGTCACGCTGGCCCAGCGCTACCAGCACGTATATAAAAGCCAACTCCGGGTACGTCGATGACCCAGGGGGGATATGTCGTATTCGTCCATCTTGTTGAGGTTTCCGCGTGCCCGGCGGCGGGTGGCTCAATGCCGCGAAGCGCAGGAAAACCGTCTCGTTCGCGGTCAACTGGATCGTTCGCTTGTGCGTCCTACCGCCATGAGCGGCCTGAAATGACCGATCACAAGCAAGGTTAAGGAGATACGAGTGACACCCGACCTGGATTCCGCCGAGGATCTGGAAACCGCGGCCCCGCAAGCCGCGGTCAACAATTCAGAACAGCCGCCGTCGCCGGAATCATCAAATTCCACCGACGAGCCGCCCGGCGATTCACCGGAGGCCCGGGAGGAGGCCCGGGAGACGGAGCTGGCCGCCGCCGTCCGGGAGCTTTCGAGTTCGGCCGAGCGCTTCCACGACCGGTCTGAGCAGCGGGAAGGCGTGATCGACTACTTGCGGTCCGAGCTTGAGGTGCTCCGGCGGGGCGAGCGGCGCGGCCTGCTGCGCCCGTTGCTCACAGACATCTGCCGCCTGCGGAATGACCTGCTCAAACAGGCCGCGGTGCTGCCCGATGACTACAACGCGGAAAAGGCGGCGGACCTGCTGCGGTCCTACGCGGAAAGCATCCAGCTCACCCTGGAATCCAACGGCGTCGTCACCTACGCACCCGACGAGGGCGACTCTTTCGACCCGCGCAAGCATCGCAAGGTAAAGAGCCAGGATTCCACTGATCCGACCATGACCGGACGAATCGCCTGGGTCCAGCGTGACGGCTATCTCGACATTGAGGCGAACAGCCCGATAACGCCCGCGGAAGTCACGGTATTCACGGCCAGTAAGGACGCACAGTGAGCGAGCCACAGCAGGGCATCTTCGGCATTGACCTCGGCACTACCTACTCGGTGGTGGCCTACATCGACGAGACCGGCCGCCCGGCCGTCACCCGCAATAGCAATGGCGACGACACCACCCCGTCGGTCGTTTTTTTCGAAAGCGAGACCAACGCCGTCGTCGGGAAGGTGGCCAAGGAGTCGGCCGGCGTCTACCCCGATCAGGTGGTCGCGCTGATCAAGCGCGAGATGGGCAATAAGGACTACGCCAGGACCTTCTTCGGCAAGGAGTACAACCCCTCGGGCATCTCCGCGATCGTCCTCGGGGCGCTGGTCAAGGACGCGGCGGAGGCCACGCAGCGCACCGTGCGCGAGGTGGTGATCACCGTGCCGGCGTACTTCGGGCTGCTGGAGAAGGACGCGACCAAGAAGGCCGGGGAGATCGCCGGCCTCGACGTGATCGGGATCGTTCCCGAGCCGGTGGCCGCGGCGATGCACTACGGGGTGACGGGGAACGCCGACGGCACCACGTTCCTGGTCTACGACCTGGGCGGCGGGACCTTCGACATCAGCCTGATCACGATGAACGAGACCGCCATCGAGGTCCTCGCGGTCGGCGGCGACCACATGCTCGGCGGCGCGGACTGGGACAAGAAGCTCTTCGACCACATCCTCGAGCAGACCATCGAGCAGACCGGCGACGACTCGATCCAGGACGACGAGGGCGTGCTCCAGGAGCTGCGGCAGCTGGCCGAGAACACCAAGCAGGCGCTGTCGAAGGCCGAGTCCAAGACCGTCATCCACCGGCTCGCCGGGGCGGCGGTGAAGATCGTCGTGACCCGCAAGCAGTTCGAGGAGATGACCGCCGACCTGCTCGAGGAGACGGTCCGCATCACCAGGCGGACCCTGGACGACGCGGAGACGCGCTATCCGGGCGTCACCGGGCAGGTCAGCGAGCTGCTCCTGGTCGGCGGGTCCAGCTGGATGCCGGCCGTGACCCAGCGGCTCAAGGAGGAGTTCCCCTGGGAGCCCAAGCTCGCCGACCCCGACCTCGCCGTCGCCAAGGGCGCGGCCCTGTACGCGGCCGGCCAGACCGCCCGCTACGTGGAGCCAGGCGCGGCCGGCGACCGGAGCGGAACCGAGACGGCGGCCGGGCCGGGCGGGCCGACGGCCCTGGTCCCGGGCACGGTCACCGCCGAGGCACTGCGCACGATGGCCGACCGGACCGGCCTCGACGAGGAGCGGATCGAGGAGCTCGCGAAGCGGACCGTGGTCAACGTGCTGCCCAAGGCGGTCGGCGTCAAGCTGGTGGACGGTTCCAAGCCGAACTGGCAGGACGACCCGGAGTCCGCGTACTACGTCGAGCACCTGGTCGCGGCGCAGACCCCGCTGCCGTACCAGGCGGAGAAGCTCACCGCGGCCACCATGTCGGCGGGCCAGGAGTCGATCGAGATCGAGATCTGGGAGCAGTCGGGCGCCATCACCGACCCCGGCATGTCGGCGAACCACCGGGTCGACAACGCCGGGCTGATCGAGGGCCTGGCCTCGTACTCGCTGCCGGCCGGGTCGCCGATCGACATCACCATGGGGGTGGATGCCGAGGGCACCGTCAGCCTGGTGGCCGTCGAGCGGCAGAGCGGCAAGGAGCTCAAGATGTCGGTCAAGATCAGCATCATGCCCGAGGAGAAGGTGGCCGAGGCCAAGGCCAACTTCTCCGGGCTCGTCCTTACCACCTAGGGGCGCCATGCAATTCGACGAGAAGAAGTACACGGACCTGCTGATCGCCCACCGGCGGAACAAGACCAACCCGGAGGACCTGCTCGAGCGGTACGCGATCACCCTCCCGGCGGGCGACGCCGAGATCGCCGAGCAGGTCAAGCGGGTCCGGGAGTACTGGAACAAGATCGGGCTCGGGCAGTCGCGCGCCTCCGAGGGCGCCAAGTGGTGCCGGACCCAGGATGAGCTGCTGCGCAAGGACCGTGACGTCGACCTGGAGTCGGCGGCGTGGTGGCAGCGCAGGCAGTCCGCCCGCGACGCGGACGCCGAGGCGTCGGTCAAGCTGGTGGCCGATGACCTACGGCAGATCTACGGCACGCTGAAGGTCGTCACCGGTGCCGCTCTCGACAAGTACGCGGCCAGGTTCGGCCTGAGCCCGTCCCAGGCCGGGCTGGCGGCGAAGCGGGCCGGGCTGACCGTGGTCGACAAGAAGGTGACGCTGCCGGAGACGGCCCCGCTGCCCAGCTTCCGGCAGCTCCAGCAGCACCTGGCCGAGTGCAAGGCGGCCAGCGTCCCTGAGCTCGTGCACCCCGGCTCGGGGCCCTTCCGCATCATCGCGCGGTACGAGTGCGCGGGCGACGCCCGCAGGCAGCTCGACGCGGTGGCCGTCGACGCGCAGGCCGCCGAGGTCCAGAAGCGCGGCGCGTCGGGGGCGGACAACGCGCGGATGGCCGCGCTGCGCATGCTCCGCGGAGCGGACCTGCACCAGGTCACGCTCTTCCACCTGGCGCAGGTCGCCCAGGGCGCGCCGTCGCCGACGTCGGCGAAGTCGATCCTGGAGCGGGCCGGGGTCGAGTCCACCGACGCGGCCGTCATCGCGGTTCTGGTCGCCGAGCGGCAGACGGCGGCGAGCGCCAGCGGTCTTGACAAGGTGAAGGACGCGCTCGAGCAAGGCCAGCTGCGGGACGCCGAGGCCGCGGCGGCGGCCCTGTCCGGCGCCCCGGAGATGGTGGCCGAGGCCCAGCAGCTGGTGGCGGCCGCGCGAGCGCGGCTCGACCAGCTGCTGGCCGAGGCCCGGGCGGCGCGGCAGTCCGCCGATGAGGCGCTGGCCGAGCAGCGGCTCAAGGACGCGGAGCGGATCAGCGCCGAGGACGCGGCCGCCGAGCGGGCCCTGACGCCGCTCGCGCCGCCGGCCCAGCTGCGCGCGACCGGGGACGGCACCGAGGTCCGGCTGTTCTGGCAGCGCGGCACCGGCCACGACGAGTCCACCCGCTACGTCGCCTGCCGGACGCTCGGCCGGGCACCGACCGCGCCCGCCGACGGCCAGCAGGTGCACAGCGGCCCCGGGGACGGCTGCGCGGACCGCCGCGCCCCGGTCGCGCGGCCGGTCCGCTACGGCGTGTTCGCGCTGAGCGACGGCAGGCCCCCGTCCCGGCCGGCCACGACCGAGGTGACCCTGCTCCCCCCGGTATCGGAGCTGACCGCCGAGGTCAGCACCGCGACGGTCACCCTGTCCTGGTCCGCGCACCAGGACGCGGACGTCCAGGTCACCCGGGCCTCGCCCGGGGCGGCGCCGGCCCGGGTACCGGTCACCGGCAGCGGCTGCCGGCTCAGCGGCCTCCCCGAGGGAGTGCCGCAGCACTTCGAGGTCGTCGCGGTCTACCGGGGACCCGGCGGCACGGAACTGCGCTCGGTCGCCGGCCAGATCAGCGCGACTCCCCGGGCCGAGGCGAGGCCGGTCCCCAAGCTGCGGACCAGCGTCGTGGAATCAGCGGGCGCGGTCCGGGTCCGGATGACCTGGCCGCGGGTGGACAGCTCCGAGGTCAAGATCATGCGGTTCGACGCCGATCCGCCGTGGCCGTTCGGGGCGGTGATCACGCACGAGCAGATGACGCGAGCGGGACGGGAGGTGGCCGGCCAGGATATCGGGCGGGGAACCGAGAACGGCCTGGAGGCCGACCTGCCCGCCGGGGTGCACTACCTGGTGCCGCTGTCGGTCGGCGGCACCGGGATCGTGGTCGGGCGGGCGGCCTCGGTCGCCGTCACCGACCCGGTGCGCAATCTCATCGCCACGCCGTTCTCCGACTACGCGACCGTGTCCTGGGAGTGGCCGGAAACGTCGCAGCTCGCCGAGGTGACCTGGGAGCTGGGCGGCGACACCGATTTCTTCCAGATGAGCCTGGCTGAGTACACGGCCAAGGGCGGTGCGCGCGTTCCCCTCGGCGCCGGGCCGTGCAAGGTCGAGGTGCGCGCCATCATCATGGCCGGCAGCCGGGCGCACCTGGCCCCGGCGACGGAGATCGTGGTGCACCGGATCGTCCAGCTCCCGATCGCCTACCAGGTCTCGGGCCTGCCCGCGCTCGGCCCGTTCGGCGGCCACGCCAAGAAGGTGGTCTTCACCGCCGAGCAGGCGTGCGCGGGGGTGCGGGTGCGGATGATCGCGTTCCCCGGCCCGGTGATGCCCACCAGGGCCACGGACGGCCTGCCGATCCTGGATACCACGCTGACCCTGACCCCGGGCGTCCCGGCGGAGCACAAGGTGGTCGTGCCCAGGGCGATCAAGCGGCCGTTCTGGGTCCGGTGCTTCGTCATGGAGGGTCCCGCGCGCCTTGTCGACCCCCCCATTGCCAACCTTAAGGAGAAATAGATGGCCAGCCTGACGGCGTGCCCGTTCTGCTTTTACAAGATTGACTCCTCGAACCTGGCCTTCCAGTGCTCCGGCCGGGGCAACACGGACTGCGAGAAGGTCGTGGACGAGGCCCGGGTCAAGCTCACCGGGAATCACGCCAAGACCTATCGCACCTTTATGCCGCCCAAGGGACACCGCGGCCCCTCCGCCCTGTGTGGGGCGTGCGGCGGCGAGGCGAAACGGCGCGCCTGCCCGCAGTGCCACACGGTGCTCCCGCTCGATTTCGTCGGATCGACCAGCCCCATGATCGGCCTGGTCGGGTCCAAGGGCAGCGGCAAGACCGTGCTGATGATCGTCCTCGTCAAGCAGCTGCGGGAGATCATCGCGCGGCGCTACGACGCGGATATCCGGATCGCCACCGACAACCCCGACGGGCAGCAGGGGCTGAGCGGGTACAAGGAGAACCGGGAGACGCCGCTGTTCAGCAAGCGCCGGCTGCCTCAGGGCACCAGCCAGCTGAAGGCCCGGCAGTACGCCACGCCGGTCGTGCTGCGCTGGCGGCAGGAGGCGGCCGGGAGGTTCGGCTCGCACAAGTCCGCCCTGCTCTCCTTCGTCGACAGCGCGGGCGAGGACCTGAACGACACCGACACCGCCGAGAGCCTGCGGTACCTGACGGTCTGCGACTCGCTCATCGTCGCGCTCGACACGTTCGCGCTGCCCGGGGCGCGGGCACGGCTCCGGCTCCCCGAGGAGGCGACTCAGGTCAAGGACGACATCCCGATGGACGTCGTCGCCCGGATTACCCAGATCCTGCGGACCGAGAACAAGGTCAAGGACAACAAGAAGATCAAGATCCCGGTCGCGATCGTGTTCACCAAGATCGACGCGTTCTACCCGGCCCTTGACCAGAACAACCCGATCATGGCGACCGCGCCCGCCGTGCCGCTGTACGACAGCGCCGACGGGGAGGCCGTGCACGAGCACATGCGGGCCCTGCTCGGCGAGTGGGGCGCGGACGATATCGACCGTCACATGCGCCACAACTACGCCGACTTCCGGTACTTCGCTGTGTCCGCCCTGGGAGCCGAGCCGAACTACGCGGACGGTGAGGCGGCCGCAGGCGGGGTCCAGCCGCACCGGGTCGAGGACCCGGTGCTGTGGCTCCTGTCCAAGACCGGCACGGTGAAGTCGGCATGACCGCCGAGCCGTTCGGGCGCCTGCTCTACACCGACTGCCGTCCGGGCACCGGCCGCGGCGCGGGCGGCGGGTTCCAGGTGCAGGCGCAGTCGGCCGGGGTCGATTCCGCGCAGGCCGCGCAGGCGGTGGGCTCGCTGCTCTACGAGGTGCAGGACGCCTGGGTCGTCCAGCGGCGCCCGGTCGAGGACTTCCCGCTCGGGTTCGCGCACGCCAGCGGGGCCGGCGGCTACGGCACCGCCCAGGGGCGCTATGTCGGGAAGGAGGCGACCGGCGGCCGGCAGGGGAACCACCTGGCTGACTGCCTGCTGACCAGGGACCCCGCACTGTACGGAACGATCAGGCCCGCCCAGCTGTGGCGCTCTCCGTTCTGGCGGGAAACGCCCTGGGAGACGGCCGACTGCCCGGCGTTCGACGGCGACCTCGAGCCCGGGCCCCTCACCCTCGACGCGGTGACCGACTGGGCACGGTCCCGGCCGGACCGGGGCCCGGTCCTGGCCCGGCTGCTCAGCGTGCTCGAGGATCCGGCCGGGGATCACGTCGTGATCGTGGCGGGCGATGCGGGCGAGGCGATGACCTGGATCGCCGCGGCGACCCTGCTGCTCCCGGAACGGCGCGCCCTCGATATCTCGTTCAAGGTCTTCAGCACCAGTCCGCTGCGTTCCGGACAGCGCGTCGTGGCCGCCCCGGCGGATCTCAACCCGCAGCTCGGGCCGGGCCGGGCAGGCGGCGCGTTCCTCCTCGACGCGACCGAGTGCACCGCGGACGACGTCGCCCGCAGCGAGCGGGCCCAGTTTCTCGTCGGGAAGCTGACCGGGGGCTGCGATCCGTACGACCTCGTCGACGCCATCGAACTGGCCGAGGAGCTGAGCGGCGGCGACTGGCCGGGCGACATCGCCGCGCTGCACACCGCCTGGGCGCTGACGTTGCCCGACGATCCGCCCGCCGACCCGGGGGCGCTGTTCCGCTGGCTCACCGGGGCCAAGCCGGATCAGCGGAAGGCCCATGGCCCGGCGGTGGGCGCGGTGCTGCTCGACTCGGCCCCGACCGCGGAGGTGCTGCGCTGGCTCGACGGCGCCGTGCCCGGCGGGCTTGACCTCGACCGGGACCGGGTGCGCGGCATGCTGCTCGAGGCCGAGCTCGCCGAGGTTCACGGCGGCCAGGCGGCGCCGGCCGCCGTGCTCGAGCACGTGCCGCTCAGCGAGCAGTCCCGGCGGGATGCCGCGAGCAAGCTGGCGTCGGCGATCCTCCTGAGCTCAGGAGAGACCGACAACGGCCCCGTCGACGCGGGCCAGATCGACCTCGTGCTCCGCCTGACCAGGCGGCACGGCATCAGCCTGGAGCCGTCTCCGCTCAGGGAGCAGCTGCACGGCCTGGCCGTCGCCTGGGCCGATCGTCCCCGGGCCTGGGATCCGGCCGGCTGGGCGCTGCGCGACTATGTCCTCGACCTCACCTGCGACGAGCTTCGCGAGCGGCTCGTCCGGCGCGACCCGCAGTCCATGCTTGACCCTCTCCGGGCGTTCGCCCCGCTGATCGGCGACCGGATCACCGACCCGTCCGATCCGCTCTGCCCGCACCTGCAGGCGGCGGCGATCGACCGCCTCAACAGCGGGCAGCGGCGGGCGCGGGTGAGCGACCTGCTCGAGGATCTGCGGAGGCTGGGGCAGCCGGGCGCGTCGGCGGCGGCGGCCAGCCTGCAGCGGGTCCTGCTGCTGTGGGGCGTCGTCGACGCCGACATGGCGGTCACCTTCCTGACCACGCTGCCGCCCGCGGACCTCAACCCGGAGATCGCCAGGTATGCGGGTGACTTCCTGGCGAGGTCGGAGCCCACCGCCGGCCTGCTCGACATTCTCGCGAACCTGGACAAGGCCGGAAGGCGGCCGCCGTCGCCGCGGCTCACCGCGCTGATCGACGCCGACCACGCGGTCCGCCAGTTCGTGGCCCGCGCGGGCGAGAAGGGGAGCTCGGTCGGCCGGGCCGTCGACCTGCTCTGCGGCGCGGATCCCGCCGTGGTGATCATCCGCCGGGACACCATCGTCACCGCCCTGTTCACGACCCCGCACCCGCAGCTGGCGGCCAGGGTGTTCACCGAGTTCCCGGTGACCCGCATGGGGTCGAAGCGCCCGCGGGCCGTCGAGTCCCTGCTCGAGGTGGTGAGCGGCCGGCTCAACCGGCCCGCGACGACGTTCGACGAGGCGGTCGGCACCGCGATCTGGTGCCTGCGCATCCTGGCCTACCCGGAGCTGCTGGAGAAGCGGGAGAACCGGCACGCGAAGCTGGCCGCCATCATCCGCGCCTACGGCGGCACGCTCGATCAGAAAGACTTCAAAACGTGGGGAGCAGACGTGACCCGACACCTCGATCAGCAGTCTCGCTATGAGTGGGACGTGATCTTCGGCAATGGCGCCAAGCGCGGCGGCCTCATCCAGGGCATCAACCCGTGGCGGAGCGCGTAATGCCCATCCTCGCCGTGATCTTCTACGCCCCGCTCTTCGCCGCGATCCTGGGGTTCTACGCCGGGTTCGGCCTCTTCCTGGCCGTTCTCGGCCAGAGCCTGTGGAGGCAGCCCGCGCTCGTGTCCCCGCAGGAGTACCAGATCGAGCGGATCAGGGCGCGCCCCGCCGGCGTCGGCGAGTTCCCGCCCGACGTGGCCTGGCCGAACTACATATTTAAGCAGGCCGGCGTCGACCGCCATCTCGTCCGGGTCAACCTGGCCAAGCAGTACCGCCGCTTCTGGAAGTGGCCGAGGGACACGTTCGTCCGCGGCAGGCACGGCAGCCGGTTCTGGTGGTGGGTGATCCTCCCGGTCTCCCTCTCCGTCATGGCCTTCATGCTCGTGGGCGGGGCCTGCGCGTGGGCCTGCTACTGGGTGTACTGGGCCGTCGTGACCTCCATGATGACCGTCAACGGCGCCGTCGCCGGGGCACTGCGCTCGTACCTGCGCACGGTGGAGGCGCGGCGGCGGGAGACGCGCCACGCGCATGCCTCGTGCATGAACTGCTTCCACGTGACCCCGTGGCCGGCCTACCGCTGCCCCCGGTGCTCGATGCCGCACCAGGATGTCCGGCCCGGCCGGCTCGGCCTGTTCTTCCGCCGCTGCGAGTGCGGCGCCCGCTTCCCCACCATGGCCTCCCGCGCCGGGTGGCGGCTGACCGGCGTCTGCAAGCGCTGCGGGGAGCCGCTGGCCGAGGGCGCGGGCGCGGTCCGCGACATCCGGGTACCGATCTTCGGCGACACCTCGGCGGGCAAGACCCGGTTCCTGTACGCCTCGCTGAACAGCGTGCTGCGGTCGGCCAGCCAGGCCGGCCTCTCCTACGGCTTCCCCGACCAGTCCTCGCACGAGCACGCCGACCTCGGCTTCGACCTCATCAGGTCCGGCCAGGACACGGCCAAGACCTCGGCCACCGTCCCGGTCTCGGTGAGCTGTCGGCTCGGCACCGGCCGCGGCTCCGACCTCATCCACCTCTTCGACGCCGCGGGCGAGCACTTCCGGGACGCGCAGCGGTACGACTCGCTCAGGTTCCTCGACGACGCCCAGGCCCTGGTGTACGTCCTCGACCCGTTCTCGATCGGCGAGGTCCGGGCCCGGCTCGCCGGCTACAACGCGACCGTCATCCGCCAGGCCCACGCCGCCGCGGGCGACCCGGAGATCGCCTACGGCGAGGTCGTCTCGCGGCTGCGGGACGGCGGCGTGCCCGCCGGCTCGCAGCGGCTCGCGATCGTCATCTCCAAGGCCGACCTGCTCCACGCGGCGGGCATGGAACTCCCGTCCGGCTCGGCGGAGATCGCCGAGTGGCTGGCCGACGTCGGCCAGCACAACATCGTGATGTCGGCCAGGCGCGAGTTCGCCGAGGTCCGCTACTTCACCGTCGCCTCCCAGGACGTCGCGGCCGACCGCCGCGACGACCCCGGCGTCCCGCTGCGCTGGCTGCTCACCGCGCACGGCGTCCGGCTGCCCGCCGACGCCGCGTCCCCGCCCCAGCCGAGCGGGGCTCCCCGTCACACCGCAGGGACACCATCATGAAGACACCGCCGCTGGTCATCTCCTACCGCGCCGTCACCGCCGCGATCATCGTGCTCCTGATCTTGATGGTCGCCCTCGGCCCGTTCGGCATCGGCCCGCTCGCCAACCTGCTCGACGGGCACGACTTCGTGGTGAACGTCTGATGGGACGGCACGTCGTCGGCATCGACCTGGGCACGACCAACTCGGTCGTGGCCAGGCTCGACGACAGCGGCCGGGTGATCGTCTTGCCCAACGCGAGCGGCCGCGAGATCACGCCCTCGGTCGTCTATTTCGAGCCGGACGGCTCGGCGGTCGTCGGCGAGGACGCCGTCGAGGCGACGGCGGTCGACCCGGACAACGGCGTGCTGCTGATCAAGCGGGTGATGGGCACCGATTCCCCGATCCGGGTCCGCGGGCAGCGGCACACCCCGGAGTCGATCTCCGCCCTGATCTTGCGGCAGCTGGTCGAGGCCGCGGTCGGCCCGGGCGAACCCGGGCGGGGCCAGCAGGTCAGCGCGGTCATCACCGTCCCGGCGTACTTCGGCCTGGCCGAGCGCGAGGCGACGTTCCAGGCCGGGCGGATCGCCGGCATCGACGTGCTCGAGCTGCTCGATGAGCCCGTCGCCGCGGCGGCCCACTACGGCCTGACCTCCGGCGGGGACCAGACGGTTCTCGTCTATGACCTCGGCGGCGGGACGTTCGACACGACCGTGCTCCGGATCACCTCGGGCGCCGTGCGGGTCCTCGCGACCGACGGGCACCACGAGCTGGGGGGCGCCGACGTCGACCGGCGGATTCTCGACCTGATCTTGGAGCGGCTCGAGGAGCAGCTCTCACCGGACGAGGTCGACAAGATCGCCTCGGATCAGCGCCGCCTCGGCGAGCTCGTGCTCGACGCCGAGGCGGCGAAGAAGGATCTCAGCGAGCGGACGTCGCGGCCGGTCGTCGTGGCCACGCCGGCCGGGCGCGTGACCGTCACCATCACCCGGCAGGACCTGGACGATGCCTGCGCGGACCTCTACGCGACCACGGCCGAGGTCATCGAGCGGGTGCTGAGTGCCGCGAACGTGGACGGCGGCCGGGGCATCGACCAGGTCATCATGGTCGGCGGATCGAGCCGGATCCCGGTGCTCGCGGAGCGGCTGACGGCCATGCTCGGCCAGACGCCGCGCCTGGTGGAGCCGGACCTCGCCGTGGCCAAGGGCGCGGCGCTGCGGGCGCACCATCTCGCCGGGACGCCGGAGCTGTCGGCGCTCACCGTCTCCCGGGGGCCCGGCGGCGGCCGGGTCAAGGCCGGCCAGGTCACCACGGTGGCGCCGCGCGCCGTTGGGATCGCGGTCAGCGACAGCTTCGACCCGTCCGGTGAGCGGATCTTCGTCGAGCACCTGGTCAAGGCGAACACGCCGCTGCCGGTCGAGCGGACCGCCAACCGGTTCGGCACGATCTTGCCGGATCAGGGATCGGTCCGGGTCCAGGTGTACGAGCAGGCCGGACCGGTCGCGTCGCCGGAAATCGAGCACAACCGCCGGGTGCTCGACGGCGAGCTCACCGGGATCGGATCGCTGAAGGCCGGATCGGTCATCAGGATCACCATGCGGATCGCGGCCGACGGGCGGCTGACGGTCATCGCCCACGAGCCCCGCTCCGGTCGTGAACTGCGGCTCGAGGCGTTCGTGGAGGGCGTGATCGACAGCGCCGAAACCGAGCGGCTGACCGGCCTGGTCAGCCGCACCCCGCTGCGCGGATGAACGGGACGGACAATGACTGACTGGATAAGGCGCTCGTTCAGCGGCTCGGCCGGGCTGACGCAGGTCCCGGCCGGACCGCATCTGCGGGCCATGCAGAACCGGTTTGGCGGCGGTGTCGTCATGCTGCTGATCGACGTCAGCGGGTCCATGAACGGCCGCCCCATCACCGAGGCCATCCGGGGCGCGAAGACGTTTGTCGGCGAGGCGACGGGCGCGCGCTACAAGGTCGGCGTGCTGCTCTGGAACCATGAGATCCAGGCGGTCGCGGAGCCGACCGCCGACGGGAAGGACGCCATCGCGCTGCTCGACCGGACGACGAGCGCCCAGGGCGGGAACGAGCTCTTCGGCCCGCTCGAGCGCTGCCACCGGATCCTGGATCGGTTCAAGGACGATCCCGATCGCGTCTGCGGGATCTTCGGCGACGGCGACCTGACGCCCAAGGACCAGGTGCTGGGCAAGGTAGCCCGGATGAAGTCGGAGAACATCCGCTTCGTGACCCGCGGCCTGGGCTCGCATGCCGCCCAGGAATTCGGCGAGATCTCCTCGGAGGAACCGTCGAGCGCGGCGATCGACGACGTCGCCGGCCTCGCCGACGGCATCGCCGACATGGCCACCGCGCTCAAGTCGCACCGCGGCATCATGCGCCGCTGAAGCGACCCAGCCACGTGCCCAATACTTAAAGGCGAGCGGTTAGGCGTCTTCGTGAGAGCCACGGCTCGTTCACCCGAAGGATCTTGAATTCACAGTCCTTCCTGGTGAACGGGCCGTGGTCGCATGTTTCCCGCTCACCCTAGACGAGTCGCGCGGGCAGTCATTTGACCCATGCGCCGCGGTGACGGGCGGGTGGATGCTGGCCGACAGCCGCCACCCCGCGGCTCCCCGCCCTCGTCGCCCTCGTCGCCCTCGTCGCCCAAGGAAGTGAGCCAGAGATGACCGACTGGACCGAGACTCAGGTCACCACCAAGGCCAGCCCGCGATCGGTCGCCGCCACCGTCTCGCGGCTGACCGGGATCTTGTCGGTGAAGGGCATGAAGGTGTTCGCCGTGATCGACCAGAGCGAGCAGGCCCGCGAGGCCGGCCTGCGGCTGCGCGAGACCACGCTGGTGATCTTCGGCAGCCCGGCCGCGGGCACGCCGGTCATGGACGCCGCGCCGCTGTCGGCTCTCGACCTGCCGCTCAAGATCCTGGTCTGGGCGGACGGCAGCCGGACGAACGTCACCTACTACTCGCCCGCGGCGATCGCCGCGCGTTACCGGCTGACCCCCGAACTGGCCGCGAACCTGGCCGGGATCGATCCGCTGACCGACGCGCTGATCGCCGACTAGGGCCGGTCCGGCGACGCGGCATTACTTGACCAGGCGACGCCCGCGACGTAGTCTCCATTTCACGGATTACACGTGTTACATGCGTAAGGCGTGTAGGTAATGGAGATCGCATGGCGAAGCCCGGGATCACTCGTATCGAGAAGCACCTCAGGTCGGTCTTTCCCGACGGCGCCATCAGCCGGGTCCAGGTCATGGAGTACGGGGATGACCCGGCGGTCGAGCCGGGAGATGTCGCGGTCCGGGTCTTCCTCCCCCGTCCGGGCGGGCCGGAGGGCGGGGAAGCCGACGACGACATCGTCGACTCCTTTGAAAAAGCCAACCGCGGGCGCCTCAAGAGGCTGCACGACGAACTGCCCCGCGGCATCACGTGGGTGGAGTTCCAGGCCGACGGCCCGCAAGAGGCGGAGCAGCGCCGTCATCATGTCCTGAAGATCGGCCGCGGCGGCCGGGCCGCTCAGCTACTGGGCGAAGCGTCCGAGGAACTCACCCCGGTCATGACGCGGCTCGGGCCCGCCGACCTGACGACGGTGGACACGCTGATCACCGCGGGCATCGCGGGCAGCCGCGCCGAGGTTCTGCGCTGGGCGGTGAGCCGCGTCAGGGAGAACCCCGCCTACGAGCAGCTCCAGACCCGGGTGCGCGAGATCAGCGAGCTCAAAACCCAGTTCTGACCGGCGGGGTTACTAGGGAGGCAGCCGTGGAACCGGCGACAGCGGATCGCGTGCAGCGGATGATCGAGGCCGAGGCGACGGAGCGTTTCCCCCGGGCGCGGTGCCGCGGCTGGTGCTGCTGCGCCACGGCGACCACCCGTTCATCGAGCCGGGAGAACTGTACCTGCTGGTCATCCTCGGCCAGGACGGCCCGGCCCGGGACGCCTGGAGGGACGAGCACTTCGACCGCCTAGAGGACTTCCGCGCGCGGCGGCTTCCCGAGGTCAAGGGGTTCATGCTCACCACCGGCGCCCGCGACAGCGCTGGCCTTCCCCCCGCCACGATCATGCAGATGGACGGCATCTCCCTGCTCGACCCGGAAGACGACGAGATCGCGCGCGGCCTCACCCCGGTGACGGCCCACTTCGGGCCGGCCGACCGCGGCCGCCGACCCCCGCGGCTACCGCGCGGACGACGCCAGTTCGGCCTCGATCTCGGCCGTTTCGGCCGCGCCGATCCGCCGGAAGATTTCCAGGGCCTCCCGCAGCTGGCTCGCGGCCCGGTCCTGGTCGCCCGCCGCCCGGGCGCAGCGGCTCAGGCCCGCCAGGGCGTGGGCCTCGTCCCACTGGCCGGCGATGGCCCGGGCCAGCTCCAGGGCCTGCTGGTGGTAGCGCTCAGCTCGGGCGAGCTCACCGCTGAGCCGGTACAGGGTGCCTCTTTCGTTGAGCGCGGTGACCTCGCCGCCCCGGTCGCCGAGGTCGCGGTAGAGGGCCAGCGCCTCCTCTATGTCGCCGACCGCGGCCGGGTAATCGCCGGTCAGCCGCCGCGCGGCCCCGAGGTAGTAGCGGGCGTTGGCCTCGCCGACCCGGTTGCCGATCTCGCGGTTGATGCCGAGTGCCGCGGCCAGGTCGCGGATCGCGGCCGGGTGGTCGCCGGTCTCCTGCCGCACCATCCCGAGCTGGGTGAGGGCGTTGGCCTCGCCCAGCCGGCTGCCGATCTCCCGGTAGCGGCCAAGCGCCTCGGTGAAGTCCCGGACCGCGGCCGCGTGATCACCGGTGAGCAGGCGCACCGACCCGAGGCGCCACAGGGCGGTGGCTTCGCCCAGCCGGCTGCCGATCTCGCGGTGGAGGCCGAGCGCCTCGGTGAAGTCCCGGGTCGCGGCCGGGAAGTCGCCGGTCACCTGGCGCACGGACCCGAGGCTGACGAGGGTGGTGGCCGCGCCCAGCCGGTTGCCGACCTCGCGGTGGCTGGCCAGCGCGGCGGTGAAGTCCCGGACCGCGGCCGGGTAATCACCCGTCTGCCGGCGCACGGCCCCGAGGTGGGTGAGCGCGCTGGCCTGGCCGGACCGGTCACCGAGGTCACGGTAGAGGGCCAGCGCCTCCTCCTGGTTCCGGATCGCGGCCGGGTGATCACCCGTGTTCTCCCCCACGATCCCGAGCTGGTGGAGGGCGCTGGCCTGGCCGAGCCGGTCACCGAGGTCACGGCAGGCAGCGAGTGCTTCGGTCAGGTCCCGGGCGGCGGCCGGGGAGTCACCGGTCAGCCGCCGCACCGACCCGAGGCCGGTGAGGGCCCTGGCCTGTCCGGACCGGTCACCGAGGTCACGGCAGGCGGCCAGCGCTTCGGTCAGGTCCCGGGCCGCGGCCGGGTAGTCGCCCGTCAGCCGGAGCACGTCCCCCCGGTCGTTGAGCGCATCGGCCTGGCCGGGCCGGTCGCCGAGCCGCCGGGCGGCGTCGATGGCGGCGGTGTGCCGGCCGATGGCGTCGGCCCAGGGGCCGTCGCTCTGCAGGAGCCCGCTGAGGCCGGCGGTGAGCGCGACGACCCGGGCGTGCTGCCCGGTGCGGGAGGCGTGGTCGAGGCAGGCCAGCAGGTTGGCCCGCTCGCCCCGGGCCCACGCGAGGGCCTGCCCCTGGCCGTCCAGCGCGGGAGCCGCGGCCGGCGCCGCCCCGCCCGGGACGGTGCGGGTCTGGCGGGCGATCAGGGCGTTGGCCCGGGCGGCGGTGTGCTGGTAGTAGTCGAGCAGCCGGCCGACGGCCTGGTCCCGCTCCTCGCCCGGGTCGTTGCCGGCGGCCAGGGTCCGGGCGTGCTCCCTGATCAGGTCGTGCATCCGGTACCGGCCAGGGTCCGGCTCGGTCAGCAGGTACTGGTCGTACAGGGCCTCGAGGCCGCGGCGGGCGGCCCCCGCGTCGATGCCGGCCAGGGCCGCGGCGGCGTAGCGGTCGATGTCGGTGCCCGGGTGCAGCCCGAGCCGGCGGAACAGCAGCCGCTGGCCGGGGGCCAGGTCGTCATGGGACAGGTCAAACGCGGCCGCGACCGAGACGTTCTCGGTCGCCATCAGCTCAAGGCGGTCCCGGGCGGCCGCCAGCTCGGCCGCCTGTCCGGCCGCCGACCAGGCCGCGTGGTGGCGCAGCTGACGGCCGACCATCCCGATCGCCAGCGGCAGGAACCCGCACAGCCGGGTGAGCTCCCGTACCCCGGGATCGGCCGGGCTTAGCGCGGGACGACCCGCCAGCCGGACCAGCATCCCGGCCGCCTCATCCGGCGGCAGGACGTCCAGGCTGATCACCGCGGCCTCCAGCGCCGACAGGTGGCGCCGGCTGGTGACCAGGACCAGGCTGGCCCCCGACCCGGGCAGCAGCGGGAGCACCTGCCCGCTGCTGGCCGCGTCGTCGAGCACGAGCAGCAGCGGCCGGGCCGCCACCCGGTCCCGCCACAGCGCCGCCCGCGCCTCCGCTCCGGCCGGGATCTGCGCCGCGGGTACGCCGATGGTCAGCAGCAGGCTGGCTAGGGCGTCATCCGGGTCGACCGGGCGGTGCCCGGGCGTGTGCCCGTGCAGGGGAAGGAAGATCTGCCCGCCCGGAAAACGGCCGGCCAGCCGGTGGGCGGCGTGCACCGCGAACGCGGTCTTGCCGACCCCGGCCATCCCGCCGATCGCGTGGATGCCGACCACGCCGCCGGTCTCAGCCGCGGCGTCCACTAGCTCTCGCAGTTCCCGCTGCCGGCCGCTGAACGAGGCGATGTCATGGGGCAGCGTCCGCAGTGCGGCGGCGCCGCTGTCGACCGGGCGCCCCCGGGCGGCCGCCTCGAACCGGGCCCGCTCCGGTCCGGTCAGGTACAGGGCGTCGGCCAGCAGCCGGACCGTCTCCCGCTGCGGCGTGCTCACCACGCCCCGCTCGAGGTCGCTGACCGACCGCAGGCTCACCCCGGCCGCCTGCGCGATTTCGTCCTGCGTGAGGTGCGCGGCTCTTCGCAGTTCCCGCAGCAGGCCCGCGAACGTACCCGGTGACTCCGCCACAGTCCTCCCCTGCCCGACGGCCAACCCTGTGGGATTCTTCCAGGTGACCGGCGGGCACCGCCACCGGGGAACCCGGCGATGCGGGATCCGCGCCGGGGAGCGCCGTTAGGACGGGCCGGCCAGCCCCGTGAGCTCGGCCGCTACCTCGGCGGCTTCGGCCGCGCCGATCCGCCGGAAGATCGCCAGGGCCTCTCCCAGCAGGCTCCCGGCCCGCGCCTGGTCATCGGCGGCCAGGGCGCAGCGGCCCAGGCCGGCCAGGGCGTGGGCCTCGTCCCAGGCGATGCCGACCTCCCGGGACAGCGCGAGCGCCCGCTGGTGGCCGGACCGGGCGCGGGCGAGGTCGCCGCGAACCCGGTACAGCGTCCCGGCCTCGTTGAGCGCCTCGGCCTCGGCGCTGCGGTTGCCGATCTCCCGGTAGATGGCCAGCCCTTCTTCCAGGTCCCGGGCCGCGCCGGCGAAGTCGCCGGTCAGGCGGCGCACGGTCCCGAGGTAGCTCAGGGCGTTGGCCAGGTCGAGGCGGTCGCTGGTGCCCCGGGAGATGGTCAGCGCCTCTTCCAGGTCGCGGGTCGCGCCGGCGAAGTCGCCGGTCCCGCGCCGGATCAGCCCCAGGTTGTTGAGGGCCATGGTCTGGCCCGGGTGATCGTCGAGGTCGCGGTAGACGCCGAGCGCCTCCTCCAGGTTCCGGGCCGCGGCCGGGTAGTCCCCGGTGAGCCGGCGCATGATCCCCAGGTTGGTGAGCACGTTGGCCTGGCCGAGGCGGCTGCCGATCTCGCGGTAGACGCCGAGCGCTTCCTCGAGGTCCTGGGACGCGGCCGGGTAGTCCCCGACCAGCCGGCGCATGTCTCCGAGCGAGTTGAGGGCGTTGGCCTGGCCGAGCCGGTTGTCGACGTCGCGGTAGATGGCCAGCGCCTCGGCCAGGTCCCGGGCGGTGCCAGCGAAGTCGTCGGTCAGCAGCCGGAACCGGCCCAGGTCGGTCAGCACGTTGGCCTGGGCGAGCCGGTCACCGAGGAGCTGGGCGGCGTGCAGGGCCGTGGCCAGGCGGGTGAGCGCCTCGGCCCAGGGGCCGTCGTGGCGCAGCAGGCCGGACATGCCGGTGGTCAGCGCGATGACCCGGGGATGCTGGCCGGTCGTGACGGCGTGGTCCAGGCAGGCGAGCAGGCTGGCGCGCTCGGCCCGGGCCCACGCTAGGGCCTGGTCGCGGCCGGGCAGGACGGGGGCCGAGGCCGGTGCCGCCGGGGCCGCGAAGGCCGGGACGGCGCGGCGGGCGATCAGGGACTCGGCCAGGGCGGCGGTGTGCTGATAGTAGTCGAGCAGCCGGGAGACGGCCAGCTCCCGGTCCGGCCCGGGGTCGAGCCGGCCGGCCAGCGTGCGCGCGTGCTGCCTGAGCAGGTCGTGCATCCGGTACCGGCCCTGGGCGACCTCGGTCAGCAGGCACTGGTCGTACAGGATCTCCAGGCTCCGCCGGGCGGCGGCCAGACCGGTGCCGTCCAGGGCGGCGGCCGTATGCCCGTCGAACTCGATGCCCGGGTGCAGCGCGAGCCGGCGGAACAGCCGCTGCTGGCCGGGGGCCAGGTCATCGTAGGACAGGTCGAAGGCGGCGGCGACCGATACGTTCTCGGTGGCCATCAGCTCCAGCCGGTCCCGCTCGGCGGCCAGCTCGGCGGCCCGCCCGGCCAGCGACCAGGCCGGGTGGTGGTGCAGCTGCCGGGCCAGCATCCCGATGGCCAGCGGCAGGTAGCCGCACAGCCGGGAGATCTCGCTCACCGCCGCGTCGTCCGGGCTGAGGCCGGGCCGGCCAGCCAGCCGGACCAGCAGGGCGGCGGCCTCGGCGGGCGCGAGGGTGTCCAGGCTGATCGCGGTCGCGTCCTCCAGCGCGGTCAGGTGCCGCCGGCTGGTGACCAGGATCAGGCTGCCGTCTGCCCCGGGCAGCAGCGGAAGCACCTGCTCGCTGCTGACCGCGTCGTCGAGCACGAGCAGCAGCCGCTGGCTGACCAGCTGGTCCCGCCACAGCGCCACCCGGGCCTCCATCGCCGCCGGGATCTGCCCGGCGGGCACGCCGATGGTCAGCAGCAGGCTCGCCAGGGCGTCGCCCGGGTTGACCGGCCGCTGCCCGGGCGTGTGCCCGTGGAGGGGCAGAAAGATCTGGCCGGCCGGGAACCGCCCGGCCAGCTGGTGCGCCGCGTGCACCGCGAACGCGGTCTTGCCGACCCCGGCCATCCCGCCGATGGCGTAGATGCCGGCTCCCCCGCCTGCCCGGGTCACCGCCTCGACCAGCGCCCCCAGCTGCGGCTCCCGTCCGGTGAACGAGGCGACGTCGCGGGGCAGCGTCCGGGTCGCGGCCGCCACTCCCCCGGTCACCGCCTGGTCGGCGGCGGGCCCGCGCGCCGCGGCCTCGAACTCGGCCCGGACCGGGCCGATCAGCTGGAGCGCGTCGGCCAGCAGCCGCACCGTGTCCCGGTGCGGCGTGGTCGCGACCCCGCGCTCCAGGTCACTGACGGCCCGGATGCTCAGGTTGGCCGTCCTGGCCAGTTCTTCCTGGGTCAGCTGGGCACCCGTGCGCAGCCCGCGCAGCACGCCGGCGAAGGTGACCGGGGCCTCAGGCACGCCATTCCTCTCGTCGGTTGCTAACGAGAGGATTGTCCCCGATGTCGCGCGGGCACCGCCAGTTTTTAGGCCGTGACGGTGACCGCCTCGCGGGTGCCCGCGGCCGGGCCGGATCAGGCCGAGGCTTCCAGCACGGTGCCGTCGGCCGCGAGCGCGCTCAGCGCGTCCCGCAGCCCGGCCCGGGCGGAGATGCCCAGCTTGGGGAAGACCTTGTAGAGGTGGTTGCTGACGGTGCGGGGCGACAGGTAGAGGCGCTGGCCGATCTGCTTGTTGGTCAGGCCGGCGGCGGCGAGCGAGGCGATCTGGCGTTCCTGGGCGGTCAGCGTCGGCATCCGGAAACGCTCGGTCTTGACGACGGTGAGCTTCCCGGCCCGTAGCTCGTTGGCGGCGCGTTCGGCCCAGGGGCGGGCGCCGAGGGCGCGGAAGGTGACGAGCGCGGCGCCGAGGGGAACCTGGGCGTCGCCGGTGGCCCGGGCCCGGCGCAGGTGCTCGCCGTAGGCGAGCTGGACCCGGGCGTACTCGAAGGGCCA
>Ga0302314_10003051_pt1 | contig 31003 bp, 34 predicted proteins | sample III_Palsa_N2_3_FD_200533 | JGI IMG/M metagenome (GOLD analysis project Ga0302314, IMG submission 200533) | Peat permafrost microbial communities from Stordalen Mire near Abisko, Sweden - III_Palsa_N2_3 | ecosystem: Environmental > Terrestrial > Soil > Palsa > Peat permafrost | place: Sweden... | reverse complement strand
GGGTTGTGCGTGACTCGAACCCACGACCTACGGATTAAAAGTCCGCTGCTCTACCAGCTGAGCTAACAACCCCGTTTCCGGCAGAGCCTCAAATCATAGCACGCAGTGTACTGTCTCTGCAACCAAGTGCGCGTGGCCGTGCCACCGGGTTGCGCGGCGTCTTGGCAACCGAGGGCCGCTCACTTCAGCAGTTGCGCGACGACCTCGCCCGCGGCGGCCATGCCGAAGCCGGCGGTGACGACGACCGTGGAGCCGTAGCCGTGGCAGTTGAGCGTGTTGTCGCGGTGCGTGTCGGGCGACGCGTTGGCGTCCTCGATGTCGCACGCGGCCTCTTCCGGCTCGGGCGGCGCGACGCTCTCGCGCGAGAACACGCAGCGCACGCCGATCCTGCCGCTGCGCGGCGCGCCGTGCTGCGAGCGCAGGCGCTGGCGCAGGCTGGCGAGCAGCGGATCGTGCGTGGTGGCATGCAGGTCGTCGATCTCGATCTGTTCCGCGCGCCGCTTGCCGCCGGCGGCGCCGCAGGTGACGAAGGCGGTGCCGGTGCGGCGCGCCCAGGCCGCGAGCGCCAGCTTGGCCTTGCTCTGGTCGCAGGCGTCGATGACGGCGTCCACGTCGATGGGCAGCAGGCCGGGCCAGTTCTCGGCGCCGGCGAACTCCTCGATGCAGTGGACGACGCAGCCGGGGTGGATGTCGGCGATGCGGCGCGCGAGCGCCTCCGCCTTCGACATCCCCAGCGTCGAGCCCAGCGCCTGGATCTGGCGGTTGACGTTGGATTCGGAGACGTGGTCGAGGTCGACCAGTACCAGCTGCGCGACGCCGCTGCGCGCGAGCGCCTCGACGGCCCACGAGCCGACGCCGCCGAGCCCGACGACCGCCACGCGCGCGGCACGCACGCGCGCGTAGCCGCGGGCGCCGTACAGCCGCCTGAGGCCGCCGAAGCGGCGCTCGAGATCGGCGGCGTCCGCCGCGGCGACGGCGGACGTCACCGCGGGGACGTCGGGAGCGAGGCTCACTTCAGCGAGGCCAGGCGTTCTTTGCCGGCGACGGCCGCTTCCGACTTCGGATACGTCTTCATCAGGTCGGCGAGCGTGGCCTTGGCGCCCTTGATGTCGCGCAGCTCGATCTGGCAGTTGGCGATCGCCAGCTCGGCTTCCGGCGCGCGCGCGTGGTCGGGCGCGGCGGAGATGAAGGACTTGAAGGTGACGATGGCGCCCTTGAAGTCGCGGTTGCCGTACTGCGCGTTGCCCATCCAGTAGCGCGCCATGTCGGCGTAGCCGCTGGCCGGCCAGCGGCGCAGGAAGTTGCCGAACGCGGCCTGGCCCTTGTCGAAGTCGCCGCTGCGCAGCGTGGAGACGGCGGCCTCGTACGTCGTCACCTCCTCGGGATCGGCCATGAAGGTCTTGCCATCGAGGTTGACCTGCTGCGGCTCGACCTTCTTCAGCCGGTCGTCGACGCCTTGCTGGATGTTCTTCTGCTGGCGCTGGACGTCGGACAGGTCCTTGGCGAGCTGCTCGTTGGCGCCGCGCAACTGCGCGATCTGCTGGCGCAGCTGCTCGTTCTGGTTGGTCAGATCCAGCAGCGCGTTCTGCAGCTGCTGCAGCTGCGCCGCGGTCTGCGTGGTCTGGGCCTTCGAGCTGTCTTCCAGCTGCGAGATCCGGGTGCGCAGGTCGATGATGGCGCGGCGCGCCTCGTCGTCGTCGAACAGCCCGGCGTGCGCGCTCGAGGCACAGGCCAGCAAGGCGGCGACGGCGCATGCGCGGCGCACGGCCGCGAATGCGCGCGGGCGGCGCGACGCTTCCGGGTGCGTCGTGGCGCCGGCCTTGCCGGAGTCGCGCGAGCCTTTCAAGGCCTGGCCCGCGTCAAGCCCCAGAACGGGCGACATCACTTGCTGCGCAGTTCGACGCGACGATTCTTCGCCCACGCCGCTTCGTCATGGCCGTCCACCGCCGGACGCTCCTTGCCGTAGCTGACCGCCTCGAGCTGCGAATCGCCCACGCCCAGCACCTTCATCTGCTGCACCACGGCCTCGGCGCGCTTCTGGCCGAGGGCCAGGTTGTATTCGCTGCCGCCGCGCTCGTCGGTGTGGCCTTCGGCCACTTCCTTGGCGTTCGGGTTGGACTTGAGCAGGTTGGCGTGCGCCTCGACGATCGGGCGGAACTCGTCCTTGACGGCGTAGCTGTCGAAGTCGAAGTAGATGACGCGATCGAGCGTGATCGGCGGGGCCATGTTGCTGCTCTGGTCGGTGGTCGCGACCGTCGAATTGCCCGTCGAGGGCGTGGTCTGACTCGTGGTCGTCGACGTGACGTCCTTCTTCTCGACTTCGGCCGGCTTGTCCAGCTTGGTCGAGGCGCAACCGGCCACGACGGCCACGCTGGCCAGGGCCAGCAACAACTTCCCGGAATTCTTGATCATCGGTTTTCTCCTACCAGCACTATGAACATGGCCATGAGCGCCCCTGCGCCACGGCTCTTTCCCACAATCAGCGGCCGTACGGGCCCCAGACAGGTTCTCGGATGTCGAGGCCCGATTCAAGCAGCTTCGACTTGAATTTGCCATCGGTCGTGGTGGTCATCAGCACGTCGCGGCCGTCGGCCTTCGTCGCGTAGATGATGTAGCGGCTGTTCGGCGCGAAGCTCGGGCTCTCGTCGTCGTTGGTATCGCTGACGCTGCGCACGTCGCCGGTGCCCAGATCCATCACCATCACCTTGAAACCATTGCCGCGATTGATGTATGCAAGAAGCTTGCCGTCGGGGCTCAGCGCCGGGCTGATGTTGTAGGCACCGTTGAAGGTGACGCGCGTCGCGCCGCCGCCGCCCACCGGCTGCTTGTAGATCTGCGGGCCGCCGCCGCGGTCGCTGACGAAGTAGATGTAGGCGCCGTCGGGCGAGAACTTGGCCTCGGTGTCGATGCCGGTGCTGTCGGTGATGCGGCGCACGTTGCCGCCGTTGCGGTCCATCAGGTAGACGTGCGAGCCGCCGTCGCGCGACAGCGTGACCGCCAGCGTGCGGCCGTCGGGCGAGAACGCCGGGGCGCTGTTGGAGCCCTTGAACGCCGCCACCTCGCGCGTGGTGCCCGCGTGGACGTTGCGGATGGCGACCTTGGCCTTCTTGTCGTGGAAGGTGACGTAGGCCAGTTCGGAGCCGTCGGGCGACCACGCCGGTGAAATGATCGGTTGGTTGTCGATCAGCGCGGCCTGGATGTTCTCGCCGTCGGCGTCGGTGACGCGCAGCGTGAACTTGCCCGGCGCCTTGGTGACGTAGGCGATGCGCGTGGAGAAGATGCCGCGCTCGCCGGTCAGTTTCTGGTAGATCTGGTCGGAGATGTGGTGGGCCGACAGGCGGAGATCGGCCGGCAGCGTCGGCTCGCTCTGGCCACCCTGGTCGGCGCCCTTGACCACGTCCCACAGGCGGAAGCGCACGTCGATGCGGCCGTCGGCCAGGCGCGAGGCCGAGCCGGAGACGACCGCATCGGCGCCGCTGGCGCGCAGTGCGTTGTAATCGGGCAGGCCGTTCTCGTCGGCCGGCGCCGGGCCGTCGACGATCTTGAAGACGCCGGAACGCTCGAGGTCGGCGCGCACGATGGCCGAGATCGACTGCGGCTGGCGGTCCTCGTCGCGGAAGCGTCCGAGCACGATCGGGATCTGGGTGGCGCCCACCCCGGAGATCTCGACCCGGAATTGGGCGTAGGCCGGGGTCAGCGCCGGCAGCGCGAGGGAGGCGCCGAGGGCGCGCAAGGCTTGTCGTCTAGGCCACATGGAGGATTCAGTGAGTCCTGTTCAGTCGGAAAGTTCCGGAAAGCAGCGCATGCTGTTCAGCACGCGCATTGTAGGCAGCAAGAACGGTACCCGCTTGTAGGCCAAGGGCTCATCCGCGCCGGGGGCCGGATAATGAGCGTTCCTGCCCCAATGGCGGACGGCGCCACAAGCCGGCCGCCCGACCCCGTCTCGATGAGCACCCTCAAGCAGCGCCTCGCGCGAGTCATCCCCTACTTCCGCGACAACAGCCGTTCGGCGTTGCTGCTGGCGGCAGGCGGCAACATGGTCGCCGCGGCGACCGAACCCGTGATCCCGTACATCCTGAAGACGCTCCTGGACAGCGGATTCAAGAACACCTCCGGCCTGCCGATCTGGGCGGTGCCGCTGGCCGTCGTGCTGCTGTTCATCATCCGCGGCATTTCCTGGTGGGTGTCCAGCTACGGCCTGACCAAGGCCTCGCAGAACGCCGTGCTGGCGATCCGAACGCACCTGTTCGAGCACATGCTGCGCGCCGCGCCGGCGCTGTTCACGCGCAACACGGCCAGCAGCATCACCAACAACATCGTCTACGAGATCCAGCAGGGTTCCAACCTGCTCATGGGCACGGTGCAGGTGCTGATCCGCGGCTCGCTGACCGCGCTGTTCTTCATGATCTACCTGGTCGTGCTGAACTGGCGGCTGACGCTGTTCGTCGCGGTGCTGTTTCCCATCACGGGCTTCCTGGTGCGCATCGTCAGCAAGCGGCTGCACCGGCTCAACGTGGCCGGGGCGAACGCCACCGACGACCTCGCCTACGTCGTCGAGGAGAACGTGCTGGCGTGGCGCATCGTGCGGCTGCATGGCGCCGCCGACCAGGAACAGCGCCGCTTCGAGAACAGCTCGCGCCTGATGCGCAGCATCAACATCAAGCAGCAGGCCGCCGGGTCGCTGATGTCGCCCGCCACGCAGGTGCTGGCCTCGTTCGCGCTGGCCGCCGTGCTGTGGATGGCGCTGGCCGAGAGCACGCGCGCGCACGGCACGGTGGGCGGCTTCGTCGCCTTCATCACCTGCATGCTGCTGATGATCGCGCCGTTCAAGCAGCTGTCCGACGTCATGGCGCCGCTCACGCGCGGCACCGCGGCGATGGAGCGCGGGCTGGACATGCTCGAGGCCATCCCCGTCGAAGACGGCGGCACGCTGTCGCCGGGCCGCGTCAAGGGCGACATCGAATTCCGCGACGTCGGCCTGCGCTACACGGCGTGCGATTCGGCCGAAGTGCCCGCCGGCACGCAGGTGGCGGCGCTGTCGGACATCCGCCTCAAGATCGCCGCCGGCGAGACGGTGGCCTTCGTCGGCCCGTCGGGCGCGGGCAAGACCTCGCTGGTCAACCTGCTGCCGCGCTTCGTCGAGCCCACCAGCGGCGACATCCTGATCGACGGCGCCCGCATCCACGACTACGAGATGACCGCGCTGCGCAGCCAGTTCGCGCTGGTGAGCCAGGACGTGGTGCTGTTCAACGACAGCGTGGCCGCCAACGTGGCGCTCGGCGCCGTGGCCGACCCGGCGCGCGTGCGCGACGCGCTGGCCGGCGCGAACCTGCTCGACTTCGTGCTGACGATGCCCGGCGGCCTGGACGCGCCGATCGGCCACAACGGCACGCAGCTGTCCGGCGGCCAGCGCCAGCGGCTGGCGATCGCGCGCGCGATCTACAAGGACGCGCCGATCCTGATCCTGGACGAGGCCACCTCAGCGCTCGATTCCGAGTCGGAACGCGCGGTGCAGGCGGCGCTGGAGGTGCTGATGAAGGGGCGCACGACGCTCGTCATCGCCCACCGGTTGTCGACCATCGAGCACGCCGACCGCGTCATCGCGATGGAGCACGGACGGATCGTGGAACAGGGGCCGCATGCGCAGTTGCTGGCGGCCGGCGGCCTCTACGCACGGCTGCATGCGATGCAGTTCCGCGGCGCCTGAGCCGCGCTGTCTTCAGGGCCGCAGGACGCCGGGCAATCAGGCGGCGACGGCGTGGGGGGCGGTCTTGGCAGGCGGGGCGATGGTGTCCAGGTCGACTGGATGCACGCAGCCGGTCAGGGCCGCCGCGGCGAGAACCAGCAATAGCAGGATCGACTTCTTCATGACGTGCTCCAACAACTGATGTGAAGGGCGGCAGCCCGGCACACGGCAAGGTGCGTGCGCGGTTCCGCGCGGCGGTCCGGATCTGGACTTGGCGGTATCGCTGCCTGCATGCTCGTCGCCCGGGCTCATGCTCGCAATCGAGCATTTTCCCTGAAAGCGTGGGCTGTTGATGGGCCCCGAGGGTAGCCCCTCCCCCTGGATTTCACCCTTTTTGGGGGATATTTGCCGCACGAAGCGTCGGAATGACCAGCAGCACCTCGGTGAAACCCGCGCGCGACGCGATGCGCAGGCGGCCGCCGAGTGCCTCGGCCCGCCGCCGCATGTTCTCGAGCCCGCGTCCGACACGCGTCCCGTCGATGCCGCAGCCGTTGTCGACGATGGCGATGTGCGCCATCTCGTCGAACCCCGGCTCGCCGTCCAGCCCGGTGCTGACAGCGATCCGCGTGGCGCCCGAGTGCTTCAGGCAGTTGGCGAACGCCTCCTGCACGATGCGCAGGATCGACAGCACGCTGTGCGGCGTGAGCATGGGGAGCGGTGGAAGGTCGACCACGTTCCATTGCAGCTCGATGCCGCCCTTGCCGAGACGGTCCTGCAGGCGGTAGCGCAGGGTGCCCAGCACGGTCAGCAGGTCGTTTTCCACCGGCTCCAGCGAGTCGATGATCAGCTGCAGATCCTCGATGCTCTCGCGCAACACGGTGGCCACCTGGCCATCCTCGCCCCTGGCGTCCGGATTCGTCTCCCGATCCATGCGCCGCACCAGCGACAGCGCCAGCGTCAACTGCGAGCCGATGCCGTCGTGCATCTCGCTCATGATGCGGCCGCGTTCGGCCGCCAGCGCCTGGTTGCGGCGCGCCTCCACCAGCTGTTCGTAGTTGCGTTCGAGCTCGGCGGCCTTCTCGCTGACGCGCTGTTCCAGCACGCCGGCCAGGCGCTCGTAGGCGTTGAGGGATTCGACGAAGCGCTGGATCAGGATGGTCGCGACGACGCCCACGAACAACGGCGCGCTGAAGTGCGTCAGGTAGACGCGGTCGGTCCAGGTGTTGGCCGAGAACAGCCACAGGTCATAGCCGCTCAGGCCGATCTGGGTGGCTCCGGCGATCGCCAGCATACCGCCTTCGAGCCGGCTATGGCGCAGGCCCTGGCGCACGAGCATCACGAAATAGGCCACCGAGGCGAGCAGAGTCGCCAGGTACCAGACGTCGATCGCGTCGGCCGGGAGCAGCTCGCTGAACATGGCCGCGCTGCCCAGGATCAGGTAGGCCCAGGCGCCCGCCTCCATCAGCGGCCAGCGCTTGCCCATGTAGCGCAGCGTGAACATGAACATCAACACGCTGCGCAGCACCTGCGCCGCCTCCATGCAGCGTTCCCAGGCGTACGCGGGCAGCGGCGGAAACAGCGCGAAGTAGTCCAGGCTGATGACAGCCCACAGCACCGACACCCAGCCAAACCAGAAATACATCGCGTGCGAGCGTCGGCCGAGCCACACGCCCAGCATGAACAGCCCGATCGTGAGCGTGCTGACCCCCATGATGCGCACCAGCTCGTTCTGCCAGAACACGCGCGTGCGCCACATGGCCACCATCCGGCCTTCCGACCCGAGCTGCACCGGCGCCAGCCAGCCCTGCTCCCAGCCGTAGATACGCTGCTGGATCTCGATCTCGTTGTCGCCCACACGCAGCAGCGCGGGCGGCAGCAACGTGTACTGCGACCGGTTCCAGTTCAGCGGCAGCGCACCGCTCATGGGCCCGAACTGGCGCAGGTACTGGTTGTTGACGAATAGTCGACCGCTACGGTTGAAGCCAACCACGTACATGCCCAGCCCGTGCGCCGGCACGGCGTCCAGCCGGAAATGCAGGCGAAACCAGCCGTCTGCCAGCTTGGGCTGGTCCAGGTCGCGCCACATCTTGGCCAGGGGTACGGTCTGCCAATGGCAACGGACGTCGGGGATCTCGTCGCCCAGGCCGGGGCGACGGCAGAAGTCGGCCTGGCGGATGGTCAGCGTCGGCGGCTCCAGCGCGTCGGTGGCCGCCCGGCTGGGCATCACCGGGACGGCGAAGGCCACCCAGGCGGCGAGCCCCGCCGCGAGCGCCAGCGCGAGCGCTACCCTCACCCCGCGCAGGCTCACCGCGGCGCCCTTCCGACGCGAATCGTCCAGAGGCTCACAACAGGCCCATCCGGCCAGCCTCGAAAACGGCCTCGGTGCGCGAATGCACCGCCAGCTTGCGGTAGATGTGCTTGACGTGCGTGGCTACGGTGTGTGCCGACAGATGCAGCATGTTGGCGATCTCGCCCACCGTGAAACCCTTTGCGATGAACAGCAGCACCTCGCGCTCGCGCTCGGACAGGCCGCCGTCGTCGACCACCGCCGCCGGCTGTTCCGGCTGCGGGCTGTCCTTCTTGAAGCGGTGCAGCAGCTGGCGCGCGATCACCGGGCTGATCGGCGAACCGCCGGCGCGCAGCTCGCGCACCGTGGTGCCCAGCGTGTCGTTGAGGCTGCGCTTGAGCAGGTAGCCGGTGGCGCCCGCCTCGATCGAGGCCAGCACGTGGGCCTCGTCGCCGAACACCGTCACGACCATCACGTCGGTTTCCGGCCGGGTGCGGGCGATCTCGCGAATGAGCTCGATGCCGTTGCCGTCGGGCAGGCCCAAGTCGACCAGGGCGACGTCGAAGTTGCCCAGCAGGATGGCCTCGCGCGCGCTCTCGACCGAGCCCGCCTGGGAAGCCAGTGCCATGGTGTCATCGCGCGCTATCGCGGCGCAGACAGATTCGCGGAAGGCGACGTCGTCATCGACGACCAGGATCCGGGTCGGACCGCTTTGGGAAAGCTCAAGAGTTTCGGGCATCGTTCATTGGATCAAGCCGCAGCGTGGCTGTAAACGCCTGCTTTCATCCCCGGATCGGGGTATTCCATGATCTGATCCGGCGTGAGTGATTCCGACTGCCTCCACGCGGTGGAAGACAATCAGCTGCAGGAGGGCGGCGCGACAATGTGGGAATGGCTCCAGGACATGGCCGGCGCGCTGCGCGACCCCGAGGCGTGGCAGGCATTTCGTCGCGTCGTCACAAAGTTCGCTATCGCCGAGGGCTGGCAATACGCCCTGATCGCGATCGTGTTCTGGGGCGGCTTGCACCTGCTGCTGCGCAAGCGCCTGGCCCATCGCCTGATCGCCGAGTGGCCGCGCCCGGGCGACGTGCGGCGCGAGATCCTCTATTCGGCCACCTCGCTGCTGCTCTACGCGGCCGGCGCCGCGGCGATCCTAGGCATGCTGGCCTCGGGCCGGGTGGAGATCTACGGCGATCCGCTCAAGCATGGCCTGCCCTGGCTGCTGCTGACCCTGCCAGCGATGATCGTCTGGCAGGACTTCTTCTTCTACTGCACGCACCGGTGGATGCACACGGGCTGGATGTTCCGCCACGTCCACGGCGTGCATCATCGATCGCGCCAACCCTCGCCTTGGGCCGCCTACGCAATGCATCCGGTCGAGGCCATGGTCAACGGCCTGATCCCGGTGACCACGCTGATGGTGGCGCCGGTTCAGGAGGATGTGCTGGCGCTGTTCGTGCTGCACCAGGTGCTGCGCAACGTGCACGGCCACGCCGCCGTCGAGAGCCTGCCGCAAGGGTTCGCGCGCCACCGCATCGGCGGCCTGTTCACCACCACCACGCACCACCACCTGCACCACGAGACGGCCCAGGGCAACTACGGACTGTGGTTCACGTGGTGGGATCGCGTCTTCGGCACCGAGCGGGCGGACTACCTGCAGCGCTTCGACGCGGCCACCGGGCCGCGTCCTGCAGCCGGACCGCCAGCGGCAGGCTAGAGCAGCACGATGTCGTACTGCTCCGGATTCATCGTCGGCTCCGCGCTCAGCGAGATCGGCTTCCTGATGAAGGCGGAGAGATCGGCCAGGTGGGCGCTCTCCTCGTCGAGCAGCATCTCGACGACCGCGGCGCTGGCGATCACGCGGAATTCCTTCGGGTCGAACTGGCGCGCCTCGCGCAGGATCTCGCGCAGCACGTCGTAGCAGACGCTGCGCTGCGTCTTCACCTGGCCGCGGCCGGCGCAGGTGGGGCACGGCTCGCACAGCATGTGGGCCAGCGACTCGCGCGTGCGCTTGCGCGTCATCTCGACCAGACCGAGGCCGGTGAAGCCGCTGACGGTGACCTTGGTGCGGTCCTTGGCGAGCTGCTTGCGGAACTCGCCGAGCACGTTCTGCTGGTGGTCCTCGCGCGTCATGTCGATGAAGTCGACGATGATGATGCCGCCGAGGTTGCGCAGCCGCAGCTGGCGCGCGATGGCGCCGGCGGCCTCGAGGTTGGTCTTGAAGATCGTCTCGTCGAAGTTGCGCGCGCCGACGAAGCCGCCGGTGTTGACGTCGATCGTCGTCAGCGCCTCGGTCTGGTCGATGATCAGGTAGCCGCCGCTCTTCAGGTCGACGCGCCGCGCGAGCGCGCGCGCGATCTCCTCCTCGATGTTGAAGAGGTCGAAGATCGGCCGCTCGCCCTTGTAGTGCTCCAGCCTGCCCACGGAGCTCGACGCGTAGGTCTCGCCGAACGTGCGCAGCGCCTCGTACTGCAGCCGCGAATCGATGCGGATCGTCTGCGTGCTCTCGTTGGCGATGTCGCGCAGCACGCGTTCGGCCAGGCTCAGGTCCTGGTGCAGCAGCGAGCCCGCGGGCCGCGACAGCGCGCGTTCGCGGATGCGGTTCCACGTGGTGCGCAGGTAGGCGATGTCCTCGGCCAGTTCCTGGTCGCTCGCCTCTTCCGCGTTGGTGCGCAGGATGAAGCCGCCGCCGCCCTCGGCCGGATTGCCGGCCAGCGCGATCATGCGCGCGCGCAGCTGCTCGCGCAGCTCGTGCGAGCCGATGCGCTGCGAGATGCCGATGTGGTTGTCGTGCGGCAGGTAGACCAGCAGCCGGCCCGCGATGCTCACCTGCGTGGTCAGCCGCGCGCCCTTGGTGCCGATCGGATCCTTGACCACCTGCACCGTCAGCGACTGGCCCTCGAACACCAGCTTCTCGATGGCGGCCGGCACCCCTTCGGGCTTGGTCGACGGATGCCCGTGCAGGTCGGCCACGTGCAGGAAGGCCGCGCGCTCCAGGCCGATGTCGATGAAGGCCGACTGCATGCCGGGCAGCACGCGCGCCACCTTGCCGAGATAGACGTTGCCGACCAGCCCGCGTTCCAGCGATCGCTCGAGATGCAGTTCCTGGATCGCGCCGTTCTCGATGATGGCGACGCGCGTCTCTTGAGGCGACCAGTTGACCAGGATGTCGTGCATGGCGATGTGGTCTCGGATGTCGTTATTCTTCGAACTGGACTCCCGCAGCCAGCAGCAATTGCGCGGTCTCGTGCAGGGGCAAACCCATGATACCGGAGTAGCTCCCGCCGATGCGCTCGATCCATGCCGCGATGCGGCTCTGGATCGCGTACGCGCCGGCCTTGCCGAACGGTTCGCCGCCGGCGACGTAGCTGGCTATCGCGTGCGACGGCAGCGCGGCGAAGCGCACCGTCGACACGCTCAACCGGCTGCTGCGCGCGCGGCCCGAGGCCAGCGCCACCGCGGTCATCACGCGATGCGTGCGGCCCGACAGAAGCGTGAGCGTCGCGACGGCCTCGTCCGCGTCGGCCGGCTTGCCGAAGATGCGGCGTCCGAGCGCGACGGTGGTGTCGGCGCACAGCACCGGCGCCGGCGGCAGCCCGCGCTTCTTCAGGCGCGCAACCGCCGCGGCCAGCTTCAGCTGCGTGACGCGCTCGCAGTAGACCGCCGGCGTCTCGCCCGGAACGTGGTCTTCCAGCGCCTCGGCGTCCTCGTCGGGCGATGCGAGCAGCAGTTCGTGGCGCACGCCCAGCTGATCGAGGAGCTGGCGGCGGCGCGGGCTTTGCGAGGCGAGGTAGATGAACGGGTGCGTCTTCATTCGCGATGGTAAGGATGGTTGGTCGACAGCGACCACGCGCGGTACAGCGCCTCGGCCAGCAGCGGCCGCACGAACGCGTGGGGCAGCGTGAGGTCGGACAGCCGCGCCGTCTCGTCGGCGGTCGCCTTCAGGTCGGGATCGAGGCCGTCGGGGCCGCCGATGAGGAAGGCGACGTCGCGGCCGTCGCCGCGCCAGAACTCGAGGCGGTCGGCCAGCGCGCGCGTCGTCCAGCGGGTGCCGCGCTCGTCGAGCACGACGCGGCGCACGCCCTGCGGCAGCACCGCCTCGAGCCGCTTCGCCTCGGCCTGCATCAGTTGCGCCGGCGCCTTGCCGGCACGCGGCTCGGCCTTGACGGCCTTGAGCTCGAGCCGCATCTCCGGCGGGAAGCGGCGTTCGAACTCGTCGTAGGCGGCCTCGGCCCAGGCGGGCGGCTTCTGGCCGACGGAGGCAATGATCAATCGCATGGTTTCAGACGAAAAAACGGCGACCGAAGTCGCCGTCCGCTGCGCAAATCGAGCGCATCAGCCGCGGCGCGCCGCGACCTTCTTGGCGACCGCGACCTTGGCGGCGGCCGTCTTCGTGGCGGTCTTCTTGGCGGTCGTGGCGGCGTTGCGCGAGCTGTGCGCCGACACGACGACCTTCTTGACCGCCGCGGCCTTCACCGGCGCCTTGCCTTCGCGCGCGGCGGCCGAGCCGGCGCGCGTCTTCTTGGCGGCGGCGACCTTGCCCGCGGCCGACTTCGGCGCCGGCTTGGCCACGCCCTTCTGCGAGCCGGCCGGCTTGGTGGCCGCGGCTTCGCGGGCGGTCGGCTTCCTGGCCGGGCCGCGCGTGGACGACGAGCGCTCGGCCGGCGTCTTGGCGCGCGGCAGCGGCGCCGCCTTCTTGGCCGCCGGCTTCTTGAGCGCGGCCTTCTTGGCGGGCGTCTCGTCGTCGGCATCGACCGGCTTGGCGGCCTTGGCGCGCTTCTTAGGCTTGGGCGCCTCGTCCTCGTCGTCGAAGCCCTCGGACGCCTTCACCAGGCCGCTCGACTTCGTGTTCAGCTTGACCGCCACCGGCTTGCCGCCCCAGATCTCTTCCAGGCGGTAGTAGTCGCGGATCGACGGCTGCATGACGTGCACCACGGCCGCGCCGCAGTCGACGATGATCCACTCGCCGTTCTCTTCGCCTTCGGTGCGCAGCACGTCCATGCCGGCCGTCTTCACGGCGTCGCGGACGCTCGCGGCCAGCGCCTTGGTCTGGCGGTTGCTGGCGCCGGCGGCGACGATCACGCGCTCGAACAGCGGCGACAGGTGCTCGGTGTTGAAGACCTGGATGTCCTGGGCCTTGACGTCTTCCAGGCCATCGACGATGGCGCGTTGCAGTTTGCGGATGTCCATTGATTCTTCTTGCTTCTTGGTTCGGATCGGCAGCTCAGCTTGACGCGATCCGGTAGAGGTGGTGGTCGGCAATATAGCGCGCTACCGGCGGGCCGACCAGCGCCGTGACGTCCAGCCCGGCCGCGGCGCGCGAGCGCACCGTGGTGGCGGAATGCGGAAGCGCCGGCATCTCGATGATGCGCAGCGCGTGAGGGGTGCCGGACAGTCCGGGCGCGGCGCGGACGCCGTCGCCGTCGCGCGCGGCCACGGCCAGGCCGGCCAGCGCAAGGATCTCGCGCCACTCGTGCCAGGTGTCGAAGCGGGCGTACTGATCCTGGCCGATGACCAGCCAGAAGCGCGTGCCCGGCTGCTCGGCGTGAAGCTCGCGCAGCGTGTCGACGGTGAAGCTCGGACCCGTGCGGTCGAGCTCGCGGACGTCGATCGAGAAGCGCGGCTCGCCCTCGGTGAGGCGCTGCAGCATCACGACGCGGTCGGCGCCGGACGCGGGCGCGTGGTCGGCCTTGTGCGGCGACTGCCGCGCCGGCACCCAGGCGAGCGTGTCCAGCGCCAGCTGCGCGAGCGCGGCTTGCGCGAGCGCGCGATGCGCGAGGTGCGGCGGGTCGAAGCTGCCGCCGAACAGTCCGGCGGAGCGCGGGGCGGTCGTCAGGGCGTGATCCAGTCGCGCGGACGCAGGAAGTCCGTGTAGAGGGCGGCCTCGGGCGTGCCGGCTTCCGGCGTCCATTGGTAACGCCACGCAGCCAGCGGCGGCATCGACATCAGGATGGCCTCGGTGCGGCCGCCCGACTGCAGGCCGAACAAGGTGCCGCGATCCCACACGAGGTTGAACTCGACGTAGCGGCCACGGCGGTAGGCCTGGAAGTCGCGCTCGCGTTCGCCGTACGGCAGCGCGCGGCGGCGTTCGACGATGGGCAGGTAGGCCGCGAGGAAGGCGTCGCCGACCGAGCGCAGCATCGCGAAGCCCTGCTCGAAGCCGAGTTCGGTGACGTCGTCGAAGAAGATGCCGCCGATGCCGCGCGGCTCGTTGCGGTGCTTCAGGAGGAAGTACTCGTCGCACCACGTCTTGAAGCGCGGATACAGCGCGTCGCCGAACGGCGCGAGTGCGTCGCGGCAGGTGGCGTGGAAGTGGCGCGCGTCCTCTTCGAAGCCGTAGTACGGCGTGAGATCCATGCCGCCGCCGAACCAGAAGACGGGTGCAACGCCGTCCTGCGCGTCGCCGGAGGCCTTCGGCATGGCGCAGAACATGCGCACGTTCATGTGCACGGTCGGCACGTACGGATTGCGCGGATGGAACACCAGCGAGACGCCCAGCGCCTCGAACGCGGCGCCCGCGAGCTCGGGCCGCGCCGCGGTGGCGGACGGCGGCAGCGTCTGGCCGGACACGTGGCTGAAGTTGCAGCCGCCGCGCTCGACCAGCGCGCCGTCCTCGATCAGCCGCGTGAGGCCGTCGCCGGCGAGCTTGCCGTCGGCGGGGCGCGTCCAGCCGTCGCTCAGGAACGTGCCGCCGTCGGCCGCCTCCATCGCCGCGACGATGCGCGATTGCAGCTCGAGCAGGTACGACCGGACCGCGGCGACGTCGGCCGCATCGTGGCCCGCGCCGTGCGAAGGCGGGAGGCCGGAGGCGGCGCGCTCAGCGCTTCGAGATGGCACGGTGCCCGATGTCGGTGCGGTGCTGCTCGCCGTCGAAATGCACGTGGCGCAGCGTCTCGTACGCGCGCTGCTGCGCGGCACGCGTGGAATCGCCGAGTGCCGTCACGCAAAGCACGCGCCCCCCCGTGACCGTCGTGATGTCGCCGGCCAGCGCGGTGCCGGCGTGGAACACGACCGCCTCGTCCGTGTCGACGGGCAGGCCCGTGATGCGATCGCCCTTGCGCGGCGTCTCCGGATAGCCGGCCGCGGCCATCACCACGCCCAGCGCGACGCGGCGGTCCCACTGCAGCTCGACCTGGTCGAGCGTGCCGTCGGTCGCGTGCATCAGCACCTCGGCCAGGTCGCTCTTCAGGCGCATCATGATCGGCTGCGTCTCCGGGTCGCCCATGCGGGTGTTGAACTCGAGCGTCTTCGGATGGCCTTGCGCGTCGATCATCAGGCCGGCGTACAGGAAGCCGGTGAACGGGATGCCGTCCTTGGCCATGCCTTCCACGGTCGGCAGGATGATCTCGTGCATCACGCGCTGGTGCACGTTGGGCGTGACGATCGGCGCGGGCGAGTACGCGCCCATGCCGCCGGTGTTGGGGCCGGTGTCGCCGTCGCCCAGGCGCTTGTGGTCCTGGCTGGACGCCAGCGCCACGACGTTCTTGCCGTCCACCATCACGATGAAGCTGGCCTCTTCGCCGGCGAGGAATTCCTCGATGACGACGCGCGGCGCGTCGTTGTGCTGCACCGCCAGGCCGCCTTCGTGCTTGAGCATCCAGTCGACGGCCGCATGCGCCTCGGCCACGGTGGCCGCGACCACCACGCCCTTGCCGGCCGCCAGGCCGTCGGCCTTGACGACGATGGGCGCGCCCAGCCTGTCGACGTAGGCGTGCGCGGCGGCGATGTCGGTGAAGGTCTCGTATTCCGCCGTCGGAATGCCGTGGCGCTTCATGAAGCTCTTGGAGAACGCCTTCGAGCTCTCGAGCTGCGCCGCGGCCTTGGTCGGCCCGAAGATGCGCAGGCCGTGCGTGCGGAACACGTCCACCACGCCCTGCGACAGCGGGCCCTCGGGGCCGACCACCGCCAGCGAGATCTTCTCGGCGATGGCGAACTGCGCCAGCGCCTCGGGCTCGGTGATGTCGACGTTGACCAGGCGCTTGTCGGCCGCCGTGCCGCCGTTGCCGGGGGCGACGTAGACGCGCTGCACGCGATCGCTCTGGGCGAGCTTCCAGGCCAGCGCGTGCTCGCGCCCGCCGCCGCCGATGACGAGGATCTTCATTCGGAAAGTACCGCGTTGTGATAGACGTCCTGGACGTCGTCGAGATCCTCGATGATGTCCAGCAGCTTCTGCATGCGCGCGCTGTCGTCGCCCGCGAGTTCGACGTGGCTCTCGGGGCGCATCGTCACTTCCGCGCCGTCGGGCCGGAGCCCGGCCGCCTCGAGCGCCTTCTGCACCGCCTCGAACTCGGCCGGCGCGGTCAGCACCTCGATCGAGCCGTCCTCGTGGGTGACCACGTCGTCGGCGCCGGCTTCCAGCGCCACTTCCATGATCCTGTCCTCCGACGCGCCGGGCGCGAAGATGAACTGGCCGACGTGCTTGAACTGGAACGCCACCGAGCCCTCGGTGCCCATCACGCCGCCGTACTTGGAGAATGCGTGGCGCACCTCGGCCACGGTGCGCACCTTGTTGTCGGTCATCGTGTCGATGATGACGGCGGCGCCGCCGATGCCGCGGCCTTCGTAGCGGATCTCCTCGTAGCTGACGCCTTCGAGGTTGCCCGTGGCCTTGTCGATGTTGCGCTTGACGGTGTCGGCCGGCAGGTTGACGGCCTTGGCCTTCTCGATGGCCAGGCGCAGGCGCGGGTTCATGCCCGGATCGCCGCCGCCGGTGCGCGCGGCGACCATGATTTCACGGATGACGCGCGTCCATTCCTTGCCGCGCTTCTCGTCCTGGCGGCCCTTGCGATGCTGGATGTTGGCCCATTTCGAGTGCCCGGCCATAAGAAAACGCTCCTGGAAGACGACGCTGCCCGCAGCGACCTCGCTCGCGGACCTGAATTTCGGGGAAACCGGCATTTTAGCCGGCCGCCCGCGGCGCGGACGCGACACCCGGCCCGCGCCCCCCCCCACACATCGGTTTGCGCCAATGGTCATGCACATCGCGTCGTTGAAGGGGTCATGCGCGCTGGCTAGACTCCCGGGTCCGCTGCCGTCTCTCCTGCGAGGCGGCACGACACGCGATCCATCAACGGAGAACCGACATGACCTTGCGCCTCGGCGACATCGCCCCCGACTTCGAGCAGCAATCCAGCGACGGCCCCATCCACTTCCACCAGTGGCTGGGCGACAGCTGGGGCGTGCTGTATTCGCATCCCGCCGACTTCACGCCGGTGTGCACCACGGAACTCGGCTTCACGGCCAAGCTCGGCGACGAGTTCAGGAAACGCAACGTCAAGGTGGTCGCGCTGTCGGTCGATCCGGTCGAGCAGCACAAGAAGTGGATCGAGGACATCAACGAGACGCAGAAGACCCGGGTCAACTTCCCCATCATCGCGGACGCCGACCGCAAGGTGAGCCTGCTGTACGACCTGATCCACCCGAACGCCAGCGCCACGGCGACCGTGCGCTCGGTCTTCGTGATCGATCCGCAGAAGAAGATCCGCCTGACGATCACCTACCCCGCCAGCACGGGCCGCAACTTCGACGAGATCCTGCGCGTCATCGACTCGCTGCAGCTGACCGACTCGCACAGCGTGGCCACGCCCGCGAACTGGAAGGACGGCGACGACGTGGTGATCGTGCCGTCGCTGCAGGATCCCGAGGTGCTCAAGGCCAAGTTCCCGAAGGGCTGGGATCCGGTGCGCCCGTACCTGCGCATCACCCCGCAGCCGAACAAGTAAGCACATGCGGACCGCTTCGTTGCGGCTCCTTTCGCGCAGGCCGAAACTGGCGCTGCGCCAACGCAAGGGGGCGTGACGGGACGCCAGGGTTGACGGGCCCTGGCGGGTGGAGGGAGCGGGACACGCGTCTCGCTCCCTTTTCCTTTTTGCAGGCAAACTCCCGGCTGATGAACGCCCCGTCGAGCCATGACACCGAACCGCTGCTGGTCGCCTGCCTGTGCGCCCAGTGGTGCCGCACCTGCGATGCCTACCGCGACACCCTCGTCGCCACGCGCGACGCCATGCGCCTGGGCCATCCCGGCGCGGCCACGCGCTTCGTGTGGGTCGACATCGAGGACGAGTCCGAGCTCGTCGGCGACCTCGACATCGAGGACTTTCCCACCCTCCTGCTCGCCCGCGGCGACCGCGTGCTGTTCTTCGGCCCGTTGCTGCCGCACGCCCAGACGCTGGATCGCCTGGTGCGCAACGCGCTCGACCACGGCACGGCCGCGCTGGCCGACGCCACGCTCGCGCCGGATGTGCGGGCGCTGCCCGCGCGGCTGCGGGGCCACGCCTCGCTCTAGGCGACCCTGAGCTTGCGCTCCGCGCGGTCGCCACGCTCGACATCCGCCTTCATGTCGGCCGCGAACTCGCGCAGCTCGGCCTCCAGCCGGCGGCGCTGCCAGCGGCCCAGCAGCCGGCCGACGAGCGGGCGCTGCGGCTGGGTCAGCGTCAGCTCGACCAGCGTGCCGGTGCGCGCGCCGTCGTTGCTGCGGTAGAAGCGCGCGACGACGGAGCGGCCCCAGCGGGCGCCGACGACGAACTGGTCGAGCACGCTGCCGTCGGCGCGCTGGTGGCGTTCGACGACGTCGCGGGTGGTGCGCCAGCCCGCGCGCACGAGGCGCTCGAAGCGCGGCCCCGTGGGCCCGGGCGCGAGCCGGCGCAGGCGCTCGCGCGGGTGCACGCGCGCGACCTCCCGGTGGTGCAGGTCGAGGTAGTGCGCGCGCACCACGTCCGGCCCCGCGGCCACCCATTCGTCGTGCTGGATCTCGATGAAACCGGACATGCTCTCCCCCCGGACGCGCCCACGCCGCGACCCGCGCCGGGTGCGGCTGGAACGAGGGGGAATACGGAAGGCCGGGGGCGGCTGATTCAGGCGTCGCGCCAATTCCGCGCGGCGCCCAGGGTCACGCCAGCCGGGCCGGCGTCGCGTACCAAAGGGCCGCGAAGAAATGGCAGGTGGTGCCCGCCAGCACGAACAGGTGCCACGCGAAGTGCATGTACCTGGCGCGCGAGTCGAAGATGAAGACGATCGCGCCCAGCGTGTAGGCCACGCCGCCGGCCAGCAGCCACAGCAGGCCGGTGGCGGGCATCGCGTGGATCAGCGGGCCGGCCGCGAGCAGCGCCGACCAGCCCATCGCCACGTACAGGCCGGTGGACCACAGCGGGTGCTTGAGCATGTCCATCAGCTTGACGGCGATGCCCGCGGCGGCCATCGCCCAGACCGCGCCGAACAGCGTCCAGCCCGTGGCGCCGTGCAGCACGCCGAGTGCGAACGGCGTGTAGCTGCCGGCGATGAACAGGTAGATGGCCGCGTGGTCGACGCGCGCCAGGAAGTCCTTGACCTTGCCGTCGGGAATCGCGTGGTACAGCGTCGACGACAGGTACAGCAGCATCATCGTCACCGAGAACACGCTCACCGCGACGATGTTGAGCGCGGTGCCGTGGCGCGCGGCCATCACCACGAGGATCGGCAGCGACGCGATCGCCAGCAGGAAGCCCAGCCCGTGGCTGATCGCGTTGGCGATCTCCTCGCCCAGCGTCTGCGGGCGTTCATCGAAGATGATGGCGGTGGCGGTGGTGGTCATGTGGCGATCGTACCGGCTTCGGGCCGGCGCTTTGTGACGCAGAGGCAAAGCCCGTGCCCGTGGTCCGGCAAGCGCCTCGCCCGGAGGCGCCGGGGCGACCCGCTCAGTTGTGGCCGTCTTCGCCCGTGGTGTACGAGTCGTTGCCGGCCCACCTCGCCACGTCCTTTCCCAGCACCGCGGAGTCGCGCTCCAGCATCGCGCAGGTGCCCTTGAAGCCGCCGAACGCGCCACCCGTGGTGGTGCGCGTCAGGCGCGTGCTGCGTTCGACCTTGCCGTCCTTCATCAGCTCGACGCGCAGCGAGATCGCCTTCGGGCCCGACCAGGCACCGCCGCCGACGCCCATCACGTCGAGGATGCTCACCCGCAGTTCCTTGCCGCTCGGCGTGGTGGTGTTGGCCAGCGCGGCGTTGATGTCGGTGGCGAGGCGGTTCTCGAGCTGGCATTCTTCGCGAACCTTGGTCACGACGGACGCCTCGGGAACGTAGGCGACGGGCGTCACCAGCGTGACGCCGTCGGCGTGCGCGCTCGCGGAAACGGCGAGCAGGATGGAGAGAGCGATCTTGTTCATGGACTTGTCCCTGGCGTGATGAAGACGGCGTCGTCGATTCTGGCAGCCGGACGCGCCGACGGCCGCGTGGCCACGAGGTTGATCAGCGTCTCCTCGCGCACCTGCGGCGGCCTGATGCGCAGCACGCGCTCGGCCAGGCCCAGGTCCTCGCGGCTCCACCACAGGAACGGATACGACACCTGCGCGTCGGGCACCACGAAGCCCGCGGCGCGCACCAGCGCGAGGTATTCGGGTGCGGTCTTCTGCACCTCCATCGGATGGCGGAACAGCAGCCGGATGATCCACGAGTGGATGTAGCGCCGCGTCGACTCGGCCAACAGCAGCGTGCCGCCCGGCTTGAGCACGCGGAAGAACTCGGCGATCGCCGCGTCCTGGTCGACGAGGTGGTGGAAGGTCTGGTGGCAGAACAGCAGGTCGACGCTGGCGTCGGGCAGCGGCAGCGCGGCGCTGCTGGCACGAACGACCTCGACGGCGGCGCCGCTGGCGGTGCGCAGCCCGGCCGCCTCGCGCATGGACGCCTCCGCCATCTTGGGCGCGATGTCGAAGCCGACCAGGCGTTCCGGTTGGAAGCGCTCGTTGAGCTTGCGCAGCGAGCCGCCCCAGCCGCAGCCGACGTCGACCACCACGGGATAGTTCGCCCGCGGCGCCGGATTCAGCCGCGCGAGGTCGCGCAGCGCGACCTCCAGCACGTGCACGTCCCAGGTGCGGGTCTGCAGGAACCAGTCGCCGAACGCGGTCTCGGGGATGTAGTCGGGCAAGGGCTTGGGCAGGGACATGCGGGATGGACTCGAATCAGTCGGCCGCCGCGACGCGGTGGACGAACCAGGAGGAAGTCGCTGCGTCCGGCGCCAGGCCTGCGCAGCGCGCGCCGGACAGCGCGCGCGCATCGGCGCAGCACAGCGCGACATGCCAGGGCGCCGCGCTCCACGTGCGCACGTTGGCCTGCGCGCAGGCGCACGCGCGGGCCGCGACGCGGCGGAAGTCCCAGGGCGCGGCGCCGGGCGGGCATGCCTTGAACCACGCCTCCTTGGCCGTCCAGCGCGCCAGCAGCGCGGGCTCGCGCGCGTCGGGCGCCAGCTCGTCCCAGGCGAGGCGTTCGGCGGGCGACAGCATCAACGCGGCGCGTCCGGCCGGGTCGCTGCGCGGCGGCCGCTCGCATTCCAGGTCGATGCCGACCGGCACATCCGCCACCGCCGCCGCGACCCAGCCGAGGCGATGCGACAGGCTGACGTGCAGCGCCGCCGGCGCGGCGTCGCCGTGCGTCGCGCGCGCCGCCGGCGCGCTGCCGGCCTGCGCGGAGACCTCCCACGCATCGGCCGGCACGCCGGTGGCGGCCTGCAGCAACTCGCGCAGCAACGCGCGGCTGGCCGCGAACGGCGCGCGCGCCGCGGGCGCGAGCTGCGTCCAGCGCTGGCGCTCGGACGGCCCCAGCCACGCGGGCATCCCGGCGATGCCGCCAGGCGCCGCCTCGGTCACCGGGGCAACGGCGAGCCGCAGCATCGCCTCGTCCGGCTTACTTGCCGACGTTGGCGTAGGTGCCCTTCAGCGCGATGCCGGCCACGAACGCGCCGTCGGAGCACTGGATGTCGGTCGGGCTGGTGAACTGCACCTTCTCGCTGTAGCTCGTGATGTCGATCACCGCGTTGGCGCCGTAGGCCTTGGCCTTGTCCTGCAGCTTGATCAGCGCCGACAGCGCGTTCCAGCGGCAGGCGGCCTCGGCCGACTTGTTGAACGCGTTGGTCTTCGCGTTGGAGGTGTCTTCGCCGAACTTCTTGCCGACCGCGGGCGTTGGCGCGCCGGCGAGGTAGAACGCCACGGTGCCGTCCAGCTTGCCCTTGGCCTCGGGCATGTCCAGCACCGATTGCAGCGTGACGGTGACGGGCGTGTTGCGGGCGTAGGCCGGCACGGCGGCGGCGAGGGCCAGCAGCGCGGCGACGAGGAGCTTGTTCATGGGAGTCTTCCTTCCTTGGTTGCAGACAGAGAAAATCGTGGGCGGCCCAGTGATCGGCCATTCGGGGATCTCAGCTCCAGCGCCGGAAGATCAACGACGTGTTGATGCCGCCGAACGCGAAGTTGTTGCTCATCACGACGTCGGTCTCGATGAAGCGGCCGCCGCCGGTGATGTAGTCGAGCGTGCCGCAGCGCGGGTCGACCTCATCGAGGTTGAGCGTGGGCGCGAACCAGCCCTCGCGCATCATCTCGATGGTCATCCAGGCCTCCAGCGCGCCGCAGGCGCCCAGCGTGTGGCCCATGTAGCTCTTGAGCGAGCTGATCGGCACGTGCGCGCCCAGCACCTCGGCGGTGGCCTGCGATTCGGCCATGTCGCCCTGCTCCGTCGCGGTCCCGTGGGCGTTGACGTAGCCGATGGAGTCGGGCGTCAGCCGCGCGTCGACCAGCGCCAGCCGCATCGCCTGCGCCATCGTCGCCGCGTTCGGGTGCGTCACGTGCGTGCCGTCGGAATTGGTGCCCCAGCCGAGCAGCTCGGCGTGGATGCGCGCGCCGCGCGCGAGCGCGTGCTCGAGCTCCTCCAGCACCAGCGTGCAGGCGCCCTCGCCCAGCACCAGGCCGTCGCGCTTCGCGTCGAACGGCCGCGGCGTGAGCTGCGGCGTCTCGTTGCGGGTGCTGGTGGCGAACAACGTGTCGAACACGGCGGCCTCGGTGGCGTCGAGCTCCTCCGAGCCGCCGGCCAGCATCGCCACCTGGCGGCCGCTCTGGATCGCCTCGAACGCGTAGCCGATGCCCTGGCTGCCGGACGTGCAGGCGCTGGACGTGGTGACGATGCGGCCCGTGAGCCCGAAGAACACGCCGATGTTGACGGCCGCGGTGTGCGACATCATCTTGATGTACGTGTTCGCGTTGATGCCCTCGGTGGATTTCTCCTGCATCATCTTCCCGAAGTCGCCGATCGCGTTGGGCGAGCCGGCCGACGAACCGTACGACACGCCCATGCGACCGCCGGTGACCAGCGGAGCGCCCAGCAGCCCGGCGTCGATCAGCGCGAGTTCGCTGGCGCGCGTGGCCATCAGCGCGACGCGGCCCATGCTGCGGGTCGACTTGCGGTTGTAGTGCGCGGGCAGGTCGAACGGCTGCGCCGGCGCGCCCAGGCGCGTGTTCAGGCCTTCGTATTGCGCCCACGCGTCCATGACCTGCACGGCGTTGCGGCCGCCCTGGAGCGACGCGCGCACGCTGGCCCAGTCGTGGCCCAGCGGGCTCAGCGCGCCGAATCCGGTGACGACGACGCGCTTCATCCGACCATGCCCCCGTTGACCGAGATGACCTGGCGCGTGATGTACGCCGCCTCGGGCCGGAGCAGGAAGGCGACCAGCGCGGCCACCTCGTCCGGGGTTCCCATGCGGCGCAACGGGATGATCTTCATCGCTTCCTCCAGCACCTCGGGCGCCACCATCTCGGTGTCGATCAGCCCCGGCGCCACGCAATTGACGGTGATGGCTCGCTTGGCGAGCTCGATGGCGAGCGACTTCGTCGCCGCGATCACGCCCGCCTTGGCGGCACTGTAGTTGGTCTGTCCGCGGTTGCCCATCAGCGCCGACACCGACGCCAGCGTGACGATGCGCCCCGGCTTGCGGCGCTGGATCATCGGCATCACCACCGGGTTGAGCACGTTGAAGAAGCCGTCGAGGTTGGTGTGGACGACCGCGTCCCACTCCTCGCCGGTCATCGCCGGGAACGCGTTGTCGCGCGCGATGCCCGCGTTGCAGACGACGCCGTAGTAGGCGCCATGCGCCTCGATGTCGGCCAGCAGCGCGGCCGCCGCCGCGGCGCGGTCGGCGACGTCGAACGCCAGCACGCGCGCGGCGGCGCCCAGCGCCTCGATCTCGGCGCCCACGGCGCGCGCCTTGTCGAGGCCGGTGCGGCAGTGCACCACCACGTCGTGGCCGTCGCGCGCCGCGGCGAGCGCGATCGCGCGCCCGATGCCGCGGCTCGCGCCGGTGACCAGCACGGTCTTGCGTTCGCCCGCCTTGTTCGTCTCTGTCATCGTTGTTCCTCCCTCGGGCCGTTGCGCGCCGGCCCTTCCCCTGATTCCTGCGGCGGCTCGAACACGCTGAGCCGGCCGGAGGCCAGCACGCGGCCGTCCTGCTCGATCCGGCAGTCGAACATCCCCAGGCCGTTGTCGGCCATCAGCTCGCACTGCGCGTGCACCGTCAGCTCGGCGCCGGCCGGGAACGCCGGCACCGCGGCCTCGTAGCGCCGGCTGCCCAGCAAGTAGCCGATTCTCGGCGATCCGCCGCCGGCCCGCGCGCGCGCGCCCGACCACGCGGCCACCGTCTGCGCCCTGTACTCGATACCCACCCACGCATGCACCCCGTCCGCGCCGTTGAACAGGCCCTGCGCGGGCACGCGCACGCGGGCGACGATGCCCTCGTCGCCGCAATGGACCACGCCGTCGAGCAGGCTCATCGCGCCGCGATGCGGCACCCACGCGTCCATCGGATGCGGCGGCCGGGCGTCGTCCGTCGCGTCGGTCACGGCTGCGCGAACAGCAACGACGCGTTGCTGCCTCCGAAGGCGAACGAGTTGCTCAGCACGTGGCGCAGCGGCCGGCCGAGAGCCATGCCCGGCGCGACCGGCCGAAGCGCCGGCAGCGCGGGATCGGCCGCGCCGTCCCACCAGTGCACCGGCAGCCGGCCGGCCGGGTTGTCGACCAGCGCGTGCCACGCGAACGCGGCCTCGATCGCGCCGGCCGCGGCCAGCGCGTGGCCGGTCAGCGGCTTGGTGGAGCTCACCGGCACGTCGCGGCCCAGCACGCGCTCGACGGCCAGGCTCTCCATCGCGTCGTTCTGCGGCGTGGCGGTGCCGTGCAGGTTGACGTAGTCGACCGCGCCCGGCGCGACGCCGGCCCGCGCCAGCGCGCGCCGCATCGCCTCGGCGGCGCCGCGGCCGCTCGGCTCGGGCGCCGACATGTGGTGCGCGTCCGCGCTCTCGCCCCAGCCGGCCAGCCGCACCGGGCCGGCGTCGCGGCCCATCAGGAACAACGCCGCGCCTTCGCCGATGTTGATGCCCGAGCGGTTGGCCGACAGCGGGTTGCAGCGCTCGGCCGACACCGCGTCGAGCGCCGAGAACCCCGCGATCGTGAAGCCCGACAACGCGTCGCCGCCGCCCGCGACCACCGCGTCGACGAGCCCGGAACGCAGCAGCCGCGCGCCGCTCGCAAGCGCCTTCGCGCCGGAGGAGCACGCCGTCGAGATCACGTAGGCCGGCCCGGCGACGCCCAGGTGCCGCGCGACGCATTGCGCCGCGTTGCCCATCTCCTGCAGCGCGTAGTCGTAGCCCTCGGGCCAGCCGAAGCCGGCGTGCACCGCGCGCACGGCCGCGACGCCCTCGTCGAGGCCGGCGGTGCTGACGCCCAGCACGACGGCCACGCGCCGCGGGCCGAAGCGGTCGATGGCGGCCTGGACGGAACCGCGCAGCGGCGCCAGCGCGGCCAGCAGCAGCGCGTTGTTGCGGCTGCGCTGGTCCTCGGGAAGATCGTCCAGCGACGGCAGCGGCGTCGTCACGCAGCCGAGGTTGAGCATGCGGCCCGGGGTATGCAGCTCGGTCGGCGCGACGCCCGACGGCGCATCGGCCCACAGCGCCGCGCGGATCGCCTCGGGCGTGTCGCCGAGGGCGCAGACGCAGGACTGGGCTTGGAGAAAGATGGCGGTCATGACGCGGCGTCGCCCGGTTCGCGGGACTCGATCCTCAACTTGAAATGCTCGCGCCGCTGGTCGAGTTCGACGACCTGCGGACTGCGGCGCGTGATGACGGTGACGACCTCGCCGTCCTGCGTCAGCGTGCGCACGTCGCCCGACTCGGCCAGTCGCCAGCCCGCGGGCAGGGCCGCCTGGATCGCGGCGACGGGCCACAGCGTCAGCTGCAGGTCGCTCAGGATGCGCGAGCCGGAGACGGCCTGCGGCCACCACGGCGCGCGCTCCTCCGTCAGCGTGGCGCCGTCCCAGTCCAGGCGCGCGGCCACCTGTCCCATCGCGACGACGCCCATCTGCACGTGCCGCGCGTCGGCCTCCAGCAGCACGTCGAGCTGCTGCTCGCGGCCGGGCGCCTGCAGCGTCAGGTGCTGCTGCAGGTTCAGCGCCCGGCCCAGCAGCGCGGGCGCGAGGCGCAGCTGCGGCGTCTCGCGCGGCGCCGCGGGCGCGCGCACGGGCGCCGGCGCGCACGCCGCCAGCGCACCCGCAAGCACGACGCCGGCGATCAGGCGCTGCACAGTTCCTCCAGCACGCCCAGGCGGCGCTTGGCCTGCGCGACGTACGGGTTCGACGGATCCCATGCGTAGCCCGCGAGGATCGCCGAGATCATGCGGCGGATGTCGGGCGTGTGGCGCTCGTGGAAGATGATCTTCTGGAAGCCGCCCGCGTACCACGCGTCGACGAACGCGCGGAAGGTGTCGACGCCGGACTTCAGCGGCACCGCGTAGTCGGCCTGCCAGTCGACCGCCTCGCCCGCGAACTCGCGCGCGAGGCATTGCGTGGCGAGCGAGGCCGACTTGAACGCGATCGTCACGCCGCTCGAGAACACCGGGTCGAGGAACTCGCCCGCGTTGCCCAGCAGCGCGAAGCCCTTGCCCCACAGCGACTTCACGTTGGCCGAGTAGCCGACGATCTGGCGCGCGGGCGTGTCCCACGCCGCGTCCTTCAGCAGCGCGCCCAGGCCCGGCTCCTCGGCCAGGATCGCGCGCAGCCGCTCGGTCTCCGTGCCCGCGTACTGCGCCAGGAAATCCTGCGCGGCGACGACGCCCAGCGAGCAGCGGCCGTTCGAGAACGGGATGGTCCAGAACCACACGTCGGGCCGCCGCGGATGCACCGTGACGCGGATCTTCTGGCGGTCGAACGGGCCGTCGGTGGGGATGTGGTCGGCCACGTGCGTGAAGATCGCGCCGCGCACCGGGAAGTTCGACGGCGTCTCCAGCTTCAGCAGGCGCGGCAGCGTGCGGCCGAAGCCGCTGGCGTCGAGCACGAAGCGCGCCTCGACCTCGATGGCGTTGCCGTCGGCGTCGCGCGCGCAGACGCGCGGCTTGTCGCCGTCGAGATCGATCGCCGTGACCTCGTGGCGATAGCGGATCTCCGCCCCCATGCGCGCGGCCGCGTCGGCCAGCACCTTGTCGAAGGTGGCGCGCTGCACCTGGTAGGTCGTGGCCCAGCCGTCGGAGAACTTGTCGCGGAAGTCGAAGTCGGTGTACTTGTCGCCCCACGCGAAGGCCGCGCCGTTCTTGTGCTGGAAGCCGGCCTCGACGACGTCGCGCAGCATGCCCGCGGCCTCGATGTACTCCATGCTCTGCGGGAGCAGGCTTTCGCCGATCGAGAAGCGCGGGAACTGCTCGCGCTCGAGCACCAGCACGCGCCGCCCCTGCCGGCGCAGGAAGCCCGCCGCGACGGCGCCGGCGGGGCCGGCGCCGATGATGAGGACGTCGGTCGTTTCGAGAGTCATGATGCCTTGGGAACGGTAGCGGTTCGCGGCCGATAGAGAGGCGCCGTGAACCAGACGATGAGGATGCCGAAGAGAAGTGTCAGGCCGAACGAGCGTAACGCGGGCGTGCTGGACAACGCCAGCAGGCCGAACGACAGCCACGTGCCCGCGGCGCCCAGCACCACGGCCAGCCAGGCCGAGCCGGCGTCGGCGCCCCCGCGTTCGAGCAGGAAGATGCCGTAGTCGATGCCGATGCCCAGCAGCAGCGCCAGCGCCAGCACGTTGAACAGCTGCAGCGGCTGGCCGAACAGCGCGAGCAGCGCCAGCGTGCCCAGCGTCGCCACCGCCGTCGGCGCCCACGCGCGCCATGCGCGGCGGCCGTAGCGCCACGCCAGCGCGAGCAGCACGGCCGCGTGGCCGGCGGCCAGCAGCAGGCCCATCATGTGGCGATAGCGGCCCAGCAGTGCCGACACCGACTGCACCTGGTCGACCCAGCGCACGCCGGGCAGGCCGTCGGCGCTGCGGGCGATGCCGGGCAGCGCCGCGAGGTCGCGCACGCCGCGCAGCATCACGACGCTCGCGAACGCGGTGCCGTCGCCGCGCCGCGGCACCGCGCCGATCCACAGCGACCTGGCCGCGGTGGACGCGGGCGACGCGAGCCACCGGGCCAGCGTCAGCGGCTGCGCGTCGAAGGCCGCGCGCTGCTGCGCCTCGCCGACGACCCGGTCGACGCCGGCGATGACGCCGTCCTCGACGCGCTTCGTCAGCGCCGCATCGCTCGCCTGGCGCGCCCGCGACGGCACCCAGTCGGACAGCGCGCGATAGCCCGCGAGCTCGCCGGCGGCGACGCGCGCGTCGAGCCGCGACTTCAGGTCCTCCTCGCGCCGCAGCACGTCGTCGGCGCTGGCGCCGCGCACGATGAAGAACTGCGCGGGGCTCGGCAGTCCCAGCAGGCGGCCGATCTCGCGCTGCGCGTCGACCAGCGCCGTCGGCGAGCTCTGCAGCTGGCGCAGGTCGTCGTTGACGTGCAGGAACGCGATCGCGACGCCGCACGCGAGCACGAACACGCCGTGCGCGATCCACGCGGCGCGCGTCGCGCCGAAGCGCGGCCAGCGCGCGAAGCTCGCGGCGATGCGATCCGAGAAGCGCCCGCGCAGCGGCGCGCCGCGATCGATCCAGGGGAACCAGCACACGGTCGTCGCGAAGGTGCCAGCGATGCCGACCACCGAGAACAGCGCCATCTGGCGCAGTCCCGGGAACGGCGGCAGGCCCAGCGCGACATAGCCCAGCACGCTGGTGAGCAGCGCGAGCGCCAGGCCCGGCAGCAGCCGCGCCATCAACGCCAGCGGCGGCGCATCGGGCGTGCCCTGGCGGTTGGCGAAGTAGTACAGCCCGTAGTCCTCGGCGCAGCCGACCAGGCTCGCGCCGAAGACCATCGTCAGCAGGTTCACCTCGCCGAACACCCACGCCGTCGCCGACAACGCCGTCGCCATGCCGACCAGCAGCGACAAGGCCATCAGCAAGCGCGGCCACAGCGAACGGAACGCGAGGAAGGCCAGCAGCAGCACGCCGGCGACGGAGCCCCAGCCGATGGTGTCGATCTCGTGGTGCGCGCGCGCCGCGGCGTATTCGGCATGCAGCGGCACGCCGCCCGCGAGCACCTTGACGCCCGGCGCTGCGGCCAGCGCCGCGGCGCCCGCCTTCGCCAAGGCGTCCGCGACGGGCGACTCGCCGGTCAGCGCGAACGCCGGGCCCGTGGTCTCGCGCAGCAACGCGATCCATTCGAGGCCGCCGTCGCTCAGCGCCAGCTGGCCGTCGCGCGGACGCGCGCGCGTGTCGCCCGCGCGCGCCGCCCACCACTGCGGCCACAGGCCCAGCGGGTCGGCGTTCCAGTCGGCCAACGCGAAGCCGCCGGGCCGCGCCAGCGCGGCCAGCGCATCCTGCACCAGAGACTGCGGCGGCGCGTGGGCCAGCTGGTCGCGCTGCGCGGGCGTCAGCAGGCGATCGCGATACGGCGCATAGAACGCCATCGCGTCGCGCAGGGCGTCGGCGCCGGCGAGCGGGCTCGATTTCAACGGCGCCTGCGCGGCATCGATCGCGTGCTGCCACGCGTCGGCGGCCCGGCGCGCGCCGGCCCAATCGGGCGCGCCGATCATCACGACGACCTGGCGCGTCAGCTGGTCGGCCAGCTGGTGCGTCGCGCGGCCGACCTCGGGCGCCTGCTCGTCCTGCGGCAGCAAGGCCATCACGTCGGTGCCCAAGCGCGGCGCGCGCCAGAACGTCCATTGATGCACCGCGACGACCCCGCAGAACGCCAGCCACAGCCACGCCGCCGCCTGCCAGCGCAGGCGACGCGCGGATCGCTGGTCGGCCGCCAGGCTCATCGGAAGCGCGCCGCCTCGTCGGCGCCCAGCGCGGCCGACGGCACCTGGTGCGCGAAGCGGATCTGCGTCACGTCGCCGCGCGCCTCGTCGATGCGCACCGTCTGCACGTCGCGTTCGCCGGCCAGCGTCGCGCGCACGAGGAACTTCGCGAGGTTGGGGTCGCGCGGCGTCAGCACCAGCGTCCAGCCGGCCGCGCCCACCGGCTGCGCGACGATCGCGAACCTGTCGGCCAGCACGTCGAGATCGGCGGACAGCAGCGAGAAGACCAGCTCGTTGACCTGCTGCAGCCCCGGCTCGGCTTGCGCGTCCATCAGGTTGCCGGCGCTGCCGTCGGCGTTGCGCGTGAACAGCCGCGTCTTCGTCACGACCAGCGTGGACTCGAACGGCTGCTGCGTGTGCCACCACACGCCCTGGCCGCGCGCGACCAGGAACTCGCCCTTGGACACCAGCGGGTTCCTGAAGCCCTTGAGCGTCTTCGTCTGCTCGAACTCGCCCTTCAGCACCGGCGAGACCTTCAGGCGGTCGTGGATCAGCCTGGCGAAGTCGGCATCCGGCGCGGCCGGCGACGCGACGGCGAACGAAGCCAGTGCGACGAGCGCGAACGCGCGCAGGAACGTCATCACGCCGATACCCCCAGCCGCTCCCACAGCACGCGCGGGCAGACGTACTGCATCTGCCGCGTGGCCATGTCGACCGCGACCTGGATCGAGGTCGCCGCGTTGACCTTCTGGCCCGTCTTCGCATCGCGGATCAGGTACGCGATCTTCAGCCGGTTCTCCCATTCGACGATCTCGGCGCGCACGGCGAGCGGCTGGTTGAACAGGGCCGGCCGCACGTACTTCAGGCGCAGGTCGACGACGGGCCAGCCGTAGCCGGACTCGCGCATGCGCGCGTAGCCGTAGTCGAACTTGTCCAGCAGCGCGCAGCGCGCCAGCTCGAGGTACTTGACGTAGTGGCCATGCCAGACGATGTCCATCGAGTCGATGTCGAAGAACGGCGGCACGACCTCGATCTCGTGAGACAGATCAGGCGTCGTCATACAGCGTCCATTCGCGGCCGCGCAGCGCGGCCAGCAGCGCGACCAGGTCGA
>Ga0302314_10003050_pt1 | contig 31003 bp, 24 predicted proteins | sample III_Palsa_N2_3_FD_200533 | JGI IMG/M metagenome (GOLD analysis project Ga0302314, IMG submission 200533) | Peat permafrost microbial communities from Stordalen Mire near Abisko, Sweden - III_Palsa_N2_3 | ecosystem: Environmental > Terrestrial > Soil > Palsa > Peat permafrost | place: Sweden... | reverse complement strand
CCGCGGCGTGCCGCCGATGCGCTTTTCCGACCTGGTGGGAGCGACCGCACTGGACGCCGCGCTGGTTGACGAGATCGACGCGCTTCTCGAGGTCAAGATGCGCGCCGGCGAATCCGCGACCAGTCCGCGCTGGATGGGGATCCACGACTTCATCGAGCGCGAGCTGGCCGTCGCGCAGGCGCATTCGTTCGCGAAGCAACCCAAGGCGGACACGGCGTCGCTCGACGCCTGCCTGCATGAAGCCGTGCTGCACTTCGATGCACGGCAGGACAACTAGAACAACGAGGAATTCCATGATCGAGATCGACGGTTCCGTCGGCGAGGGCGGCGGACAGATCCTGCGCACATCCCTGTCCCTGGCCATGTGTACCGGGCAGGCCTTCACGCTCGAGCGCATTCGCGCGCGACGCAGCAAGCCAGGCCTGATGCGGCAGCACCTGACCTGCGTGCAAGCTGCGGCAAAGGTCAGTGGAGCAGCTGTGCGCGGTGCGGAGCCGGGCTCGACCACGTTGGTCTTTGAGCCCGGCCCCGTGAAGGCGGGCGACTACGAGTTCAGTGTGGGGACAGCGGGCAGCTGCACGCTGGTGCTGCAGACGCTCTGGCCGGCACTGATGCTGGCCGGGCAGCCGAGCCGCCTGAAGCTGGGAGGCGGCACCCACAACCCGATGGCTCCGCCGTTCCACTTCCTGGAGCGGTGCTACGCGCCGTTGCTGCGTCGACTGGGGGCGGGATCCGACCTCGACCTTCGCCGCCTGGGGTTCTATCCCGCGGGCGGTGGAGAGATCAACGTGAGCGTTCATTCCGCAGCGGAAACGCTCCGGCCGTTCGATCTGATCGAGCGCGGTCGTCCGATCGAGTCCTACGCGGAGTGTCTGGCGCCGGCTCTGCCCGCTGCCGTGGCGCGCCGCGAGCTCGATCATCTCGGACGTGCCCTTGGGTGGGAGGCCGAGCAACTTCGGACGCCACCCGTCCGCCAGAACGAAGGCCCGGGAAATGCACTGATGGCGACGCTGGCCTACGAGAACGTCAACGAGCTCTTCACGCAGTTCGGCGAGAAGGGCGTCAGCTCCGACAGCGTGGCCAATGCGCTCGTGAAGGAGGTTCGCGCCTACGAGGCGTCCACCGCCGCCCTCGGGCCGCACCTGGCGGATCAATGGGCGCTGCCGTTGGCCCTGGCCGTCTGGCGTCACGGAGGCGAAGCGACGTACACGTGCACGGAGCTCACGGATCACGTAACAACCAACTTCTCGGTGATCGAGCGGTTTCTTCCTGTACGGTTCGTGACGGAGGCCGTCGCCGGCGGCTGGTCTGTCTGCGTGCGGGCAGGTTGAGGAGCGCAGGATGAACTGGCTGACCCGATTCCTCGGAGGCGTCGAACGAAGGTCGCCCGAACCTCCGGCCGTCAGTCCCATCTGGACCGGCGGGCGAAAGCCCCCCACGTCCTGGGACGAGTGGATCGTCGCGACCACCGACCGGAGTGGCTTTGTCCGCGAGGCCGCGGTCAACGCCCTGGCTCGGTCCGGACACGGCCCGGCGCTGCGTGCGCTGCTTGGCCGGCTCAATGACTGGGTGCCGGAAGTCCGGCGTGCGGCCTTGGAAGCTGTCGCGGCCTTTCTTGTCGAGGAGCATGCCTCCAGTTGGTCGAGCGCGCTCGCACAAGTAGCCACCCTCGCGCGCGGCGGACGTGCCGACCATTCGCAGATCCTCGGACGCATCGCCGGATTTCTCGTCAAGCCACGTGTACTGGCGGCAGTCAAGGCTGGAGACACGGAGATGTCGCGGGAAGGCCGGCGCTATCTCCTTCGCCTGGAATTCGAGGCGTCGGATGCGGAGGGTCGCTTCGACTTGCTGCGGTCCGCGCTGCAGTCGCCGGACGTCGTCGTTGCATCGATCGCCGCTAGCGAGATCCACACGGTTGCCGAGCCCTCCCGAAGGCTCGATCTCGCCAAGTTGGCGTGCGTCTCCGGATTTGCGCCCCTACGAGCCGCAGGCCTGCGAGAAGCGGCCACTCTCGGCGAACGGCTGCCTGCCGCCTTGCTCGAAGATCTGTGCCTGGATTCGAATGCCTTTGTCAGATCCCTGGCACTGAAGTCGATGACCGTGGGACGCGAAAGACTGCTCGAACGCACCCGCCAGCGGTTCATGTCCGGTGCCACTGGCAGGCATCGCGCCGTGGCGTTCGACGTGATGTGCAACCTGGCTCCTGAAAGCGCGGAGCCCGTCGCGAGTGCGGCCTGCAGCGACCCCGCGGCGGCCGTACGCCGCGCGGCGTTCGCCAGGCTGCTGGCGTCGACCGCGGGGCTTGCCCGCGACGGCCTTATCCAACGCATCCTGGAGGACGCGTCGGCCGTGGTGCGCGAGGTCGCGATCGGACAGATCAAGCGCGGTGATTCCCCACCGCCGCTGGAGTGGCTGAAAGCGCTGCTGACTCGCAGGCCGGCGAGCCTGAACAGCCTCGTGCGGGCCGCGATCCATCTCCCACCTTGGACCCGGCTCGAGTTCCTGCTCGGTGCGCTGTTGGAAATCCAGCTCGACGCTCGATCCGCGGACTGCCTGCAATTCGACCTGCTGGCATGGGATCGGGACATCCGCCGATGCATCGGCCAACGTCGCCTTGGTGGTAATCCCTTGCAGGTCGATGCCCAGGTGCACGATGGTCTGGGCGATCTGCGGGCGGATGCCGCTGATGATGCAGTCGGCGCCCATCAGGCGGATCGCCGTGACAGTCTTGAGCAGGTGCTGCGCGACCAGAGTGTCGACGGTGGGCACACCGGTGATGTCAATGATCGCGAGCTCGGAACCCGTCTCGACGATGCGAGTCAGTAGCGATTCCATGACCAACTGCGTGCGGCTGGAGTCCAGCGTGCCGATCATCGGCACGGCCAGCACGCCGTCCCACAGTTTGACCACCGGAGTCGACAGCTCGAGCAACTCCTGCTGCTGGCGCTGAATCACCTCCTCGCGCGAGCGCTGGTAGGTGGTGGCGGTGAACTGCGCGAGCTTGTCGACCAACGTGGATGCGGCCCGGGCGGCGTCGAAGGCGGCACGGGCACCTTCGCCACCCAATTGCAGCTGGATCGCGTCGAACAGCGGTTTCTTGATCGACATGACGAACTGGCTCGTGTCACCGGCGCTTGCGCCTTGGGCCGCGCGCGATTGCGAGAGCGCTGCCAGCACGGAGCGCGTCTTCGTCCAGGCCGTGTCGTCCAGGCGGGCCAAGTCAGCATCCGCCGCGACCGCCGTCTGCAGCGCTGCGAACAGCTCGTGTGCGTCGTTGGCCGATGTGCTGCCAGAAACACCCGTGGCGGCGACGTCGGCCAGCCACGACCTGATGAACTCATCCGGCGACGCCTTCAACAGTTGGTCAAAGACGGCGTTCTCTTGTTTCATATGTACCCCGCGAAGGATTGGGAGCGTATCTCCCCTGAGATACGAGTCGTGAAAGACAGCGTATCGAACCCGTCCTGTACAAGTGTTTTGTCGCGCGGCGCCTTTGACCTCGGGAAAGTATCTTGAAGCGATCTACGGCTGAATTGAACGACTGGTCGGTCTCGCCCGACAGCCGCACAGCTGGCACCAGTCAAACCACACGGCGTCATATCCTCCAATCAGTACTCATCGTTTAGATCAACCTCGTCAGACGATATGAGAGCCGGCCCCCGTTGTCTGAACATGGATCGACAGCTTTTAAGTGGGTCTTGCGGGGTTAGGCTGCATCGGCTTGGAGGCCGGGCAGCGATTCGAAGTACGCCACGTCTGGCGTTCGGGCTGCAAGGCTCGAGTGCGGTCGGCGTGTGTTGTAGAACTCGATGTAGCGGCCGATGCTAGCGCGCGCCGCGCTCACGGTCTCGTAAGCATGCAGGTAGACCTCCTCGTACTTGATCGAGCGCCACAACCGTTCGACGAACACGTCGTGGCGCCAGCAGCCCTTGCCGTCCATAGAGATGCGGATGCCGTGGCCATGCAGCAAGCTCGTGAAGGCGGTGCTCGTGAACTGGCTTCTTGATCGGCATTGAAGATCTCGGGGGCACCGTATTTCGCAACGGCCTCTTCGACGCATTCGACGCAGAACTCCGTGTCCATCGAGATCGACACGCGCCATGCCAAGCGAGCGGAATCCTCAAGCAAGAACTAGGAGAAGCTCGAACTCCAGCAACATCTTCAGGACTTTTGTATCACGCCACACGCGGGCGCTCATCCAAGCTGATGCGCGCCGCCGCTGTTCCGACGAAGATCGGTGAAGCGTCGGAAGCTGCGTGATCCGCTCACCGCCCGCGCCATGATCGACTCTGACTGAACTGCGTCTTAAACTTCCATGAGCCGTTGGGCCGTGAACTGCACCATCTGGCGCAGCATGTCGACGTCGGCTCGCTTTTCGGCGAGTTCGGCCAATGCGATAGTAGAGGTGGTCGTCGTGAGTCTTCCTAGACAGGTTTTTGGGTCGCACCCCAACCATATCCGGGCCATCACGGTGACCACCCTCGCCGGGCGGCCCGCTTCAAAGACTTACACTACCTCACAGGACATCACCGTATGTCGCTATCTATCGTCCGACCATGCCCGCGACTTGCAACACCAACTCGGCAACGTCGAACGGCTTAGCCAAATGCGCTTGATAGCCGGCAACCAGCGACCGCTTTCGGTCTTCGGATCTCGCGAATGCGGTAAGCGCCAGGGCCGGGATGCGCGATTCACGTGGTTCGCTCGCTCGAAACGCACGGATCATTTGGAGACCGTCCATGCCAGGCATTCCGATGTCACTGATGATGATGGTAGGACTCGAGGTGACCAAGGCGGTCAATGCTTCGTCGGCCGACGCGGCGACTGTGACGCTTGCCCCTTGTTCCTCAAGGAGGTTCTTGAGAAGATCTCGGGCGTCCGGCTCATCGTCAACGACCAAGGCACGCACCCCATCGAGCCTGGGCAATGCGAGCACCTCCTGGGCGATTGATTCCACCGTCGGGTGTGCGCGTTCACGCTCATCTTCGACCTGCATCAGAGAGATTGGCAGTTCCACGGTGAAGGTGGCACCGTGCCCTTCGCCCGCGCTGCTGGCGCGAATGGTCCCCCCGTGCAGCTCGACCAACTGCTTCGTGATCGCGAGGCCCAGGCCCAGGCCGCTGTGGGCGCGCGTGGTCGAGCTGTCGCGTTGGGAAAAGCGCTCGAACACGCGGGGTAGGAAGCTCGCGGGGATTCCGATCCCCGTGTCGACCACGCTCAGCTCGATATGGGAGTTCACCCGATGGAGCAGAACCTGCACTTGGCCGCCCTTCGGAGTGAACTTGATCGCATTGGTCAGCAGGTTCCAGACAATCTGCTGAAGGCGTCCATTGTCGCCGCTGACCGTTATTCGTCCTTGGTCCAGAACGCTGCACAGTCGGATCTGCTTTGCTTCGGCGACCGGCATGGCGGAGTCGATCGCCGATTGGGCGACATCGAGCATCGACAACTGTTGGAGATCAAGCCGAATCTTGCCGGTCATGATTCGACTAAGGTCCAGCAGGTCATCTATCAGTTGGACCTGCGCGCGCGCGTTGCGGTCGATGACCTCGATGCCCCTACGCTGGTTGGCGACATCGGTGGCCTGCCCCTTCAGCAAGATTTGCGTCCAACCAAGAATCGCGCTCAAGGGCGTACGCAACTCGTGAGAGAGCGTGGCGAGAAATTCGTCCTTGACGCGAGTAGCACGTTGGGCGGCCATGCGTGCGCTGCGCTCGGCGTCTAAGAGCTCCTCTCGTTCCTGGCTGGCGACTTCGATGGCCTCGACGCGCTTGCTTTCGGTCATGTCGCGCGTGAGCTTGGCGAAGCCGACCAGGCGCCCGGATTCGTCGCGCAAGGCAGTGATCGTGACGTTCCCCCAAAAGGTGGTCCCGTCTTTTCGAACGCGCCAGCCGTTGTCGACGAAGCTGCCCCGCTCGGCGGCCAGTTGCAACTCATGCTCGGGCCAGCCGCTCTCCTTCGCGTCCTGTGGATAGAAGACCGAGAAGTGCTGACCGATGATCTCGTCGGCAGAATAGCCCTTGATCCGCTGGGCTCCCACGTTCCACGTCGCGACTCTGCCATTGACGTCCAGCATGAAGACGGCGTACTCAGCGACTCCTTCGACTAGCAGGCGAAAGCGCTCTTCGCTGCGCCGCAAGGATTCCTCATGGTCGCGACGCTGCGTGAGGTCGCGGGTGACCTTGGCGTAGCCTACGAGCTTGCCCCCTTCATCGCGCATCGCCGTGATGACGACGTTCGCCCAAAACAGCGTGCCGTCCTTGCGCACCCGCCAACCTTCGTCTTCAAACGACCCGACGCGCTCCGCGACGTCCAACTCATGATCCGGCAGCCCGGACGCGAGCGCATCCGGAGGATAGAAACGAGAAAAATGGCTGCCGATAATCTCTTCGGCGCGGTAGCCTTTGAACCTCTCGGCTCCCGCATTCCAGGTGACGACGTGACCTTCGGGATCGAGCATGAAGATCGCATAGTCGCGCACGCTCTCGACCAGCAGCCGAAAGCGTTCTTCACTCTGGAACAGATTTTGCCGGCCTTGCGCCGCGTGCCCGTCGCTTTTTTCCATTCGAATCCTTTGTTTGTGCCGGTACGCCGCGGTGCCGATGGCCACGAAGTCGACGCGAAACAAGCCGAAGCATCAATACCAAATACGCCCGGACGCCAGCAAGCCGCCTGCCTGCCTGATCTGAACGCGAGCGCTTCCGTCCACATGATGCCTTCAGATTGTGCTCGACGGTTGCTACCTCAATCCGTGCAGCGTGGGGCTCGGCCCGTACGTCGTGCGCGAAATTGCACTCGTCCACGGAGGAGAAGTCGACTGCGTTTCAGACGCTTCAGGAGTCGCCGCGATCCCGGGCCGGCCACTCCGTTGTGACCGTTGCCTGAGCTCCGCGACCCCGCGCGTCTGGTCTTGCACCTCACGCGATGCGGGCTCGCCGCGTCCCCTCGCCTCGCATATCGCTTCGGCCACATCGGGGTAGTGGTTGTGGATGAGCGCTGCTGTCACGCCCGCCTCGCAGGCAACCGCGGCGATGCTCAGCCGTTTGGCTTTGGTTCGCGAACGGCCGCGCTGGATGCGCGACAGCGCCAACCGCAGCTCTCGCTCGCGCACTTCGGCCGTCTTTCGATCCGGTGATGCGGCCTTGCACTGCTCCTTCGGTGCGCGGGAAGCCACGGGACATCGTGATGCCCGGCAGCTGGCCCCGCATCTGCGTCGGAACACGAATTGCTGCTTGCCCGGCACCGGGACCGAAGCCCCTTCGACAGGAGATTGAAATGGCATCTCGATACGGAAAGAAGGCCGGAGACAAGGTTCATACCGCCATGCACGAAATGGAGCATGGCACCTTGCGCTCCGGATCGGGAAAGAAGGTGACGAGCCGGAAACAGGCCGTGGCCATCGGACTCAGCGAGGCTCGCAAGGAAGGCGGCAAGGTGCCCAAGTCCGGCCATTGAACTGCGGGGGCCGGCGCGCACAGGATCGTGGGGACGGGCGTGCTGGCGATCCTGTTCGGACTCAGCGCCGTCGACTACGTCACCCGCACGCAGACACCTTCGGCCGTGCAGCGACCGTAACAACTGCTGCCCCGGCAGGCGGTTCCGTCCTCGCGCCGCTGACGGTCCGCGCCGCTCGCATCAGCCTTTACCGGCCTTCAGGCCGTTCCACCATTCGCGCGCGCCGGTCTTGACGATCTCGAGGGACTGCGGGTCGCCATGCAGCAAGGCCGCCAGATAGTTCCGCACCTGCTTGGCGCTCACGTGGGGCGGTGCCGGCGGGACGTTCGGATCCGTGACCATCTCGAGTAGCGTAGACCGGTCGGCGCCCAACGCCACGTCCCAGGCGGCTGCGACGTCGGCTGGCTTGTCGACGCGGATGTCCTGGACAAAGGACGAACAGACGGCAGCGCTCTTCACGACGCTCAAGCGGTGGTGGTGATCGGTGAGCCGCTTGCCGCGTCGCCCAAGGGCGCCGGACATCCAGTTCGATGCGACCCTCGAAGGAGAGGTTGTCGCCATTCAGTTTTGCTGTCGACTCGCCACGGCGCCTAGTCCAACTCAAGAGCGACGCGGGAACGTGCCTTGCTCTTCGCCGTGTCGCCGGCCCATACGGCGCGAGCTATGGCTGGCGTTCCATCACAAGACCAACCAGGAGCACTCGATGACCGACACCAATACGCTTGGACGCGATCTGCGCGCTAGCACTGAAGCCGCTCGCGCACGGCCCATTCCACACGCAACGGAGACGCCTGCCATATCACCGTCGGCGGTCTCATGGGCAGCCATCTTTGCTGGGGCTGCCGGCGCTGCTGCCCTGTCCCTGATCCTGCTCATTTTGGGCACAGGCTTGGGCCTCTCGTCTGTCTCACCGTGGTCTGATCGCGGGCCCAGCGCAACGGCCTTCGGTGTCTCTACCATTGTGTGGCTTGCGTTCACACAGTTGGCTGCCTCAGGCATGGGCGGGTATCTCGCGGGTCGCCTGCGCACACGCTGGGTATCCACGCACACCGACGAGGTCTACTTCCGCGACACGGCTCACGGCTTTCTCGCGTGGGCGATTGCCACCCTGGTGACAGCCGGCCTCCTGACCTCTGCGATCGGCTCCATCGTGGGCACTGGAGCCCACGCTGCTGGTGCCGTCGCAGGCGGAGCAGGGACGGCCGCTGTCGCCCCAGCCGGCTCAGCCGTCGCTGGCGCAGCGAAGACCGCGGAGGCTGACGCCGGCAACGGTTATTTCGTCGACCGCCTGTTCCGGCAAGGCGTTGCGCCCGCTGGCGCTGCGTCTGCGCCGGCCGCTGGTACGACTCCGACTGGCGGCGCGCAATCCACTGCCGAAGCCGGCCGCATCTTCGCGTCTGGGATGGAAGCTGGCGCCCTTCCCTCGGACGACGTGCACTACCTGGGCCAGATGGTCTCGCAGAAGACGGGGTTGTCGCAGGCTGACGCTGAAAAACGTGTCAACGACGACTTCGCCAAGATGAAGGCCAAGGCAGACCAGGCCAAGGCTGATGCAAAGGAAGCTTCCGACAAGGCTCGCAAGGCCTCCGCGAACGCTGCCCTGTGGCTGTTCGTCTCGCTGCTAGTTGGCGCATTTGTCGCCAGCTTTGCCGCAACCTTTGGTGGTCGCCAGCGCGACCTCGCCTAACACCTCGAACTGGAGAATCTCATGCGTTCACTTCTGCTTCTGTTTCTCGGGGTACCCATCCCCATCATCATCCTCATCGCCTTGTTCTCTCACTGATCGGAGCTCGAAATGGCAACTGCACGCAAGACGACAGCCACCAAGACGGTGGCTCGCAACGCCCCTGCGAAGTCGACAGGCTCCAGCTCAACCGGTCCGGACGCTATCGCGCTGCTGCGGGCCGACCACAAGCGCGTGGCCGCACTGTATGAGCAGTACGAGAACACACGCTCGGCTTCAAAGAAGAAGACCATCGTGGCCACCATCTGCCAGGAGCTGTCGATTCACGCCCAAGTCGAAGAGGAAATCTTCTATCCCGCCGTCAAGGCAGCGCTCAAGGACAAGGAGATGGTGCCCGAGGCTCAGGTCGAACACGCATCGCTCAAGGAACTCATCGCACAGGTGAAGGACAAGGAACCGGACGGCGAGATGTTCGACGCGAAGATCAAGGTGATGTCCGAGTACACGAACCATCACGTCAAGGAGGAGCAGACCGAAATGTTCCCCAAGGCGCAAAAGACCAAGCTCGACATGAAGGCGCTCGGAGCGAAAATTGCAGCGCGCAAGGAAGAATTGATGGCAAACCCTGACCTCATGGAAAAGTCGCCGGTGCCTGCTTCACCGGCGATGGCTGCAACCACCTAAGACGTACGCGACCCCGAACTGCCCTCGGGGCTGTTCCAGTACCGGCGCCCTCGCGGCGTCGGTCAACGTATCGGGAATGCAAGTCGGCGAGTTTGACGAGCTGCTTACTTCCCAATGAGTCTGCTGAGCAGCCGTTGCCATGGTTGACGAACGCATTGAGGGAGCGTTGGGCCGAGCTCGATGACGACCGTTTTAGCGAGATACCGAGCGCCGCGGAGATGACGGATTTCAGCGTGCTGCGGTCACGACCGGCCGTCTGCACGCCGTCGACCAGGTCGTCTGCGAGTACCGTTCAAGGCGTTTGAACCGGAGCACACGTGAAGCCAATCCATTGCCCGTTGCTCGGCGATCCGAACTGTCGCTTTCGACACATGTGCAACATCCAAATCACGGCGAGCGTTTGCGAGCCTCGGATCGACCACATCACATTGCCAATGAGAAACGTCCAGAACCCGAACAGGCGCCGGCGTCGATGCGTCGAGCCCTGAAGCCAGGAGCTCTCGTCATGTTCACCATCAAGTCATCGCTGCTGATCGAGCGACTCAAGGACTTGCGTCCCACCCAGATCACGGTGGGCTTCAAGGAGGTCGAGCTGAAGAGAAAGGGGTTTGCTGATCTAAAGCCCAAGCAACGCCGGGCCCAGATGTGCGAGCAACTGTTTCCGGTGGTGAAGGGGCCTGATGATCAATACTTCATCCTGGACCATCACCACGAGGCATTGGCCATGCTTCAAGAGGGCGCGGCGAAAATACAAGCCGGACTCGTCGAGGACTTATCCCACCTATCCGAGGGCGCCTTCTGGACGTACCTCGACCACTTTTCGTGGATGCATGTCTATGACGCGAGAGGACGCAAGCGGTCATTCCGCGACATTCCCGAGAGGCTTGAGAACCTGAAGGACGATCCATATCGAAGTTTCGCTGGCGCGGTTCGCACGGCGGGCGGCTTCGCCAAGCCGCCTGAGCCCTTTCAAGAATTTCTCTGGGCCAACCTGTTTCGCGAGCGCATTGTTCCGAAGGCGCTGAAACGTGACTGGAACAAGGCTGTCAAGGAGGCCACCGCCATGGCACGCGAGAAGGACTTGCAGCATCTTCCGGGCTGGTGCGGACCGGACTGAGGTCACGATGGAAGAACTCATCGACAAGCTCTTCGGCTCGGGCGATCACCTGGACGCCTTGCAGATGTGTTTGCGGTCAATTGCCGTCTTCTTCCTGACGCTCGCAATGATTCGCGCGTCAGGAAGGCGTTCTTTTGGCCAGCATCGTCCGTTTGACGCCTGCACCACCGTGCTACTTGGCGCAGTGCTCAGCCGTGCCGTGGTCGGCGCATCCCCGTTCTGGGCCACGATAGGCGCAGGGGCCACAATTGTCTGTCTCCATCGCCTCGTTGCGATGGCGTGCTTTCGATGGGGCTGGTTCGAAATCCTCGTCTCGGGCAATATGCGAGAGCTTGCCGCGCCCACTGGGCGAAACCTCAAGCAGATGCGTAAGGGCCTTATCACGCAACGCGACCTGGATGAGGCCATCCGCAAAAAGACTGGCGACGAGAAGACGCCACTGCGACGCGCGGTGCTCGAACGCGACGGCGTCATCACGGTCGACGCGAAGGGATCCCCGTGATAGGGCGTTCGGGTGAACGTCCGCATCGGGCGCGACCCTCGCGCCAGCTGCGTCTAAATCGGATTCGGCAATGCGCCCGGCTTCAGCGACTAGGCCGAGCCTCCGGGCGTGCTGGATGCACTTCCGTCTAGCCGGGGATCTGGTATCGGCGTTGTGCCCGAACTATCGGCCGCCAATCTTTCAATGAGGACCATGGCCAGTGACCATTCGCCGAATCCCGAAGCTGGATTCAGATGCCCTACCGAGCCGAGGTTCACCAGTCGGCTCCCCCACGCGCGCGCCAGTTCGCTCGTGCGCTCGAAGCGCGCCAACGGGTCGTCAAGGCTTGCCGCGACGATGGACGGGAAGGGAAGTGGCCGGCGCGGGAGCGGCAGCCAGCCGTTGTCCCGCCATGTGTCCAGCGTCGAATAGCCGGCGGGCATCGGTGTCTCGAGATCGGCCGGCGTCGCCAGCAGGGCGCCGCGGATCGAGCGCGCGCCCTGCGTCGCCCAATGCACCGTCATGATCGCACCGGCGCTGTGCGCGACGATGACCACGGGGCCGTCGATCATGGCCAGCTCGCGGTCGATCGCGGCCACGCGGGCGGTGCAACTCAGCTTGTCTTGCTGCAGCGGAGGGACCGTGCGCACGTGCGGCAGCTTCTCCGCCAGCAGCGTCTGCCAGTGGTCGGCGACATGCTCGCGCAGGCCCGGCACGATGAGAACGGTGGTCGGCTTTTCATCCATCGGTAAGGCGTCCCGGTCAATCTGCAACTCAATACGTGCGCTCGCCGACGATGCCGGCGCGTTCCATCTTGCGATGGCACGGCGGGTAGTCCATGACGGCGTAGTGCTGCGTGGAGCGGTTGTCCCAGAACGCGACGCTGTTCTTCCTCCAGCGGAACCGTACCTGGTATTCGGGAATGTTGGCCTGGCTGATCAGGTAGTTCAGCAGATGGCTGGCGCCCGGCACGGCGTCCTGTCCGAAGCGGACGTTGGCCGCGGTGTGGAAGTTGGTGAAGTGCGTCGCGAAGGCGTTGACGAACAACACCTTCTCGCCGGTCTCGGGATGCGTGCGCACGACGGGGTGCTCCGCGTCCGGGAACTGCGCCCTCAGTGCGAGCCGCTTCTCTATCGGCATGGCGGCACCGAAGCTCGCCTCGATGCTGTGGCGGGCGCGCAGCGGGGCGATCTTTGTCTTCACGTCCTCGGGCAGGCGCGCATAAGCCTCGACCATGTTGGCCCACGCCGTGTCGCCCCCGACCGGCGGACACTCCACGCAGCGCAACACGCAGCCGAACGGAGGTGCCTCGCGCCACGTGGCGTCGGTGTGCCAGGCGTTCTCGTAGCGGTCGTTGGGCACCTCAGGCGACTTGTAGATGCGCACCAGGCCCGGATATTCGGGATCGCTGCCGACGACCGGATGGCTCTCGAGTTCGCCGAAGCGCCGGGCAAAGGCGACGTGAGCAGCTCGACTGATGTCCTGGTCGCGGAAGAACAGCACGCGATGCTTCAGCAACAGCGCCCGGATCTCGGCGATCAAGCCATCATCTTCCGCGGCCGCGGCCAGGCTCACGTTGCCGAGTTCGGCGCCGATGGTGCAAGTGAGCTGGTCGACCGCGATTGCCCGGTCCAGCGATGCGGCGCGGATGACCGCTGGTGCGGCGGTGCCTTCTTGTCTCATGATGTTTGCTCCTCGTACGGATACGACGCGAAGTCGTGGACAAAGTATCTGGCCGGCATGGTCAACCCGCTTGACTGCGCCAGACGCCGGCTTACCATTTCACGACAATTCCAAGACCACGAGACAGATGACTTCCCTTGTCCGCGCTGCCAGCCTCACCAACTATTGCGACGTCGCCCGTGCCGCCGGCCTCGACCCGACGCGCATGCTCACTGATGCCGGACTCGGCTCGGATGCGCTGCGCGAGCCCGACCTGCGCATTCCCGCCGAACGCGTGGCCCTCCTGCTCGAGAACTCGGCCGCCGCGTCGGGCATGGAGGCCTTCGGGCTGCGGATGGCCGAGACGCGCCAGTTGTCCAACCTGGGGCCGGTCGGCCTGCTGATCCGCGACCAGCCGACGGTGCGCGAATCGCTGTTCGTGCTGCTGCGCTACCACGCGATGCTCAACGGCTCGCTGTCCCTGATGATCGAGGAAAGCGCGGGCGTCGTCATCATCCGTGAGGCGGTGATCGTCGGCTCCGCCCAACCGGTGCGCCAGGCGATCGAGCTGGCCATCGGCGTCATGCTGCGCCTGATGCGGCAGTCGCTGGGGGCCGACTGGCGGCCGCGCCGCGTCTGCTTCGCGCACCGGGCGCCGCGCGACACGAGCGTGCACCTGCGCGTGTTCGGCCCCTGCGTGGAGTTCAACCACGATTTCGACGGCATCGTCTGCGCCAAGAGCGATCTCGACGCCCCGAATCCGTCGGCCGATCCCGCCATGGCGCGCTACGCCCAGCAGTTGCTGGACGTGGCGATGGCCTCGCAGGGTCCGTCGATCCTGGACGACGTGCGACGCACCGTGCTGTTGCTGCTGCCGAGCGGGCGCTGCAGCATCGAGCAGGTGGCGGCCCATCTGGGCGTGGTCTGCCGCACGATCCAGCGCCGGCTCGCCGAGCAGGGCATGAGCTTCTCGTCGCTGGTCAACGAGCTGCGCGTCGAACTCGCCACGCGCCATGTCATGGAGTGCGAGCGCCCGTTGACCGAGGTCGCGGCCATGCTCGGCTTCTCGGCCCCGAGCGGCTTCTCGCGCTGGTATCACACGCAGTTCGGTTGCAGCGCCAAGCAGAGCCGCGCCGGCGCGGCGCAGAGCGCTCGCGAGGACGCCGTGCGGGCCTGACGGCGTTCAGGGAATGAGCACCGACGCGCCGATGGTCTTGCGGGACTCCAGCGCGCGATGCGCCTCGGCCGCGTCGGCCAGCGCGAAGGTCTGGTTCGGCTCGCTGACGATCTTGCCTTGCAGTACGAGGTCGAACAACTCGTCGGCCATCATCAGCAGGTTCGGCCGCGGCAGCGCGTAGTCGACCATCGCCGGCCGCGTGACCCACAGCGAGCCCTTGGCGGCCAGCAGCGTGACGTCGAACGACACCGGGCCCGAGGACGAGCCGTTGCTCACCAGCGTGCCGCGCTTCTGCAGGCAATCGAGTGAGCCCATGAACGTGTCCTTGCCGACGGAGTCGTAGACCACCGGCACGCCCTTGCCGTCAGTGATCTCGCGCACGCGCTCGACGAAGTTCTCGCGGTTGTAGTTGATCACGTGGGCGCAGCCGGCGGCGCGCGCGGCCTCCGCCTTCTCGTCGGAGCCGACCGTGCCGATCATCGTGACCCCGATTGCGCGCGCCCATTGGCAGGCGATCAGGCCGACGCCGCCTGCGGCCGCGTGGTACAGGATCGTGTCGCCGGCCTTGAGCGGATGGACTTGCCGGAACAGGTACTGCGCGGTCAGGCCCTTCATGATGATGGTCGAGGCCGTGCGGTCCGAGATGCCGTCAGGCAGCTTGATCAGCACGTCGGCCGGCATCACGCGGGCCTCCGAGTACGCACCGAGCGGCCCGAGCATGTAGCCCACGCGGTCGCCGGCCGCCAGGAAGGTGACGCCCGGCCCGACGGCCTCGACCACCCCTACGGCGTCGGAGCCCAGCCCATTGGGCAGCGGCGCCGGGTAGCGGCCGATGCGGAAGTAGATGTCGATGAAGTTCACCGCGATGCCCGTGTGGCGCACGCGTACCTGGCCCGGTCCGGGTTCGCCGACCTCGACGGATTCGAACTTGAGCACCTCGGGGCCGCCGGTCTCGTGGAAACGGATGGCTTTGGTCATGGAATGTCCTTGAGTGTTTCTGAGGGTGGGATTCAGGGATGCGCCGGCACGGCGTCCGAGCCGCTTTGCGGATCTGCAACGTCGAGATGCACGTCGGCGACGGCGCGCAGGTCGGCCTCATAGCTTCGAGACGCCTTCAGGAAGGCCAGTGCGGCAAGCACGCTGCACAGCGGCACGATGGCCATCGCCAGCTGCAAGCCCCAGACGTCCGACAGCAGGCCAGCCAGGAAGGGCCCGATCGCGAGGCCAAACAGGTTCTGGAACAGCGACAGCACCGCGGAGCCCGTCGAACGCACCGCGGGATGGATCACGTCGATCACGACGCCTGCGACGACACCCACGGAACACGTCATGACGAAGCCGCCGAGAAGGATGATCCTGAACTGCACGACGTCGGAGAACGGGCCACCGAATGCGACGAGGAAGATGCCCACGGTCGCCAGGCACAACGCGGCGAGGACGATCAGCTTGTCGCGGGCGCGCCGCGCCGCCAGCCGGTCGACCACCGTGCCCCAGACCAGGCTGCCGAGGGCACCGACCAGCACCACGAGTGCCGCTTGCTTCGACGCCTGTTGCGGTTCCAGGCCGTGGAACCGGTTGAGATAGCTGGGCAGCCAGGACCAGACCGCCGAGACGACGATCAGTTGCATCGCCGCACCGATGCAACTCCACAGCACCGTGCGCGAACGCGCCAGCGAGGCGGCGATGTGGCGCATCGAGTTGCCCACCGATCGCGTCGCGCGATCGAGTTGCGATGTCAGCGGCACCGTCTTGTAGTCGCGCACCAGCAGGTACGTCAACGCGAGCACCAGGCCGGGTACGCCCACCACGCCGAAAGCGGCCTTCCAGCCCCAGCGCGCCGCGATCACGCCGCCCAGCAGGACGCCGAGCACGGAGCCGAGCGAGGCCGCCGCGAAGAACGCCCCCAGCAACGCGGAACGCAGGCGACGCGGGAACAGGCTGGCGATCAGCGCCGCGCCCACCGATCCGTAGCCCGTCTCGCCGAGGCCGACGACCGCGCGCGCCGCGAACAACTGCGCATAGCTGCCGGCGAAGACGCAGGAGATCGTCGCGAGGCTCCAGATCGTGGCCATCACCACGATCGTCTTGACGCGGCTGAGCCGGTCCGCCAGCAGCGCCACCGGAATGCCGCCGGCCGCGACGACGATCGAGATGATGGACACCAGGCCGCCGAGCTGCTTGTCCGACAGCCCCCACTCCGCCTTCAGCTGCGGAAACAGCGAGACGATGACTTGCCGGTCGATGTAGTCGAACAGCATCAGCGCGAACGTCATCGCGAAGGCGAACCAGGCGTGACGCCGGCCGACGAGGTAGGCGTCCTCGTCACGCGGCGATTCGGTGGAGTGCAGATGCATGAAGGTCTCCCGGAGCGGGTTGTGCGTCAGCCTGGGATCATTGTGCGGTTGCCTGCAGGAGCGCACTTGGTCCAGGGCGACTATGGCTGATCGATCGATGACTGACAGACGATGGCGTCAGAATCGCGCGCCGGCCGCCACCATCAGGTTGCTGCGATCGGCCATCAGGTTGTAGCTGCCGCCGCCGTACTGGGTCAGCTGCATGTCGACGTACCATCGCGTGCCCCAGTCGGCGCGCAGGCCGGCGCGGATGGTCGTGCGGCCTTGCGAATAGGTGCCGTCGTAGGAGTAGCCGCCCATGTCGAGTCCGACCAGCAGCGATGGCGTGATCGCCGCGCCGAGGGTGCTGCTCGTATAGGTGGCGGCCACGCGTCCGCGCAGGCCCCACGAATCCTTCGTGATGAATCCGCGTCCCGTGCAGGTCTTGCCGGGCACGCCGGACAGGCCAGGGACCGCTTCCGAGCACGCCGTCAGCGTGCCATCGAGCAGGTACGGCGCGGTGCCGTAGGCCAGCCCGCGCCCGTAGCGCATGACCATGGCGTCAGGCAACGCGGGGATGCGGCTGTCGCCGACCTCGCCGGACAGCACCACGCGATCGGCCCCCAGCATGTTCAGCGCCACCTTGCTGCCGCCGACGACGGAGTTGATCACGCCGTAGCGGTCGTACGCGTCCCAGGTGCCGCCCGCCGGCACCGCCAGGATGTCGCTGTGCAACTGCAACAGCGACGTCGGCGAGCGAAGCAGGAAGGCCGTGAGGATGTCGTTGGGATTCATGCTCAGGGGCTGATTGGGGCGGTACGCCACCTCGCCGTAGAACCTTGCGCTCGGGTCGAGGTGGGTATCGAAGGCGGCCCCGTACAGGTGGACGTGCTCGGGAAAGACGGTGGCGTACTTCAGGCCGGTCGGGCTGGTCAGCCGCGCCAGGCCGCCTCCAAGTCCGGCCGGCAGCGTGGCGCCGTTGACATCCTCGACCGTCATTCGGAAATAGGGTGCCGACGAACTGGTGTCCATCGCGTAGGCGGAGAACTCGGTGTCGAGCGAGGCCGCAGAGTAGCGTCCGGCGAGGCCGAACTGGCCGCCCCGGCGCGCGTTGACGTCGTCGAGGCGATGCACGTAGTAGCCGTTCGACAGCAGGCTGTTCTCGGTCAGCGACGAGATCGTCGAGATCGGCGTGCCAGCGATCGGCGACGACAGCGCGCCGGCCACCAGGCAGCCGTGCGGCACCAGGGACGCCAGATCGAAGAAGGTGCCGCAGCCAGGCAGCACGTTCTGGCGCGACTCGAACGGCACGAAGGCCTCGACGCCCCACTGCTTGTCCACGCTCAGATTCATGTCGAGCATGGCCACCGGCAGGCGCGCCTCCTGCGGCAGCGAGCCGGGTCGAACCTGGGACGCCAGGTCCACCGGGTTGGTGCCCGAGGAAATGCCACCGGCGCTGAACTGCGCGAAGCCCCAGTTCAGCACCTGCCGGCCCAGGCGCACGTCCACGCGGGATTGGGCGGTGGGCTCGAGGTTGCCATACACATAGGCATCGCGGAATTCGGCGCCGTCGAAACGCGCCTCGCGTGCGAAGCCCTGATCACTCAGCGGCGCGTTCGGCGTATACCCATTGGGGTAGTTTCCGTACGCGGCGTCGGCATGGCCCAGCGTGAAGTCGTGCCAAGCGTCCGCACGGGCGAACAGCCCGAGATTCCTGCCATGCACGTCGAAGTCGAGCAAGGCCTTGAGCACGGTCGAGACCAGCTTGCCTTCCTTGAAGTTCAGGTCGGAGCCGCCCGTCTGGCCGACGAGGTTGCCTGGAGCAGCGTCGGGCACCACCGACGACGGGATGCGCGAGATCACGTTGGGGTCGGGATTCGCCGTGCGGATCATCGTGCCGAAGGTCACGGTGCCGACCAGGCTCATGTCGACGTCGTCGACGGGCTTGAAGTTCATCGCCAGGGCCGGCAGGGTCGTGGCCATCAGCAGCAGGACGATGGCATTTTGTACGGGCGTTTGTCTCATGACGCGTCTTTCTGGATGTGGTTTTTCGAGAGTGACGACGCAGTGTTCGACGATGGACGTGCCGCCGCTTCACCCTGGACGACATCGACTTTCCAAGCGATGCCAACCAGGGGTTAGTCCCTGCCGCGGTTCGTTCCCTCCGTCACGACATCCAGTGCAACTGGGCGAGCACCAGGCCTGCGAGAAAGTTCATCGCCATGCCCATCAGCAGCGCGAACGGCATCACCGGCGCGCCGTAGTGCTGCGACAGGAAGGTCGCTGCGGCGGACACCACGCCGCAGGCAAGGACGCCGGGAAACAGATGCCGCGTGCGCTGCGGCAGCGCCGTCAATTCAAGCGCGGCCATGGCGGGCCTCCGCGGTGGGCAGGCGATGCTCCTTGAACCTCTCGCGCAACTTGTTCTTCAGCACCTTGCCGGTGGCGCCGAGCGGAAGCGCGTCGACGAAGACGACGTCGTCGGGTGTCCACCAGCGCGCAATCTTGCCCTCGAAGAAGCGCAGGAGTTCCTCACGGGTCAGCATCGCGCCCGGCTTTTTCACGGCCACGATGAGCGGACGCTCGTCCCACTTCGGATGCGGCACCGCGATGCAGGCCGCGATCGCCACCTGCGGGTGCGCCATCGCGATGTGCTCGAGATCGATGGAGCCGATCCACTCGCCGCCGGACTTGATCACGTCCTTGCTGCGATCGGTGATCTGCATGAAACCGTCGGCGTCGATGGTGGCGACGTCGCCGGTCGGGAACCAGCCGTCCACCAGCGGATCGCCGTCTTCGCCATTCATGTATTGCGCGGCGATCCACGGGCCGCGCACCATCAGTTCGCCGCTGGCCTGGCCGTCCCAGGGCAACTCCTTGCCGTCGTCGCCGACGATCTTCATGTCGACGCCGAACACCGCGCGGCCCTGCTTGGCCTGGACAGCATTGCGCCGCGATGCGGTCAATGCCCGCTGCGAGCCCTTGAGCGCGCAGACGGTGCCGACCGGGCTCAGCTCGGTCATGCCCCAGGCGTGGATCACCTGGACGTGATAACGATCCTGGAATGCCCGCATCATCGCCGGCGGGCAGGCCGAGCCGCCGATGATGGTGCGGCGCATCGAGCCGAAGGACAGCCCGCCCGCCTCCACGTGCGAGATCAGCCCCTGCCAGACCGTCGGCACGCCCGCGGAAACGGTGACGCCCTGACGTTCCATCAACTCGTGCAGCGACGCGCCGTCCAGCGCCGGCCCCGGGAACACCAGCTTCGCACCCACCATGCAGGCCGCATACGGCAGTCCCCATGCGTTGACGTGAAACATCGGTACGACCGGCAACACGGCGTCGCGCGAGGACAGGTTCAGCGAGTCGGGCAGCGCCGACGCGTAGGTGTGCAGCACGGTCGATCGATGGCTGTACAGCACGCCCTTCGGGTTGCCGGTGGTGCCGCTCGTGTAGCACAGCGAACTCGCGGTGTTCTCGTCGAAGACTGGCCACTCGTAGACATCGTCCTGGGCCTCGAGGATCTCCTCGAAGCACAGCAGGCCGGGCAGCGTCGTCGACTCCGGCATGTCTGCCAGGCCAGTCATCGCCACGCAGGCCTTGAGCGCCTTCAGGCGCGGTGCGATCGCCTCGACCAGCGGCAGGAAGCCGATGTCGAAGAACAGGATCTCGTCGCGCGCATGCTCGGCGATCCAGGCCATCTGGTCGACATGCAGACGCGGGTTAAGCGTGTGCAGAACCGCTCCGGAACCCGAGACCGCGTAGTACAACTCGAGGTGGCGATAGCCGTTCCAGGCCAGTGTTGCGACGCGACCGCCCTCCGAGACGCCCAGTCGCGCCACCGCCTTGGCAAGGCGCCGCGCGCGTGCCGCCATGTCGCAAAAAGTGTAGTGATGGAGATCGCCCTCGACCCGGCGCGAGACGATCTGCTGTTCGCCGTGGTGGCGTTCTGCGTGCTTCAGCAACGAGGAAATCAGCAGCGGCTGCTGCATCATCAATCCATACATGGAGGTCCTTCAGGGGACGCGGCGTGCACCGAATGGGTAGGCGCAGGCGTCGAATTGGCAGGGGGAGGATGCAGAACATTGTTCGGCGGTCGACGCGCTACTGATTGGCGTGCGGCGACTCGCACTTACCAATTCGCGTCAGCAAGGGCCGACTCCGAGGTCGGCCCGGACCGAAGGGAGGTCACGGCGCCTGCCTGCGCATGACATGGAATGGCAAGTGCGAGTCGCCGCATGCCAATCGCAGGCGGAAGTGCCGCCGAACAATGGCGGCACTGCAGCGTGCGGCTCCTTTGTGGTGGTCCGCGCAATCGTGCTGCCTGACTCATTGCAACCGTATCCGGATCCCGCCATGAACCTGCTCAAGTCCCTCAAGATCGGTCGCCGGTTGATGCTGGCCTTCGTCGCGGTACTGGCGTTGACCTGCGTCGTCGGCGCCTTCTCCATCAATCGCATCGCGCAGGTCAACGCGGCAACGGGCGAGCTGGCCGGCAAGTGGCTGGTCGCCATGCGGGCGATGGGCGAATACAGCGCCGCCATGTCTGCCATCCGGCGTGCCGAGGTTGGGCATCTCATGGCCGCGAGCGCGGACGAACGCACCGCGCAGGAGCGACGCGTCGACGCCATCCGGACAAAGGCGAAGCTGACCTGGCAACGCTATCTCGGCACCGTCGTGACCGACGACGAGCGCCGGTCTGCCACCGAGATCCAACAGCGCCAGACAGCCTACTATGCTGCGCTGGACCAGGTGCTCGCAGCGTCGCGCGCGGGCAATGCGGATGAGGCCAAGGCGCTCTATGAAACTCGCAGTAGCGCCGCGTTCAACGCGATCGCCGCCGCTCTGATCAAGGCGGTCGACGAGGTGTCGCATGGCGGCGCTGCGGCCTACGAGCAGTCGCAGCTCACATACGCGCAGACGCAACGCGCGGTCTTCGGCCTGGTTGCGGCGGCCGTGGCCATCGGCGCCTTCCTCGCCTGGTCGATCACGCGCTCCATCACCGGCCCGATCCGTGTGGCCGTCAAGGTGGCGCGGAGGGTCGCTGCGGGCGATCTCGGGTCGCAGATCCGCGTCGACGGCAACGACGAGACCGCTCAGCTGCTTGGCGCGCTCCAGCAGATGAACGCGGGCTTGACCAGCATCGTGACCGAGGTTCGCGAGAGCTCCGACTCCATCGGCACCGGCTCGGCGCAGATCGCCACCGGCAATGCCGACCTGAGCCAGCGGACCGAGGAGCAGGCGAGCAACCTGCAGCAGACCGCGGCTTCCATGGAACAGCTAACGGCCACAGTCAAGCACAACGCCGACGCCGCGAGCGCCGCCACGCAGCTGGCCGGCAGCGCGTCGCTTGCGGCCGCCAGGGGCGGCGATGTCGTCGGCCGCGTTGTCTCCACCATGGAGGCTATCGCCGCCAGCGCTCGACGAATCGCCGACATCAGTGGCGTCATCGACGGCATCGCGTTCCAGACCAACCTGCTGGCGCTCAACGCCGCCGTCGAGGCGGCGCGTGCCGGCGAGCAAGGGCGCGGATTCGCCGTCGTGGCCTCGGAGGTGCGCGGCCTTGCGCAGCGCAGTGCGAATGCCGCCAGAGAGATCAAGTCGCTGATCGACGAGAGCGTCGCGAAAGTCGAGGCCGGTACCACGCTGGTTGGCGATGCCCGCTCGACCATGATCGAGATCGTCGGTCAGGTGCGTCGCGTGAGCGATCTGATCGCCGAGATCGGCGCGGCCAGCAACGAACAGAGCACGGGCATCGGACAGGTCGGCGACGCCATCGCCCAGCTCGATCAGGTCACGCAGCAGAACGCGGCGCTCGTCGAAGAGAGCGCGGCGGCCGCCGAGAGCCTGAAGAGCCAGGCCGAACAGCTGTCGCGCGTCGTCGCGGCGTTCCAGCTGGTTTCGGATCCGGCGCATCCGTAGGCCATCCGAGCCTCGCGGGTTTCGCCATTTCGGCAGCAGGATGACAATGCCGCCATGCAGCTCACTAACCTGCGCATGCGGCTGACGGCGTTTTTCACGCTGCTGGCCGCGCTGATCTCGGCTGTCGCGTTCCTCGCGCTGCAACGCCTGCAGACGACGTCGGCGTCGCTGGACACCGTCTATCGGGATCGGGTCGTCTGCCTGCAGCAGCTGCACATCGTCGACACCGCCTATGGCCAGGACATCGCGAACGCCGTCGCAAGGCTGCGCGACGGAACGCTAGCGCCAGGTCAGGTGGTGCAGGTCATCGACCGGCGCGACGCGGAGGCACTGGCGCAATGGGAGGCGTATCGCCACACCACGTTGACACCGCTCGAAGCGCAACTTGTCGCGCTCAGGGCGCAGCCCGCGCTGGCCAGCGCCCACGCCGCCGCGCTGGAAATGCGCCGCCTGCTGGCTCTCGGTGACACCCACGGGCTGGACGCACTCGCCATCCGCAGCATGCCGGTGACCTTCGACGCGCTGTCGGCCGCCACGGACGAGCTGATCGATCTGCAGCAACGCGTCGCGAAGGAAGAGGACGAGCGCAGTCAGCAAGCCTATAGAGACGCCAGCTTCGCCATCACCGGACTGGTCGCCATGGCCTTCCTCCTGGGCGGCGGACTGGCGTGGAGCGCCGTGAGTCGCTACACCCGCGAGGCCCACGAGCAGGCCGAGCGCATGCGACGCATGAGCAACTACTACCTGGCGCTGTCGCAGACCAACCAGTTGATCGTCCGCGAGTCCGACGTCGGACGCCTCCTGAACGAGATTTGCCGGATTTGCGTCGAGTGCGGTCATGCGAGCACGGCCTGCGTGACACTGCTCGACGAGGCAAGCGCGTCGCGTGTCGTCGAGAATGGGCCGGCCGCCAATTTCTTCGATGGCGTTCCCCGCGAATGGAACATCGACTCCGCGGCCTTTCGGCGCTCGTTGACGGCGACGACGCTGCGCGAAGGCCGGCACGCCATCAGCAACGACTATCGCCGCGAGACCTCGCAAGCCTCGTGGCGCCAGCGCGCGATCGACAGTGGCATCCAGTCCGCGGCGGCCTTCCCGCTGCTGCGCGCCGGTCGCGTCTTTGGTGCGCTGACGCTGTATGCGTCCGATCTCGACTACTTCGACGACGGTTTGGTTCGCCTGCTCGACGAGATGGTCGGCGACATCTCGTTCGCCCTCGACAACGTCGACCGCGAATCGGCGCGGCAGGCTGCCCAGGCACAGGTGCAGGCCAGCCTCGAGCGGTTCCAGCAGGTGTTCCAACTCGCCCCCGTGTCGACCGTGATCGCGACGCTCGACGACCATCGGGTCCTCGAAGTCAACGAGGTGTTCTGCACCCGCTACGGCTTCGCACGCGAAGAGGTGCTCGGCAGGCCGCTCTGGGAGCTGGGCATCGGCCTGTTGCCGGAGGACACGCAGACCTACCGCGCACGGGTGCGCAGCGAGCCGCGCGTACGCAACCTGGAGGTGAAGACGCGCGCTCGATCGGGGGAAATCGTCACGCTGCTGATCAACTCCGAGCTCATCGACTACGCGGGCGAGGCCTGCGTGCTGTCGATGAGCCTTGACGTGACTGAACTTCGCCAGGCGGAGCAGGCGCGTGAGTCGCAGGCCGCCGCCGAGGCAGCCAGCCGGGCGAAGACCGCGTTCCTGGCGCGCATGAGCCACGAATTGCGCACTCCCCTGAACGCCGTGCTGGGCTTCGCGCAGCTGATGCGCCGCGATTCGGAAGACCGGTTGACGCCCATGGATCAGGAGCGGCTGGAGCACATCCACAAGGCGGGCTGGCATCTGCTGTCGCTGGTCAACGATGTCCTGGATGTCTCGAGCATCGAGTCGGGACAGTTGGGCCTGCAGACACGCGACGTCGCCCTGGCGCCGTTGCTAGACGACGTCGTGCAGATCGCCGTGCCGCTCGCGCTCCAGTCCGGCGTCGAGCTGGTCACCGAAGGCGTCAGCGGGGATCCTTCGGTGGTTCGCGCCGATCCAGTCCGCTTGCGCCAGGTGCTGATCAACCTGCTGTCGAACGCGATCAAGTACAACCGCGTCGGCGGCATTGCGCGACTCCGTGTCGGGCGCGAGACCGCCCGTGTCTGGGTCGAGGTGATCGATACGGGTATCGGTATGACCGGCCAGCAGCTCGCGCACCTGTACGAACCCTTCAACCGCCTGGGGCGCGAGCGAGGCGGCATCGAAGGCACCGGGCTGGGGCTGTCGCTGACGCGGCAACTCGTGCATCAGATGGGTGGTGCGCTGGAGATCGACAGTCGTCCCGGCGAAGGCACCCGCGCGCGTGTCACGCTGCCCGCAGCCGACGTGGAATCAGGCGACGCAGCGCGTCCGCAGTCGAGGTCGCCGGCTACCGCGACAGCCAGCATCGGTGACCTCGAACCGAGCGGCACCGTGCTGTACATCGAGGACAACGAAGTCAACGTGATGCTGGTCGAGCAGATGCTCGCTCGCTGGAGCGGCGTCCGGCTGCTGCATGCGCCGGACGGCCGCAGCGGCATCGAGCTCGCGCGCGAGCTGGAGCCCGACCTGCTGCTCCTGGACATGCAACTGCCGGACATGGACGGCCTCGACGTGCTGCGCAAGCTGGCCGCGGATGAGGCCACGCACGGCATGCGCGTGGTGGCACTGTCGGCGAGCGCCATGACCGAGGACATCGAGGCGGCGCGCCGGCACGGCGTTCTCGACTACTGGACCAAACCACTCGATGTCGAGCGCTTCCTCGCCGACATCGCCGTCGTCCTGGCGCGTCCGACGACGTCTGCATGAGACATCCGCACCGCGCGCACCTACCGATGCGCGGTGCGGCGCACGTGTCGCCATCGCACTGACGCGAACTGGAAACTGGAAGTCGCCGCACGGCAATCGCGCAATCTGCCTTCCGGGAAGAATGGGATTTCCCCGCGACCAGGAGATGGATATGAAAGTACGCGATGTGGTGGTGTTGGCGGCGGTGCGATCCGCGATCGGAACATTCGGCGGGGCGCTGGCGGACATCGAGCCAGCGGAACTCGCCGGAACGGTCATGACGGAGGCCGTGCGGCGTTCGGGGGTCGATCCCGCGGCCATCAACTACGTGACGGTGGGCAACACGCTGCCTACCGACAGTCGCTTCGCCTACGTGGCGCGCGTGGCGGCGATCCGCGCCGGCCTGCCGATGGAGTCGGTGGCGATGTCTGTCAACCGCCTGTGCTCGTCGGGCCTCCAGGGCATCGTCACCACCGCACAGAACATCCTGCTCGGCGACTGCGACTACGGCATCGGCGGGGGCGTCGAAGTCATGAGCCGCGCGGCGTATCTCTCGCCCGCCATGCGCAACGGTGCCCGCATGGGCAACACGACGTTGATCGATTCGATGGTCGCCACGCTGACCGACCCGTTCGGCGTCGGCCACATGGGCGTGACCGCCGAGAATCTCGCGACGAAATGGTCCATCTCGCGCGAGGAGCAGGACGCTCTTGCGGTCGAGTCGCACCAACGCGCCGCCGCCGCCATTGCCGAGGGCCGGTTCGCGTCGCAGATCGTCAAGGTCCCCCGCAGTACGCGCAAGGGCGATGTTGTGTTTGACACCGACGAACACGTGAAGCCAGGGACCACGCTGGAATCGCTGGCCGGGCTCAAGCCGGCGTTCAAGAAGGACGGCTCGGTGACCGCTGGCAACGCGTCGGGCATCAACGACGGTGCCGCCTTCTTCGTGCTGGCCGACGCGACGACAGCGGTCCGGCACGGCCACAAGCCCATGGCGCGGCTCGTGTCCTACGCTGTCGCGGGCGTTCCCAACGACCTCATGGGTGAGGGTCCGATCCCGGCGACCCGGCTGGCCCTCAAAAAGGCGGGCCTCACGCTCGACCAGATCGACCTCGTGGAAAGCAACGAGGCGTTTGCGGCCCAGGCGATCGCCGTGGCCCGTGCGTTGGAGCTCGACATGTCTCGCACCAACCCGAATGGCGGCGCGATCGCGCTGGGTCATCCGATCGGCTGCTCCGGGGCGTTCCTGGCCACCAAGGCGGTCTACGAACTGCATCGCAGCGGCGGTCGCCACGCGCTGGTGACGATGTGCATCGGCGGCGGACAAGGCATCGCGGCGATCTTCGAGAGGCTCTGAACGCCGGCCATTCGATGGCCCATCGACTGTCGTGGCACGCCAGGCCCAGGTGCGCCCGGCGGCACGGGCGATCGACCTGGCGTTGGCATTCGAGCGCCCGGAGCCTAGCCCGATGGCATCGAATGGTAAGCCGTTGTCTCGTTCGGTTAAGCACTCCGAAACGACAGTCCACATACTTTGACCAAGCTTGCTGGTGGAAGCGAGACGAAGCGCAGGCCGCCTGTCCCACCGGCTTTGAAAACCCCCTCCCTTCATTCACTGTCCGAGGAGACACGACATGAATTTTCTCGATGGTTCACTGTTCCCTGAAAACCAGGAAAAGCTCGTCATCACCGCGGCCCCGTACGGACCGGAGTGGATCCCTTCCGATTTCCCGGAAGACATCCCGGTGACGATGGAGGCGCAAATCCAGAAGGCGGTGGATTGCTACAACGCCGGCGCTACCGTGCTGCACCTGCACGTGCGCGAGCTCGACGGCAAGGGCTCGAAGCGCCTGTCGAAGTTCAACGAATTGATCGCCGGCGTGCGCAAGGCTGCGCCGGACATGATCATCCAGGTGGGCGGCTCGATCAGCTTTGCCCCGGAGAACGAGACCGCCGGCGCGAAATGGCTCTCCGACGACACCCGCCACATGTTGGCCGACCTGGATCCGAAGCCCGACCAGGTCACCGTCACCGTCAACACCACGCAGATGAACGTGCTGGAGCAGATGGACGAGCGTGACGTCGCCGGCACCTCGCTGTCCACGCCCGAGAACCGGCGCGCGTACACCGAGATGATCGTGCCGTCGGGGCCGGGCTTCATCGAGGAGCATGTGCGACGCCTGACCGCCGCCGGCATCCAGAGCGCCTTCCAGTTCTACAACATCAACAGCTACGAGAGCGTGGAGCGCCTGATCCGTCGCGGCGTCTACAAGGGCCCGCTGGTGATGAACTGGGTCGCCATCGGCGGCGGTATGGACGCCCCCAATGTCTACAACCTGGCCAACTTCCTGCGCGCCATTCCCGACGGCTCTATGCTGACGGTCGAGAGCAGCATGCGCAACGTGCTGCCCATCAACATGATGGGCCTGGCGATGGGCCTGCATGTGCGCTGCGGCATCGAGGACAACATCTGGAATCAATCGCGCACCGGACGGATGAGCACCGTCCAGCAGATCGAACAACTGGTGCGGATTTCGCGCGAATTCGGCCGCGAGGTGGCTACCGGCAGGGAGGCGCGCGAGATCTGCAAGATCGGCGTCTTCTATGACACGGTCGAGGAGACGCTGGCCGCCAATGGCTTCGCCCCGAATCCCAAGGGTGGACATCAGGGCTTCCTGCGCAAGGCCGCTTGAATCGCCTCCGTGGACTCAGACCGCATGTTGAACGAGGAACGCAGCATGCAGCCTCAAGATGGCTCTGCCGTCGCCACGGTCGCCACCGCCGCGTCGCTCAGCGTCGAGGTCTGGTTCGATCTGATCTGCCCCTGGTGCCTGGTCGGCAAGCGTCAACTGGAGCAGGCGCTTGCCGAGTTCCGTCGCCTGCATCCTCGACACGAGGTCGCGGTGCATTGGCGTTCGCAGCCCCTGTTGCCGGACATTCCGCCGCAGGGGTTGCCGTTCCAAGAGTTCTATCTACGCCGCCTGGGCAGCGCCGAGACCGTGGCGGCGCGACAGGCCCAGGTGCGCGCGGCGGGCTCGAAGCTCGGCCTGGACTTCGATTTCTCCACCATCGCGCTAATGCCCAATACCCGCGCCGCCCACGCCCTGATCGCCGACGCCCAGGCCCAGTGCGACGCGGTCACGGTGGATGCGCTGGTCGAAGACCTGTTCGTGGCCCACTTCATGCGCGGCCTGAACCTCGATCACGGCGAATTCCTTGATGGCCTGGCTCGACGCCACGGCATCACGCGCAGCGACGCGGCGCCCGCGTTCCCGCCGATGGCTTCTGGCGTACCGCTATTCGTGGCCAACCGGAGCCATGCGCTGAGCGGCGCACAGCCGCCACAGCGGCTGCTGGCGATGATGCTGAGCGCTGCGCGCCCCGACTCCTACGGATCGCGGGCTCGTTGATGACGTGCTTCGCGTCCTCGGACGGGATACCTCGCTTCTCGACTAGTTCGTCAACCTGACAGCACGATGTCGGGTTGCTGGAAATCAATCTGACGTCTCGACCGGCGGCTATGGGTTGGTTGTTACCGGTTGGCGCGCGCACCGCGATAGCAGCTACTGCTGCTTTGCTGACATTGCTCGGCGTACGCGAGATGGCAAGGTTTGGCGACGCGCGTGAAGACTGACCAGTTTAGGCAAGCGAGCGACGCTGCTTGAAGGGGCCCACCGACTCCCCGTCCGCCAACGTCCGCGTCGAGCTTGGTTGCAACGGCAGCTGGTGGGGCTTGTTCACGCCTACAGCTACTGTCATGATCATCCTCGCGCCGGAGGTCCAGCAGCTTCAGCGTCACGCCGTTGGTCCAGCCGAAACCGTCCTGCAGCGGGTATTCGCCCCCGCCGCCGCCGACCCCGCTGCCGTCGACGAGGTACTTCTCGACGAGCTTGTGCTTCTGCGCGTAGAGCGTCTCCACGTCACCCAGGAAGCGTTCCCTGATGGTGCGGGCGAGGTCGGGCCGGCCGTAGTGCAGCGCCGCCTGCACGGCGATCCATTGCGACGGCGCCCAGCCGTTGGGGGCGTCCCATTGCTGGCCGGAGCGGACCGCGGTGGTCGCCAGGCCTCCCACCTGCAGCAGCGTCGACTCGGCCACCCGCAGCGTGCTGCGCGCGCGATGCGTCGGCGCGAGTTCGACGAACAGCGGCAGCAGCATTGCCGCCGTGCGGTCGTCGCGCACGCGGCGCAGCTGCCAGTCATAGTCGGCGTAGTAGCCGTCCGGCTGCCAGAGGACGCGGTCGATCGCGAGCGCGCGGCGCTCCGCACGCGCCGAGAACGTGGCCGTACAGGCGAACTCGCGCTCCACGGCGCAGCCCTTGGCGATGGTCTTCTCGAGCTCGAACAACAGGCTGTTCAAGTCGACCGGGATGATTGCGGTCGTGCGGATGGTCGTCAGCGTCGCGCCATCGCCAAGCCAGCGCGAGCTGAAGTCCCAGCCGCTCTCGGCGGCGGCGCGCAGGTCGCGCCACACCTCGGCGTTCGCGCGGCCCGCGGCCTGCTGCGCCGTCGTCACGTCCTGCAGCCACGATTCCGGTCGCGGCGTGTCCTCGGCGTCCCAGTAGCGATTCAGCACGGTGCCGTCCGCCAACACGACGACATGGCCGCTGGCCTGGCCGGGCGGAGTGGACTCGGCGCCGCGCATCCAGTATGCGTACTCCTTGCGCAGGGCCGGCAGGTAGCGCCGGTAGGGTGCGTCTCCCTCCACCTGCGCCGCGAGCGCCACCATCAGCGCGAAGAACGGCGGCTGCGAGCGGCTGAGGTAGTACGTTCGGTTGCCGTTCGGCACGTGTCCGTAGGCCTCGATCTCGTAGGCGAAGTTCTCAAGCATGTCGTCGACGAGGCGCTCGTGCCCCGATTCCTGCAGGCCCAGCATCGTGAAGTAGCTGTCCCAGTAGTAGCCCTCGCGGAAGCGCCCGCCCGGCACGACGTAGGGCCGGGGCAGCGTCAGCAGCGAGCTGTTCGGCGGCGTGCCGGCCGTGGTGCGCGTCAACACGGGCCACAGCCCGTCGATGTGCTCGCGCAGGCCCGCCGCGGGCGGCGGCGCGTCGGCTGCGTCGGCCGGCGCGGTGAAATTCCGTGCGACGAATGCGGGCAGCGAGAAGCCCGGCTGGTCCTTGCCGGCCTCGTAGGCTCGGACGATGGCCGCCGGGGCGCCGTGCGGAATCGCGTCGACAAAGGTCTTCTGGTCGGGGTAGACCTGGGCCGACTGCACCGCGACGAACAGCGTACCGTAGAGCTTTTCGGGCGAGGGCGGCGGCGGCGCGGCCGTCGCGCCCGCGGCGTGTCCCGGCGGCGACAGCAGCACGACGACGAGCAGTACCAGGTCAAGCCCCATCCGGTAGCCGACGGGGCAATGCGGAACTACCTTTTGCGGGCATTTCATGGCTGGATAGCCTACCCGAAAGCGGCCGTCGGCGGGTGCCTGCTTCTGGTCGACGCCAGGCGCAGGCTCCCAACAAACAGGATGACGATCAGTGATGTGCAGAGTAGAGCGTGCGCATCGTCTGCTTGGCCCAGGTACGCCGAAATTGTCCTGTGAACAGGTGATCGAATTCTTCGGCTGCAACCTCGCCGATCCGCGCATCAACATCTGCCGGCAGGCTGACGATGGACTGCTGAGACCATACCGGAATGCCACCAAGCCGCATCGACAACGTCCTGAATTCACGTGGCTGAGGGAAATCCAGGGATT
>Ga0302314_10003049_pt1 | contig 31008 bp, 26 predicted proteins | sample III_Palsa_N2_3_FD_200533 | JGI IMG/M metagenome (GOLD analysis project Ga0302314, IMG submission 200533) | Peat permafrost microbial communities from Stordalen Mire near Abisko, Sweden - III_Palsa_N2_3 | ecosystem: Environmental > Terrestrial > Soil > Palsa > Peat permafrost | place: Sweden... | reverse complement strand
GTGGGCCGCCCGGGGTCTCCCAACATCCAGGAATACGCCATGCAACTGACTATGCTCAAGTGCAAACTGCACCGCGCCCGCGTCACCCACGCCGAACTCGACTACGAAGGTTCCTGCGCCATCGATGGCCGCCTGCTCGATCTCGCCGGCATCCACGAGTACGAGCAGATCCAGATCTACAACGTCGGCAACGGTGAACGTTTCACCACCTATGCCATCCGCGCCGAGAACGGCAGCGGCATCATCTCGGTCAATGGAGCCGCCGCCCACAAGGCGCGCGTCGGCGACCGCGTCATCATCTGCAGCTACTGCGAAGTCGATGCGCGCGAGGCCAAGGTGCACAAGCCCAAGCTGGTGTATCTGGACGAGGGCAACCGTGTGACGCGTACCGCCAACACCATCCCTGTCCAAGCCGCGTAATATCGTCCCTGATAAGCACCGGGCCATCCATGGCCCGGACTGTTGAAACAAGCGGTTTTTCTGCGGGTTTCGCTAGATATCGGGGGCCCAAGCTTAGTAAGCTTGGGCCTCTTTTTATTGCCCGCGATCGCGATGTCCTCCTTGACCGAAAGCGCAGCCTGGCTGGCCTTGCGCGAGCATGCCGCGCAACTTGCCGAAGGCCGTATTGCCGAACTGTTCGCCGCCGATGCGCAGCGGCCGCAGCGCTTTTCCGCCGAGGCGGCGGGGATTTATCTCGACTACTCCAAGCAGCACGCCGACGATCGGGCCCTGCAATTGCTGCTGGCTCTGGCCGGACAGCAGGATCTGCGTGGCTGGATCGGCCGCATGTTCGCCGGCGATGCCATCAACCAGACCGAGAACCGCGCCGTCTTTCACGTCGCGCTGCGCGCGCCGCGCGATGCAGGCTTGTGTGTGGACGGGCGGGATGTGCTGGCGGATGTGCATGCGGTGCTGGACCGCATGACGGCTTTCGCAGATGAAGTGCGGTCCGGCGCCTGGGTCGGCGCCACCGGACGCGCCATTACCGATGTGGTCAATATCGGCATCGGCGGCTCCGATCTCGGTCCGCGCATGGTATGCCGGGCGCTGGCCAGCAGTGCCGACGGCCCGCGGGTGCATTTCGTGGCCAATGTCGATGGCGCGCAACTGACCTCGGTATTGCACGGGCTGGAGCCGGCGACGACGCTGTTCGTCATCACCTCCAAGATGTTTACCACGCTGGAAACCATGGCCAATGCCGGCGCCGCGCGGCGCTGGCTGGTGGCCGCACTGGGCGAGGACGCGGTGCGCCGGCATTGCGTGGCGGTATCGACCAATCGCGCCGAAGTGCTGAAATTCGGCATCGACGCGGCCAATGTGTTCGAGTTCTGGGACTGGGTCGGCGGCCGCTATTCGCTGTGGTCGGCGGTCGGCCTGTCCATTTTCATCGCCATCGGCGGCGAAGGATTCCGCCAGCTGCTCGCCGGCGCGCACGCCATGGACGAGCATTTCCGCAATGCCCCGCTGGAGCAAAACCTGCCGGTGCTGCTGGGCCTGTTCGCGGTGTGGAATCGCAACTTCCTGGGCAGCCGCTTCGGCGCGCGCAGCCAGGTTGTCGCGCCCTATGCGCAGGATCTGGAATATTTCGTGCCCTGGCTACAGCAGTTGGAAATGGAATCCAACGGCAAGAGCATCGATCGCCAGGGCCGGCCGGTGGATTACGCCACCACTCCTACGCTATGGGGCGATGTAGGCACCAATGGCCAGCATGCGTTTTTCCAGATGCTGCATCAGGGACCGGCGATTCATCCGGTCGACTTCATCCTGCCGCTGCGTGCGGCGCACGCCCTGGAGGATCAACAGCGCATGCTGATCGCCAACTGCCTGGCGCAGAGCTCCGCCCTGATGCTCGGCAAGACGGCGCAACAGGTGCGTACCGAACTGCAGGCCAAGGGCCTCCACGGCGACGTGCTGGAAGCGGCGCTGCCGCACCGGGTCTTCAGCGGCAACCGTCCCAGCAACACCATCCTGCTGCCGCGGCTCGATTCGCGGCATCTGGGCGCGTTGCTGGCGCTGTACGAGCACCGCACCTTCGTGCAGAGCGCGATCTGGAACATCAACGCCTTCGACCAGTGGGGCGTGGAACTGGGCAAGCAGCTGGCACAGTCCGTGTTGGCGGCGATGGCGGGCGATGAGCAGATCAGCCTCGACCCATCGACCCGCACTTTGCTGGCGCGCAGCGGTCAATAGTTCTTGATCTTCCGACTTTCGGATTCCCGACAGGACAGCCTCGTGTTTTTCGGTCACGTCATTTCACGCCTCACCCGCGCCATCGCGCTGCTGTGCCTGGCTGGCCTTGCCGGCTGTGCCGCCGGCCCGCAGTTGCGCGACTACCACGTCAGCGCTCAGGCGGTGGAATTGAAGGAAGTGCCGTTCTATGCGCAGGACGGCTATCAGGGCGGCCCCGCCGCGCTGGCGATGATGCTGGCGGCGAACGGCGCGCAAGTGGCGCCGGCCGACCTGGTCAGCCTGGTTTATGACGCCAAAACCGACGACAGCCCGCAGGGGTCCATGCACGACGCCGCCGCCCGTTATGGGCGCGTACCCTATGTGCTGAAGTCGAAGCAGCTCGATCTCGACGTGGTGCATCAGGTGCAGTCCGGTCATCCGGTGCTGGTGCTGCTGCACACCGGCCTGGTGCTGAAGCAGTGGCAGTATGCCGTGGTGATGGGCGTCGATCCCGCCGCCAGCACGTTCACCCTGCGTAGCGGCACCGCGCAGCGTCAGATCATTGGCTACGGCGACTTCATCGCGGCCTGGCACGACAGTGCCTACTGGGCCATGCTGACCTCGCTTCCGGGCGATATTCCGGAGGCGGCGACGGTGCAGGACTGGCTCACCGGAGCGGCCCTGATCGAGCGCGCCGGCAAACCCGAAGCGGCGGTACAGGCCTATGCCGCCATCACCCAGCGCTGGCCGGGCGAGACGCAGGGCTGGGCGGGACTGGGCAGGGGCTATGCCGCCGTGCACAATCCGCGCGGCGCCACTGCCGCTTTCTACAAGGCCGTGAGCCTGCAGCCGGACAATGCCGCCGCCCACAACGGTCTGGCCCTGGCACTGCTGGACCGACAGTGCGCCGATCAGGCCGACGATGAGGTCAGCCGTGCCCTCGAGCTGGAACACAATCCCAATCTGCGCGCCGTCTATCTGAAAACGCAGAAGGAAGTAGCCAAGCACTCCGGACCTTCGGTGGTGTGTCCGCTGGAATAGGGGGTAGCGGCTTGCTCAGCAGTCCGCTGCGGATCTTGCCTGCTGCTGCCGCAGCGCCCACTGCGTATGCTCGCGCACCAGTTCGTCGGCATCATGCTCGCGTGAAGCCAATGCGGATCTGACTTGCGCCGTGGCCGGTGCATTGCCCAGCGACACCGCGATATTGCGCAGGAAGCCGCCATAGCCGGCACGGCGCATCGCCATCCCCTCGGTCTTGCGCGACCATTCTTCCTCGGTCCAGGCGAACAATTCGGCCAGCTTGGCCGTGTCCAGTCCATGGCGCGGCGCGAAAGCTGGATCGTCGCTGATTTTGGCGTAGCGATTCCAGGGGCAGACCAGCTGGCAATCGTCACAGCCGAAGATGCGATTGCCCATCAGCGGCCGCAACTGTTCCGGGATGGAGCCGCGATGCTCGATGGTGAGATAGGAAATGCAGCGGCGCGCGTCCAGCTTGTAGGGCGCGATGATCGCCTGCGTCGGGCAGATGTCGATGCAGGCATTGCAGCTGCCGCACAGGTTCGCTGGCGAGGCGACATCCGCCATCAGCGGCAGATCGGTGTAGATCTCGCCGAGAAAAAACCAGGAGCCGGCTTCGCGGGTCAGCAGCAGCGTGTTCTTGCCGATCCAGCCCAGGCCGGCGTTGCGCGCCAGCGCCTTTTCCAGGGAAGGCGCGCTGTCGGCCAGCACGCGGTAGCCATGCGGCGTGATTTCTGCGGCGATGCGCTCGGCCAGTTTCTTCAGCCGCGAGCGCATCAGCTTGTGATAGTCGCGGCCCAGGGCATAGCGTGAAATGTAGGCGCGCTCGCCATCGGCCAGATTGGCCTCGGCGGCTTCCGCCGGCGGCTGATAGTCGAGGCGCGCGCTGATCGCCGACAGCGTCCCCGGCCGCAACTTTGCCGGATCGGCACGCATCGCCGGATCGCGCGCCATGTATTCCATCTCGCCGTGCCAGCCGTCCGCCAGCCAGCGTTCCAGTTGCGCGCGATCCGCTTCCAGCGACAGCGGCGCAATGGCGGCGTCGGCGAAGCCGCACTCGCGCGCCCAGGCCTTGATGCGCGCGGGGAGATCACTGGGTAGGGGCTGGGAGGCCACTATACTGACGGCATGACAGTCATTGACCGCCGATTGTATGCCGCCGCGCAGGTGCGCGAACTGGATCGTCGCGCCATCGAGGAGCAGGGCATTCCCGGCTATGCCCTGATGCGCCGCGCCGCTGCGGTCGCCTGGAACGCCGCACACGACCGCTGGCCGCTGCTGCGTTCAGTGGTGGTGGTGGCCGGTTCCGGCAACAACGGCGGCGACGGTTACGAGATCGCGCGGCTGGCACAGGATGCCGGTTGCCAGGTGCGTGTCTGCGAGGTCGATGGGCGCATGCCCTCCGGCGACGCCGCCACCGCGCGCGCGAACTGGCTGGCGCAGGGCCCGATTGAGCGTTATGAGGAGGTCGATGCGGGGTTCTTCCAGGCCAACCTGATCGTCGATGCGATTTTCGGCACCGGCCTGGCGCGGCCGCCGCAGGGCGCGGCGCTGGCGGCGATCGAATCCATCGCCCTGGCGCGCAAGGCCGGCGCCATGGTCCTGGCGGTGGACCTTCCCTCCGGTTTGCAGGCCGACACCGGCGCCGAACTGGGCCGCGCCGTGCAGGCCGATCTGACCGCCACCTTCATTGGCCGCAAGCTCGGCCTGCACACCGGGCAGGGACCGGCCTGCACTGGCCGCATCGTGTTCGACACGCTGGACGTGCCCGAGGCCGTGTATGACGGCCTGGTGCCCCTGGCGAGGCTGCTGGATCGCACCGATTTGCAGGGCTGGCTGCCGCCGCGGGTGCGTACCGCGCACAAGGGCGATAACGGCCATGTGCTGATCGTCGGCGGCGATGCCGGCACTATCGGCGCGGTGCTGCTGGCGGCGCGCGCGGCCTTGCGCGCCGGTGCCGGCCTGGTCAGCGTGGCAACCCGAGCAGCCCACGCGGCGCTGCTCACGGCGGCACAACCGGAACTGATGTGCCGCGGCGTCGAGTCCGCCGGCGAGTTGCAGACCCTGATCGGCCGCGCCGATGTGGTCGCCATCGGCCCGGGCCTGGGACAGGCGGATTGGGGCCGCATGGCCTGCGAAGAAGTATTCGCGGCGGGCAAGCCCCTGGTGGTCGATGCCGACGCGCTGAACCTGCTGGCGCACCAGCCGCAACGCAACCAGCGCTGGCTGCTGACGCCGCATCCGGGCGAGGCCGGCCGCTTGCTCGGCATTTCCACCGCCGAGGTACAGGCGGACCGGGTCGCCGCCGTGCGCCAGTTGCGTGAGCGTTTTGGCGGGGTGGCCCTGCTCAAGGGGGCGGGCACCCTGGTGCAAGGTGCTGAACTGGTGCTTTGTCCCTTTGGCAATCCCGGCATGGGGGTTGGCGGCATGGGCGATGCGCTGACCGGCATTGCCGCCGCCTTGCTCGGCCAGGGACTGGATACAGAAGCCGCCGCCGGCGCCGCCGCACTGGCCCATGCCCTGGCCGGCGATCGGGCAGCCCGAGACGGCGAACGCGGCCTGACGCCCACCGACCTGATCGACGCCTTGCGCGCGGTGGTCAATCCGTGAGTCCGGCGAGTATCCGCCTCGATCTGGCCGACCCCGCCGCCACCGAAGCGATGGGCGCCAGATTGGCGCAAGCCCTGTCGCAGCGCCCGGGGCTGGTGGTGTTTCTGCATGGCGACCTGGGGGCGGGCAAGACCACCCTGGTACGCGGCTGGCTGCGTCAACTGGGTGCCACCGGGGCTATTCGCAGCCCCACCTATACCCTGGTCGAGCCGTATGAGCTGGGTGGCCGAAACCTGTTGCATCTGGACCTTTACCGCTTGTCCGATGCCGCCGAGCTGGAGCAACTGGGCGTGTACGATACGCCGCCCGAAAGCTCGGTCTGGCTGGTGGAATGGCCCGAGCGCGGCGCCGGCCAGTTGCCCGAGCCGGACTTGAAGATCTACCTGCAAGTCGCTGCCGCCGGCCGGGAAATCCGGCTGGAAGCCAGCGCTGCGATCGCGCCGCTACTGGCCGCTTCCGGTCAATTTCCGGGCTGATTTTCCAGGCCCCCACCGGGCTCGTACCGGGCCCGTACTGGGCGGATTGCAGGCCCGGCCTCCACAATAAACATGAAGTGTCATGCAGTACTTATTGATTCAGAAAAGAAAATTCTTGAAATATTCCGCGGGCAGCGCTATCGTTCACCGGTCACCGCCCGTCGGGGGCTTTATGCGTTACTTGGTTGGGCCCGCACTCATGCTGTCCGTCGCCTGCGCACACGCGGGCGAGTTGCGTGAGCTGCGCCTGCTCGACGGAGCCGAAAGCACCCGTGTGGTGTTCGATCTCGACTCCCGTGCCGACAACAATGTCTTCACGCTGAGCAACCCGGACCGCGTGGTCATCGATATCGCCGCCGCAAAGCGCGGCGGCTCGCTCAATCTCAACCAGGCGCCGAAGGGCATCGTCAAGGGTGTGCGTTCCGGCCCGCATGACGGCGGCCTGCGCATCGTGCTCGACCTGAGCCAGGCGGCCACGCCGAAGAGCTTCGGCCTGCAACCCAGCGGCGGCTACGGCTATCGTCTGATTCTCGATCTGTATCCGCAGACGGCCGCGCCGATGCCGGCAATGGTGACCGCATCGGCTGCATCGTCCAGTGAGGGCGTCACGTCTCCCGACGCCCAAGCCGCTGCCGCGCCGGCATCGACAGCCGTTGCTCCAGTCCATGTCCAGGTTGCGGTGTCGGCTCCCACGCCGGCTGCGCCAGCGGTTTCCGCCCCGCATGCCGTGCCGGTGACTGCGGCTCCCGCGCCGGTATTGGTCAATCCGAATCCGCCTATCGCCCCGGTGGTGGTGGCCAGCGCCGCGCCCGTCGCAAATCCCCGCGATGCGGTGCCGCTGTCGGCGAAAACCATCGTCGTCGCCGTCGATGCCGGTCACGGCGGGGACGACCCAGGCGCGCAGGGCCGCAGCGGCCTGCAGGAAAAAACCGTGACCCTGGCCATCGCCCGCGAGCTGGCGCGTCGCATCAATGCGCAGCCCGGCATGCGCGCCGTGCTGACCCGTGATGGCGATTACTACGTCGATCTGCGCGAGCGCACCATCAAGGCACGCCAGGCCCAGGCCGACCTGTTCGTCTCGATCCACGCCAATTCCTATCGCGATCGCGATATGCGCGGCACTGCGGTCTACGTGCTGTCCGATCACGGCGCCACCACCGAGCAGGCGCGCTGGCTGGCCAATCACGAGAACGCGGCCGATCTGGTCGGCGGCGTCGATCTGCACGACAAGGACGACCGGCTGGCGGCGGTGCTGCTGGATATCTCGCAGTCGGCCACCATGGACGCGAGTTTCGACCTGGGCAACCGCCTGCTGGAGTCGTTGCACAAGGTCAACGAATTGCAGAAGCCGACGGTGCAGCAGGCCGGCTTCATGGTGCTGAAGTCGCCGGATATCCCCTCGGTGCTGGTCGAAACGGCCTTCATCAGCAATCCGCACGAGGAACAGATGCTGCGCAGTCCGGACTACCAGGCACAGCTGGCGGACGGCATTTTCGAAGGCATCAAGGGCTACTTCTCGCGCTATCGCCCGCTGCAGCAGCAACAGCAGGTGGCGGTGAGCCAGCCAGTGACGAACGCCGCGCCGCGGCGCCGCACGCGCGGCAAGGCCGTGCCGGTCAGTTACGAGCAGAACGCTCGCAGCGAAACCGACAACTAAACCTATCCTTCGGGGCATTTGGCCCGGGTGCTATCCGCCCGGGCCTTCCTTTTTGCTTGTTATGCTTGGCGGCATCGTTCCGCCGAGTGCACCGTGACCATCCCAGTAGGTGAGGAGCCACGCGAATGACTCAATGTCATTCGCGTGGCTCCGAACGCCCGGCCATGGATGGCCGGGCCGGGGTTGGAAGATTTGCAATGTCGCGCCATGGATGGCGAAGATGCTCTTCCAATGACTATCCAAATTCTTCCCGATCAACTGATCAACCAGATCGCCGCGGGCGAAGTCGTCGAACGCCCGGCAGCAGTCGTAAAAGAACTGGTTGAAAACAGCCTGGACGCCGGCGGCCGCCACATCGAGATCGAGGTAGAGCAGGGCGGTCTTGGCCTGATCCGCATCCGCGACGATGGCGCCGGCATTCCGCGCGAGCAGCTGACGCTGGCCTTGCAGCGTCATGCCACCAGCAAGATCGCCTCGCTGGAGGATCTCGAGAGCGTCGCCAGTCTCGGCTTCCGCGGTGAGGCCCTGCCCAGCATCCTGTCGGTGTCCCGCTTCGCCCTGACCTCGCGCACCGCGCAGGAAGCGCATGGCTGGCGCGTCGCCGGCGCCGGCCTGGTCGAAGCGGCGCAGCCGCAGGCGGTCGCGCATGCGGTCGGCACCACGGTTGAAGTGCGCGACCTGTTCTTCAACACACCGGCGCGGCGCAAGTTCATGCGCGCCGAATCCACCGAGTTCCGCCACATCGACCAGCTGGCGCGGCGCCTGGCCCTGGCGCGTTTCGACCTGCGCCTGCTGCTGCGCCACAACGGCCGCCGCGCGCTGGACCTTGCGCCCGCGATGGACGACAGCGCGCGTGAGGCGCGCATTGCCGAAGTCTGCGGCGAGGAGTTCATGGCCAATGCGGTGATGCTGGACGAATCGCGCCTGGGCTTCAGACTGTGGGGCTGGGTGGCGCTGCCGAGCTTTGCGCGGGCGCAGCCTGATCTGCAATTCCTCTACGTCAACGGCCGCATGGTGCGCGACAAGCTGCTCGGCCATGCCTTGCGCCGCGCCTACGCCGATGTGCTGCACTCGACCCGCTATCCGGCTTTCGTGCTGTTCCTTGAACTCGACCCTGCCGGGGTCGATGTCAACGTGCATCCGGCCAAGAGCGAGGTGCGCTTTCGCCAGTCGGCGCAGGTGCACGATTTCCTGTTCGGCTGTGTGCACCAGTTGCTGCGCCGCATCCGCCCCGATCCGCAGCAGCATCACCGGGTCGAGCTGCATGCGCCGGCGCATGCGCCCGATCCGGTGCAGGAGCCGCTGCGCTATGCCCGCTCCGCGCCCTACGGAGGAAGCGCCGGACATGGCAGCGGCTTCTCCGGGATCAGCGAGCCGGCGCCCACGCTGGCATCCACCGCGTGGCCGCTCTACGCAGGCATCAATTCGCAGCCGGCAAGCGATGCCGGCATCGCCGTGGCCCAGCAAGCCCTGGGGCGCGCGCTGGCGCAGCTGCATGGCGTTTTCATCCTGGCCGAAAACCGCCAGGGGCTGGTGCTGGTCGATGTCCACGCCGCGCATGAGCGGGTGCTGTACGAGCGCTACAAGCAACAGCTCGAAGCCGGCGGCATTCCGGCGCAGTCCCTGCTGGTGCCGGAGGTGGTGCGGGTGGGCGAGGCCGAGGCGGACCGGCTCGAAGCCCAGCACGAAGAGCTGTCCCGCCTGGGCCTGGTGATCGACCGCGCCGGACCGGAGGCGATGGCGGTGCGCGCATTGCCGCCGCTGCTGGCCAAAACCGATCTGGGTGCGCTGCTGCGTTCGTTATGCGGCGAGGACAATGACAGCGAAGCGCATTTCGGCGAAGTGCTCGATGCCCAGCACCGCATCCTCGCCGACATGGCCTGCCGCAGCGCCATCAAAGCCAACCGCCGCCTGACCCTGCCGGAAATGGACGCCCTGCTGCGCGACATGGAAGCCACCGAGCTTTCCGGCCAGTGCAATCACGGCCGCCCGACCTGGGTGCAGGTCGGTGCCGAGGATCTGGATCGCCTGTTCCTGCGCGGTCGTTGAAACATCCGCGTGCCGATTGCGGTTCCTGACGCCGGGCGTTTGCCGTGACCGCTAAAATCGGCGAGTGAGCTCTCCACATCAATCCGCGCCGCCGCCCATCATCGCCATCGCCGGTCCCACCGCGGCCGGCAAGTCGGCGCTGGCGCTGCAACTGGTCGAGCGTCTGCAGGGCAGGGCCGAGATCATCAGCGTCGATTCGGCCCAGGTCTATCGCGGCATGGATATCGGCACCGCCAAACCGGATGTTGCGACGCTTGCGCGAGTGCCGCACCATCTGCTCGACCTGATCGACCCGGCCGAGATTTATTCGGCAGCGCGTTTTGCCGTCGACGCGCGGCGTCTGATCGATGAAATCCGCGAGCGCGGCAACCGTCCCCTGCTGGTGGGCGGCACCATGCTCTACTTCCGCGCCTTGTTGCAGGGGCTGAGCGAACTGCCTTCAGCCGATGCTGCGTTCCGTGCCAGAACCGAAGCCGAAGCCGCGCAACTCGGCTGGGGTGCCTTGCACGCGCGACTGGCCCGGATCGACCCCGAAAGCGCGGCGCGCCTGCACCCGAACGATGCCCAGCGCATCCAGCGCGCCCTGGAGATCCACCATTTGAGCGGCGAGCCGGCGAGCCGGCAGTTCCTGCGGCCGCGCGGAGCAGCCTGGGTCGATGCGGTGGTGCGGGTCGCGGTATGCCCGCCGCAACGCCAGGAACTGCACCAGCGCATCGAACAACGCTTCCGCCAGATGATCGCGCAAGGCTTCGTCGAGGAAGTCGCCCGCTTGCGCGCGCGCGGCGATCTGCATCCCGCGCTGCCCTCGATGCGCGCCGTAGGCTATCGCCAGCTATGGCGGCACCTGGATGGCGAATACCCGTTGGAACAGGCGATCGAACTGGGCCTGATCGCCACGCGCCAGTATGCAAAACGGCAGTTGACCTGGCTGCGCAGCGAATCCGCATGGGTCTGGATCGATCCGGTGGAACCGAATGCCGCCGGCGCGGTCTTGAATCTAACGGAATCAGCCTGAACTTGACTTACGGCCGAATGGACCAGACGCGTGCTACACTTTCTCTGTATAGACAGGCAACTGTCGTTGTTCAAAAAATTGAAAAAGGATTAAAAATGTCTAAAGGACAGACTCTGCAGGAGCCGTTTCTCAACGCCCTGCGCAAAGAGCGCATACCGGTTTCGATCTACCTCGTCAATGGCATCAAGCTGCAAGGCCAGATCGAATCGTTCGACCAATTCGTGGTGCTGCTGAAGAATACCGTCAGCCAGATGGTCTACAAGCATGCGATTTCCACCATCGTGCCGGCACGCGCAGTGCGCATCGCCGAAATCGATGGCGACGAAGCGCCGCCCGCGGATGCCTGAGTTGCGAGAGTCAAGCCGCTGAGCACCAATCCAGGTTCATATACTGCACCGGCCCCCAACGCGGCCGGGCTGCAGAAAGCGGTATTGGTGCATCTGGAGTTCCCCGGCACCGATTTCGAGGCTGATCGCGCCGAATTCCTCGAGCTGGCCCGTTCCGCGGGTGCGGAAGTGGTGGCTGTGCTCGGCGGCAGCCGTGATCGTCCGGATGCCGGGCTGTATGTCGGCAGCGGCAAGGTCGATGAAGCTGCCGCCGCGGCCAAGGCTGCGGGCGCCGAACTGGTCATCTTCAATCATGATCTGTCGCCCAGCCAGGAACGCAATCTCGAACGGCGTCTGGAATGCCGGGTGCTCGACCGTGCCGGGCTGATTCTCGACATTTTCGCCCGCCGCGCCCGCTCGCACGAGGGCAAGCTGCAGGTGGAACTGGCGCAGATGCAGCATCTGGCTACCCGCCTGGTGCGCGGCTGGACCCATCTGGAACGCCAGAAGGGCGGCATCGGCTTGCGCGGCCCGGGTGAATCCCAGCTGGAAACCGACCGCCGCCTGGTGCGCGCCCGCATCGACACCCTGAAGAAGCGCCTCGAAGAAGTGCGCAGCCGCCGTGCCCAGAACCGGCACGGGCGCGCCCGCAGCGAAATCCCCACGGTGTCGCTGGTCGGCTACACCAACGCCGGCAAGTCGACCCTGTTCAACGCCCTCACCGGCGACGACACGTTTGCCTCGAACCTGCTGTTCGCCACCCTCGACACCACCGTGCGCAAGGTGGCCTTGCCCAGCGGCGAGACCGCGGTGCTGGCGGATACGGTGGGCTTCATCCGCGACCTGCCGCACGATCTGATCGCCGCCTTCCGCGCCACCCTGGAGGAATCGCGCGAGGCTGACCTGCTGCTGCACGTGGTCGACGCCGCCGACGCCGAGCGCGGCGCGCGCATGGAGCAGGTCGACGCGGTGCTGCGCGAGATCGACGCCCACGAAGTGCCGCGGCTGCTGGTCTACAACAAGATCGATCTGCGCAAGGAAGGCAGCGAGCCGGAGCTGGCGCGCATCGAGCGGGACGAGGACGGCCGCGTCGCCCGCGTGTTCATTTCCTCCCGCACCGGCGAGGGGCTGGAGCTGCTGCGCAGCGCCATCGCAGCCTGCCTTTATCCCGACCTGGTCGAGGAAGAAATCCTGCTTCCGCCGAGCGCCGCACGGCTGCGGGCGCAGCTGTTCGCTGCGCACGCGGTGCGCTCCGAAACGGTCGAGGAGGACGGCGGTATGCGCCTGACCGTGCGCCTGCCGTACTCGCGTCTGGAGCGCCTGTGCCGGGAAGCCGGGGTCAAGCTGCCGCCGCGCGCGGTTGCCGCCGTCGCCGCCGCTTCCTAAAATCCCGTTTTAAAACACGATTCCCTGGGAAATTTTCCCGTAAGCTTTGCGCCCCAAAAGCGCTCTTTCCCCCTGCGGAGCAGAAATGGCCTGGAATGAACCGGGTAACAACAACCGCGACCCCTGGAGCCAGGGGTCGGGGGGCAAGCGTGGTGAGGGGCCGCCGGACCTCAATCAGCTGTTCAAGCGCCTGAAAGAGCGCTGGGGCAGCGGCAAGGGGCTGGGCGGCGTGCCGCTGGTGCTGGTGGCCGCCTTCCTCGGCCTGATCTGGCTGCTGCTGGGCTTCTACAAGGTGGAAGAGCAGGAACGCGCCCTGGTGATCCGCTTCGGCGCCTATGCCCATACCGAAGGTCCGGGCCTGCACTGGCATCTGCCGCCGCCGATCGAGCACGTCAAGATGGTCAATGTCGGCATTCCGCGGCAGGCCCCGGTGCAGAGCGAGTTGTTCACCAAGGACCAGAACCTGGTCGATGTCGGCCTGATCGTGCAGTTCCGGGTGTCGTCCGTCGAGGACAATTACCTGAATGTCGAAAAGCCGGACGAGACCCTGCAGTCCGCCGCGCAAAGCGCGCTGCAACAGGTCATCGCCGGCTACACCATCGATGATGTGGTGGGCAAGAGCGATCTCAGCAACAGCCAGGCCGAGATCGCCGCCAAGACCAGGCAGCTGCTGCAGCAGATCCTCGACGGCTACCACTGCGGCTTGCAGATCACCGACGTCAGCCTGAGCAAGGTGACGCCGCCCGATGCCCTGGTGCCGGCGTTCGCCGATACCATCAAGGCCGCCGACGATCGCAAACGCGCGATCAACGATGCCCAGGCGTATGCCAGCAGCCGCGTTCCCGTGGCCCGCGGCGAGGCCAGCCGCAGCGTCAACGAGGCCCAGGCCTACCGCGACCAGATCATCGCCCGCGCCGAAGGCGACGTGGCGAGGTTCAACGCCGTATTGCTCGAATACCGCAAATCGCCGCAGGTCACGCGCAAGCGCCTTTACCTGGACACCATGACCGAGATTTACTCCAGATCCGGCACCGTGCTGGTGGATGTGGACAAGGGCATCCCGAACTTCACCGTGCCGCTGCAGCAGATGCTGAATGGCACCCCGGACAGCCCTGCGCCGGCCGCTGCCGGCGCTCCCGCCAATGCCACGCCGGCGCCGGCGCCCAATGGCAACGACGACAATAGCGCGCGTTCGCGCAACCGGGAGGGCCAATGATGAGCGCCAAACAGATGCTGATGCTCGGCGTGGCCCTGTTCCTGCTGCTGCTGGGCAATAGCGCTTACGTGGTCGACCAGCGTGCCGTGGCGGTAGTGCTCGAGTTCGACAAGTTCAAGAGCGCGGTGCCGGACCCTGGCCTGCATTTCAAGGTTCCCTTCGCGCAGACGGTCGAGAAATTCGACAAGCGCCTGCTCACCGAGTCCGAAACCGAAAGCATCCCCACCGGCGATCAGAAAACCCTCGACGTGGACTACTACGTCAAGTGGCGCGTCGCCGATGTCGCCACCTATTACCGTGCTACCGGCGGCAAGGACCCGGTGGTCAGCGACCGCCTGATGAAAGTGATCAAGGGCAGCCTGCGCGACGTGCTGGGCAGCCGCAGCGTCGAGCAGATCGTCAGCGGCGATCACGACCAACTCGACGACGTCCTGCGTCACGAGGCAGGGGACAAGGCACGCGACCTCGGCATCGAAGTGGTCGATGTGCGCATCAAGGACCTGAACCTGCCGAAGGACCTGGCCGACGCCTACTTCGACAATATGCGCACCGTGCGCAAGCGCATGGCGGACGATCTGCGCGCGCGCGGCAACGAGGAAGCCGAGTCGATCAAGGCCGCCGCCGACAGCGAGGCGCAGACCACCCTGGCCGAGGCCTACCGCAAGGCCGAGGCTTTGCGCGGCGAGGGCGACGGCAAGGCTTCGGAGGTATACGCCAAGGCTTATGGCCAGGACCCGGAGTTCTTCGCCTTCTACGGTTCGCTCAATGCCTACCGCGAATCCTTCAGCGGCAAGCGCAATGTGCTGGTGATCGAGCCCAAGGGCGAATTTTTCAAGTATTTCAAGGACGCGGGGAGCGGTAAATGATGCCGGCCGGCCTCAAGCGGGTGCTGCCATGGTGATCCAGTGGCTCGATGTGGTGCGAGCCATGTCGCTGGTGATGGTGATCGAAGGCATCCTGCCGTTCCTGTCGCCGAAACGCGCCCGCGAGATGTTTTCGCGCATCGCCACCGTCGACGATCGCGGCCTGCGCACCATCGGCTTCCTCTGCCTGCTCAGCGGCCTGCTGTCGCTGCAGCTGGTTCACTGGCTCACCTGACATGAGCAATTCATGGATGCTGCCCGAAGGCGTGGAGGAATCCCTGCCGCCGGTGTCCTGGCGCATCGAGGCCTTGCGCCGCGCCCTGCTGGACCGCTACCGCGAGCAGGGCTACGAGTTGATCCTGCCGCCCCTGCTCGAGCATCTCGACACGCTGCTCACCGGCGCCGGCTCCGATCTGGAAGGGCAGACCTTCAAGCTCACCGATCCCGCCGGCGGCCGTCTGCTCGGCCTGCGCGCCGACATGACGCCGCAGGCGGCGCGCATCGCCACGCGTCATTTCGCCGATCAGGCGGTCGTGCGCCTGTGCTATCTGGGCACCGTGCTGCGCACCCGGCCGGACAGCCTTGGCGGTTCGCGCGCGCCGCGCCAGGTGGGCTGCGAGATCTTCGGCGAAGCCCAGCTTTCCGCCGATCTGGAAATCCTGCGGCTGATGCTGGACACGCTGCGCCTGGCCGGCGTCCGGACCGGGCATCTGGACCTGGGCCACGTCGGCATCTACCGCGCGCTGGCGGCGAAACTGGGCCTCGACGCCGAGGCGGAAACCGCGGTATTCGATATCCTGCAGCGCAAATCGCAGCCCGACCTGCGCGATTTCGCCGCTGCGCGGCGCTTGGCGCCTTCGTCCCTGGCCGGCCTGTCGGCGCTGATGGAGCTGAATGGCGATGTCACGGTTTTACAACGTGCGCGTCACACACTGGATCTGGGCGACGCCATGGTGGCGGATGCCCTGGACGCGGTGGAGCGGGCCGCGGCCGAGCTGAAGCGGGTGGCGCCGGAAGTGCCGCTGCATATCGATCTGGCCGAGCTGCGCGGCTATCGCTACCAGACCGGGCTGGTGTTTGCTGCGTTCGTGCCCGGCCATGGCCGTGAAGTGGCGCGCGGCGGCCGCTACGACGGTGTCGGCAGCGAGTTCGGCCAGTCGCGGCCGGCCACCGGATTTTCGGCGGATCTGAACGAACTGCTGCGCTTGGGTGTGGAAAAATGACTCGCGCAAAGACGCAGAGACGCAAAGCAAGACGAAACTGAAAATATGCACTGTTTGTTTACAGCAAGCGCCCACGCGCTACCAATCGAAATCGGACGGGATGTTCTCGTGAACGAATTTTCTCTGCGTCTTTGCGTCTTTGCGCGAGGTTTTTTCCATGGGTAAGTCAGTTGTCATCATCGGCGCGCAATGGGGCGACGAAGGCAAGGGCAAAGTGGTCGATCTGCTCACCGATCGCTGCCAGGCAGTCGCGCGCTTCCAGGGCGGCCACAATGCCGGCCACACCCTGGTCATCGACGGCGTCAAGACCGCGCTGAACCTGATCCCCTCCGGCATCATGCGCAAGGGCGTCGAGTGCCTGATCGGCAACGGCGTGGTGGTCTACGTGCCGCGCCTGCTGGAGGAAATCCAGGGCCTGGAATCGCGCGGCATCGCCGTGCGCGACCGCCTCAAGGTGTCCGAGGCCTCGCCGCTGATTCTGGAGTACCACATCAAGCTCGACCAGGCCCGTGAAAGAGCCCGCGGCGACGCCAAGATCGGCACCACCGGCCGCGGCATCGGACCGGCCTACGAGGACAAGATCGCCCGCCGCGCCATCCGCATCGGCGACCTGTTCCACCGTGAACGGCTGGCCTCCAAGCTGGGCGAAGTGCTGGATTACCACAACTTCGTGCTGCAGCATTACTTCAAGGACACGCCGGTCGATTTCCAGAAGACCCTGGACGCCTGCCTGGGCTTCGCCGATGAAGTAAAGCCGATGGTGGCGGATGTGACCGAGCTGCTGCGCCGCCACATCCTCGCCGGGCACAACATCCTGTTCGAGGGCGCCCAGGGCGCCATGCTTGACGTCGACCACGGCACTTATCCCTACGTCACCTCCAGCAACACCACCGCCGGCGGCGCCGCCACCGGCACCGGCGTCGGCCCGCGCGAGTTCGGCTATGTGCTGGGCATCGTCAAGGCCTACGCCACCCGCGTCGGCGGCGGCCCGTTCCCGACCGAGCTGGACAACGATCTGGGCCAGGCGATCCGCGACAAGGGCGACGAATATGGCACCGTGACGCGGCGCCCGCGACGCTGCGGCTGGTTCGACGCCGTGGCCGCGCGCCGCTCGATCTTCAACAACAGCGTCACCGGCCTGTGCGTAACCAAGCTCGACGTGCTGGACGGCATGGAGACGGTGCGCATCTGCACCGGCTACAAGGTCGATGGCGTGGCCATGGACACCCCGCCGATCGGCGCCGAGGGCCTGGCCTGCGTCGAGCCGGTGTACGAGGACGTGCCGGGCTGGAGCGAGTCCACCTACGGCATCCGCAAATACGAGCAGCTGCCGGGCAATGCCCAGCGTTACCTCAAGCGCATGGAGGAAGTGAGCGGCGCCGAAGTCGCCATCATTTCCACCGGCCCCGACCGCGAGCACACCATGGTGCTCAGAAACCCCTTCGATTAAGCAGTCGAATCAAGCAAGAAAGTTAAGGATTATTTTGATCATAAGCGTAAAGAATCGCCCCTCTCCCCGGCCGCAGGCAGGGCAGCAGCGGGCCCAGCAGTATTCGAGTCACAGGGGAGCGCGTCCGGCCATGCCGGCGTTTTCCCGGGCGCCGGAAACAAAAAAGCCCAGCAAAGCTGGGCTCGTTTGTTTGGTGCCGAGAAGAGGACTCGAACCTCCACGGTGTTACCCGCCAGTACCTGAAACTGGTGCGTCTACCAATTCCGCCATCTCGGCATGGGGTGCGCAGACTAAAGGCGCAGCCAGGGTTTGTCAATGAAACGAAATAAAAAAAATCGGCGTCAAGAGCATCACGATAAAGCGGAACCCCAGGTTCCGTCCCATAAATCCGGCCACAAGGGCCCACACCAGGCCAGGGCCGCCGGCCCCGCCGAGGGCGACTGGCGCGCCAGCGATCCGGACCATGCGTCCGAATCCGCCCGCTATGCGAATCCTCTGCCCAGCCGCAACCTGATTCTCAGCACCCTGGAGGAGAGCGCCGAGCCGCTGACTCTGGACGAGCTGATCGCCCATTTCGGGCTGAAGAAGCTGAACGAGCAGGAAGCCTTTATCAAGCGCCTGGTGGCGATGACCCGCGAGGGTCAGTTGTTCCCGGTCGACCGCCGCGGCGCCTACCGCGCTACCGGCCAGGAAGCGGTGAAAGCGCCGCCGCCGAACCTGGTCGAGGGCAAGGTCAGCATGCACCGCGACGGCTACGGTTTCCTCGTTTCCGAATCCGGCGGCCCCGACGTGTTCCTGCCGCCCAAGCAGATGCGCGGCCTGATGCACGGCGACCGGGCGCGGGTGCGCGTCACCGAAACCGATGCCCGCGGCCGCCGCGAAGGCACCCTGATGGAAGTGATCGAGCGCGGCACCACCACCGTGGTCGGCCGCCTGCACGACAGCCAGGGGGTTTTCACCGTTATCCCCAGCAATCCGCGCCACCCCGAGATCGTCATTGCCGCGGCAGATCGCGGCGGCGCCCGCGCAGGCCAGATGGTGGTGGCCGAACTGACCGCCCCGCCGGGGGACCGCTCCCTGCCGGTGGGCAAGGTGATCGAAGTGCTGGGCGAGCACATGGCCCCAGGCATGGAGATCCAGGCCGCCATCCGCGCCCACAAGCTGCCGTTCGAGTGGCCGGATGCGGTCGAGCGCGAGGCGGCTGCCTACAAGCCCGAAGTGCAGCCGGAACAGATGGAAGGCCGGGTCGACGTGCGCAAGCTCGGCCTGATGACCATCGACGGCGCCGACGCGCGCGATTTCGACGATGCGGTCTACGCCGAGACGGTGCATGGCATCAAGGGCGGCGGCTGGAAGCTGTGGGTCGCCATCGCCGACGTCTCCGCCTATGTGCGGCCCGGCACTGCGCTCGATGCGGAAGCGCAGAACCGCGGCACCTCGGTGTATTTCCCCGAGAACGTCATCCCGATGCTGCCGGAGGCGCTGTCCAACGGCCTGTGCTCGATCAATCCGCAGGTCGACCGCCTGTGCATGGTGTGCGAGATGCGGGTGGGCAAGGACGGCGAGATCGGCAAGTCCAAGTTCTACGAGGCGGTGATGCGCTCCAAGGCGCGCCTGATCTACGACGACGTCGCCGAGATCCTGGAGAACCCCAAGGGCCCCGAGGCGCAGCGCCGTCCCGAGCTGGTCAAGCCCTTGCAGACCCTCAAGGGCGTGTTCGATGCGCTGTTCGCGGCGCGCGAGAAGCGCGGCGCCATCGACTTCGAAGGCACCGAAACCAAGATCGTGTTCGGCAGCGAGCGCAAGATCGAGAAGATCGTGCCGGTGAAGCGCAATGTCGCCCACCGGCTGATCGAGGAGTGCATGATCGCGGCCAATGTCGAGTCGGCCAAGCTGGTGGAGAAGCACGAGATGCCGGCGCTGTACCGGGTCCATGCCGATCCCGATGGCGACAAGGTGGCGCTGCTGCGCGAGTTCCTCGCCGGCCGCGGCCTGAGCCTGTCCGGCGGCTCCACGCCGAAGGGCGCTGACTACGCCAAGACCCTGGGCCAGCTCAAGGGCCGCGAGGACGCCGGCCTGGTGCAGAGCGTGATGCTGCGCTCGCTGATGCAGGCGCGCTACAGCCCGCAGAACACCGGTCACTTCGGCCTGGCGCTGACCCACTACGCCCACTTCACTTCGCCGATCCGCCGTTATCCGGATCTGCTGCTGCACCGGGCGATCAAGCATGTGCTGCTGAAGGGCAAGCCCAAGACCTTCGACTACACCCTGCAGCAGATGGAAGCGCTGGGCACGCACTGTTCAATGGCCGAGCGCCGCGCCGACGATGCCACGCGCGACGTCTCCACCTGGCTCAAGTGCGAGTTCATGCGCCATCACGTCGGCGAAGAATTCGCCGGCGTCATCACCAGCGTCGCCTCGTTCGGCCTGTTCATCGAGCTGGAAGGCCTCTATATCGAGGGCATGGTGCACGTCTCCAACCTGCAGGACGACTACTTCGAGTTCGATGCGCGCCACCAGCGTCTGGTGGGCAGTCGCAGCAAGAAGGTCTACGCCCTGGGCGAACGCCTGCGCGTGCGCGTGGTTCGCGTCAGCCTCGACGAGCGCAAGATCGACCTGGAAGTTTCCAATACAGGTGGCGGCGCCAGCCGCGGCAATCCGAACAGCAATGCCCAGGGCAGGGGCGCCGCCGGCAAGGGCGCGCCAAGCCGCGGCGGCGATGGCGGCAGGGATCGCAAATCCGGCAAGTCCGATCAGGCCCAGCCGGGCCGGGGCAGGCAGGGCGGTCAGGGTCAGCGCGGCCAGCAGGCCAAAGGTCAGTCCTCCGGCGGGCAGCCGAAAGGGCAATCCGCAGGGCAGGGCAAGGGCCAGGGCAAGGGCGACAACGCCAACAAGCCGAAAAAGCATTGAGCGCGCGGGTAAAATCGGATCATGGCTGAAACTTATATCGGTGGTTTTCACGCGGTGATCGCCGCGCTGGAAGATGGCGAGCGCAAACCGCGCGAGATCCTGCTGTCGGACACGCGCAAGGATCAGCGCGCGCAGCGCATGCTGGAGATCGCGGCCAAGGCCAAGGTCACGGTGCGCAATGTCGGGCGCGACACGCTGGACCTGTATGCCCCGGGCCTCAAGCACCAGGGCGTGCTGGCGGCGATCGAGGCGGCGGGCGTGGTGGGCGAGGACGTGCTGGACGTGCCGGCCACCGCCGACCGCATGATTCTGGCGCTGGACGGCGTGCAGGACCCGCACAACCTCGGCGCCTGCCTGCGCAGCGCCGAGGCGGTCGGCGTGTCCGCCATCATCATTCCCAAGGACCGCGCCGTCGGCCTGACGCCGGCCGTGCGCATGGCCGCCGCCGGCTCCGCCGAGCGCGTGCCGGTGGTCGCCGTCACCAACCTCACTCGCACCCTGGAAAAGCTCAAGGGGCTCGGCTACTGGATCACCGGGCTGGCGGGGGAGGCGGAAGAGTCGATTTACGACGTCGACTTCACCGGGCCGCTGGTGCTGGTGATGGGCGGCGAGGCGGAAGGCCTGCGCCGGCTCACCGCCGAAACCTGCGACCGCCTGGCGCGCATCCCGATGGTCGGGCGCATCGAAAGCCTCAATGTCTCGGTGGCGGCAGCGGTATGCCTCTACGAAGCGTTCCGCCAGAGAAGCTGAGTTCTCGCCGATGGCTGGTGCTGTTGGCGACGGCCATCGTTGCCCTGCTGCTCGCGGCCTGGTACTGGTTCGAGAACACAGATACGAGGGTCGCAGCGCCTGTCCGGGCCGCCATGACCGGTCCAGGCGCTCCCGTGGTCGCGGCCAATACCGCCGCGGTGCCGCAGCAGACCGAGCGGCGGGTGGTCTCAGCCTCCGGCGTCACCATCCGCCTGCTGCGCCGGCCCCGCCTGAGCGTGCCGGCTCCGCCCTATGGACCGGCCTATGCCCTGCTGGAACCGGCGGCGCGGGCCGGCGATCACCCGGCGCAATACCGGCTGGGCCTGCTGCTCTACGAATGCCGCGACGTGCCGGCGGACAAGGCCGGCCTGGAGCAGACCATCGAACACACCTATGAAACGCGCCGTCGCGGCGGCTGGGACGTGGACGATCCGGCCAACGAGGAACAGACCCTGCGGCGCCGCTACCAGGAATGCGACGGCGTGCCGGCGGAGCAGCGCGGTCAATACCGCGACTGGATGAAGCAAGCGGCGGACGCCGGCCTGATGGAAGCCCAGCTCGATCTGCCGCTGCACCTGCCGCCGGGAGACTACTGCCAGTACATCTCGGAATGCAGTCCCGACCAGCGCGCCAAACAGGAAGCGCTGGATCAGCAGGCGGTGGACTATCTGGGCCGGGCGCGCGATGCCGGCAGCGCCACCGCCCTGTGGACCTTCGGCTCCTGGTACGCCGAAGGCGACGTGCTGCCGCAGAACGACGTCGAGGCCTATGCCAGCTTCAACGCCCTGGACCAGGTGTTTGCCGCCGCCGGCGAGCAGCAGCGCTTCGACGCCATGCTGACCGACTTGCGCAGCCGCATGCGCCCGGCAGACCTGGAGCAGGCCGAGGCGCGGACACGGGAGCTGCTGTCCAATCCCAACTGCTGCGCATTGGCGCCCTGAGCCCCCGCTGCGGGCTGGACAGGCGATCGTGACGGCCGCTGCCGGGGCTAAAAGTCCAGCCAAAGCAGATATTTGCGCATCCCGCCGGCTTCGCGTAAAATCCGCCCCCTTTCGGGGCTTTATCGCTCCGCAAACATTTGCCCGGCCCATGCCGGACAAAACTTGTCCCACCGGCTGCGTCGCGGGGGACTGACCGGGGCCCGGTTTTCCGACCAGGCTCCATCATCCACAAGGAGACTACATGCGTCACTACGAAATTGTGGTCATGGTGCATCCGGACCAGAGCGAACAGGTCCCGGCCATGATCGAGCGTTACAAGGCAATGGTCGAATCCGACGGCGGCAAGGTCCACCGCATGGAAGACTGGGGCCGCCGCCAACTGGCCTACCCGGTTGCCAAGCTGCACAAGGCGCACTACGTGCTGCTCAACATCGAGTGCTCCGATGCCGTGCTGAAGGAGCTGGAAAGCGCCTTCCGCTTCAACGATGCCGTGATCCGCAAGCTGGTGATCCGCAAGGAAGCCGGCGAGACCGAACAGTCGCCCCTGTTCAAGGTGCCGGAAGAGGACAAGAAGCCGGAGTACAAATCCCGCTCGTCCGATTCCGAGTCCAGCGAGTCCGACGCCGGCGAGACCGCCGATGCCGACGCGCCCGCCGCCACCGAGGAGGTCTAAGTCATGGCCCGTTTTTTCCGCAAGAAGAAGTCCTGCAAGTTCACCGCTGAGGGCGTCACCGAGATCGACTACAAGGATCTCGCCACGCTGAAGCAGTACGTCGCCGAAAACGGCAAGATCGTGCCGAGCCGCATCACCGGCACGCGCACGCGCTATCAGCGCCAGTTGGCCGTCGCGATCAAGCGCGCGCGCTACCTGTCGCTGCTGCCGTACACCGACCGTCACGAGTAAGCCAGGAGAAGCACGATGGAACTGATTCTGCTCCAGAAGGTGAAGAACCTCGGCGACCTCGGCGATACCGTCAAGGTCAAGTCCGGCTACGGCCGCAATTTCCTGCTGCCGCAGGGCAAGGCGCTGTCCGCCACCGAAGGCAACCGCAAGGTGTTCGAAGAGCGCAAGGCCGAGCTGGTGAAAAAGGCCAACGACTCGCTCAACGGCTCCAAGATCCGCGCCGAGAAGCTGGCCGGTGCGGTGATCAAGGTGCGCACCCTGGCTTCCGAGGAAGGCAAGCTGTACGGCTCGGTTGGCCCGAACGACATCGCCCGTGCCGCCGAGGCACAGAAGCTCGACCTGAAGAAGAGCGAGATCGACATGCCGGATGGCGCCATCCGCCAGATCGGCACCTACACGATCATTGCCCGTCTGCACACCGAGGTGGAAGTCTCCATCACGGTGGTGGTCGAGGAAGAGAAAGGCTAGGCTTCGCCTGCTTTGCAAAACGGCCCGCCTTGGCGGGCCGTTTTATTTGGTGCGTTCGCTGGTGGTGAGGCGTGAGGGCTGAGGTCGCCCGCTGCGCGGGCTGCGAGGGGACAAGCTTTTTCCTCGCCCATCACTCCTCACAGTGAGCGCAGCGAACGACCTCAGGACTTATCCACAGCTTGTCCCAAGACTTCGCAGCGCCGCCGCACAGGCTTACTATGGTGTCAATTCCACCATCTGTTCCAGCGCGGACGCAATAACAAAGGTATCTAATCGCAGCCTCATGGCAATCCCACTGCAACCGACGGCGCTTGGAGGAGGACAGGGCAAGCTTGCGCCCAGTCCCAAACAGCCGCCGCATTCGATGGAGGCGGAGCAGTCGGTGCTGGGCGGCCTGCTGCTCAACAACCGCGCCTGGTACGACCTGGTCGATCAGGTCTCGGAAGAGGACTTCTACACCCAGGATCACCGCGTCATCTTCCGCGCCATCGGCGAGCTGATGGGGCAGGGCAAGCCCTGCGACTTCGTCACCCTGTCCGAGCATCTGCGCCAGCAGAACAAGCTGGATGATGCGGGCGGCGTGTCCTACCTCGGCACGCTCGCCGCGGACACCCCCAGTGCGGCCAACGTCAAGGCTTACGCCGAGATCGTGCGCGAGCGCTCGGTGCTGCGCGCCCTCATCGCCACCGGCCAGGATGTCGCCGAACTCGGCTATCAGCCCGGCGGCCGCCACTCCGGCACCCTGATCGACGTCGCCGAGCAGCAGATCTTCGCCATCCGCGCGCGCGGCAGCAAGGCCGCCAGCCAAGTCAAGGGCATGCCGCTCCTGATGGACGCGATCGAGGACCGCCTCGAGCGCCTGCGCGCCAATCCGGATGCGTTCGCCGGCACGCCGACCGGCTTCATCGAACTCGACAAGATGACCCAGGGCATGCACGAGGCCGACCTGATCATCGTCGGCGGTCGTCCCGGCATGGGCAAAACCAGCTTCGCCATGAACATCGCCGAGCACGTCGCCATCGAGCGCAAGCTGCCGACGGTGGTGTTCAGCATGGAAATGTCGGCCGAGCAGCTGGCCTTGCGCGTGCTGTCCTCGTTCGGACGCATCGATCAGCAGGCGCTGCGCAGCGGCCATCTGGAGGATCACGACTGGAGCCGCCTGGTTTCGGCCAGCGGCCTGCTGCGCGAATCGCCCCTGTTCATCGACGAGACCGGTTCGCTGTCGCCGCAGGAACTCGCCGGCCGTGCCCGCCGCCTCGCCGCGAAACAGCCGCTGTCGCTGATCGTGGTCGACTACATCCAGCTGATGCAGGTGCCGAACAATCGCGAGAACCGCACCAACGAGATCTCCGAAATCTCGCGCTCGCTGAAAGCCCTGGCGAAGGAGCTGAAGGTGCCGATCATCGCGCTGTCGCAGCTGTCGCGCACGCTGGAAAGCCGCACCGACAAGCGGCCGATCATGTCGGACCTGCGCGAATCGGGCTCGATCGAGCAGGACGCCGACGTGGTGCTGTTCGTCTATCGCGACGACTACCACAACAAGGAGTCGCTGGCGCCCGGCACCGCCGAAATCATCATCGCCAAGCAGCGCAGCGGCCCCACCGGCAAGATCAAGACCGCGTTCCTCGGCAAGTACACGCGCTTCGATAATCTGGCCCCGGAATACGCATACACCTAGAAGCGGTGGTTAGTGGTTAGTAACAGCGCCGGCGCCTGGCTGTCCTTTTACTAATCACTAGAAACGCCGGATTGGGCGACAATAGCGAAATGCCAGTGCCCTACGACGAATCGCACGCGTAATGTCTCCCCCCTTTATTCCCCGCGTCACCGCCACCATCGACCTCGCGGCCGTCCGTCACAACCTGGCGCGGGTGCGCGAGTACGCGCCGCGTACCAAGGTCATGGCGGCGATCAAGGCCGATGCCTACGGCCATGGCGCGGTGCCGATTGCCCGCGCCCTGCAACAGGCCGGCGTCGATGCCTTCGCCGTGGCCTGCCTGGAAGAGGCCCTGGTCCTGCGCGAAGCAGATCTAAGCACGCCGATCACCCTGCTCGAAGGCGTGCTGTCGCTGGAGGAGGCGGAACAGGCAGCCAGACTGCGTTTGCAGGTGGTGGTGCATGATTTCTGGCAGTTGCAGCTATTGCAGCGCCTGCCGCCGGAGCGGCCGCTGACGCTGTGGTTCAAGCTCGACAGCGGCATGCATCGCCTGGGCTTTCCGCTGGCGGCGGCGCCGGAACTGCTGGCGGCCTTGCAGGCGCACCCGGCCTGGACCCTGGCGGGCTGGATCACCCATCTGGCCTGTGCCGACGAAACCGGCAATCCGATGACGCGGCAGCAGGTGACGGCGTTCGAGCATTCCTTGCAAGGCCTGCCGGGGCCGCGTTCCATCGCCAATTCCGCCGGCCTGATCGCCTGGCCGCAGGCACGCGCGGACTGGGTGCGGCCGGGACTGATGCTGTACGGCGCCAGCCCCCTGCCGGGCCAGACCGGGGCCGATCTCGGATTGCGGCCGGCGATGCGGGTGGAAAGCCGCCTGATTGCGGTGCATGAGCTGGAGGCGGGCGAAACGGTTGGTTACGGTGCCACCTTCCGCTGTCCCGAGCGGATGCGCGTCGGCGTGGTCGCGGTGGGCTACGCTGACGGCGTGCACCGCATCCTGCCCACCGGAGCGCCGGTATTGATTCATGGCCAGCGCGTACCGATGGTCGGGCGCGTCTCCATGGACATGATCACGGTGGACCTGCGCGCCCTGCCGCAGGCCCAGGTCGGCGATACCGTGGTGCTATGGGGTCCGGGGCTGCCGGCGGAGGAAGTGGCCGGCTGGGCCGGCACCCTGGCCTATGAGCTGTTCTGCGGGCTGACCAACCGGGTCCATTTCGTCCATCAGGACTGAAAACGGCTTCACCCTGCCGGGTGAAGCCGCGGCTTTTCCCTCAGACCGCCCGAGCTTGCCCTAGGCGGCTTTGACGGACTGCCTGTTCCAGCGCGCCAGCAGATGATCCAGCGACAGCGTCCCGGCGCCGGCGATGGCGAGCCAGGTGAACAGCGCGAGATATTCGGTTTCGTCGAAGCCGAGCAGGGTTTCCAGGGAATCGATGTCGCCCCGCTTGGCCGACCAGATGGCCACGATCATGGTCACGCCCAGGGCGCCGGCGGAGATGCGGGTAAACAGGCCCAGCAGCAGGAAGATGCCGCCGAAGAACTCCACGCCCGAGGTGAACGGCGTCAGGATGTGCGGGAAGGGAATGCCCCAGCTGATGAAGTTTTCGGTGATCTGGGGCAGGTTGTTGAGCTTGCCCCAGCCGCTCCACAGGAACACCCAGCCCACCACGATGCGCGCCAGCAGCGGCGCCAGGGGCAGCAGATGCTGGGCGATGCGTTCCGGCCAGCCGAGCAGCAAATTGTAGAGAAAGCGCATGACAAACCCCTGCATTGGAAGTGCCCGCAGCTTAAGGGCAGGGGCGGCGAGGGGCTATGCCGCTTCGTCCGGGCTTTATGTCACGGCGTCCATCGCCACGCCGATGCGCCGGGTGCCGGGTATCAAGCCCCAAGCAGGAACGTCATCTTGGTGCCGACCAGGTCGATGGTATCGCCGTTGTTGAGCTTGCGCGCCTGGGCGTCGATCTCCAGGCCGTTCACCAGCGGATGCTGGCCGCCGCTGCTGCCGCCGACATGGACGATGTAATAACCGTCGGCGCGGCGCGTGATCGCCGCCACCTGCACGCCGGGGCGGCCGATGGTGGTGAGCGCCTTGGTCAGCTCCAGTTCCTTGCCGCTGTTCGGACCCGAGGCCACGCGCAGCTTGCCCAGCAGGGGCTTGCCGCTGGCCGCGGCTTCCTGGCCGGGCGCTGCCGCCGCGGCCTTGTTGACCTGCGATTCGAACGCCGCGCCCATCTGGCCGGGGCGCAGGATCATGGTCTTCTCGAAGTCGTCTTCCTCGCCGGCGACGACTTCCGTCTGGTATTTCAGGGTATTGCGACCGATGCTGACGGTGTCGCCGTTGGACAGCGGATGCTTGGCGATCTGCTTGCCGTTGACCTGGGTGCCGTTGGTGCTGTTCAGATCCTCGAGAAAGGAATCGCGCAGGATGGTGATGATCACGGCGTGACGGCCGGATACCGCCTTGTCGTTGAGGCTGATGTCGTTGTCGGGATGGCGCCCGATGCTGACGCGCTCCTTGTCGAGCGGGAACTCCCGCGTCGCGCCTTCGGCGTCGGTAATGATCAGCTTGGCCATGTCAGACAGTCCCCGTTCCCATTTGTATGCTCAAAACCATTCGATCAGGCGTTCGTACCACGGCCGCTTGTGCGGAAATGCCGCATCCACCCGTGCCAGCACCACCGAAACATTGTCCCTGCCGCCGCGCTCATTTGCTTTGCGGACAAGCATTTCCGCCGCAGTGTTGAGATTATCAGCAAACTCGACCAGGGTTAAGCGGATGCCCTCGTCATCGATCATGTCGGTGAGGCCGTCCGAGCACAGCAGCACGATATCCCGCGGCTCCACCCCTTCCTCGATCAGGTCCACTTCCACCGTCGGCTCGACCCCCAGGGCCCGGGTCACGATGTTGCGCCGCACCAGCTGCATCGCATCCTCGCGCGAATAGTGGCCGCGCGCCACCAGCTCCTCCACCAGCGAATGATCGCGGGTGATCTGCTCCAGCCGGCCGGCACGCAGGCGGTACAGACGCGAATCGCCGGCATAGGCGATGGACAGGCGGTCGTCATGCAGCAGGCAGACCACGGCGGTAGTGCCCATGCCCGCGCACTGCGGCTGGCTTTGCGCCACCTGGTAGATGGTGGTGTGGGCATTTTCCAGTGCCTGCCGCAACAGCAGAGACTCGACGCTGTAGCCACTGTCCTCGTCGACCTGGCCGTGCTTGAGCCGGGGCCACTCGCGGCGCACCACGTCCAGCACGGTGGCGCTGGCGATGCCGCTGGCAATCTCGCCGGCGTTGTAGCCGCCCATGCCATCGGCCAGGATCAGCAAGCCGATATCGGCATCCTCGGCGACGGAATCCTCGTTGTTGTCGCGCACCTTGCCGACATCGGTCAGCAGCGCGGTCGAAACCTTGCCCTTGAGCGCCATCGCCGGGCCGCCGAGATGCTAGCGGAGCAGGCCGCGCAGGTCGCGCGCGAACTCGCGCCCGGCCGCGTAGCGAGCCTCGAGTTGCTTCTGCAAGGCCTGCGTGATGATGTTCTCGATCTCTGGCGGCAGGTCCGGACGCAGCGCCAGTACCGGCGCCTGCGGCTCGTTGGCGATCTTGAACATCAGGGTGGCCATCGAATCGGCCTGGAACGGCAAGGCTCCGGTGAGCAACTGGTACAGCGTCACCCCGAGCGAGAACAGGTCGGAGCGGCCATCCACCTTCTTGCCCGAAAGCTGCTCCGGCGACATATAGCTGGGGGTGCCCAGCACCATGCCGGTCTTGGTCTTGCTGCTGTCGGTGATGCGGGCGATGCCGAAGTCGGTCAGCTTGATCACCCGGGTGTCGGACAGCATCATCATGTTGGCCGGCTTGATGTCGCGGTGCACCACGCCGTTGCCGTGCGCGTAGTCCAGCGCGTCGGCGGCATCGGCGATGAGCTTGATCACCTCCGGCACTTCCAGCAGCGCGTTGGGCTTGGTGTGGCGCACGAGGTCGTAGCCCTTGATGAATTCCATCGCGATATAGGCCAGGTCATGCTCCTCGCCGGCGTCGTAGATGGAGACGATGTTCGGGTGGGATAACCTGCCGGCGGTTTCCGCCTCGCGGAAGAAGCGTTCCTTCACTTCCTTCAATTCGTCCGGCTCGAACTCCTGCGACAGGGCCATGGTCTTGATCGCCACCATGCGGCCGATCTTCGGGTCCTTGCCCAGGTAGACCACGCCCATCGCGCCCTTGCACAGTTCGCGCTCCACCTGGTAGCGGCCGAGCATCGGCTTTTCCACATTGGCGTCGGCGCCCATGATCAGGGTGCCGCCGGCGGTGGTGGCGCCGCCGCGCGAGCCGCCGCCGAGAATGATGGTGCTCTCCATCTTGCGGGCGCGCGACAGCTTGTCCTGCACATCCTTGAACTTGGGATTGTGCTTGGCGATGTATTCGTAGACCGCGCCGGACTTGTTGAACTGGCGTTTGCGCTCGAAATCCAGCGCCAGGTTGTACATCAGGTCGAGCAGGCGGTCGTCGACCATGTCGACGCGCGTGAACTTCTCGAACGCCATGTCGAGCTGGCCCTGGCCCTGGAAGGCCAGGCCGAGCATCTTGTTGCTTTCCGCACCCTCGGCGTCCGAGGCCTGCTTGCCCTGCTCGGTGATGCGGAACTTCTTCACCGTCATGAACAGATGGCCGAACACCAGCAACAGGGCCGGGGTGGTCAGCTTCAGCCACAGGGCGCTGCCGGTGAGCAGCACGAATTCGGCCACCAGCAGGGCGATGACCAGGCCGGCCGTGACCAGGGCGGCGCTCACCGCCGGCAGCTTCGGCACGGCGAAGGCGAGATAGGCGGCGAGCAGCAGGAACAGCGCCAGCTCGGCCCAGCCGGCCCAGGACGGCCGTGCATAGAAGTCCTGTTGCAGCAGGCTGGACACGGTATGCGCCAGGGTCAGCACCGGCGCCATCGCCGGCGATACCGGTGTGGGGAAACTGGTGCCGATGCCGCGCGCGGTGGCGCCGATCAGGACGATCTTGTCCTTGTACTTCTCCACCGGAATCTTGCCGGCGTAGACGTCGTAGAACGAATCGACCGGGAACGGCGGCTGGCCGTCGCGGCTATTGTAGAAATGCGTATACATGCGCAACTGCGCATCGGTGCCGATGGTGAGACCGCCCAGCGCCACGCCTTCGCCCAGGCGCACTTCGATGTCGGCGGGCTTCAGGTTCAGCGCCTGCGCCACCAGCATCAGCGACAGGGAAGGATAGAACTCATCGTAGTACTGCAGGACCAGCGGCTCCTGGCGGATGCCGCCATCCAGATCGAGCGTCGAGTTGAGCGCGCCGATGCCGGCGGCAACGCCGCCCAGCTCGGCGACCGGAATCTGCACGCTGATGGTCGGGATCGGCAGCGCGCCGCGGCTCTTGGCGTCGACACGGTCGACGATATGGCTCAGCGCGAAACGGCGGATGTAGTCGGGCAAGGGCTTGTCCGGGCGGCCCTGCGGGCGGCCCAGTTCAAAACTCATCGGCAGCAGCACATTGCCGGCACTGCTGAAGGACAGAGCCAGCGAATTGTCCGAGGCCAGGCGCTTGCGCGCGTCGTCCAGCTTGGCGCTGAGGGCTTCGATGCTCTTGCCGTACTCGGTGGCCAGCGAGGACTGGCGATAGGCCTTGGCGATGCCGGCGACGGCGCGGTCGTGCTGCGCGGTGTCCTGCAACATGACGTTGAAGCTGTCGATTTCCGCCGGGATCTGCTGGGTCAGCGGCGAGGTCTGCAGCGACTTGGCCAGATCCTCGATCACCGCCGCGCCGGCATCCTGCTCGGATTCGGAATAGAACACGGTGCTGCCGATGACCTTGGCGCCGCCGGCGCGCAGCTTGTCCACCAGCTGCGCGTGCAGGGTGCGCGGCCAGGGCCAGCGGCCCAGGTTCTGGATGCTCT
>Ga0302314_10003044_pt1 | contig 31029 bp, 31 predicted proteins | sample III_Palsa_N2_3_FD_200533 | JGI IMG/M metagenome (GOLD analysis project Ga0302314, IMG submission 200533) | Peat permafrost microbial communities from Stordalen Mire near Abisko, Sweden - III_Palsa_N2_3 | ecosystem: Environmental > Terrestrial > Soil > Palsa > Peat permafrost | place: Sweden... | reverse complement strand
CCTTCGAATGGCGGGTCTGCGGGCCGACCCGCCGGTTCGGGCTCGCCGATCGGCCGGATACCCCAGGATCGGTCGCGGCTGCCGATCCAGGTATCGGGGTCGACGGCGATCTCCTTGCCGTCCAAGACGATTCGGCCGCTCCAGCTGCCGAGTTGGGCGAACCGCTGCGCGTTCAGCGTCACACGATTACCCGCCCGCATGATGTGCGGCTGCTCCTGGACGACGTCGAAGAGGCCTTCCCAGGTGAGATCGGCTGCGACGCCCTCGGTTTCGTCGAGCACGATATGCAGCTTGTGCAACGGCTCGATGACCTCGACCCGGTAACCGTTGACGTGCTGGTTGAGCCGGTCCTGGTCGATGGCGTCGGACAGGTGTACCGCGCTCTGGGTGTCGCCGCGCCTGATGAGCAGAAATGCGTCCTTCACCCCGAGGTGGGGGTAGTAGCCGATGCCGCTGATGACGAAGATGTCCCCGGTGCGGTCATGCGCGTTGAAGTAGGAGCGATCGTAGAAGTTGCGGTCCGACGAGCCGGGCCATGCGATCGGTTGGGGAACTTGGTGTACCGGGAATTCGTCGAGCGGGCCTAGTGATTGGGGCATTAACGATCCTCTCCGATAAGACCCTCACCGATCAAACGTTTCATCAGCCCAGAGTGGTAGAACAGCGATTCCACATCGTCGGGCTTCTCGGTTTCCCCGAAGTGCACGCGTCGTGCGCCGGTGCGCATGAACACGCAGGCCCACATCACGCCCGAGTAGACGTAGAACCAGCGCAGATCGCCGAGTTCGACGCCGGTGAGCCGCTTGTAAGTGGAGCGGACGTCGTCTTCACGCATCACATCGGGAAGGCCGGGCAACGTCGCGAGGCCAGCGAGCTCCTGAAAGACCATGTGCGCATAGATCATCCACGCGGCGTCAAGCTCGCGGGGGCCCAGCGTCACCATCTCCCAGTCCAGTACAGCCACCGGCTGGAAGTCGCTGTACAACACGTTGCCCACGCGGGCGTCACCCCACAGCAGCACCGGTTCGGCCGCGGCGGCTTCGCTCGGCCAGTTCTCCTCCAGCCAGTCGAACGTCCGCTCCAGCAATGGTGACCGGCCGATGTCGGGCACAGCGAAGTCATACCAGGACTTCACCCAGTTGACGTGCCTACGCAGCGCGGAATCGCCTCGTTGGCCCTCGGTGAGGAATCCGAACGTGCTCTCCGCGTTCGGGATCGAATGTAGCGACGTGAGCACCGACACCGTGGCGTCCTGCAGCGCGCGCTGACGCTCAGCGGGCGCGTCGGCGAACCAGTTGCCGCCGAACGTGTACGGCATGACGTCCGGCGGCACCACGCCGTCGACGTGGTCCATCAAGAAGAACGGTGTGCCCAGCACCTCGCCGGTGTTCTCCAGCCAGCGCACCCGGGGGACAGGAACGTCGGTCAGTTCGCCGACCCTGCGAATCACCTCGAATTGGTGGTCGAGCCGGTAGGTCGGGAACACCTGCACGTCCTCGGTCGTGGGCGCCACCCGGGCCACCAGCTTCTGCGTGACCGGATGTCCGTCTTCTTGCCAGCGGGCGGTCAAGACGATGGTCTCCGACGACATGCCGTTGGAGTCGATCCCACTCTCGACGATGATCTCGGGTTTGGCGCCGCCGGCCAGCACGGTCGACAGCCACTGCGACAGCACCGCGGGCAGCGTCGTGACGTCGCGGCTGGATCGCTGAAGTCGGTCGACTTGGTCGAGCACAGGTTCATTTGGCATTCGGTGCCCTCATTCTTTTAGACCAGCCGTACGCAATTACGATACGGTGGGTAGCGTTATGAAAGCAGACCCATCCACTGTTGACAAGGTCTCGGGTGCCGGACGGCCCCGGGACCCGCGTATCGACGCTGCCATATTGACGGCGACCGCGGATCTGCTTGTCCAAATTGGTTATTCGAACCTCACCTTGGCCGCGGTCGCGGAGCGGGCCGGAACGACTAAGACGGCGTTGTATCGGCGATGGTCGAGTAAGGCCGAGTTGGTGCACGAGGCGGCGTTTCCGGTGGCGCCGACGGCGTTGGCGGGCCCGAGTCGCGGCATGGCCGCTGAACTGCGGGCGATGATCGCCGCAGCCCGCGATGTGTTCACCACTCCGGTGGTACGCGCCGCCCTGCCCGGGCTGGTCGCCGACATGAGCGCCGACCCCGAGCTCAATGCCCGGGTGATGTCGCGTTTTGCGGGTCTGTACACGGCGGTGCAGGACCGGCTGTCCGAGGCGGTGGACCGTGGCGAGGTGCACCCGGACGTCGACCCGGGCCGGCTGATCGAGTTGATTGGCGGCGCGACGTTGTTGCGGCTGCTGTTGAGTCCTGACGAACCGCTCGACGAAGCCTGGGTGGATCAGACCACCGCGATCCTCGTGCACGGTGTCACCCGGGATGTAGGGTCTGGCCGGTGACAGGACGATTGGGTGGCCGCGCGGCGATTGTCACCGGCGCCAGCCGCGGACTGGGCCGGGCCATCGCTCTGGCGCTGGCGGCCGAAGGGGCAGCTGTTGCGGTCGTGGGCCGCACCCAGAACGTCTGGGACGAAAGACTTCCCGGCACCATCAACGAGACGGTCGCCGACATCGAAGCGGCCCGCGGGCGCGCGGTGGCCGTCAGAGCGGACCTGCTCGACCGCGACGATATTTCCCATCTCGTCAGCGAGGCACGAAAGGCGCTGGGCCCCATCACGATTCTGATCAACAATGCGGCCTTCACCGCGCCCGGTCGGCCGCCCAAAGCCGGCGACGAAACGCGACCCAGATCGGCGAAGGCGCAGTCGGGCGGGGTCAAGCCGGACTGGCCGCCGCTGCTCGGGACGCCGCTGGGCGCATATCGGCGGCACTTCGAGATCTCGGTGTTCGCCGCTTACGAGCTGATGCAGTTGGTCTGCCCGGACATGATCGCCGCACACGGCGGTTCGGTCATCAACATCAGCTCTGTCGCGTCACGGCTGCCCGGCGACGGGCCCTATGCCGAACGCAGTGGCGGCGTGCTGCCTGGCTACGGTGGATCCAAGGCCGCACTGGAGCATTTGACCTGGTGTGCGGCCTACGATTTGGCGGGCCATAACGTCGCGGTCAATGCCCTTTCGCCGTCCAAAGCGATTATGACGCCCGGTCTTTCGTATTACGCCCGGGACTTCGCCGAGGTGTCCACCCCGGAGGAGTTCGCGCAGGCGGCCGTGGAGTTGGTGCTGGTGGATCCCGCGGTCGTGACGGGGCGGACGATCGGGCACCAGCAGGTGCTCGACGGCAGCTTCCGCTCGTTCGAGGCCTAGGCAGTCTTCTTGTTCGCGGGTGGGTCCGGATCCCCGCGCAGCAGCTCGTCAGGATGGTGGGCGTGGTTGATCTCGAGCGGTCCGGCGCCGTCCGTCCAACCCAGCCGCCCGTCGACGACCCGGGTGCGCAGCTCGCCGCGGCTTGCCATGCCGTGATCGGCGGCGCAGGCGAAGAACAGCTTGTCCGCATCGGTGCTACCGCCGCGCGCCCAGTCCGGCGCGTGGCGGACCTCGCAGCGATAGCCCGATTCGAGACAACCCGGACGTGTGCAGCCGCGGTCGCGGGCGTAGCAGATCAGCCGCTGGTCGGCGGTGGCAGTTCGTTTCTGCCGCCCGAGATACAGGGGCCGCTCGGTGTGCTCGTCGAACACCGCGAGGTAGTGGATCGTCTTGGCGGCCATGGCGATCAGATCCCGCATCGGCAGCCGGGAGCCGCCGCCGGTCCGTGCCGCCGCGGGCGTCGGTGTTGACGGGTGGTCGATGGCGCGGGCTGCCTGGTCGAGTTCGGCCAGAGTCGTGGTGACGACCACTGTGACAGGGTGACCGCGGTGAACACCGAGACCGCGCGATGCGATGGCAGTTTCCAGGCCGAGTTTCAGCGCGTCGTGGCAGCATTGGGCTGGGCTGCGCTCGTCGCGCGCTTCGTCAGGTTGGTGACGGCCCGGCCGCACCGCCGCTTCGATGGCCTCGAAATACGCGCGGGCCTGTGGGTCGAGCAGACCAGTGAGCCTCGACATGCCGTCGGGCCCCTGCGGACCTAGACGCAATCCGCGGCGTCGGGCCCGGTCGTCGTCACTGAACAGCCCATCGGGGTTGAGGTAATCGGCGATGCGTTGACCGAGTTTGACCACGATGCCGGCATCGACTTTGGCTGCCTGCTCGACGAGTGTGCGCTCGGCGATCGCCGCGTCGACGGGGGATACGCAGCCGGGCAGCACATCGATCGCTCGGCAGACCGCTCGTATGTGTTCTTCGCCAACGGCTCCCGCTTCCACGGCGGCGGCCAACTCGGGCAGTTCCGGCGCGAGGGTTGGTCCGGTCAGCGACCGCCGCGGCCGAATCCGAACCGCGAGTTTGAACCGGCGGGTGATCTCGTTCGGGGTGATCCGCAGGCGCGCCCACAACGTGGATCGCATCAGAGCCACGGAGCTGGCTTCGTCTGGTGGGTCGGCGATCTCGGCGAAGACTCGATACATCAGCCCGCGGTTGACCCGGTCCTGGTCTTCCAGCCGTTCGGCGATATCGACGCGAAACCTGTTGCCCAGCAGGTCTGATGGAGTGGTGCGCAACTGGGTGTGAGCAGCGTCGATCGCATTGAGAGCAGCGGTGATCCGCTCCCGTGCCTGCTCGGCGCCTACCGTTGGGACCCATACTTCGAGGTTACGAAAAGGACCGACAATCCCACCATAAGCGCATGGCAGCAAGCCTGGCCTGTGGATCAAATCCCAACTGTGGATAACTAGGGTCGTTCCGCAAGGACCTTGAGGTTGAGCAATTGACGGCGGGCCATGACAAGGTCCCCAACCGACAGCCACGGCGCCGCCCAGCGGCTCGTACCCGTCACGAGCTTCATCAAGAGCCGAGTCGACCGCCCTTGCGGCTCAAGGACATAGGAAATACATGTGCCGATGATTTCACCGGTGAGGTGTTCGGGCGGGTCGACGGCGAGAATGCGCCCGAAGGGTCGAGTTGCGGCGGTAGAGAATGGCTCGCCGACGACGGGATCGGGCAGGCCCATCAGCCGCTGCGGCGACCGACGGCCAAGGTTGTCGATCCAGTCGTAGGAATATGGGGCGAGCCTGATCTGAGCGACCCAGGGCCACAGCACATCTGGCGTGGTTCGCACGGTGACTCCGCGCCAGGCGCGCAGAGAGGGCGCGGCGACGAATTCGTCGCATGGGTAGCGGCGGGCGACCTCGTCGTCCGACACGTTCCAGCGATCGCCGATCATCGAGCCCTACGCTAACTGTTCGCGCACGTCGAAGCACTCACATGCTCGCGTGCCCTACGGCGTGCAGCGCCTCGGCGACGGCATCGGCAAGCGGTGCGACTTCGGCCGGATCGAGCCCCGAGACAGTGATCCGGATGCCCGGCGCGGAGTTGATCCTGAACCGGGTGCCCGGTGCCGCAGCCCAACCCGCACCGAGCAACCGGGTGATCGCCACGGTCTCATCCGGCACTGGAATCCAGACGTTGAGGCCGGATCGGGCGCTCGACGCCACCCCGCGATCGGCCAGCGCCGTCTGGAGCAGTCGACGATTGCGCGCATAGACGGTTTCGGCCTCATGCACTTGACGGGTGGCAGCGTCGTCGCGCCACAAACGCACCGCGAGGTCCTGCAGCAGATGACTGATCCACCCTGGGCCTAAACGCAGCCTCCCGTGGACTCGCTCGACCGTGCGCAGGTCGCCGGCCAGCAGGGCCAATCTCAGGTCGGGTCCGTAGGCCTTGGCCGCCGACCGGACGAATGCCCAGTGCCGGGTCGTCCCGGCCAATGGGTGCAGCGGTACGCCTGCGATACCGGCGCAGTGGTCGTCTTCAATGAGCAACACGTCACCATGCTCAACCAGCAACGCGCGCAACTCCTTTGCCCGCGCGGCGGACACAGCGGCACCGGTCGGGTTCTGGGCACGAGCCGTCACCACCACCGCCCGAACACCGCGGCGCAACGCGCGGGCGACGTCGGCGGTCACCGGTCCGTCGTCGTCCACGCGGATCGGCTCGGCTGAAAAACCCAGCGCGGCAAGCAGATCGAGCAGATTCGCCCAGCCTGGATCCTCGACCGCCACGCGGTCACCTGGCCGCAGATGGGCGGCGAGCACGCGTTCGATGCCGTCGAGAGCTCCGGCGGTGACCGTGATGTGCTCGCCCGGTACACCGTCGTCGGTCAGCGCCGACTGGGCATAGGCGGCCAGTTCGGGCGACACCGCCGGTTCGCCGTAGAGCACCGTCCTGCGCGGCCTGGCGTCGACAGTCGCGATGGGTAGCAGGTTCGGGTCCGGGTTACCGGTGGACAGGTCGCGCGCGCCCGGTGGAACCGCAACGCCGCGCAGCGAACGCGGCGTAGTGGCCGGCCGATCCCGCACTCGGGTGCCGCGCCGGCCCGCGGTCTCGACGGCGCCGCGTTCGCGCAGCAGGCGGTACGCGGCGGCCACCGTGTTGGCGTTGACGCCGAGTTGGGATGCCAGTTCCCGGATCGGGGGCAGCTCGGCGCCGGGCGGCAGCGCGCCGGTGGAGACGGCTTGCTCGACGTCAGACGCGATCGCCTCCGCGCCAGCGCCGCGAATCCTGTATTGTCCTAGCACGGTTAAAATTATGTACTAGAACAAAAGCGGAGGCAACCTTGTCTGCAGGACAGGCGTATGTGCCCACAGCGCGGACCACGCCATCGAGATATCGCGAGCGCGCACGATACGACCGTGAGACCGTTCACGGCATTCTCGACGAGGCGCTGATCTGTCACGTCGGTTACACCAACACCGGCCGGCAGGTGGTGTTGCCAACCATGCATGCGAGGCTGGGCGAAACTCTCTACCTGCACGGATCCACCGGCAGCGGACCGATGCTCACAGCAGCCGGATCCCCGGACGGCCTGCCCGTCTGCGTCACCGTCACATTGGTCGACGGCGTGGTGCTGGCACGGTCGGCGATGCACCACTCGCTGGAATACCGTTCGGTCGTCGCGATGGGCAACGCGCGCCTGGTGACGGATCGCGACGAGAAACTGCGCGGCTTGGCGGCCGTACTCGATCACGTCGCCTCAGGCAGGTCCGCCGACAGCCGGCCTCCCAACGACCGCGAACTTGCGGCGACCACCGTCCTCGCGCTCGACCTCGTGGAAGTATCCGCGAAGGTGCGCACCGGCGGACCCATCGACGACGCCGACGACATCGCGCTGCCTTACTGGGCGGGGGTGGTGCCGCTCACCGTCTCCGCCGGGACCCCCGTTCCCGCCGACGACCTCGACGCGGGAGTTCCGCTGCCGCCCTACCTCACGTCCTACCGGCGGACCTGAGTGCTTGGATCGAGCCATGGCCGACGACACCGACGTCCCCCGGGTGCTGAGCGCTAGCCGCGAGATAGCCGCCGGAGCGGATCAGATCTTCGAGTTGATCGCCGACCCCTCGCAGCAACCGCGTTGGGACGGCAACGAGAACCTCGGGAACGCCGACGCCGGACAACGCGTCCGCGGGCTCGGCGACGTCTTCACGATGACGCTGACCAATGGCGGTGTTCGCGAGAACCACGTCGTCGAGTTCGCCGAAGAACGGCGGATCGCCTGGACCCCGGCCACAGCGGGCGAGCCGCCGGCGGGGCACCTGTGGCGTTGGGAGCTCGAGCCGTTGGGCGATACCCGCACTCGGGTCACCCACACCTACGACTGGTCGGGATTGACCGATCCGCACCGACTCGCGCGTGCGCGCGGTATGACGACCGACAATCTTCAGGCGTCGTTGGACCGGCTCGCCGACGTCGCCGAGCAGCACTGAACTGCATCGATCACTGGCCGTCCGCGCCGATTCCGTGCCACGATGGGCACTTGTTTCAGTGCTGTGCCGATGTTTGACAAGGCGACCGGCCGCGTGGTCGCCGTGCTCGTGCTGTTGATCGCCATCGCCGCCGCGTTGCGCGGCTACCTTCCCGGTGTCGACCGCACCGAACCGCGACGGCCGCCCGACAGCGGCGCGTCGCTGGTCTATGTCGCGGTGCTGCTCAGCGTGTCCCTGGTGATCATGGCCGTCGCGCTCATTGCGCGGCTCCGCGACCCGCGTCGGGTGCCGGGTAGCGCCGCCGGTCTGCCGAACCGGTTTTCCGACGGGCGCGGTCGGCCGCGGTGGCGAGTGTTGCTGGTCGGCGCCGCAGTGCTGGTGGCGTGGCTGCTGCTGTTGTGGCTCCTGTCGCGATTCTTCATGCCGCAGGGACAAGGCCAGATCATCGCTCAGCCTCAGTCCGCGCCGCAGTCCGCCGCGCCCACGCCCGCCGACAGCGGCCCGCGACCCGCCCCACCGGACGCGGGCGGAGATCGCGACGTGCTGCGTTTCCTGATCGTGGGCACCGTGGCGCTGCTGGCGATGATCGTGGCGGGTGCCGTGGTCAGCGCCCGCAGGCGTCGGGTCAGTGCGCCACCCGTCGAACCGGCTCACCCTTCCGGCGCACCGACGGACGCGGTCGCTGCGCCCGCGCTGGTGCGGGCGGCCGAAAGCGGGTTGGCCGAGATCGAGGATCCCAATCATGAACCGCGGCAGGCGATCATCGCCTGCTATGCCGCGATGGAGCGGGAACTGTCCCGTTTTCCCGGCGCCATTCCGCAAGACTTCGACACTCCGACAGAGGTTTTGGCCCGCGCCGTCGAGCACCACGCGCTGCACATCGACAATGCCGTTGAGCTGGTGAACTTGTTCGGAGAGGCCAGGTTCAGCCCGCACGTGATGGACGAGTCACATCGGGAAGACGCGCTGCGAGTGTTGCGTCTGGTTCTCGCCGAACTGCGGAGCACGGTATGAAAAGACTTGTTGCACTGGGCATTTCCATTGTGTTGAGCGCGGAGCTCGCCGCGTTGTCGTTGCACGATCACCGACTCGTGCTGTGGGTGGCCGGTGCCGCGGCATTATTCGCACTGGTGAACGTGCGCCAGGTGCTGGGCCGCGATATCGCCGATGCGCCGCCTGCGGCAGTGAACGCTCTCGAGGAATCGCTTCGCGGCTGGCTGTCTCGGACGCAGACATTGATCCACCGGTCGGAATCCACCCGAGCCGACTGGGATCGGCATCTCCGCCCGATGCTGGCGCGGCGGTTCGCGATTGCGACCGGACAGAAGCAGGCCAAAGACCGGGCGGCCTTCGATGCCACCGGCCGAACGCTTTTCGGCGCGGAGCTGTGGGCATGGGTGGACCCGAACAACGTCGCGCAAAGCGGTGCGCGCGAACCCGGACCGGGCCGGGCGACGCTGCAGGAAATCCTGGAGCGGTTGGAACAGGTGTGACAGGGGGTACGTGTCGAGGATGACAGCGGAGACGGCGGCGACGACGACTGCCCGCGCGGCAGCGGTGCTGGACGAGATCGAGCGTGTCGTAGTGGGGAAGCGGTCCGCCCTCACCCTGATCCTGACCACGGTGCTGGCCCGTGGGCACGTGCTGATCGAAGATCTGCCCGGTCTTGGCAAGACGCTGATCGCGCGGTCCTTCGCCGCAGCACTCGGGCTGGACTTCACCCGTGCCCAGTTCACGCCGGATCTGCTGCCTGCGGACCTGCTGGGGTCGACGATCTACGACATGCAGTCGGGTCGCTTCGATTTCCGCCCGGGCCCGATCTTCACCAACCTGCTCCTGGCCGACGAAATCAACCGCACGCCGCCCAAGACCCAAGCGGCGCTGCTGGAGGCGATGGCCGAGGGTCAGGTCAGCATCGACGGTGTCACCCACCGGCTGCCTGAGCCGTTCATCGTGTTGGCCACGGACAATCCGATCGAATACGAAGGCACGTACCCGCTCCCCGAGGCGCAGCTGGACCGATTCGCGGTTCGTCTGGAACTGCGCTACCTGTCCGAGCGTGACGAGGCGTCGATGCTGCGCCGCCGCCTGGACCGCGGATCGGTGGAACCGACGATCAACCAGGTTGTCGACGTTCATGACCTGATCGCCATGCGCGAGTCTGTCGAGCAGGTGAGCGTGCACGAGGACGTCCTGCACTACGTGGTGTCGCTGGCCGCCGCGACCCGACACCACCCCCAGGTGGCGGTCGGTGCCAGCCCGCGGGCCGAACTCGATCTGGTTCAACTCGCGCGCGCCCGTGCACTGCTGCTTGGTCGCGACTACGTCATACCCGAAGACATCAAGGCACTGGCGACGCCCGCCGTCGCGCATCGGATCACGCTGCGGCCGGAAATGTGGGTGCGCAAAATCCAGGGCTCCGACATCGTCGAGGAGTTGTTGCGACGGCTGCCGGTACCCCGAACGCGAGGCGGCCCGCAGTAAGCCCGTGATCGAAACCCGTGAAGTCCAACTGCATTGGCGCGCATCGACATTGACGCGTGCGATCGCGACCTGCGCAGCGCTCGCGTTGGCTGCCGCGTTGATCGGATCGCGTTGGCAGCTGATCGCTTTCGCCGCGCCGCTCCTGGGTGTGTTGTGTTCGGTCAGCTGGCAGCGTCCGCTGCCGAAGGTCGCCGTGCATGCCGAGGGGGGTTCGCAGCGTTGCTTCGAATCCGAGCAGACCCGGCTGACGGTATGGGCTGACACTGAAAGTTACGGTGCCGCAGTAAAGCTCGCGGTCTCGGCGCTCGACGGTATGGCGCTGGAGGTCGTCGCGCGGACATCGGGACAACGTCAGACCGTTGCCGCCACCGCCGAACGCTGGGGGCGTTATCCGGTGCGGGCCACGGTCGAGGTGGTCGCTTACGGCGGCTTGCTGGTCGGAACTGGCACCGTCGATGCGACCGACGTGACCGTCTTCCCGTTGACGCCGCCGCAAGCGACGATGCTGCCACCGACGGAGTTGCTCGATCGGTTGGGCACCCACCTGACCAGGCACATCGGCAGCGGGGTCGAATACGCCGACATCCGCGCCTACATACCCGGTGACCACCTGCGCACCGTCAACTGGCCGGTGAGCGCCCGCCGTGGCCGCCTGCATGTGACTCAGCGGCTCACCGACCGGTCCACCGACGTCGTCGTGCTGATCGACGGCTACCCGCAGCCGGCCGGCCCGGCGACCGAATCCACCGAGCGGATCGTCCGCGGCGCCGCACAAGTCGTGCAGACCGCGCTGCGCAACGGGGACCGGGCCGGCATCGTCGCCCTCGGTGGCCACCGGCCGCGTTGGCTGGGCGCCGACATCGGCCAGCGCCAGTTCTACCGGGTCCTCGACGCCGTCCTCGGGGCCGGCGATGAATTCGAAAGCACCACTGGGACGTTGGCACCGCGGGCGGCTCTGCCGTCGGGCGCGATCGTGGTCGGGTTCTCCACCCTGCTCGACACCGAATTCGCACTGGCGCTCATCGAGTTACGTAGACGCGGTCACGTCGTGGTGGCGGTCGACGTGCTGCAGGGGTCCCCATTCCGGGCTGTACAGGATCCGCTGGTGCACAGGATGTGGACGTTGCAGCGTTCGGCCATGTACCGCGACATGGGGACGGTCGGCGTCGACGTGGTGGCCTGGCAGCCCGATCACACCCTGGACCAGTCGATGCGGGCGGTGCCCGACCATCGCCGGTCGCCGGCTGGACGGCGGGCATGAGCCGCGGCGCGCAGTTGACGACGCAGGTCTTGGCGACGGCGTCCGGTGCGGCGATGGTGACCGTCGCCGGGATCGGGGCGCATGGAGCGGCCCGGGCCGCGGCGGCGTCTGCCCTGGTCGCGGTGGTGATCGCCATCCTGCTTCGCCCGGTCGCCACGCTCGCGGTGCTGCTCACCGTCGCGGCGATCGTGCTGTCGAGTCCGGATGTCGCCCTGGTCGCGGTGTCCGGTCTGTTCGCGGCCGTCTATCTGGTGCTGCGGCACGCCGCGGCCGCCGCGTTAGGCCTGAATTCTGTCAGCGGTGCGACGATGGCGTCCGCCCTGGGCTTCACCTTTGCCGGCCTGGTCGCCACCGCATTTCCACTGCGGCTGCCGTGGTTGCCACTGCTGGCACCGTTGGCCGTGTTCGCGGTGTACCTGCTGGCCACCCGCCCTTTCCTGCCGGACGAGGACGGCTAGCGGTTTGCCAGGCGCCACCGGTGTGCAGCGCTGTATTCGCGGCGCAGCGGTGGGAGGATTTTCTTCATGACGAATGCCACAACGAACGGTGAACACAACGCCTTGACCAGCATCGGGCTGAAAGCAACAATATCCGGATGCCGCAAGAAGAGCGGGCGCTGATTTCCGGGGTGCAGCGTCGCCTCGCAAACAAGCACGCAACTCTTCCGGTCGATCACATTGCCGCCGTCGTGCAGCATGCGTATTCGCAATTCCAGAGCAGCCGGGTACGCGATTTCCTGCCGTTGCTCGTCGAACGCCGCGCGGAAGAGGAACTCGAAGAGCTCCGCTTTCTGCGGCCGGAACTGGCGGCAGCCGCGTTGGGGGAACTAGGCGTCGTCGCGGTGTAGCCGGGCGATGTGGCGAAGCAGGCATTTCCTTGCGGACAGCCATGATTCACGGCTTTTTCCGCGTTGTGGGTTTCGGCCTAATTCTTGACGTATGTCGGTACGGTGAGCGCGCGGGGATTTACCGGCGGGGGGAGTACTGGTGAGCAAACTCGGGCAGCGCGCCGTTGTCTGCGGCGCGGGCATGGGCGGATTGCTCGCCGCGCGGGTGCTGAGTGATTTTTACGACGCGGTGACCGTCGTCGAACGGGACAAGCTGACAGACGCCATCGAGCAGCGTCGTGGCGTTCCGCAAGGCCGGCACTTCCACGTGCTGTGGAGCCGTGGCGCTCATGAGCTGACGCGACTGTTTCCCGGCATCGACGACGAACTCGTGGCCGCAGGTGCGGCGGTGTGCGACGACGGTGATCTATCCCGAGTGTCGATCAGGGTGGCCGGACACCAGCTGAGCAGAGAGGGCAAATTCAGCGACCCGTCGGCGGTGACGTTGCACTTGCTGAGCCGCCCACTGCTCGAATCCCAGGTCAGGCGGCGCGTCAGCGCCATCGAGAACGTGGAAACCCTGGACGGCCACGACTTCGTCGAACCGATCGCACCCACACCGCAGCGCGTCACCGGCGCGCGCATCGTCAACCGCGACAGCGGCGCCGAGCAACAACTGGATGCCGACCTGGTGGTCGACGCCATGGGTCGCGGCGCCCGCACCCTGGCCTTCCTGGAAGACCTCGGCTATGAGCGGCCGGTCGCCGAGCGTTCGACGACCACTGCCAACTACACCAGCCTGTTGATGCGTATTCCGGCCGGGATCATCAAAGAGAAGATGACCTTCGTCGTCCCGGAACCGAAAAAGGCCACCGGCGGGGCGTTCTCGATGTACGAGCACGACACCTGGATCTTCACGCTGACTCGCGTGGCCGACAACGAGCCACCGGACGACCTGCCCGGAATGATCCGGATGGCAACGCAATTCGCGCCACCAGCGCTGCTGAGGGCATTGAAGCGAGGCGAGGCCATGAGCGAGATCTCGGTCTTCAAGTACCCGGGTGCCACGTGGCGGCGTTACGACCAACTGAAGAAATTTCCGGCGGGATTTCTGGTATTCGGCGACGCGATCTGCAGCACCAATCCCATTTACGGCCAAGGCATGACGGTCGCGGCGCTGGAGGCGACGGCACTGCACGATTGCCTGACCCAGGCCGGTGACGACCTGAGTCAGCGATTCTTCGCCGCCGCCGCCGAGCACATCGGACCGCTGTGGGCGTCCAATCAATTCAACGATCGCTACATGGACGACGGCGACGCTGAGAATGCACCGTCGAAAGAACTGCTGGACTTCCGCAACGCGGTGTTGTCCGCCGCCGAGACCAGCCCGGCTCTCAGCGAAAAGCTTTACCGGTCAATGAATCTCGTCGACCCGCCGACCGACTACAGCCCGCTGTTGACCAGCTAACCCTGCGGCCGAATCTGGCTGCGATTGCGCTCGGTGACCGCGGCGTAGCGGTCGTGCAGGCCAGCCCGATCCAACGTCTGAGCGCCGGCGATCGCCTGTTCGGCGGCCAGCGCCGCGTCGGTGGTTGCCGCGCCGCCAGTGACGTAGATGTCCTTGAGGCCGGCCATGATTGGTGCGGGCACTTCGGCGATCTGCCCGGCCAACTCGACAGCCCGCGGCACCAGTCGGTCGTGTGGCACTACTTCGGTGACCAGCCCGATCTGCTCGGCCCGCGCGGCGGCCCCACGACCAGCGACTCTCACCACTCCATCGACAGTCGCCGCGCCATCGCCGCGCCGACCACCTGCGGCAGCCGCGCCGTCATCCCGCCACCGGGCAGAATTCCGACGCGGCCGTGAGTATCGGCGAAAACCGCACGCTCGGAAGCGATGAGGAAGTCACAGCCCAACACCATTTCCAAAGCACCGGTGAACACCGCCCCGTTGACGGCGCCGATGATCGGCTTGCGCATCAGCGAGGTCTGGCGAATGCAGTTCTGGGTCTGGAAATGCTCGAAGTACTCCGGGCCGAGTCGCTGCGCCGCTTTGAGATCGACGCCGGCGCAGAACGCCGGGTCGGTGCCGGTGAGCACCACCACGTGCGCCGACGGGTCGTCGTCGGCGTCACGCAGCGCGGTGTAGATCGCGCCGATCAGGTCCGGGCTCAACGCATTTCGCGCTGTGGGCCGGTTCATGGTGAGCACCCGAACCGGGCCGACATCGTCGCTGAGAACCAGCGCCGCCGTCATGGCAGGAACTGCGAGGCCTGCCGGACGAGGTCGAGGAGCGGCTGCGGGAACAGGCCGAGGCCGATGGTGACCACCGCGCACGCCGCGATGGCCGACTTACTCCAGAAGCTCGGCATCACGACGTGTACCGGCGCAGCGTGCGGTTCGGTGAAGAACATCAGCACGATCACCCGGACGTAGAAGTACGCTGCCACCGCGCTGGCGAGCACACCGATGATGACCAGCGGCACCGCACCGCCCTTGGCGGCTGCCTGGAACACCGCGAACTTGCTGATGAACCCGCTGGTCAACGGAATGCCCGCGAATGCCAACAGGAACATCGAAAAAAGCAGGCCGACAACGGGATAGCGTTGCCCCAACCCTGCCCAGTGCAAGATGGTGGCGTCTTCTTCGCCGTGGGCGTCGCGGATCAGGCTCACCACCGCGAAGGCTCCCACGGTGCTGAAGCTGTACGCGACGAGGTAGAACATCGTCGCCGCGAGACCGACCGAGGTATCCGCGATCACACCGGTCAGGATGAAACCCACGTGCGCGACCGACGAGTACGCCAGCATCCGCTTCACGTCGGTCTGGGTCACCGCGGTGATGGTCCCGACCGCCATGGTCAAGATCGCGATGGCCCACAACACCGGTCGCCATTGGTCGTGCAGCGGAGGCAGCGCCACGTAGAAGACCCGCAGCAGCGCGCCGAACGCCGCGACTTTGGTGGCTGCGGCCATGAACCCGGTGATCGGGGTCGGCGCACCTTGATAGACGTCGGGAATCCACGAATGGAAGGGGACGGCACCGACCTTGAACAGCAGTCCGACCGACAACAGCGCAACACCGAGCAACGCCGTCGAAAGGTTCGACTGACCGGCCAACTTATCGGCTATGTCGGGCAGTGAGAGCGTGTCGGTGGCGCCGTAGAGCAGAGCAACGCCGTAGAGGAAGAAGGCCGACGAGAACGCGCCCAGCAGAAAGTATTTGACCGCTGCTTCCTGGGAGAGCAAGCGGCGATGCCGGGCCAGTCCGCACAGCAGGTAGAGCGGCAGCGACAGCACTTCCAACGCCACGAACATGGTCAGCAGGTCATTGGCGGCCGGGAACACCAGCATGCCGCCGACAGCCAGCATCGTCAGCGGGAACAATTCGGTCTGCGCGGCCCCAGCCCGCTCGGCCTCGTGTTCGGCGGCGCTGTCCGGCACCGCCGACGCTTGCGGCGTGAAGGAGTCCAACCCGCTGGAAGTCCGAGCGGGAGCCGTCGCGGTGCCCGGGCCTGCGGCGGGGTTATCGCCACGGTGACGTTCGGCGAAGAAGACCACGGCCAGCACCGCGACGAGCAGGATGGCGCCCTGCAGTACCAGGGTGGGACCGTCGACCGCCAGTGCGTTGAGGACGGCGCTGCGGCCCGGGGGATCGAGTTGTCTGCCGACGATGACGACCGCGACGAACGCGGCGATCAGTCCGCCGAGCGCGAGCAGGACCTGGGTGCCATAACGGTAGCGGCGGGGTAGGAACGCCTCGACCAGGACGCCGACGATCGCGACACCGAAGACTATGAAAATCGGTGACAGCAGCCCGTATTCGACGCTGGGAGTGGGCATGGGAGTGGAGGTCATCGGTGCGGTCCTTCCGCCAGCCCGGGTACGTGCGCGGTGCCTGGTCGCACGATCGGTGCAGGGTCATGTTGACCGATGGTCGTCATGGTGTTGCCCACCGCCGGGTTGATGATGTCCAACACCGGCTTCGGGTAGATACCGAGCACCAGCAGCAGCGCGAGCAGCGGTGCGACAACCAGGATTTCGCGCGGCACCAGGTCGCGGATCCGTTCGTTGCCGTCGGTGACGGGGCCGGTCATCAGGCGTTGGTAGAGCCACAGAATGTAGATCGAGGACAGCACCAGCGCGGGTACGCCGAACGCCGCCGCCAACCAGTACCGGTTGTACGCGCCGACCAGGACCAGGAACTCGCTGACGAACGGCGCCAGCCCCGGCAACGACACCGTGGCCAGACCGGCGACCAGGAACGTCCCGGCCAAGACGGGGGCCACCTTCTGGATGCCGCCGTACGCGGCGATCGATCGGGTGCCGCGGCGCGATATCAGGAAGCCGGCGATGAGGAACACCGCCGCGGTGGATATGCCGTGGTTGAGCATGTACAGCGTCGACCCGCTCTGCCCCTGGGTGGTCATCACGAAGATGCCCAGGATGATGAAGCCGAAGTGTGAGATCGACGTGTAGGCGATCAGTCGCATGATGTCGGTCTGGCCGATCGCCACGACCGCGCCGTAGATGATGCCGACCACCGCCAGGACGACGATGGCGGGGCGGAAATACGTTGACGCGTCAGGGAACAACTGCAAGCAGTACCGCAGCATGCCGAAGGTGCCGACCTTGTCCATCACCGCGGTGATCAGCACCGCGGTCGCTGGGGTCGACTCCACTGCGGCGTCCGGCAGCCAGCGGTGGAACGGCCACAGTGGCGCCTTGATCGCGAACGCGACCATGAAGCCCAGGAACAGCGCCTTCTGCACCGCCGACGACGTGCCGAGCGAACCGGTCGTGACGGCGGCGACGATCTGACGGAAGTCGAACGTCCCGGTGCCATGCTGGGAGGTCACCACGTACAGACCGATCACCGCGGCCAGCATGACCAGACCTCCGAAGAGGTTGTACAGCAAGAACTTCACCGCGGCGCGGGACCGCTGGACGCCGCCACCGAAGCCACCGATGAGGAAGTACATCGGAATGAGCATCGCTTCGAAGAAGACGTAGAACAGCAGCACGTCCAGCGAGATCACCGAGATCAGGACCATTGACTCGATGGTCAGTGTCAGCGCGATGTAGGCCTGCGGGCCACGCGGTTTGTCGCCACCGTCGTTCCAGCCCGCCAGCAATAAGAACGGCACCAGGACCGTGGTCAGCACCACCAGCACCAACGCGATGCCGTCGACGCCGAGGGTGTATCCGGCGCCGAATGTCGGTATCCAGCGGTGGGATTCGACGAACTGATAGGTCGGGCCGCCGGCTTTGAAGCCTAGCGCGATCCCGATCGACACCGCCAGCACGACGACCGACACGGCCACACCGAGGTACCGGGCGAGCTTCCCGGCGCCGGGCGGCAGCAGGACGATCACGACGGCACCGACCAACGGCACCAGCCACAGCACCGTCAACCAGGGCAGGCTATTCATGGGCGCCGCTCCTCTTCATCGCCGCCGGCGGGATCATCACGTCCACAGCTGCACCGCCAAGATCGCCACGGCCACCAGCGCCGCTCCCGCCAGCATCGATAACGCGTAGTTGCGGGCGAATCCGGTCTGGAACCCGCGAAGCCGCTCGGACAGGCGGCTCACCAGATTGGCCAGCGCGTTGACTGAACCGTCCACGCCCTTGTTGTCGAAATCGACCAGTGTGTGCGTGAGCTGCGCACCCGGCCGCATGAACACGCCTTCGTTGAAAGCGTCGCCGTACAGGTCGCTGCGGGCGGCGACCGTCAGCACCGACACGTCGGCTGGCGCCGTCTCGGGCACCGTGCGGCCGAGGTAACGCCACAGCGCGAACAGGAAGCCGACGGCGACGACACCGACGGCAACCGCGCTGATCACCCACGTCGGCGCGACGTGTGAGCTCTCCTCGAAGCTGACCACCGGCTCCAGCCAGTGCTGCAGCGTTCCGCCGACGGCGAGCAGTCCGCCGGAGAACACCGATCCGACGGCCAGCAGGATCATCGGCCAGGCCATCGTCGCGGGCGCTTCGTGGGGATGTGCGTCTGCGGCCCAACGCTTTTTGCCGAAGAACGTCAGCAGCATCACCCGGGTCATGTAGAACGCGGTGATGCCGGCGCCCAGCAGGGCGGCCCCGCCGAGCACGTAGCCGGTCACGCCACCCGAGGCGAGCGCCGCTTCGATGATGGCGTCTTTGGAGAAGTAGCCCGCGAACGGCGGCACACCGATGATGGCCAGGTAACCCAGTCCGAACGTCGCGAACGTGATCGGCAGCGCGCTACGCAGCCCGCCGTAGTGGCGCATGTCCTGCTCTTCGTGCATCGCGTGGATGATCGAGCCGGAGCCCAGGAACAGCCCGGCTTTGAAGAAGCCGTGGGTGAGCAGATGCAGGATCGCGAACGCGTAGCCGGCCGGTCCCAGGCCGGCGGCCAGCACCATGTAGCCGATCTGGCTCATCGTGGACGCCGCCAGCGCGCGCTTGATGTCGTCCTTGGCGCAGCCGATGATCGCTCCGAACAGCAGCGTGACCGTGCCGACGATGATCACGCCGAGTCGGGCGTCGGGGGACAGGCTGTAGATCGGGTTGGACCGCACGATCAGGTAGACGCCGGCGGTCACCATGGTGGCCGCGTGGATCAGCGCGGACACCGGGGTGGGACCTTCCATGGCGTCACCGAGCCAGGCCTGCAGCGGAACTTGGGCGGATTTCGCGCAGGCGCCCGACAGCAGCAGCAACCCGATCGCGGTGAGCGCGGAGTGGCTGGCAGCGGGCGCCGCCCCGAACACCCCTGAGTAGGACAGCGTGCCGAAGTTGGCGAAGATCGCGAAGATGGCCAGCGCCAGGCCGGCATCGCCGACCCGGTTCATCACGAAGGCCTTCTTCGCCGCAGTGGCCGCGGTCGGCTTGTGGTACCAGAACCCGATCAGCAGGTAGGACGCCAGGCCCACACCTTCCCAGCCGGCGTAGAGGACCAGGTAGTTGTCGGCCACCACCAGCAGCAGCATCGCCGCCAGGAACAAGTTGAGGTAGGCGAAGAAGCGCCGACGATCGGGATCTTCGGCCATGTAGCCGACCGAGTAGATGTGGATCAGTGACCCGACCCCGGTGATCAACAGCACGAAGCAGATCGACAGTTGGTCCACCTGCAGGCCGAAGTCGACCTGGAAGCCGCCGACCGGTATCCAGGAGAACAGCGTCTCGTTGATGGACCGGGCGTCGCCGTGCCGACCGAGCATGTCGTTGAGCAGCGCGAGACCGACGCCGAACGATGCCAGCGCAGTCAGACAGCCCAGCAGATGTCCCCAGGGGTCGGTGCGCCTGCCGCCGAGCAGCAGAATTGCGGCGCCTGCCGCGGGCAACGCGACGAGCAGCCAAGTCAGATGTGTCATCCCTCAGCCCTTGAGCAGGTTGGCGTCGTCGACCGAAGCCGACTTGCGGGCACGGAAGATCGTCATGATGATCGCCAGCCCGACCACCACTTCGCAGGCGGCGACGACCATCGTGAAGAAGGCGACCATCTGCCCGTCGAGATGACCGTGCAGCCGGGAGAACGTGACGAAGGCCAGGTTGACGGCGTTGAGCATCAGCTCGACGCACATGAACATCACGATGGCGTTGCGCCGCAACAGCACACCGGCGGCGCCGATGGTGAACAGCAGCGCTGAGAGGTACAGGTAATTCTGCGGATTCATGACGCACCGTTCTGAGATCCGTTGGAGCCGTTTCCGGTCCGCACGCCCTCGTCGTCAAATGTCCGTATCTCCATGACCGAGGGCACCGACAACCGGGAGTATGACCCGTCCGGGAGTCGCGCGGCGGTGTCGACCGCGTTGTGCCGTGCATAAACGCCGGGGCCGGGCTGCATATGCGGGTTGCCACCGACTTGGAACCGTTCGATGGACAACTCGCGCTGTGTCTTTCGGCGCTCGAAGCGCTCCCGGTGCGCGAGGATCATCGCACCGATGGCTGCGGTGATCAGCAGCGAGCTGGTCAGCTCGAAAGCCCAGAGGTATTTCGTGAAGATCAGCGCCGCCAGACCTTGGACGTTGCCACCTGCGTTGGCCTGCGTCAGCCCGATGAAACCGTGGGTGGTCGCATTGCCGATGCCGGCGATGAGGACGACGCCGAAGCCCAGGCCTGCCACCACAGCGGCAACACGTTGTCCGCGAAGCGTTTCCACCAGCGACTCCGCCGAATCGACGCCGATCAGCATCAGCACGAACAGGAAAAGCATCATCACCGCGCCGGTGTAGACCACGATCTGCACAACGCCGAGAAACACGGCGTCTTCGATCATGTAGAACACCGCCAAGACGATCATCGTCAAGGCCAGCGACATGGCGCAGTAGACCGCGTTCGCGGACGTCACGACGCCCACTGCTCCGACCAACGCCAGGGTGCCCAGCAGCCAGAAGGTCACCGCCTCACCGGTGGACGTGCGGGCGATCACGTCGGCGGCCAACAGAGTGGTCACTTCGTGACGTCCGAAATCGGCAGCAGGCGCAGGCCTTCTGGAGTGATGTTGCCGCGGTAGTAGTCGGCGTCGGTGGAACCTTCGGCCCGCGGGTGCGGGGCCGGGGTCATGCCCTCCAGAAGCGGGGCCAGCAGCTGGTGCTTCTCGAGGATCAGGTCGGCGCGATTGTCGTCGGCCATCTCATAGTGGTTGGTCATCGTCAACGAGCGGGTCGGGCAGGCTTCGACGCACAGCCCGCATCCGATGCAGCGCAGGTAGTTGATCTGATAGACCCGGCCGTAGCGTTCGCCCGGCGAGAAACGCTGCTCCTCGGTGTTGTCGGCGCCCTCGACGTAGATCGCGTCGGCCGGGCACGCCCATGCACACAGCTCACAGCCGATGCACTTCTCGAGTCCATCGGCGTAGCGATTGAGTTGATGGCGGCCGTGATAGCGGGGCGCCACCGGGCCGGGATTCTCCGGGTACATCTCGGTGACGGGACGCTTGAACATCGACCCGAACGTGACGCCGAATCCTGCGAGAGATTTGAAGAATTTAGCCATGGGCAGCCTCCTCCTTGGTCGCCGGCGCTAACGGCTTGCCGGGCAGTGGTGGCGTGGGAAATGCCGGGTCGAAGGCCGTTGCCTCCGAGTCTTGGCGGCGCTGCTTCTTGCGGATATGCCTGCTGCTGAACGGTCTTTGCAGCAGGAAGAGCAGCACGACGGTGACAACGATGCTGGCGCCGACCAGTAGTGATGTCCAGTGCGGATAACCCTCGTTGCGCAGCGTCCGGATCGCGGCGGCGATCAGCGCCCAGACCAGCGACACCGGAATGAGGATCTTCCACCCGAGCGCCATGAACTGGTCGTATCGCAGTCGCGGCAGCGTGCCGCGCAACCAGATGTAGAGGAACAGGAACACCCACACCTTGGCGGTGAACCACAGCACCGGCCACCATCCGCTGTTGGCTCCGGCCCACATGTCCAGCGGCCACGGCGCCCGCCAACCGCCCATGAACAGCGTGGCGGCCAGCGCCGACACCGTGGTCATGTTGACGTACTCGGCCAGGTAGAACATCGCGAAGCTCAGCGACGAGTACTCGGTGTGGAAGCCCGCGACCAACTCACCTTCGGCCTCGGGCAGGTCGAACGGCGCCCGGTTGGTCTCGCCGACCATCGACACCAGGTACGTCGAGAACGACGGCAACAGCAGGAAGATGTACCAGACCCGGTCTTGGGCCGACACTATCTGCGACGTGGACATCGTTCCGGCGTAGAGGAATACGGTCGCGAACGAGAGTCCCATCGCGACCTCGTAGGAGATCACCTGAGCGGTCGAGCGCACCCCGCCCAGCAGCGGATAGGTCGAGCCCGACGACCACCCTGCCAGCACGATGCCGTAGACCCCGATCGACGACAGCGCCAGGATGAACAGCACCGCCACCGGCAGGTCGGTCACCTGCAGCGGAGTCCAGTGGCCGAACACCGAAACCTGTGGCCCGAATGGAATGAACGCAAAGGCGGTGATCGCGGGGATGGTCGAGATAGCAGGGGCGAGAATGAAAATCGGCTTTTCCACCCCGAACGGGGTGATGGGCTCCTTGAGTGCCAGCTTGATGCCGTCGGCCAGGCTTTGCAGGTAGCCGCGCGGACCGACCCGGTTGGGTCCCCAACGCAACTGCATCCGGCCCAGGATCTTGCGTTCGGCCAGGATCGCTATCAGCACCGTCAGCAACAGGAAGACGAAGACGAGAAGCGATTTGGCCAGGATCAGCCACCAGGTGTCGTGTCCAAAGCCGGTCATCGGCGCCGCTCCTCAGCATCGCTTCGTCCCCCTCGCCGCTCCGCGGCTGGAGGCGCCCCCACTGCATTGTCGCCGGCGGTGATCACTTACTCACTCCGATCATGTGCGCGGCTCCTCATAGCTGCCTTGGATCACACTGCTCTGTTGATCGTCGTCCGCCCGGAGCTTCACGACGGCTCCGGGCGTGACGCCCAGCCGCCGGTGCACCGCCGAACCCGGAGAATTCAGCGGCAGCCAGACGACGTTGTCGGGCATCTCGGTGATCGCCAACGGCAAGCTGATGTCGCCGCGCGCGGTGCTGACCGTGACGTCGTCGCCGTCGGCCGCGCTGATCGCCTCAGCGGTCGCTGCCGACAGCCGCACCACCGGGGTGCGGGCGGTGCCGGCCAGGTGCGGCTCGCCGTTCTGGAGGCGCCCGTCGTCGAGCAACATCCGCCAGCCCGCCAACACGGCTTCACCGGCACCGGGTGTGGGCGCCGCGGCTGCGGCGACCGTCGGCGTGGCGCCGGGTGTGCCGTCCCACGCGCCCAGCGCGACCAGCTCGGCATATGCGGCCTCGACCGTGGGGAATCCCAGGTCGATGCCCACCTCGTCGGCCAGGGTGTCGAGTACGCGAAGGTCCGGGGTGGCAGCGGGGGGCAGCGCGGCGGCGAACGAGCGGGGCCGCCCTTCCCAGTTGACGTATGTCCCGGACTTTTCCGCCGCCGGCGCGATCGGGAAGACCACGTCTGCGCGTTCGGTGACCGCACTGTGCCGCAGCTCCAGGCTGACGACGAATCCCGCGGCGTCCAACGCGGCCAACACCGCGGCGGGGTCGGCGAAGTCGTCCGGCTCGATGCCACCGACCAGCAGAGCGCCGAGCGTTCCGTCGGCAGCGGCGGCGAGGATCGCGTCGGCGTCACGCCCTGGCGTGGAAGGCAATTCGTCGACGTTCCAGCCCTGCAGCATCTGTGCGCGGGCGGTCTCGTCGCTCAGCGGACGACCGCCGGGCAGCAACCCCGGTAGTGCGCCGGCCTCCAGTGCGCCGCGTTCGCCGGCGCGGCGAGGCACCCAAGCGAGTTTGGCCCCGGTCGCATCCGCGAGCTTGGCCGCGGCGGACAAACCACCGGGGACGGTGCCGAGTCGTTCGCCGACGATGATGATCGCGCCGGGCTTCGAGAGGAGGTCGGCGAGTTCACCGCTGGCCGGCCCGTCCAAGGCAGCGGCCTCCGCGCCGGGCGCCGTCTCGATCAGTGTGCCGTGCAGCTTCTTCAGGCCGTTGGTGGCGAACGGTGCCACCGCGTGGACCGCCAGCCCATGCTTGCGGGCGGCCTTGCGCAGCCGCAGATACACGATCGGCGATTCCTCTTCCGGTTCGAAACCGGCGAGCAGAACCACTGACGCAGACTCCAGATCGGCGTAGCTCGTCGTGATCGTCGTACCGGCGACGCGGGCGACCAGGAACTCGGTCTCCTCAGCGGAATGCGGCCGGGCGCGGAAGTCGATATCGTTGGTGCCCAGCACAATTCGGGCGAACTTCGAGTACGCATAAGCGTCCTCAACGGTCAGGCGCCCGCCGGGCAGCACACCGGTGCCGCCGGTCGCGGAGCTGAGCCCGTTGATCGCCGCGGCCACCGCGTGCGGCCACGACGCAGGCTCCAGTGCACCGTCGTCATTGCGCACCAGGGGAGTGGTGATCCGGTCACCCTGGGTGGCATAGGTGAATGCCCAGCGGCCCTTGTCGCAGTTCCACTCTTCGTTGACTTCGGGCTCGTCGCCGGCCAGTCGGCGCAACACTTTGCCGCGGCGATGGTCGGTGCGCTGGGAGCATCCAGACGCGCAGTGCTCACACACGCTCGGGCTGGAAACGAGGTCGAACGGACGGGCCCGGAAGCGGTAGGAGCTACCGGTCAACGCACCCACCGGGCAGATCTGCACGGCGTTGCCGGAGAAGTACGACTCGAACGGTTCGTTGGCGTAGATGCCGACTTGCTGCAGCGCGCCACGCTCGAGCATCTCGATGAACGGGTCACCGGCGATCTGCTCGGAGAACCGGGTGCAGCGCGCACACAGGATGCAGCGCTCGCGGTCGAGCAGGACCTGCGACGAGATGTTGATCGGCTTGGTGAACGTGCGTTTTACGTCTTCGAACCGGGTGTCGGGGCGGCCGTTCGACATCGCCTGGTTCTGCAACGGACACTCGCCGCCCTTGTCACACATCGGGCAGTCCAGCGGGTGGTTGATCAGCAGCAGCTCCATCACGCCGTGCTGCGCCTTATCGGCGGCCTCCGAGCTGTATTGCGTGCGGACCACCATGTCGTCGGCGACCGGGATGGTGCATGACGCCATCGGCTTGCGCTGTCCCTCGATCTCGACGAGGCACTGGCGGCACGCGCCGACCGGATCCAGCAGTGGGTGGTCGCAGAACCGGGGGATCTGCACGCCGATCAGTTCGGCCGCACGGATCACCAAAGTGCCTTTGGGAACACTGATTTCGGTGCCGTCGATGGTCAGGTTCACCAGCTCGGGGTCGGGCTCGGTGACCTTCTCTCCGGTGTCGGCCGTTTGTGTCATCGGCGCCGCTCCTCCTCATCGCTTACGCAGTCGATAGCCCGACTACTCCTCAGCCCGCACGCGGGCTGCATTGTCATCGGGCGCTGCATCGTCGCCGGCGCGGTCATGAGGCTCCGTTCGGGGCGAGCATGGACAGCTTGGGGTCGAACGGACAACCGTCGCCCTCGATGTGCGCGACGTATTCGTCGCGGAAGTACTTGATCGACGACGCGACGGGGCTTGCCGCACCATCGCCCAAGGCGCAGAACGACTTACCGAGAATTGCATCGGAGATGTCGAGCAGCTTGTCGAGGTCGTCGTGGGTGCCGTGGCCGGTTTCCAGGCGGTAGTAGATCTGGCTCAGCCAGAACGTGCCTTCGCGGCACGGCGTGCACTTGCCGCACGACTCGTGCTTGTAGAAATCGATCCACCGGCCGACCGCGCGCACCACGCAGGTCGTCTCGTCGAAGATCTCCAACGCCTTGGTGCCCAGCATCGAACCGGCTTCCCCGACGCCCTCGTAGTCCAGTCGCACGTCGAGGTGCTCGTCGGTGAGCAACGGTGTCGACGACCCACCCGGCGTCCAGAACTTCAGCTTGTGTCCGGCCCGCACGCCGCCGGCATAGTCGAGCAGTTCGCGCAGCGTGATGCCCAATGGCGCCTCGTACTGACCCGGCTTAGTGACGTGTCCGGACAGCGAATACAGCGTGAAGCCGGGCGATTTCTCGCTGCCCATCGACCGGAACCAGTCCACGCCGTTGTGGATGATCGGCGGGACGCTGGCGATGGTCTCGACGTTGTTGATCACCGTCGGGCAGCCGTACAGGCCGGCGACCGCGGGGAACGGCGGACGCAGTCGCGGCTGGCCGCGGCGGCCCTCCAGCGAGTCGAGCAGCGCCGTCTCCTCGCCGCAGATGTAGGCGCCCGCGCCGGCATGCACCACAAGCTCCAGGTCGTAACCCGAGCCGGCAATGTCGCGACCGAGGTAGCCGTTGGCGTAAGCCTCGGCGACCGCGTTCTGCAGGCGTCGCAGCACGGGCAGCACTTCACCGCGTACATAGATGAAAGCGTGGCTGGCCCGGATCGCGTACGACGCGATGATCACGCCTTCGACGAGGACGTGCGGGGTGGCCAGCATCAGCGGAATGTCTTTGCACGTACCAGGTTCCGACTCGTCGGCGTTGACCACCAGGTAGTGCGGCTTGGCGGCGGGCCCGCTGTCGCCCTGCGGGATGAACGACCACTTGGTCCCGGTCGAGAAGCCGGCGCCGCCGCGCCCGCGCAGACCGGAATCCTTGACGGCCGCGATCACCGCGTCGGGGCCCATCTTCAAGGCTTTCTCGAGCCCCTTGTACCCGTCGTTGCGACGATAGGTCTCCAGGGTCCACGACTCGGGGTCGTCCCAGTACCGGGTCAGCACTGGGGCCAACGGTGTTTGCGACCCCATTACTTGGCTTCTCCTGAACTGTCGGGCGACGGCGCAGTCATGTTGTGCTCCTTGGCAACCACTAGTCCGGCGAGCGTGGCTGCAGCGGCTCCGCCCTGGCCTGAATCCGGCCGCGGGTCGGGGAAGCCGGCCAGGATTCGCTCGGTCTCCTTGAACTTGCACAGCGGAGCGAGGCCGCGAGACGGCGCGGGAGGATTACCGGATCGCAGTCCGTCGACGAGATCGCGGGCCGACTCCGATGTCTGGTTGTCGTAGAACTCCCAGTTGACCATCACCACCGGCGCCAAGTCGCACGCCGCATTGCATTCGATGTGCTGCAGGGTGACCGATCCGTCTTCGGTGGTCTCGTCGTTGCCGATGCCGAGATGCTCCTTGAGCGAATCGAAGATCGCGTCGCCACCCATCACCGCGCACAGCGTGTTGGTGCACACGCCGACGAAGTAGTCGCCGGTGGGCCCACGCCGGTACATGGTGTAAAAGCTTGCGACAGCGGCGACTTCGGCTCCGGTCAGTCCGAGCTGTTCGCCGCAGAACTCCACACCGGCCGGTGTGATGTAGCCGTCCTCGGACTGCACAAGGTGCAGCAGCGGCAGCAGCGCCGAGCGAGGGCTCGGGTATTTGCCGATGATCTCCTTGGCGTCGACCTCCAGTCGCGCCTGCACGTCGGCAGGGTAGTCCTGCGGTGCGCCGTCGGTGACGAACTGCCCGGGCTCTTCCGGGGGCGGGCCGAGTCGGAGAAACACCCGCTCGCCGTTGTTGGCACCGGGCTCGCTATTGCTGGCGCCGGACTGGGGTGCTGCGGTCATCGGTCCACCCCGCCCATGACCGGGTCGATGCTCGCGACCGCGGTGATGACGTCAGCGACCATGCCGCCTTCGCACATCGCGGCGACGGCCTGCAGATTGGTGAACGACGGATCCCGGTAGTGCACCCGGTACGGCCGGGTGCCGCCGTCGCTGACCATGTGGACGCCCAACTCGCCGCGGGGCGATTCGACAGCGACGTAGACCTGTCCAGCCGGCACCCGGATGCCCTCGGTGACGAGCTTGAAGTGGTGAATCAGCGCTTCCATCGACCCGCTCATGATCTTGGCGATGTGCTCCGCTGAGTTCCCCAAGCCGTCCGGACCGACTTTGAGATCGGCCGGCCAGGCGATCTTGCGGTCGTCGACCATGGTCGGTCCGGGCCGCAACTTGTCCAGGCACTGTTCGACGATCTTCACCGACTCAGACATCTCCTTGACGCGAATGATGTAGCGGCCGTAGGCATCACAACCGTCGTCCGTGATCACGTCGAATTCGTAGTTTTCGTATCCGCAGTAGGGTTCGCTGCGGCGCAGGTCGTGTGGCAGTCCGGTGGACCGTAGACACGGCCCGGTGATTCCCAAGGCCATGCAGCCGGTCAGGTCCAGGTAGCCGACGTTCTTGGTGCGGGCGATCCAGATGGCGCTCTCGTTGAGCAGGTCGCCCATATCGCGCAGCGAGACCTTCAACTTCTTGAGGGCTTCGGCGATTTCGGTCTGCGCGGTGGGTGGCAGGTCCTGCGCGACACCGCCGGGCCGGATGTAGGCGCTGTTCATCCGCAGCCCGGTGATCGACTCGAACAGGCTCAGGATGATCTCGCGGCCCTGGAAGCCGACGAACATCGGCGTCATCGCGCCCAACTCCATGCCACCGGTCGCCAGGGCGACGAGATGCGAGGAGATTCGGTTGAGCTCCATCATCATCACCCGGATGACGTTGACGCGTTCGGGGATCTCATCGGTGATGCCGAGCAGCTTCTCCACGCCCAGGCAGTAGGCCGTCTCGTTGAAAAACGGTGACAGGTAATCCATCCGGGTCACGAACGTGACGCCCTGCGTCCAGTACCGGTATTCGAGGTTCTTCTCTATTCCGGTGTGCAGGTAGCCGATTCCGCACCGGGCGTCGGTGACGGTCTCGCCTTCGATCTCCAGGATCAGGCGCAGCACGCCGTGGGTGGACGGGTGCTGGGGTCCCATGTTGACGACGATGCGTTCGCCGGTCTCGCCCTTGCGTGCGGCCTCGACGATCTGGTCCCAATCTTGGCCTGAGACAGCCAGTATGGTGTCCGAGGCGTCGCCGGCCGGGTTTGTGGTCTCGGTCATCAGTTGTAGGACCTCCGCTGGTCGGGCGGGGGAATCTGCGCGCCTTTGTACTCCACCGGGACGCCGCCGAGTGGGTAGTCCTTGCGCTGCGGATGTCCTTCCCAGTCGTCAGGCATCTCGATGCGGGTCAACGAGGGGTGGCCGTCGAAGATGATGCCGAAGAAGTCATAGGTCTCGCGCTCATGCCAGTCGTTGGTCGGGTAGATGGCGAACAGCGACGGGATGTGCGGATCACCGTCCGGTGCAGCGACTTCCAAGCGAACGCGACGCCCGTGTGTGATCGACGACAACGGGTATACCGCGTGCAGTTCGCGCCCGGTCTCATCCGGGTAATGCACTCCGTTGACGCCCAGACACAACTCGAAACGCAGCTGCGTGTCGTCGCGCAACCGGCGGGCGACTTGTGGGAGGAACTCGCGACGCACGTGCAGCGTCAGCTCGTCGCGGTAGACGACGACTTTCTCGACGGCGTCGCCGATGTCGACACCGTCGTCGGCTTTCAGTGCCTCGGCCAGCCGGTCGACGACCTCGTCGAAGTATCCGCCGAACGGGCGGGGGCTGCTGTCGTCGATGGTGACCTGGCGGATCAGCCGTCCGTAGCCTGACGTGTCACCGCTGCCGCGGACGCCGAACATGCCGCGGCGAACGCCGATGACCTCGGCGCCGGACTCATCGGTGTCGACAGGCGAGCCGCCCACTTCGCTCGCCGCCCGCTTCGGGTCGTGTCCTGGCGAACTCATCGCAACAGCCCGAGGTGCTCGATGGTTGGCCTGACGGCAAGTGCTGCCTGCTCGGCCTCGGCGATGGCCTGTTCGCGGTTGACGCCCAACGGCATCTCTTGAATTTTGTCGTGCAGCTTCAGGATTGCGTACAGCAGCATCTCCGGGCGAGGCGGACAGCCTGGCAGGTAGATGTCGACTGGCACGACGTGGTCTACGCCCTGGATGATCGCGTAGTTGTTGAACATGCCGCCCGACGATGCGCACACGCCCATGGCCAGAACCCATTTCGGCTCGGCCATCTGGTCGTAGATCTGACGCAGCACCGGCGCCATCTTCTGGCTGACCCGGCCGGCGACGATCATCAGGTCGGCCTGCCGTGGTGTCGCGGAGAACCTCTCCATGCCGAAGCGGGCGATGTCGAAACGCGGCCCGGCAGTGGCCATCATCTCGATCGCGCAGCAGGCCAATCCGAACGTGGCCGGCCACAGCGAGTTCTTGCGAAAGTATCCCGCCAGTGTTTCGACGGTCGTCAGCAAGAAACCGCTTGGCAGTTTCTCTTCCAAGCCCACGGTCTACCTCAATCCCAAGTCAAGCCGCCGCGGCGCCACACATATGCGTAGGCCACGAAGACGGTGAGCATGAACACGACCATTTCGATCAGCGCGAACATGCCGAGCTGGTCGTAGGTGACCGCCCAGGGGTACAGGAACACGATTTCGATGTCGAAGACGATGAACAGCATCGCGGTCAGGTAGTACTTCACCGGGAACCGCTGGCCGCTGCCGGCGTGCGGCGCGTTGGCCGGCTGGTCGCTGGGCTCGATGCCGCACTCGTAGGCCTCCAGCTTCGCGCGGTTGAAACGGGCCGGGCCGGTGATCTGGGCAAGCGCGACCGAGCCAAGCGCAAAGGCGGCGCCGATTCCTCCGAGTACGAGGATGGGTAGGTAGAGATTCATCCCGCGAAGATGCTCCCTCACTGTGGTCTATGGGCTGGACTGTGAGCGCAACCACAGCCTAGCGACCGTGTGTGGTCCCGCGCTCAGCAGTCTAGATGTGACCTCAAGCACAGCAGGTCAGGTGGTCGGGCGGTCGACGAACACGGGACGGCGAAGACCGTTCGCAGTAGATCAATTACTAAGACCCTAGGACCTTTTCGCCGATCCGCAAGCTGAAACGATCGACCTTCGCCGGTCTCACTCGACGGGCAGGCGAGGTGGAGTCTGCGTACTCCGGGCAGGGGCTACTGAACTGGAGTTCGCAGCAACTCGAGCACCGTCCGGCTGAGCCGAATCGGGTCGATTGGCTGCGGGACCGCGGCCTCGGCCCGCGACCACTTGGCCAGCCACACGTCGTCGCGCCGTCCTGTCAGCACCACGATCGGTGGTCCGTTGTCGATCTCGTCCTTGAGCTGCTTGGCGATTCCCATACCGCCTTCGGGGGTTGCTTCGCCGTCGAGGATGGCCAGATCGATGCCACCGGCGTCCAGCTGCTGGATGACAACCGGTCCGGTCGCGACCTCGACGTAGCTCAGCTCGGGCAGGTCTGGGTGCACCCGCTTGCCCAGCGCCAGTATGACGTTCTGCCGGGTCTGGGGGTTGTTGCTGTAGACGAGAATCCGCAAGGGGCTG
>Ga0302314_10003040_pt1 | contig 31069 bp, 22 predicted proteins | sample III_Palsa_N2_3_FD_200533 | JGI IMG/M metagenome (GOLD analysis project Ga0302314, IMG submission 200533) | Peat permafrost microbial communities from Stordalen Mire near Abisko, Sweden - III_Palsa_N2_3 | ecosystem: Environmental > Terrestrial > Soil > Palsa > Peat permafrost | place: Sweden... | reverse complement strand
GCTCCCGAATTCCTCCGTCCCCGGCAAGGCCATGAAAGTCAGAAGTTCGCTCAAGACGCTCAAGACGCGCCATCGCGACTGCAAGCTCGTGCGCCGCAAGGGCCGCATCTACGTCATCAACAAGACCAATCCGCGCTACAAGGCCCGCCAGGGCTGATCGCGCCGCGCGCCGGCGAGACCCGAACTTTCGCGGGAAGACGGCCGCTTCGCCTCTCTGATCGATACGGCCGGCGTGAAGCTGGAACTGTGGCAGCTGCCAGCTGCCAGCTAACCCGCCAGTCCCTTGATCGCCTGACGGCAGGCCAGCAGCGACTGGCCGGCCACCATCCCCTTCCAGTCGTCGGCGTCGCCAAAGAAGGCGGCGCGCACCGCCTTCTTGATCTCCCGGCCGTCGGGCGAGGCGGGATCGCCGTGCGCATGCAGCCAGGCGTCGGCTCGGAGGGCGTTCAACGTCTCGGCCAGGGACTGTACGCCGACCTCAAGCGCCATGCCGGTGACCTCCGCGTGGGAGAGCAGCGCGGGCGCGGCGGCGAGGCCGTCGCCCTTAATGTCGGCCGAGGTGGAGGTTCCCGACGCCGGACAGGTGACAGACGCGCCGTACCAGTCACGCGCCCGCAGATATCCGGCGCTGGGCGGGGCGTCGGTGACGATCTGCTCGCCGTAGCCGAAGGGGCCGAGGCCGGTGTGATAGTCGATGATTCCCACGCGCCCCGCGCCGGCCAGATATTCGGTGAAGATGGCCGTCTGGGTGCGCCTGGACCATGTCGGCGCCCGGCCGCCGTAGAAGATCCCCGTCGGGTGGGCGTACTGGCCGCCGGAGAGCGCCTGCTGCATGCCCATGGGCCCGTGTTCGGCGGCGTAGGCGCCCAGGGCGCGGGCGCTTTCCAGTTGCGCGGCCTCGGACCACTCGGCCGGCACGGCGACGTTGGCCAGGGTGTCGTAGCCGGCGTTGGCGGGCAGGGGCCTAGAGAAGTCGATCCAGTTGCGATTGAGATCGACGTTGTCTTCCGTCACCCGACGCAGCCAGGCGAAGCCGTAGGGGTTGATGGCGTGGATCATCAGCACCGCCACGCCCGCCGGCAGGTGCGCGCCCTCGCCGCGGCGCAGCCAGTCGATCTGGGCGCCCGAGCCGCAGAAGCCCTCGACGCCATGGGTGCCGGCGATCATGACCAGCACGCGCTCGGCGCTCTTGGGGCCGATCAAGACGACATCGGTGGAAAGATCGCCGCCGTCCGGGCCGCGCTCCGGATGGGCGAGGCTCTCGAGCGCCGCGCCGGTCGCCCGCGCGGCCTCGCGAAACTTGGTTCGGGCGGCGGCGTAGTCGCCGCTGAAGCTGTCGGCGGAGTTCATCGGTTCAATCCTTCAGGAAGGCGCGCAGGGCGGCCTCGCCGCGCTCGGGCTGGTCGCGGTGGACGCCGTGGCCACAGCCTTCGAACACCTCCAACCGGGAGACGCCCGCGGGCAACGCGGACGCGATCTCCTCGGCGCATACCACCGGCGTGATCGGATCGACGTCGCCGACCAGAATGAGGGTCGGGCACGTCACGCGCGACAAGCCGGCGCGGAAGTCCATGCCCTGCTGCTCGTCGGTGATGAAGTGGAACATCACCTTGAGTCGCATGATGGCGCGAGCGCGGATCGCCGCGGCGGCCTCATTGCCGGTCGGGTTATAGAGCGGCATGCACTTGGTCATGTAGTCGTCGGCGCCCGCGGCGGAGGGGTCGGTCCAGAACTTGCGGGCCACGGCCGCCGCTTCCGGCCCGCCGAGCTTCTCCATCATGGCGTAGGTGGCTTCCAGGTGCATGCGCGCGGCGGTGGAGGAGAGCACGAGCTTGCCCGGACCCTCGGGGTGACGGGTGGCGTAGGCCATGGCCACCATGCCGCCGAAGGACTGGCCGAAGACGACGGGCTTTTCGACGCCGAGCTCGGCGCAGAAGGTCGCGATGTCGTCGCCCCACTGGTCGAGCCGCCAAGTGTCGGGCTCGCCGCCCGAACGGCCGTTGCCGCGGTGATCGAGATAGATCACCTGATGGGTGTCGGCGAAGCGGTCGAAATAGGGTCGCATCGCCGAATGATCGAAGCCCGGCCCGCCGTGCAGAACGATGAGCGCCGGCCTTTGCGCCATCCGGTCGGCTTCGACCGCCAGGCTGGAGCCGACGGTGTCGAAGAACAGGCGCGCGCCGTTGACGGTCAGATACATGCCGGCCTCATCTCCCCACCAGCTTGGCGTGCGCACTCTCACGGTAGAACAGCGACGCCACAAGGCCCACCAGGGCGGCGACGATCAGGTACCAGGCCGGGGAGAGCGGATCGCCGGTCGCCTGGGTAAGCCAGGCGATCATCGGCTGGGTCGTGCCGCCGAACACCGACACGCCCGTGGCGTAGACGACGCCCATGCCGAGGCCGCGAACGGATTTGTCGAGCGACTCGGTAAGCCCCACCAGTACGCCGGCGGTGGTGAGCGCGCTCAGAAACGCCATCGCGAAGGTCGCGCCGAGCAGGGTGACCGCGTCGTGATTGCGCACCATCAGCAAAAATGACGGCCAGATGGCGAGCAGGAAGGCGATCCTGGGCCAGATGAGCAGCGGCTTGCGCCCGAGCCGATCCGACAGCAGCCCGCCGAGGAGGCCGCCTATGCACCCGGCCACACCATTGGCCATGGTGGCGCTGAGGGCGACGTCGGTCGGCATGCCGAGGGTGTGGATGGCGTAGGTGGTCATGTAGTTGAGGACGTAGGTCGAGACCGTGGCCGCGGCGATCAGGGCGACGCCGACGGCCAGGACGCGCGCGTGGCTGCGCAAGATCGTCGCGGCGGGATGAACGGCGAGGCGTTCTTCGGCGTGATGCAGCGTTTCGGGGAGACTGCGCCGCAGGAAGTAGCCGAACGGTAGGATGACGGCGCCCAGCAGAAAGGCGATCCGCCAACCCCAGTCGGCCAGGGCGGCGGGCCCGACCGCCCGGGCGATGATCACCCCGACCAGTCCGCCCGTGATCGCCGCCAGGTTTTGGCTGACCGATTGCCAGGCGCCGTAGAGGCCGCGCCGGGCGGCCGGCGCCGATTCAACCAGGAAGGCGGTGGTCGGTCCCACCTCCCCGCCCAGGGCCAGGCCTTGAGCGAGACGCCAGGCCAACACCAGAACCGGCGCGGCCATGCCGATGGTCGCGAACGACGGTGTCAGCGCCAGGCCGACGATAGACACGCCCATGAGTGTGAGACTGATCAGCATGGCCGGCTTGCGACCCGCCCGGTCGGCCAGCCGGCCAAAGACCACCGCGCCGATCGGCCGGGTGATGAAGCCGACCCCGAAGGTGATCAAGGCCAGGATAAGTTTGATGAAGCTGGTCTTGCCTGGGAAGAACGCGTCGCCGATCTGGGTGGCGAAGAAGGCGTAGGTGGTGAAGTCGTAGAACTCGAGGGCGTTGCCGGCCACGGCCGCGGCCACATGGCGGCGGAGCACGCGATCTTTCGGGCCGGCCGCCAGGTCGGTCACGCCATCTTCTCCACCCAGCCGCCAGTATTAATTCCGCGTTAGCCCGCCGTCGCGGCCTTGCCAATGGCGCGGGAAGCGCACCTGATGAGCGAAAGCCGCACCGGGCAAGGGAGAGAGGCCGCCGATGGCCGCCGACGGGTCGACCTCGCCGCGCAGGCTGCCGCTCAGAGTGGCCCTGACGTTCTCGGCCCCCAACATCCCCATCGCCGCGCTCTCCGTCGTCGTCTTCGTTTACCTGCCGCCCTATTTCGCCGGCCACCTGGGCGCGCCCCTGGCCGCGATCGGCGTGGTGTGGATGGCGGTGCGCCTGCTGGACGTGCCCGTCGATGTGTTCCTGGCGCTCGGCATGGACCGCACGCGCACCCTGCTTGGCCGCTACCGGGTGTGGTTGGTGGGCGGGGCTCCCATACTGATGCTGGCGCTGTACCAGCTGTTCATGGCCCCGATGGGCGTCACCAGCGCCTACCTCTTTTGGTGGCTGGTGGTCATGTACCTCGGCAATTCGATCGTCAGCCTGGCCCATCAGGCCTGGGCCGCGACTCTCGCGCCGCAGTATCACGAGCGCTCGCGGTTGTTCGGCGTGATCAACGTCGTGGGCGTCGTCGGCGTCCTGGCGGCCATGGTGATCCTGATCGGCGCGCCGGCGCTCGGCATGACGGACGCCCAGGCCGTGCGGGCCTGCGGCTGGTTCATCATCGGCCTCATCCCGGTCTGCGTCGCCCTGGCGGCGTTGCGGACCCGCGAACGCATCCCGCCCAACATCGCGCGCCACCAAGTCTCGCTGCGCGACTATTGGGAGGTGCTGGTCAAACCCGACCTGCTGCGCCTGTTCACGTGCCAGATCGCCGTGACGCTGGGGCCGGGCTGGATGAGTGCGATCTATCTGTTCTTCTTCAAGGACTCGCGCGGCTTCACCACCCAGCAGGCGTCCATCCTCCTGGCCGTCTATCTGCTCGCCGGCATCCCGGGGGCCATGCTCACCGCGGCCCTGGCCCGGCGGATCGGCAAGCACCGCACGCTGATGGTCACCACCACGGCCTTTTCGCTCGGCCTGCTGACGGTGCTCATCCTGCCCAAGGGCAACCTCGCCGCCTTCGCACCGATGATGTTCTTCGAAGGCGCCTGGGCCTCTGGCTTCGGCATGATGGTCCAGGCCATGCTGGCCGATGTCGGGGACGAGATCCGCCTGAGGCAAGGCGCCCAGCGCATGAGCCTGGTCTATGCGGTCAACACCCTGGCCCAGAAGATCGCCGCCGCCGGCGCCATCGGCCTCACCTTTCCCCTGCTGCAGGCGTTCGGCTTCAACCCCGCCGACGGGGCGGTGAATACGCCGGCGGCGATCCACAACCTCGACCTGTCATTCCTCCTGGGCCCGATCGTCTTCGTCATGCTGGGCGGCGCCTGCGTTATCGGCTGGCGGCTCGATCAGACGCGACACGACGAGATTCGCACCAAGCTCGACGCCCGCGACGCAGCGCTTGAAGCCGCGAACTCGCCAAAGCCCGCGCAGATCGCGGGTTGACCGGCGGGCGTCCGGCCTCGCGCCCATTTCAATCGCCGTAAAGGCGCCGTAAAGGCCGCGCCCATGCACTCTGCGCACGCGACCCGCGGCCGCTTCGGCGCCCTGATGCTGGGCTCCATGGGCGTGGTGTTCGGCGACATCGGCACCAGCCCGATCTACACCCTGAAAACCGCGATTTCTCAGGCGTCTCACAGCGGCGTGGGGCGCGAAGAAGTTCTGGGCTGCGTCTCCCTGATGTTCTGGGCGCTGATGGTGGTGGTCACCATCAAATATGTGACCTTCATGATGCGGGCCGACAATCGCGGCGAGGGCGGCATCCTGTCACTCATGGCCCTGGCCCAGGGCGCACTGGGGCGCAGAACCGCGGTGGTCCTGGGCTTGGGGATCGTCGGCGCGGCGCTATTCTATGGCGACGCGATCATCACCCCGGCGATCTCGGTGCTGTCGGCGGTCGAGGGCCTGAGGACCGCGCCCGGGCTTTCCGGCATGCCGGCGTCGGCGGGCATCGTCATCACCCTCTTCGTCCTCATCGTCCTGTTCATGGTCCAGTCGCGCGGCACGGGGAAGGTTGGCGCCTGGTTCGGACCGATCTGTCTCATCTGGTTCATCGTCATCTCGGTCCTGGGGGTCATGCGCATCGTCGACGAGCCGGGCGTGTTCGCCGCCCTGCTGCCGACCTATGGCGTCAGTTTTCTCCTGACCCATGGCCTCACCGGCCTGTTCGTCCTCGGCGCGGTGTCGCTGACCATCACCGGGGCCGAGGCCCTCTACGCCGACATGGGCCATTTCGGCCGCGGTCCGATCCAGGCGGCCTGGCTGCTGGTGGTGTTTCCGGCCCTGGCGCTCAACTACTTCGGACAGGGGGCGTTGGTTCTGCGCGCCGTGGCGGAAGGCCACGCCGCCGGCGATCAGGACTGGTTCTTCCTGATGGCCCCCGCGGCCCTGCGCGTGCCGCTGGTAGTGCTCGGCATGGCGGCGACCGTCATCGCCAGCCAGGCGGTGATCAGCGGGGCCTATTCCATGTCGAGCGCGGCCATGCAGCTGGGCCTGCTGCCCCGCCTCAACGTCCGCCGCACCTCGGCGACCGAGGCCGGCCAGATCTACCTGCCCACGGTCAATCTGATGCTGATGGTGGGGGTGATCCTCCTTGTCGGCATCTTCAAGACCTCCGACGCCCTGGCCGACGCCTATGGTTTCGCGGTCACCGGCACCATGACCGTGACCACCGCCCTCGCCGCCATCGTGGTGCGCCGCCAATGGAAGTGGCCCCGCTGGCGCACGGCGCTGCTGGTCATCCCGCTGTTCACCGTCGACCTGATGTTCTTCTCGGCCAATTCGCTGAAGCTCCTCTCCGGCGGCTGGGTGCCCCTGGCCATAGCCTCGGCCGCGGTGCTGATCATGACCGCCTGGCTGCGCGGCAGCGGCATCGTCGCGGCCAAGGCGCGGCGCGATCGCATACCTCTCGTCGACTTCCTGGCCTCCCTGGCCCGCAAGCCGCGGCACTTGGTGAACGGCACGGCGGTGTACCTCACCCCAGATCCGGACCTGACCCCGGGCGCCCTGCTGCACAATCTCAAGCACAATGGCGTGCTTCACGCGCACAACGTCATCGTCACCGTGCGCACGGCCGATCAGCCGCGCGTGGCCGAAGCCGAGCGGGCGAGCTTCGCGGCCATCAACGACATCTTCACCCGGGTGACCCTGGAGTTCGGCTTCATGGAGCGACCGGACGTGCCCGGCGCGCTCGCCGCGCTCGATCTGCCGGGCGTACCGCTCGATCCCATGCGGGTGTCCTACTTCCTCGGCCGGCGCTCGATCGTGGCCGGCCGCGAGCATGGCGTGCGTCGCCTGCTCGATCGGATCTTCCTGGCCCTGGCGCGCAACTCCGCCGATCCCAGCGAGGTGTTCGCCATCCCGCCCGGCCGGGTGGTGGAGATGGGCGTGCAGATGGCGCTGTAGGCTTGCCATCGGCGCCAGATGTTTGTTCGCGCCGAATCTTTGAGGCACATCTACTGACGGGCGGCGGGGTGTATCTTGTCCCGGCGAAGGAGGGCGACTGATGGCGGAATGGCGCAACTGGTCGGGTAGCGTCGTCGCGGCCCCCGAGCGCCTGGAGCGGCCGAAGACCGAAGCGGAACTTCGCGCCATCGTCGCCGGCGCGCGGCGCGTGCGCGTGGCCGGCACGGGTCATTCCTTCATGCCGCTATGCGAGACCGACGGCGTGCTCGTCTCCCTGGCCGACATGGATGGCGGCCTCGAGGTCACCCCCGACCGGTCGAGCGTGTGGGCACCGGCGGGAATGCCAATCGGCGAACTAACCGCCGCGCTGTGGGCTGAGGGCCTGTCGCTGGCCAATCAGGGCGACATCGACAAACAGGCCATAGCGGGCGCGCTCTCAACGGCGACACACGGCACCGGGCGCACGCTGGGCGCGCTGTCGACCTTCTCGCGGGCGTTCCGGCTGGTGACCGCCGACGGCGAGATCGTGGAGTGTGACGAGACTCGCGAACCCGAACTCTTCCAGGCCCAGCGCGTCAGCCTCGGCGCCCTGGGAGTGATGTCGAGGGTGGAGCTGTCGGTGCTGCCGGCCTACCGCCTGAAGGAGACCCTCCGCCGCGCGCCGCTGACCGAGATTCTGGAAAGCTGGGATGACCTCGCCGATCGTCATCGTCACGTGGAGTTCTTTGTCTTTCCCTATGCCGACGAGGCGCTGCTCAAGATCCTCGAGGTCGTGGACGAGGGCGACGACCGACCGGGCGTCGACATCGAAAGCGGCGCGCTGCAATTCATGTGCGACCTGACACGGGTCTTCCCAGCGCTGGCGCCGGCCTTGCAGCGCTTGATCACCAAGGCCATGAGCCCGTCGACGCGCGCGGCCCCCGCCTACCGTATCTTCCCTTCGGAGCGGCCAACGAAGTTCGAGGAGATGGAATATGAGATTCCGGCGGAGAGAGGCGCGGAGGCGCTCCGCGCGGCCATAGCGGAGGTGCGCGCCCGCAAGCTGCCGATCATCTTCCCGTTCGAATATCGCGCGGTTGCGGCCGACGACATGTGGCTCTCGCCGATGAGCGGGCGCGACTGCATCTCGATCTCGTTCCACCAGTACGCCAAGATGCCGTGGCGCGAGGCCTTCGCCGCCATCGAGCAGGTGTTCGCCGCCCACGACGGCCGGCCCCACTGGGCCAAGCGCCACACCCTTGGGTCCGGCGATGTCCTGCGGCTTTATCCCGACGCGGCGCGCTGGGGCGAGGTGAGGAAACGCTGGGACCCGGAGGCGAAGTTCCTGAACGCGCACCTGCGCGACCTGTTCGCGTTTTCACTGTGAGGCCTGACGCCATGGATCTGAACGCCCATCTGATCGGCCGGCAGGGCGGTCGGCGCGACATGGCCACGCCGGCGCTGGTGGTCGATCTGGACGCTCTGGACCGCAACATCGCCGCCATGGCCGCGTTCGCCGCCAAGGCCGGGCTGAAACTTCGCCCGCACGCAAAGACCCACAAGAGCGTCGAAATCGCCCGCCGACAGGTCGCCGCGGGGGCGGTGGGCGTGTGCTGCGCAAAACTGGGCGAGGCGGAGGCCCTGACGGCGGGCGGGATCGACAACATCCTGATCACCTCGCCGGTGGTGGGCGCCTTCGGCGTCGAGCGGCTGGCGGCGCTCGCCGGTCGGGCCAAGGGCCTCATGGCCGCGGTCGATCATCCGGACGCCGTCGACGCCCTCGCCGCCAGCGGGGCGCCGCTCACGCTGGTCGTCGACATAGATCCAGGCATCCATCGGACCGGTGTGGCCGACGGCGAAGCGGCGGTGGCTCTGGCGCGCAGGATCGCCGCGGCGTCAAACCTCACCTTCGCCGGCGTGCAGTACTATTGCGGCATGCAGCAGCACATCGAGGATTTCGCGCTGCGCCAGGCGGCGATCGAGGAGCGGACGGCGTACCTGTCGGATATCATCCGTAGGCTGACCGACGCCGGCCTGCCGCCTGGCCTGGTGACCGGCGGCGGCACCGGCACCCACCGCATCGACGGCGCGCTCGGCGTGTTCAACGAGCTGCAGGTCGGCTCCTATGTGTTCATGGACCGGCAGTACAACGACTGCGACCTGACCGGCGACGCGAGCGCGCCGTTCGAGACCTCCCTGATGGTCGACGCGCGCGTGATCAGCGCCAGCCATCCGTTCATGGCCACCGTGGACGCGGGCTTCAAGGCCTTCGCCACCGAAGCGGGGTCGCCGCCGATCCTGGCCGGCGCGGCCGAAGGCTCGGCCTATCACTTCATGGGCGATGAGCATGGCTGCATCATCCCGCCGGCAGGCGTGGCGCCGCCGAGGCTGGGCGAGAACGTCACCTTCGCCGCGCCGCACTGTGATCCGACAGTCAATCTCCACGACGCCTACCATCTGGTGCGCGGCGACACCCTGGTCGAGATCTGGCCGATCGAGGGGCGCGGGCGTTCGGCCTGACGCGCTTCCCGGACGCGGCGTAAAGGGCTTATGGTCGGGGCGGAGAGGAAGCCCATGACCCCAGACGAAGCCACGCTCGACGCCGCCATGGCCGAAGCTCACCTGCCGGCGCTCCTGGCCTCGCTCGTCCACCTGACCGGCGACACCTCGCTGCTGACCCCCGAGACCCGTGCGACCTATGTGCTGATGGCCGACAACAAGACCGGCGGCTATGCGCAGGAGGTCCAGGACATCCTGAAGGCCCGGGCCAAGGCGGCGATCAAGGCGCATCTCGCCGGCGCGCCCATGCCGCCGCCGCTGCCCCAGGCCGTGATCCGCAAGCTGATGGACCAGGTCGCCGGGGCCGACATTCCCGATCATTACGCGCCGTTCCTGCTCGATGAGCTGATGCTCGACGGGCGCAGCACCAAGACGCCGGACTGGTCCTCGCCGAAGCTCTCCGCCGCGGCCAGGCGGCTGAAGGTCGTGGTGATCGGCGCGGGCATGAGCGGCCTCCTCGCGGGCATCCGCCTCAAGCAGGCCGGGATCGACTTCACCATCGTCGAGAAGAATGCCGACGTCGGCGGCACCTGGTTCGAGAACGTCTATCCCGGCTGCCGGGTGGATAATCCGAACCACATGTATTCCTACTCCTTCGAGCCCAACCACGATTTCCCGCAGTTCTATTCCACCCAGCCGGTGCTGCTGGACTACTTCCGCCGCACGGCCGACAAGCACGGCTTGCGGTCGCACATTTGCTTCGAGACCGAAGTCACCGAGGCGGTGTTCGACGAGGCGCGCGCTCTCTGGCGCGTCGAGGTGAAGGGCAAGGACGGCGGGCGCGAGACGCTGGAGGCCAACGCCCTTATCACCGCCGTGGGTCAGCTCAACCCCCCACGCCTGCCGGACATTCCGGGCGTGGACACCTTCGCCGGGCCCGCTTTCCACTCCGCGCGCTGGCGCAAGGATGTCGACCTCGCCGGCAAGCGCATCGCCGTGATCGGCACCGGGGCGAGCGCCTATCAGTTCGTGCCGGAGATCGCGCCCAAGGCGGCGCATCTGGAGGTGTTCCAGCGCACGCCGCCCTGGCCGCTGCCCGGTCCGACCTATCATTGGGACGTGCCGGAAGGGAAAAAGTGGCTCCTCGAGCACGTCCCCTACTATGACAAATGGTACCGCTTCTTCTTGTTCTGGATGTTGACCGACGGCCTCTATCCGATGGTCCAGGCCGACCCCGACTGGCAGGGCGGCGACGGCGCGGTCAGCGAGGCCAACGCCATGCTGCGCGCCATGCTCGAGGAGGCGCTGAAAGCCCAGGCCCCGGACCGACCGGAGCTGCTCGACAAGGTGATCCCCGCCTATCCCATGGGCGGCAAGCGCGCCCTGGTCGACAATGGCGTGTGGATGGAGGCGCTGAAGCGCGACAACGTCGGTCTGGTCACCACCCCCATCGCCCGCATCACGCCGACCGGCGTCGAGACCCGCGACGGCGCCACCCACCCGGCCGACGTGATGATCTTCGGCACCGGCTTCCAGGCCAGCCGGTTCCTGTGGCCCATGCGGATCGTCGGGCGCGGCGGCGTGGACCTCAATGAGGTCTGGCAAGGCGACGCCCGCGCCTACCTCGGCATGACCGCACCGGGCTTCCCGAACCTGTTCATGATCTACGGCCCCAACACCAACATCGTGGTCAACGGCTCGATCATCTTCTTCTCGGAGTGTTCGGTGCGCTACATCGTCGGCTGTCTGAAGTTGATGGCCGAATCCGGGGCCGACACCCTGGAGGTGAAGCGCGAGGTGCACGACGCCTTCAACGCCAAGGTCGACAAGGCCAACGACCTGATGGCCTGGGGCTCGCCGAAAGTGACCAGCTGGTACAAGAACGCCACGGGCCGGGTGTCGCAGAACTGGCCCTTCCCACTGGTGGACTACTGGACCGCCACCGTGGCGCCCAAGCCAGAGGATTTCGTGTTGCGAAGCCGGGTGACGGCGGCGGCGTAGGGCGCCCTAAGCCTTGTCGAACTTGTCGCGGCGGCGGTGGCCGAAGAGCAGGCGGTGCTCCAGCCGGCCGCGTAGGGCGGCGTAGTAGGCGGTGAGGAAGGCTTCGTCGCGTTCGTCCGGCGTCTTGTACCAGCCGATCTTGCCGCGGATGCGCTCGGCCACCGCGGTCATGGTGCGCTTGTCGCGGGCGCGCAGGACCGTCTCCAGCACCTGCAACTCCTTGACGCCATAGGCCGAGACCTGGTCGCGGGTGAAGGCGAAATCGCCTCCGCTGTGGCCGGCGGCGAGATCGGCGGCGAGCGAGCGGCGCGGCGCCTTCACCACCCAGGTGCCGGCCACGACGTCGCCCAGGCGCAGGCGATCGCGGTTGAACATCGGGAACAGCAGGAAGCCGCCGGTCCAGATGAGCCCCATCAGCACCACCCAGCCTTCCACCGGGTCGCCGGCCGCATTGGCCGCGAGGAGAAAGACGCCTGGCAGGAAGACCTCGATCTCGCGCATGAAGTTGCGCACGAAGACGGCCTCTGCGGTCAGTCGCCCGCCGTCGCGCGCCGCCACCCGCAGGCCGAGGATGCGCTTGCCGGGTGTCGCCGCGCGCGGGCCGGCCTCGAAGGCGATGAAGTAGCCGCTGCGCAAAACAAAGAAACCCAGCAGCCAGGCGACACCCCAGAGCTCGGCGTCCTTCAGCCCGACCGAGGCGACGATCCAGCCGATCAGCAGGGTGAAGGCGATCAGGGTGACGATGATGATCAGGATGTCGAGCAGGAAGGCCGCGGCGCGGTCGCCGCCGGAGCCCAGCATCAGCCGCAGGTCCGCGCCCTCGGGGGTGATGAAGCGGCGCGCGAAGCGAGCCTCCGACTCGGCGGGCGGTTGCGGAGTGGGGACAACGGTCATGCCTCGCGCCTGGGCAGGTAGAAATAGGCCAGCCAGAGGGTCAGCATCGCGCCGCCGATTGCGTAGCGCGCCCAGTCGAGCTGGATCGTCTGGCGCCCGACGCCTTCGAGCACGCCGGCCGCCACCAGCATGACCACCACTCCGGCCATGGCCGCCCCAGCCGTGCGTCCGGCCGCCCGCGCCGCTTCGAGACGGGTCAAGGGCCCCGGAAACATCACCGCCCAGCCGATGCGAAAGCCCGCTCCGGCCGCGATCACCGTGGCGAAGAGCTCGGTGGTGCCGTGGATGGAGAGCCAGCCCCCCAGCGGGACCAGGAGCCCGCGCGAGGCGTAGAGGGCCATGAGGGCCCCCAGCGTCAGGCCGTTGTCGGCGACGATCAGGGCTGTGGGGGCGCAGAAGGCGAACCCGAGCGCGAATGCCAGGATCGAGACCCCGGCGTTGTGGGTGAAGAGGAAGGTGGCGAAGAACGACAGCGGCTGACCCTTGGCGTCGTGGTAGAGCGCATCCTTGAGGAGGGCCGTGGTCGCGGTGGGGTCGCGCCCCTGGGCCATCGCTCCCGGCAGGATCGAGCCGTACCAGTCGGGATTGCTCGACACGAGGGTGAACCCCGCCGCGGTGGCAAAGACGAGAATCGCCGTGGCGATCAGGGTCTCGCGCCATAGCGAGCGCACGGCCGCCGGCCAATCCTTGCGGAAGAAGCGCGCCAGGCGGTCGCCGAGGTGAGCGCGGGCGCCGTAGACGAAGAAATAGGCCCGCGTGGCCAGGGCTTCGAGATAGGCGACGAGGCTGGCGTCCAGCGAGGTGGCGCGCGCCACCGACAGCGCCGAAACCACCGAACGATAGAGTAGGGGGATCTGCATCAGCTCGGCGGACGTCAGGCGGGAGGCGCGGCCGCCCTCGGCCTTGGCCAGCAGGCGCTCGAGCGTCTTCCAATCCGCCTCGCGCTCAGTCCGGAAACGGTTGCTCTTCAGATCGCCGTTCACAACATTTCCCGCCGCTTGAGATCGAGGTAGGCGGAGATGAGCGAGGGGCCGATGCGGGCCGCCGGCGCGTCGAGGATATGGACGCCCAGGCGCCGCAGGCGTTCGATGACGACCTCACGGTTGCGGAGCAGGGCGGCGGCGGTGACCGCGCGGGTGACGTCTTCCGCTGTGAACGGCTCGCGGGCGGCGATCGCCTCCAGGTCTTCGTCGCGGAAGATGACGAAGAGGACTAGGTGGCGACGCACGAGCCGCGTCACATTCTCGATCATCAGTTCGGCGGTGGTGGAATCGGTGAAATCGGTGAACACGGTCACCAGGGAGCGGCGCTCGAGGTGGGCGCCGAGCTGCGTCAGCCCAAGCGTGTAGTTGGTCTCTTCGGCGCTGTAGTCGAGGCTGGCCGAAACCCGCCGCAGGCGCTCGAAGGCCACGGCGCCGCTGAGCAGGCCGGTGTAGAGGCGCGGTCGGGAGTCGAAGCCGTAGAGGGCGGCGCGGTCGCCCAGCTTCAGGCTGACGAAGGCCGTGAGCAGGGCCGCGTTCAGCGCCAGATCGACGCGCGGCGCGCCGGCCAGCGGCTCGCACATCTGCCGGCCGGCGTCGATGGCGAAGACGATGGGATGGTTGGCCTCGGCGCGAAACTCCTTGCCGAGCAGCTTCAGGTGCCGGGCGCTCTGTTTCCAGTCGATGGCGCGCGTGTCCATCGGGCCCACCAGCTCTTTCAGCGCGTGGAAGTCGGCGCCGTCGCCGATCTCGAGCTGAACCTTGAGACCGGCGAGCGCCTGGCGGGAAAACAGGCGGACGGCTTCGGCCTTGACCGCCTCGACGTTGGGAACCACGGCGACGCCGCGCGCGACCGGATCGCGAATCTGCTTCCAGACCAGGCCCAGCGGCCCCGGCCACCGCAGCCACAAGGCGGAGATCTGGCCCGCGCCGCGGCGCACCGGCGTCAGCCGCACCACGCCCTCGCCGCCGGTCAGGAACAGTCGATCGGGTTCGGCCGTCAGGCGGTCGTTGGTCTCCAGCGCCAGGCCGAGCCTTGCGGGCGGGGCGCGCTGGAAGCGAGCGGCGATGCGCGCGTGGCCGACGCCGGCGACGCCCAGCTGCGCCGGCGCCTCGAGCGTCAGACTCGCTTCGCTCCGCGCGGGTCCGATGAAGGCGTCGAGCAGGGTCAGGCCGAGGATGAGCGCGACCCATCCGCCGGCCGCCGCCCACCAGCCGGGCGCGATCAGTCCGGCGATCAGCGCCACCGGCGCGCCGGCGACCGCCAGCACGATGGCCCTGTGCGTCGGATAGATCACGGCCGCCTCATCGGGGCGCCTCGATGCGCTCGGTGAGCGCGGTCAGGGTGTCGTCGACGCCGCGGCCCTCGATCTCGGCGGCGGGCGAGAGGATCACGCGGTGTCTCAGCGCCGGCAGGGCCAGCGCCTTGACGTCGTCGGGGATGACATAGTCGCGGCCCTCCAGCACGGCGCGGGCGCGGGCGGCCAGGGCCAGCATAGCCCCGGCCCGGGGGCTGGCGCCCGATTCCAGATCGGCCGTCTCGCGCGTGGCGCGCACCAGGGCGGCGATGTAGCCGACCACCTCCTCAGCCAGGCGGATCTCGCCGACGGCCGCGACGGCGGCGGCGATCTCCTCGCGCCCGGCGATCTTGCCGACGCCGAGTTGGGCGGGATCGGGCAGGCCGTGGCGCGAGCCGTGCTCGGCGATGATCCGCTTTTCCTCCTCCAGAGACGGATAGGTGAGCGTCTGCTTGAACAGGAACCGGTCGAGCTGGGCTTCGGGCAAGGGATAGACCCCCTGCTGCTCGATCGGGTTCTGGGTGGCCACCACAGTGAAGCGATCGCCCAGCGCGTGCGGCTTGCCGTCGATGGTGACCACGCGCTCCTGCATGGCCTCCAGCAAGGCCGCCTGGGTCTTAGGTGGAGTGCGGTTGATCTCGTCGGCCAGCAGCAGCTCGCAGAAGATGGGCCCCTTGGTGAGCACGAACGCGCTGCTCTGGAAGTTGAAGAGATTGGTCCCGATGATGTCGCCGGGCATCAGGTCGGGCGTGAACTGGATGCGGCCGAATTCGAGGTCGAGGGTTCGGGCCAGGCACTGGGCGAGAAAGGTCTTGGCCGTGCCGGGCGGACCTTCCAGCAGGATGTGGCCGCCAGCCAGGAGCGCGGTCAGCATCAGATCGACGGTCTGGCGCTGGCCGACCACCGCCTTGGCGATCTCGGCCCGGAGGCTGTCCGCCAGGGATTTCACGTCGTCAACCTTCACCCGTCATCTCCACTCTCCATCGATAAAGTCGCCGGGCCGCGGCGAGCAATCGGCCGCGGTCGCCCGCGGTCCTGGCCGTGACCGACAGCACGCCCAGGCTGTCGGCGGAGCCGCGCCGCTGGCCAAGCCTGTCCAGGAAAGCCGTCAGCGCCTCGCCGGTCAGGGACCGCGGCGCGCCCACGGCGCGCGCGGCCAGATCCCGCGTCAGGACAGCGTAGGGCTCGCCCATGGCGGCCTCCTTCCCGGCCATACGCACCAGCGTCGCGGTGTTGTCGGCCAGGGCCTCCTTGCCGTGCGCCAGGGCGCGCGTCTCGCGCCGGGCCGGCCCGAAGCGGCAGAAGGCCTGGAACCCGGCCAGGGCGGCGGCTGTCGCCAGGCACAGGGTCACGGCCAGGAACGGCGGGTCGAACATCAGATTGAGCGCCGACCGATTGTGGCCCAGACCGTTCAGGGTCACGTCGAAGATCGCCGGGCCATTCTCGGCCCGCAGGCCGTTTACCAGCGCGATCGCGCCGGAAAAGGTGGTCAGATCCTTGAGGCCCTGGTTGTCCAGCAAATCGGGATCGGAGAGCAGATAGGCCGGGCCCCAAGGGGCCTTGGCGAGGACCGTCGCGCCATGCTCGTCGGTCAGGACCGGCGTCCAGCCCTTCCAGGCAACGAGGTCCATGGTCTGCAGGGCGTCGGTCGGTCCGAAGGCGAAAGTCCGGCCGGCGGGGAACGGACCGCCGACCGAGGTGATCACCGGTCGCGAAACGCCGCTCCGCCGCGCGACCTGGGCCTTCACGAACAGGGTGTCCTTGCCAAGGAACGCCGTCGGCGCCGGCGCGCCGGCGGCGACCCAGCCGCGATGCTTGGGGTCCGGCCCCGCGATCCACTTGGGCAGGACCACCAGCACCGGTCCCTCGAAACCCATTGGGTTCACATCCTTGTCGGCGGCGGTGAGCGGCGGGGTCAGGACATAGAGGCCAGCGTGGCGTCCCGGCGGAAGGCGGTGACGGCTGATCAGCACCGGCTCCCCCAGGTCCTTCAAGCCCTCGGCCAGGCCGGAAAAGCCGATGGCCGACTTCGACAGGGCGTGGCCGCCGCCGTTGTTCCCGGTCTCCAGCGAGGACGCATAGGTAAAGAGCACCAAGAGGGCGCAGAAGGCGAACACGCCGACGACCACCATCAGCACCCCGGCGACGGGCGTGATCAGAGGCCGCCCCGAGGTCGCTTCAGCCGTCACGCCCACGTCTCCACAAAGGCGAAGGCCTCATAGGCGGCGCGGCAGTCGGCGAAGGCGGCGGCGTCCAGCGCCCGGCCGCCGAACAGGCTGCGCTCGACCGTGGCGGCGATCCGGCCGAAGGCTCCGCGGGCGCCTGGCGGCAAAGCGTCCAGAACGGCGATATCGCGGGCGGTGAGGGCTGGTTTCACCAGGCGCGGACGCCGCTCCTCAATGTCGTCGATGCTGCGGAACAGCAGCAGGTGGGCGGCCTCGTCATAGCGGCCCTCGCCGGCCAGGCGGTCGGCGTTGGCCAGCAGCGCGCGGGCCTTGAACGCCTCCGGCCGCCAGTCGGCCGGCCGCGGACGGGCCGCAGGACGCTTGCGGCGGAAGGGGAAGCGCACGCCCATCACCTCGCGCAGGATGAGATAAAGCACGGCCACGATCGCCGCGCCGACGCCCATCCAGAAGAGATCGATGGCGAAGGGGGCGAGAAACTTCAGGCCCTGGGCGATCCAGCGGCCGAGGGCCTTCAGCCACTCCGGCTCGCCAAGATTCTGCTCGGGCGGCGCCGGCGTAAACGAGAACTGCAGCGAACGGTCGCCGAGCAGGCGGGCGTGCGCCGCCGCCAGCGCCCCTGTCGTCGTCCCGTCAGCAGCCAACCCTCTCTCCCCACCCGATGCCCGACGAGCGTAGCAGAGGAATCGTTCGGCGCGCGCGCCCTATGTTGGTCAGCGCGGCGGTCAATGCTGGCGCCTTGATGGTCTGCTGGTCTCCTGTCAGCTTGTCCGTCACGCGCCTGCGGCGCCCCGGGGAGTGACATGCGAAGGCTAATCCTGACCTCCGTTGTTCTGTCGGCGTTCGCGTCCGGGGTTCGCGCGCAGGACGTCATTAGGAATCCGGATTGGTTGCGTAGGCCTACCGCCAACGATTTGTACGGTGTCTGGCCCATCAAGGCGCTTCGCAGCGGTCTTGGCGGCCACGTGCTCATCCGATGTAGCGTGTCGACGCAAGGCGCCCTGCACGACCGTGAGGTGCTCGAAGAAACACCGGTCGGCGCAGGCTTCGGTCGAGCGGCGCTGGCCCTGACGCCGCAGTTTCTGATGCGACCTGAAACAGTGAACGGCAAGCCAGTTGAGGCGACGATCAGCATCCCCATCACCTTCAAGGGCAGCCCGTCCGGTGCGGAGGTTCCCACAGTGTCTCCGCCTCCGGCGGGAACTCGTATTCCCAGACCCGACAATCAAAACAATGGCTTGGTTGTTACTGGCCTCACCTGGCTCCAGGCGCCGACCTATGCGCAAGTGGTTGAGGCCTACCCCGCCAGGGCTCGCGCGACACGCGTCGGCGGCCACGTGGACTTGAATTGCCGGTTGGGCGTCGAAGGTCGCCCCGACTTTTGCGAGGTCCTCGCGGAGGAGCCGCGAGGCCAGGGATTTGGAGATGCTGCCAGAAAACTTACCCATGACTTTCGCGGGCCGCTGACCGATGGAAATGGGGTCTCAATCAGAGGGGCCAGCGTCCAGATTCCCTTTGTCTTCGCTCCCGAAATGCTGGCGGATGGGCAGCCTACCATCGGCAGGCCGCATTGGGTTCATCTTCCAGAGGCCGTGGACATGGCGGCGGCCTTCCCTCCGCAAGCGACTGCGGCCCATGTGTCCGTGGGTCACGTAGCGCTCGCGTGCGATGTGATTGATGGCGGCCGCTTGACCCGTTGCGTCGTAACGCGGCAGGCGCCCGACGGAATGGGCTTCGACAAGGCGGCCCTGGCGCTGGCGCCGAGCTTCCAGGTTTCCGTCTGGACCGATGAGGGTCTGCCAACGGTGGGCGGTCGAATTGGCGTGCCGATCCGCTACGAGGCCGGGACGCCGGCAGATCAGACCCGGCGCTAAGCGGTTGAAGCTTTCGCTACCAAAGACCGTCTGAACCGAGTTTTTCAGTGAGCCGGCGAGGCGACGTTCTGGTGACCCCCGGCGTCGCCGGCCACATAGGCTCCCGCGCAGGCCGCGAGCGCGGCCAGGGACATGGCGAAAAACACGCCTACGATCGCCTTCATCAATGGAACTCGCGCCCACCCGCCATAACGATGTGAGGATTGCAGGAAATTGCGCGGTCGTCAAAAAGTGACGGGGTCGTCGATCATTGGGCTCAGCGAGGCTCAGTGGCGGCGGCGCGGACATCCCACTATCGTGCCGGCGCACATGACGCCTGCGATGCGTCCCTAGTGTGCTGGATTTGAAGTTCGCCCGTACAGGGGGCCGGCCGCCGTGCGAACTTCAAATCCAAAAAGCACACTAGAAGTCAAAGTGTTGCTAGTGTGGCTCATGATTTAGAAGTTCGCTCCGCGCCCTCCACATCCACCAGCGAACTTCTGAATCGCCACACTAGGAACGTGAGGCCAGGTGCAGCCGGGGTCTATCGAGGCTCTGATAGAGACGCGCGGCGCGGGCCACGCCCTGCCGCAGGGATTCTATGTTCGCGACGACGTCTACGCCCGCGACCTGGATCTGCTGCTCGGCGGTTGGACCTGCCTTGGGCACGAGAGCGAGATCCCGCAACCGGGCGACTGGATCACCGGCGGCTTCGGCCGCGAATCGGCCATCGTCGCGCGGGGCGATGACGGCGCGGTGCGGGCCCTGGCCAACGTCTGCCGCCACCGCGGCTCGCGTGTCTGCGTGGAGGCGAGCGGCCGGTCGGCCCTGCTCACCTGCCCCTACCACGCCTGGACCTATCACCTGGACGGGCGCCTGCGCGCGGCGCGCGAGATGCCGGACGGCTTCGAGCGGGCGGCGCACGGGCTCAAACGGCTGCCGCTGGCGATCGTCGGCGGGCTGATCTTTGTCACCTTCGGCGACGCGCCGCCCTCGCTGGACACCGCCGCGCCGGCGCTGGCCGCCATGACCGACCACTTCGGCTGGGGCAAGGCCAGGATCGCCGCGCGTCGGACCTACTCCGTCGCCGCCAACTGGAAGCTGGCGCTGGAGAACTATCACGAGTGCTACCACTGCGGCCCGGCCCATCCGGAGTTCTCGGTCCTGCACACCCTGGCCCGGCCCAAGGCGCGGCGCGTGCGCAGCGCCGAGGAGTCGCGCGCTGATCTGGCCGGCGGCGCGGCCGTCGCCGACCACGAGGCCTGGGGACCGGTCCATGACGGCCGCGAGGTGGTGCGGGTGATGCGCTCGACCCTCGCCAGCGGCGCCCTAACCGGCAGCCGCGACGGCGCCCTGATCGCGCCCCTGATGGCGCCGGCCGCGGACGGCGCCTGCGTCTTCGCCGAGCTTGGCTACCTCTCCGCCTTCCTGGCCTACGCCGACCACGGCGTGATCTACCGCTTCATCCCGCGCGGCGTGCTCGAGACCGAAATGGAGGTTCTGTGGCTGGTCGACCGCGATGCGCGCGAGGGCGTGGACTACGACGCCGAAGCGCTCACCTGGCTGTGGGAGGTCACCAGCCTGGCCGACAAGCGCATCATCGAACGCAACCAGGCGGGCGTGCTGTCCCGTTTCTACGAGCCTGGCCCATTCTCCTTGATGGAGCCCGGCGCGCGGCAGTACGTCGACCGCTACGTGGCCGATCTCGCGGCGTTGGAAGCCGTCTGACGTGGCCTATGACGCCCTGATCGTCGGCGGCGGCCACAACGGCCTCACCTGCGCCTTCTACCTCGCCCGCGCCGGCTACAAGGTGCGCGTTCTGGAGCGGCGCGAGATCGTTGGCGGGGCGGCGATCACCGAAGAATTCCACCCCGGCTTCCGCAACTCAGTCGCCAGCTATTCGGTGAGCCTGCTGAACCCCAAGGTCATCGCCGACATGCAGCTGACGCGCCACGGCCTCACGGTGGTGATCCGGCCGCTCAGCTATTTCGCGCCCGCCGACGATGGCCGCTACCTCATCCTCGACCGCGACGCCGTGCGAACGCGGGCGGAGGTGGCCAAGTGGTCGGCAAAGGACGCCGAACGCCTGCCCGCCTTCCACGCCCACCTCGACGGCGCCGTGGACCTGCTGCGCTCCCTGCTGCTGAAGACGCCGGTCAATCCGGCCGGCGGGGCGCGCGACCTTATGAGCGCGCTCGGCCTCGCCGCCAAGGTGCGTGGGCTCGGCCTGGACGGCCAGGCCCTGCTTCTCGATCTCTTCGGCAAGAGCGCTGGCGACATGCTCGACGCCTGGTTCGAGACCGACGTGCTCAAGGGCCTGATGGGCTTCGACGCGGTGATCGGCAACTACGCCAGCCCCTATACGCCTGGCTCGGCCTATGTGCTGCTGCACCACGTTTTCGGCGAGGTGAACGGGGTCAAGGGCGCCTGGGGTCACGCCATCGGCGGCATGGGCGCGATCACCCAGGCGATGCGGGCCGCGTGCGAGGAGGCGGGCGTCGAAATCTCGACCTCTTCGCCGGTGAAGGAGATCGCCATCGCCGGCGGTCGGGCTCGCGGGGTGGTGCTGGAGGATGGGAGCGATCTCTCCGCCCGCGTCGTCGTCTCCAACCTCAATCCCAAGCTGCTGTTCGGATCCCTGGTGGGGGCGGAGCACCTGCCGCAATCGTTCCGTCTACGGATGGACGCCTGGCGCTGCGCATCCGGCACCTTCCGCATGAACGTGGCGCTCTCGGAGCTGCCCAGCTTCACCTGCAAGCCGAGCGAGGGCGTCGCCGAGCAACACGGCGCCAGCATCATCATCGCGCCGTCGCTCGGCTATCTCGACCAGGCCTACATGGACGCGCGTCAGCACGGCTGGGCCCGGCGCCCGTCGGTCGAGATGCATATCCCGAGCGTGCTCGACGATTCCCTCGCGCCGGCCGGCGCGCACGTCGCCAGCCTCTTCTGTCAGCAGTTCGCGCCGACCTTGCCGGATGGTTCGAGCTGGGACGACCACCGCGAAGCGGCCGCCGACCTGATCATCGATACGGTCACCGCCTATGCTCCGAATTTCAAGGGCGCCGTGCTCGGCCGGATGATCCTCTCGCCGCTCGACCTGGAGCGGAAGCTGGCGCTCACCGGCGGCGACATCTTCCACGGCTCGCTCAGCCTCGATCAGCTCTACGCCGCCCGGCCGGCGCTGGGCCACGGCGACTACCGCTCGCCGGTGACTGGGCTCTACATGTGCGGCTCGGGAACCCACCCCGGCGGCGGCGTCACCGGCGCCCCGGGGCACAATGCGGCGCATGAGATCCTGCGGGACTTGAGGTGGGGTGGAAAACCGCGCGCGGCCTGACTCGTCAACACTCCACGACATTCACGGCCAGGCCGCCGAGCGAGGTTTCTTTGTAGATCTCGCTCATATCGGCGCCGGTGCGTTTCATCGTGGCGATGACCTTGTCGAGGCTCACCGAATGCTCGCCGTCGCCGAGCAGGGCCAGGCGCGCGGCGTCGATGGCCTTGATGGCGCCCATGGCGTTGCGCTCGATGCACGGGATCTGCACGAGGCCGCCGATGGGATCGCAGGTGAGGCCGAGATTGTGCTCCATGCCGATCTCGGCGGCGTTCTCGATCTGGGCGTTGGAGCCGCCGAGCGCGGCGGCGAGGCCGGCGGCGGCCATGGAGCAGGCGACGCCCACCTCGCCTTGGCAGCCGACCTCCGCACCGCTGATCGAGGCGTTCTGCTTGTAGAGTGCGCCGACGGCCGCGGCGGTGAGCAGGAACGTCCGGCGCGTCTCGGCCGTGCCGGTGTGGAAGCGGTCGTGGTAGCGCATCACCGCCGGGATAATCCCGGCCGCGCCGTTGGTGGGTGCGGTGACGACGCGACCGCCCGAGGCGTTTTCCTCATTGACCGACAGCGCCCACAGATTGACCCAGTCCATCGCCGCCAGGGGATCGGCGATCTGCCGCTCCATGCGCGCCAGGATGACGGTCTTGAGCTTATGCGCGCGGCGCTTGACCTCGAGTTCGCCGGGCAGGCAACCCTCCTGGCGCATGCCGCGCTCAATGCAGGCGTCCATGGCGGTGTGGATGGCCTCGAGGCCGGCGATGACCTCCGCCTCCGGCTTCAGCGCGCATTCGTTCGCGAACATCAGCTGGGCGATGGTGAGACCCGCCGTGCTGGCCTCGGCGAGGAGTTCCGCGCCGGATCCGAACGGGTGGGGCTGTCGAGGGCCGCTGTCGTCCGGCGCGTTGCGCGCCAGCTCCTCCTCGTCGCGCACGAAGCCGCCGCCGATCGAGAAATAGGTTCGTTCGGCCAGCTTCACGCCCTCGGCGTCGAAGGCGCGGAAGGCCAGGGCGTTGGGATGTTCCGGTGCGCGTTCGGTCACGGCCCAGAGAATGTCGCGCACCTCATCGAAGGGGATGGACCGAGCGCCGCCGCCCAGCGCCAGCGCCTGTTCGGCGCGGATGCGGACCAGCGCCGCCTCGCCTTCGTCGGGATCGAGCGTGGCCGGCGCGAAGCCGGCGAGGCCCAGGATCACCGCCCGGTCGGTGGCGTGGCCGCGGCCGGTAAGCGCCAGGGAGCCATAGAGCACCGTCTCGACGCGTGCGGTCCTGGCGGTAAGGCCACTGTCGGTGAGGCGCCGCACGAAGCGGCCGGCGGCGACCATGGGTCCCATGGTGTGGGAGCTGGAGGGTCCGACGCCGGGCTTGAAGAGGTCGAAGACGCTGACCGTCATGAGATATTTGCGTCGCACCTCCCGCCAATTGGCGGGCGGACCCTATCTCGGAAGGTCGCTGGCTCCCATCAGAAATTCGTCGACCGCGCGGGCGCACTGACGGCCCTCGCGGATGGCCCAGACCACGAGCGACTGGCCGCGGCGCATGTCGCCTGCGGCGAACACCTTGGCTAGGCTGGTGCGGTAGTGGTGGGTGTCGGCGGCCACATTGCCGCGCGCGTCGAGCGTCACGCCGCTGTCGGCGAGCACACAATCGCGCCTCGGGCCCAGGAAGCCCATGGCCAGCAGGACCAGATCGGCTTTGAGCATGAATTCGCTGCCGGCGACCTCGGTCATGGTCAGGCGGCCGTCCGCGCCGGCGGTCCACTCCAGGCGCACGCACTCCAGGGCTTCGATCCGGCCATCGGCGCCAATGGCGCGCTTGGTGGCGACCGCGAAGTCGCGCTCGCAGCCTTCCTCCTGCGACGAGGAGGTGCGCAGCTTGAGCGGCCAGTTGGGCCAGGTGAGGGCCTTGTTCTCCCGCGCCGGAGGCTCGGGCAGGATCTCAAGCTGGGTGACGGACGCCGCGCCCTGGCGGTTGGAGGTGCCGATGCAGTCCGAGCCGGTGTCGCCGCCGCCGATCACCACCACATGCCTGCCGGCGGCGCTGATGGCGCCGTCGGCAGCGGCCTTCGCCTCCTCATCTCCGGCGACGCGCTTGTTCTGCTGGGTCAGGAAATCCATGGCGAAGTGGACGCCCGTTAGGCCGTGCTCCGGTAGCGCCAGATCGCGCGGCAGTTCGGCGCCGCCGGCCAGGACGATGGCTTCGAAGGCCTCGGCCAGCTCGGCGAAGGCGTGATCGGCGCCCACGTGCACGCCGGTCCAGAAGCGTACGCCCTCGGCCTCCATCTGGGCCATGCGCCGGTCGATCAGGCGCTTTTCCATCTTGAAATCGGGAATGCCGTAGCGGAGCAGGCCGCCGATGCGGTCGCTCTTCTCGAACACCGTCACCGCATGGCCGGCGCGGGCGAGCTGCTGCGCGCAGGTGAGGCCCGCCGGCCCTGAACCTACCACAGCCACGCGACGTCCAGTGGACCTTTCCGGCGGTTGCGGCGTGATCCAGCCTTCGTCCCAGCCGCGGTCGACGATCTGGCACTCGATGGTCTTGATGGTCACCGGGTTGTCGTCGATGTTGAGCGTGCAGGCCGCTTCGCACGGCGCCGGACACACCCGGCCGGTGAATTCCGGAAAATTGTTCGTGGAATGAAGGGTGTCGAGGGCGTTCCACCAATCGTCGCGCCAGACCAGGTCGTTCCAGTCCGGGATCAGATTATTCACGGGGCAACCGGTATGGCAGAACGGAATGCCGCAACTCATGCAGCGGGCCGCCTGCTGCTCGACCTCGCGGATCGGCAGGGGGCGGACGAACTCCCGCCAGGTCTTCAGGCGCGCGCCGCGACTCTCGTAGGCGCGGTCGCGGCGCTCGATTTCCAGGAATCCGGTCGGCTTGCCCATGGCGCTATTCCGCGGCCTGGAGGGCGGCGGCGGCGCGCTCCGCCGCCAGTTCAATGAGCGCGCGCCGATAGTCCTTGGGCGTCACCTTGACGAACTGGGCGACGGTCGCCGGCCAGTCGGCCAGGAGCGCGGCGGCGCGCGCGCTGCCGGTGGCGCGATGGTGTCGCTCGATCAGGATGCGCAGACGCGCCGCGTCGTGGTTCAGCGGGTCGCCCATGCCGGAATCGGAGACGCTCGGCGCCTCGGCCAGGGGCTGGCCTTCCTCGCCGCGGCTTGGCTCCAGGGCCGAGAGTTCGATCATCGCCCGATTGGCGCGCTCGGCGAAACGGCCCTCCGGGTCCCAGACATAGGCGATCCCACCGGACATGCCGGCCGCGAAGTTGCGCCCGGTCTCGCCCAGCACGGCGACCACGCCGCCGGTCATATATTCGCAGCCGTGGTCGCCGACGCCTTCGACGACCGCCACGGCCCCGGAGTTGCGCACGGCGAAGCGTTCGCCGGCCACGCCCTCGAAATAGGCCTCGCCGGAGATCGCGCCGTAGAGCACGGTGTTGCCGACGATGATGTTGGCGGTGGGATCGCGCGTGGCTTCCGGAGGCGAGCGCACGATGATGCGTCCGCCGGACAGGCCCTTGCCGACATAGTCGTTGGCGTCGCCGGCCAGTTCCAGCGTGACGCCGCGGGCCAGGAAGGCCCCGAAGCTCTGGCCGGCGGTGCCGGTGAGAACCGCCGTGATCTGGCCGTCGGGCAGGCCGGCGTGACCGTAACGGCGCGCCACCTCTCCCGAGAGCATGGCCCCCACCGAGCGGTGCAGGTTGCGGATCGGCAGCTCCACGCGCGCCGTCGCGCCGCCATCCAGCGCCGGCGCGACGGCGTCGATGATCTGGCGGTCGAGCGCCTTGTCGAGACCGTGATCCTGGCGGGCGCTGTTCCAAAGGTCCGTGTCGCCCGACGGCGGCGCGGCGTAGAGCACGCGGGTCAGATCGACGTGGCGGGCCTTCCAGTGGTCGACCGCGCCGCGCATGTCGAGCCGTCCGACCTGGCCGATCATCTCGCGAACGGTGCGGAAGCCCAGGCGGGCCATGATGGCGCGCAGCTCTTCGGCCACGAAGAAGAAGTAGTTGACCACATGCTCCGGCTGCCCGGTGAATCTGGCGCGCAGCACGGGGTCTTGCGTCGCCACGCCCACCGGGCAGGTGTTGAGGTGACACTTGCGCATCATCACGCAGCCGGCGGCGATCAGCGGCGCGGTGGCGAAACCAAATTCGTCGGCGCCCAGCAGCGCGGCCACGGCCACGTCGCGGCCGTTGCGCAAGCCTCCGTCCGCCTGGACGGCGATCCGGTCGCGCAGACCGTTGAGCAGCAGGGTCTGCTGCGTCTCGGCGAGGCCGATTTCCCACGGCGAACCGGCATGGGTCAGGGAGGTGAGGGGGCTCGCGCCGGTGCCGCCCTCATAGCCCGATATGGTCAGATGGTCGGCGCGGCACTTGGCGACGCCGGCGGCTACCGTGCCGACGCCGATCTCGGAGACCAGCTTCACCGAGATGCGGGCGGCCGGATTGACGTTCTTCAGATCGTGGATGAGCTGCTTCAGATCCTCGATCGAATAGATGTCGTGGTGCGGCGGCGGCGAGATCAAGCCCACGCCCGGGGTCGAGTGGCGCACGGCGGCGATGGCCTTGTCGACCTTGTGGCCGGGCAGCTGCCCACCCTCGCCGGGCTTGGCGCCCTGGGCCATCTTGATCTGGATGTCGTCGGCGTTGACCAGATATTCAGCGGTGACGCCGAAGCGGCCCGAGGCCACCTGTTTGATGGCCGAGCGCATGGAATCGCCGTTGGCGAGCGGGACATAGCGGTCCGTCTCCTCGCCGCCCTCGCCGGTGTTGGAGCGACCGCCGATGCGGTTCATGGCGATGGCGAGGGTGGTGTGGGCCTCGCGCGAGATCGAGCCGAAGCTCATCGCCCCGGTGGAGAACCGCTTGACGATCTCACTGGCCGGTTCGACCTCGTCCAGCGGAATGGACTGGTCGGCCCAGCGGAACCGCATCAGGCCGCGCAGAGTGAGGCTGCGCTCGTTCTCCTGGTCGATGGCGCGCGAGAAGGCGGCATACTCTTCGGGGACGTTCCCTCGCACCGCGTGTTGCAGGCTAGCGACGGACTCCGGCGTCCAGGCGTGCGCCTCGCCGCGCAGCCGGAAGGCGTAGACCCCGCCCGCGTCCAGCATGGTCCGATAGATCGGCGCGTCGCCGAAGGCGTCGCGCTGGCGCCGCGTCGTTTCGCGGGCGATCTCCACCAGGCCGACACCCTCGACGAAGGTGGTGGTACCGGTGAAATAGCGCTCGACGAAATCGGTCGACAAGCCGACGGCGTCGAAAATCTGGGCGCCGCAATAGGACTGATATGTGGAGATGCCCATCTTGGACATCACCTTCAGGATCCCCTTGCCGATCGCCTTGACGTAGTTCGAGGTGGCCTTGGCCTGGGCGGGAGGGTCGCCCTGATGCAGGCGCTGCAGGGTCTCGAAGGCGAGGTAGGGATTGATCCCCTCGGCGCCATAGCCGGCCAGGACGCAGAAGTGATGCACCTCGCGCGCCTCGCCGGTCTCGATGACGAGGCCGGTCTGCATGCGCAGGCCTTGCCGGATCAGGCGGTGGTGCACGGCCGAGACGGCCAGGGCTGCGGGAATCGGGATGCGATCGGCCGAGACGGCGCGGTCGGAGAGGATGAGGATGTTGTAGTCGGCCAGCACCTTGTCGGTGGCCTCGGCGCACAGCCGCTCGAGCGCGCGTTCGAGGCCGGCCTCGCCCTCCTCGGCCGGCCAGGTGATGTCGAGGGTCACGGTGCGGAAGGCGCCGTCGAGCAGGTCGGCGATGGCGCGGACCTTTTCCAGGTCCGCGTTGGTCAACACCGGCTGGGAGACTTCCAGGCGCTTGTGCGTGCCGGCCTGACGGCCGAGCAGGTTGGGCCGGGGACCGATCATCGACACCAGGCTCATGACCAACTCCTCGCGGATCGGATCGATCGGCGGGTTGGTCACCTGGGCGAAGTTCTGCTTGAAATAGTCGTAGAGCAGGCGCGGCCGGTCCGACAGCACCGCCAGGGGCGTGTCGGTTCCCATGGAGCCGACCGGATCGTCACCGCTCGCGGCCATGGGCTCGAGGAAGAGGGAGATGTCTTCCTGGGTGTAGCCAAAGGCCTGCTGGCGATCGAGCAAGTCGTCGTCGGCCTTGGCGCGCGCCGGCTCCCAATGCGGCGGCTCCGGCAGGTCTTCGAGCTTGAACTGGGTGTTGTTTAGCCACTCGGCGTAGGGCTTGGCGCGGGCGAGGCTGTCCTTGATCTCCTCGTCCTCGATGATGCGCCCTTCGTCCATGTCGATGAGCAGCATCTTGCCGGGCTGAAGGCGCCATTTGCGGACGATCCGCTCCTCGGGGACGCTGAGGACGCCCACCTCCGAGGCCATGATCACATGGTCCTGGTCGGTGATGACGAAACGGGCCGGGCGCAGGCCGTTGCGGTCGAGCGTCGCGCCGACGCGGCGGCCGTCGGTGAAGGCGATGGCGGCCGGCCCGTCCCACGGCTCCATCAGGGCCGCGTGATATTCGTAGAACGCCTTGCGCTCAGGCGACATCGACGCGTTGCCGGCCCAGGCCTCGGGGATCAGCATCATCATCGCATGGGCGAGCGAATAGCCGCCGGCCAGCAGCAGCTCCAGGGCGTTGTCGAGCTTGGCCGTGTCGGAATCGTCCGGCTTCAGCAACGGCCACATCTTGTCGAGATCGGGACCGAGTAGCTCGGACTCCAAGGTCCGACGGCGGGCGTTCATCCAGTTGGCGTTGCCGCGCACGGTGTTGATCTCGCCGTTGTGGGCGATGAATCGATAGGGGTGCGCGAGGCGCCAGGACGGAAAGGTGTTGGTCGAGAAGCGCTGATGCACCAGCGCCAGCGCCGATTCGGTGAGCGGATTGGTCAGGTCTTCGTAGAACGAGCCGACCTGACCGGCGAGCAGCAACCCCTTGTAGACGATCGTCCGGCTGGAGAACGACGGCATGTAGAAGTCGGTCAGTTCGGGCGCGTCATAGCGCTTGGCCAAGGCCTCGAGCGGGTTCTGGGTCTGCTTGCGGATGACCAGGATCTTGCGCTCGAAGGCGTCCTGGTCGGGCGTCGAAGCCCCACGGGCCACGATCGCCTGACGGATGACCGGCTGCTGACGCAGCACCGCCTCGCCCAGGCCGCGTGTGTCGATCGGAACTTCGCGCCAGCCGACCAGCCTCTGGCCCTCGATGCGGATGAAATGCTCGAACTGTCCGATAGCGAGCTCGCGCGCTTCCTCGTCGCGGGGGAGGAAGCACATGGCCACCGCATAGTTGCCAGGTGCGGGCAGATCGAGCCCATTCTCGGTCGCCCATTGCCGGAACAGGGGGTCGGGAATCTGGATCAGACAGCCGGCGCCGTCGCCCACGAGCGGGTCGGCGCCCACGGCGCCTCGGTGGTCGAGATTGACCAGGATCTCTAGGCCGGCGGTGACGACCTCGTGCGATTTTCTGCCTTTGATATTGACCACGAATCCGACGCCGCACGAGTCATGCTCGTGGCGTGGGTCATAGAGGCCCTGCGGAGACGGGTATCCAGGCAAAATCTTCCTCTCGACAGCCATAAGCCGGCTGCGGGCGCAACAGACATGCAAAAACGCGCCCATACGCGAAAGTTTCAAACCTGTCGATTCCCCGGCGGTCACGGTTGCGTTCATGAGCGCGTTACCAGGCGCGGCCGATCCCGCCGCCTTGACGCATCCGGCGCGGGCGTCGAAGGTTCGGCCCATCGCCCACACAAGAAGGCCGATCATGAAAGCCGTCGCCCTCCCGACCCTGCTCATGGCCGTCTCGTTCGTCGCCGCCTGCTCGAAAGGGCCCGATAAGCCCGCGTTCGACGCGGCGCACGCGGTCGACACTATCCGCACCGGCGAGGTCAATTGGAACGCCGACTGGAAGAGCGGCGATCCGGGCAAGGTCACGGCTCACTACGCGCCGGAGGCGGTGGTGATGATGCCGGGCGAGGCGCCGGTCACCGGCGTCGAGGCCATTCGCGCCGGGGCGCAGAAGGACATGGACGATCCGGGCTTCTCGCTCAGTTTCAACAGCGACAAGGTGGATGTGGCGGCCAGCGGCGACTTGGCGGTGTCGCGCGGCGCCTTCACCCTGACGGCCACCGACCCCGCGACCAAGGCGGCGGCGACCACCACGGGAACCTTCGTCACGGTCTACAAGCCGCAGTCCGACGGAACCTGGAAGGCGATCTGGGATATCGCCACGCCCGGCCCAGCTGGGAAATAGCGAGGAACGGCATGGAACTGGCGCCAAAGAAAACCGGACTCTCCGTTCCCCGTCTCGAACGGATCACCGAGCACCTGGAACGCAACTATGTGCGGCCCGGCAAGATCGCCGGCTGTCAGGTCGCCGTCGCTCGCCACGGCCATCTGGCCTATTTCCGCTCGCTGGGCTCCATGGACCTCGCGCGCGGCAAGGCCATGCGCGACGACGCCGTTTTCCGCATCTATTCGATGAGCAAGCCGATCACCTCGGTGGCGTTGATGAGCCTCTATGAGCGCGGATACTTCCAGCTCAACGATCCGGTCAGCCGTTTCTTCCCGGCCTGGAAGGGCCAGAGGGTGTGGAAGTCCGGCCGCGGCGCGGAGATGGTCACGGAGGACCCGATCCGACGCCTCTCCATGCGCGACATGCTCTGCCATACCGGCGGCCTCACCTATGGCGCGGCCCTCGTGGCGCTGGGGGCGCCCGACACCGGCCTTGCGGTCGACGAGGTCTACGCCGCGCTCGGCGTTCGCCGCGGCAAGGGCGAGACCTTGACGGAGTTCATGGACAAGCTCGCCAACGTCCCGCTGCTCTATCAGCCGGGCGAGCGGTGGATGTACTCCCTGTCGACCGACGTCTGTGGCGCCCTGGTCGAAAAGATCAGCGGCGTGCGGTTCGACAAATACCTGCAGGAGGCCATCTTCGGACCGCTCGGCATGAGGGACACGGGTTTCGCCGTGCCGGACGACAAGCTCGATCGATTCTGCGCCAACTATCGCCGGGCCGCGGACAAGTCGCTCCAACTCATCGACGATCCGCAGACCAGCGACTACCGTTCGGAGCCCAGCTTCTTTTCGGGTGGCGGCGGCCTCGTCGGCACCACTGA
>Ga0302314_10003039_pt1 | contig 31076 bp, 29 predicted proteins | sample III_Palsa_N2_3_FD_200533 | JGI IMG/M metagenome (GOLD analysis project Ga0302314, IMG submission 200533) | Peat permafrost microbial communities from Stordalen Mire near Abisko, Sweden - III_Palsa_N2_3 | ecosystem: Environmental > Terrestrial > Soil > Palsa > Peat permafrost | place: Sweden... | reverse complement strand
TCTCGGGCGGCATCCAGAAAACGCCTGCCCGAACTCCGAACCGCAATGCCTTCTCATACCTTGGAGTTGGAAATGTTTACCGTGGTCGTTTGGACCTAAAGAACATTAAGAAATTTGAACTGGTGGACGGAGAACTTGAACGTTTTCGGCTCCACTCGGGAGACATCCTGGTCGTCGAGGGTAATGGCAGCGCCAATGAGGTTGGTCGTTGTGCTGTCTGGCGGGACGAAATTGAAGACTGCGTTCATCAGAACCATATAATTCGATGTCGGCCGAAGATGCTCGAAGTGACGCCTTACACGGCGCTCTATTTGAACTCTCCCGACGGCATAGGCGAAATGAAGCGCTTGGCGATCACGTCTGCCGGCTTATTCAGCCTGAGCGTCGGGAAGATCAGGAAAATCTCATTCCCACTCCCGCCCCTTGCCGAACAGCATCGAATCGTCGCAAAGGTCGATGCGCTGATGGCATTATGCGACAAGCTGGAGGCTAGCCTATACACCGCCGACGGCATCCGGGGGCACCTCCGTGATGCACTGCTTGCTGAAGCCCTTTCCCTCAATATTGCACGCGTACCGAACCCATCGGAAGTTCAGGCACCGACACAAGTGGCTGTTGCGCCGGGAGCGCTCGATCACAAAGAACGCACCGCCATCGTTCTGGCATTTGCGTATGAACGCCACCGGCTGGCGAGCAGGGACAGGACTTTTGGCCACGTCAAAGCCCAGAAAATCCTGCACATTGTGGAGGCGGAAACGGACCTGGATTTGGGCCGCACCCCTATCAAGGATGCAGCTGGACCAAACGATTTTCCGCACATGCTTGCTGCAGAGGATTGGGCTACGAAAAACCAATATTTCAGATTCGAAAAGACCGAGAACGGGTACAGGTTTCACCGGCTTGTGAATTTCGACCAGCTAGTGCGCGGCGGAAGCCAGATCGATCCCGTCACGCGATCCCGTTTAGACCAGATCATCGACCTTTTCGTGCCCATGGACATGGAACGCGCGGAGATCGTCGCAACAATCTATGCCGCGTGGAACAACCTGTTGATCGAGGGCAAGTACCCTAACGACGATGAAATCATCCGAGCCTCGCGTGAGGATTGGCACCCCAACAAAATGAAGATTCCGCGCGATCGGTTCGTCCGAGGATTACAGCTTCTGAAGGGGACAGACTTCATTCCATCAGGACGCGGTCGGCTTGTAAGAGAGGCTAACCAGACAAGACTCCCTTTTTAAGGCTGTGGCTTGCGGGCCGTCGTGATCTTCAGCATGAACGCAAAAACGGCCTGTCTGCGGGCCTTCGGCTGGCGCAGAGCCGGCCGGAGGTTTCCGCGACCCTGTGTACCTAGCTTGTGTATCAAGGCCCGTGTTAGGGTCTACTCATCGGAGCGCACTCCGCCTAGAAAAGTCAGTGTTTCTGGGGGTTTTTAACCGTGTCATGGGGTGCTTCGGGGTCTTCCCGTAGCTGAGATCATACCCACAACACCTGATCTGGGTCATGCCAGCGAAGGGATGCACGAGATGCAGAACGCTTCTCCAGTTAATTCGTCCGCCGCCCGCCCATCCATCGCCATCATCGGCGGCGGCGTCATCGGCCTGTCGCTCGGCTGGCGGCTGGCCCAGGCCGGCTGTCCGGTCACGCTGGTCGAGCGCAATCCCCTGACCGGCCGCGGTGCCTCCTGGGCCGCCGCCGGCATGCTCGCCGCCCAGATCGAGGCCGAGCCGACCGAGGAAGCCCTGTTCGCGTTCGCGCGCTGGAGCCAGGCGCTGTGGCCCGATTTCGCGGCCGAGCTGGAAGCAGCCTCGGGCCTGCCGACCGGCTATGACGCGACCGGCACGCTGGTCTGCGCCTTCAGCCGCGACCAGGCGGAAAAGCTGCGCCACGGCATCGCGTTCCAGCGGGGCCTCGGCGGCGTGTTCGAGTGGCTGGGTGCGGCGCAAGCCCGCGAGCGCGAGCCCGGTCTGGCACCGAACCTGGTTGCCGCCGCCTTCAGCCCGAATGATCATCAGGTCGATAACCGTCTGGTCGCGGCCGCGCTGGCCGAGGCGTTCCACCGGGCCGGCGGCAGGCTGATCGCCGGCGCCGAGGCCGCGGTCGATATGGCCGGCGGCCGGGCGGTCGGCCTCGTCGTCGGCGACACGCGCCATCCGGCCGATCTGACGGTGGTCGCGGCCGGGGCCTGGAGCCGAAGCGTGCCGGGCCTGCCGCCGTCGCATCGGCCGCCGACCCGGCCGATCAAGGGCCAGATGCTGGCGCTGATGATGCCCGCCGGCGCGCCGTTGATCCGTCATACGGTTTGGGGCGGCCAATGCTATCTGGTGCCGCGCGGCGACGGCCGGCTGCTGGTCGGCGCCACGGTCGAGGAGCGGGGCTTCGATGCGACCATCACGGCCGGCGGGTTGCTGGGCCTGCTCGACGATGCCTGGCGCACCCTGCCCGGCATCGAGGACCTGCCGATCCATGAGACCTGGGCCGGATTTCGTCCGGGCTCACCCGACGATCAGCCGATGCTGGGCGCGACCGGGATCGACGGGCTGCTGGTCGCGACCGGCCATCATCGCAACGGCATCCTGTTGACGCCGGCGACGGCCGCGGCGATGGCCGAGCTGATCCTGACCGGCCGGACCTCGCCGCACATCACCCCCTTCGGCATCGCCCGCTTCGAAAGCGCAAAATCATGAATGCCACCATCCAGGTGAACGGGGCGGACCGCGCGCTCGATATCGCAACCGTGGCGGCGCTGGTCGCGGCCCTGGGCATCGCCGCCGATGCGCGCGGCGTCGCGGTCGCGCTCAACGGCGCGGTCGTGCCGCGCGGACAATGGCCCTCGGCGGCGCTCGCCGCGGGCGACCGGGTCGAGGTGATCCGCGCGATGCAGGGCGGCTGAGGAGTGACCATGAACGATGTTTTCGAGATCGCCGGCACCACCGTCGGCTCGCGCCTGCTGATGGGTACGGCCGGCTATCCCAACCGGGCGAGCCTGCTCGCGGCGCTGGCGGCCGGCGGCACCGGCATCGTCACCCTGTCGGTCCGGCGCGTCAGCCTGGACGGCTATGCGGGCAGCCTGGTCGACAGTTTGGGCGACCGGTTCCGCCTGCTGCCGAACACGGCCGGCTGCGCCACCGTGCGCGACGCGGTGCTGACCGCCGAACTGGCACGCGAGGCACTCGGCACGAACTGGGTCAAGCTCGAGCTGATCGGCGACCGCGACACGCTCTATCCCGATGTCGAGCAACTGGTACGCGCCGCGACCGAACTGGTCGACAAGGGCTTCGCCGTGTTTCCCTATACCAACGACGACCCGATCACCGCGCGCAAGCTGGCCGATGTCGGCTGCGTCGCAGTCATGCCGCTGGGCAGCCTGATCGGGTCGGGCAACGGCATCGAGAACCCGCGCGCGATCGAGCGGATCTGCAACCGCTCGGCCGTTCCCGTCATCCTGGATGCCGGCATCGGCACCGCATCCGACGCCTGCCTGGCGATGGAGTTGGGCTGCAGCGCCGTGCTGGTCAATACCGCCGTCGCCAAGGCGAACGACCCGCTCGCCATGGCCCATGCGCTGCGCCATGCGGTCGAGGCCGGCCGCCTGGCACGCGCCGCCGGCCGGATCCCGAGGCGCGATTTCGCCGAACCGTCGAGCCCGCAGCTGGGGCTGATCGGAGCCTAAACCCGTTGCCGACATAGTTGGATTAAAGTAGTTTAATCCAACTATGAAAGCTGAAATCCTGATTTTGGGGGCGCTGCATCGCGGCGACCTGCACCCCTACGAGATCAAGCGCCGCCTGGAGGCGGCGCAGATCGAGTGCTATCTCGACGTCGATGTCGGCACGCTCTATTACGCCGTCCGGCAATTGGCCAAGGAGGGCCATATCGCGGCACGCGGCCAACAGCAGGTCGGACGCGGCGCCGAGCGCACGATTTACGGTCTGACCGAAAGCGGCCGCACGCGGTTCCAGGCGCTGATGCTGGAGCGGTTCGCCGACCGCTCACCCTTGATGCACCCGCTCTATCCGGCGCTCCTGTTCCTACATCTGGCCGATCTCAAACAGGTCGCCACGCTCTTGCGCCAGCGGCTCGTCGAGTTGGAGCCCCGCGAGGCCGAGGTCGCACGGCTCCTCACCCTGATCGGTACCGCCGTCGCCACCGGCACGCGCTTCCTGATGGAGCACGGCCTAGCCCATCTGCGCATCGAACTGGAATGGCTGCGGCGTCTCCTGGCCGAGATCGAGGCCGGCCGGGTGCAGGGGCCCAATCTGGAGCACGCCCGCATCCTGGGCTTGATCCCGCCGGAGGGAGAAAATTCATGAGCCAGAAGAGCGCCTTACTCGCCGACCGGAATTTCCGCTGGCTGATCGGCGGCGGCGTGATCTCGATGCTGGGCGATCAATTCACCCTGGTGGCGCTGCCCTGGCTGGTGCTGAAGCTGACCGGCGACACGCTGATCCTCGGCCTGGTGCTGGCGGTGATGAGCGTCCCGCGCGCCGTCTTCATCCTGATCGGCGGCGCCGTCACCGACCGCCATGCGCCCAAGCGCGTGCTGATGGCGACGAAATACGCCAACCTGATCCTGATCGGCACGCTCGCGGCGCTGGTGCTGAGCGGTCAGCTGGCGCTGTGGATGCTGTTCGGCCTGGGCTTCGCCATCGGGCTGGCCAGCGCCTTCAGCATCCCGTCCGGCAGTGCGATCATGCCGCAGATGATCGCGCCGGCCCAACTGCAGGCGGCCAACGGCATCATGATGGCGCTTCGCCAGATCACCCTGCTGCTCGGGCCGCTGCTGGCCGGCCTGCTGATCCGGCTGTTCGGCGATCGGGTCGGGGCGACCGACACGCGCGGCATCGGCCTCGCTTTCCTGATCGATGCCGCGAGCTTCGGCCTCTCGGCCTGGACGCTGACCAAGGTGACCGTCCTGTCCGCACCGCCGCACAGTGACGATGCCATGCTGGCGGCCGTGCTGGCGGGCTTGCGCCATTTCTGGAACGATCATAGTCTGCGCGCGCTTTGCCTGTATTTCTGCGCGGTCGCCTTCTTCATCGGCGGCCCGGCCCAGGTCGGCTTGCCGGTGCTGGCCGCGACGCGGCTGGGCGACGGCGCCGCCGGCTACGGCGGCCTGATGGCGGCCCATGGCGCCGGCACGCTGATCGGCATGATCGTCTCGGGCCTCCGGCCGACCTGGCGCGCCGGCACCTTGGGCCTGACCATCCTGCTGGTCGATGCGCTGGCCGGCATGCTGTTGATACCGATGGGGCGGGTCGGGGCGCTGTGGCAGGGCGAGGCGCTGCTGCTGCCGCTCGGCGCCTTGGCCGGCTTCATGCAGGTCACCGTCTTCACCTGGATGCAGCGCCGCGTGCCGCCGGCCCTGCTCGGCCGCGCCATGAGCCTGTTCATGTTCATCTTCCTGGGCGTGGCGCCGCTCTCGGCCGGCATCACCGGCTGGCTGATGCGCGGGCTGACGCTCGACCAGGTCTTCGCCGGCAGCGGCGCGATCCTGCTCCTGATCGTGCTGCTGGCGCTCGCCAGCCCGCGCGTTCGGGCGATCGGGAGGGTCTAAGGCGCCATCCGCACGCCGTCGAACCGCATGATGCCGTCCGGCAGCGGCTTGAAGCCCTGCAGCTTGGCCTTGGCGGCATAGAGCCACAGCGTGTGGTACAGGTAGATGACCGGCAGTTCGTCCTGCAGCACGGCAACCGCCTTGGCATAGGCGGGCTTGCGCACCGCCGGGTCGGGCGAGGCGCGGCCGGCCGCCAGGGCCGCTTCCAGATCCTCGCTGCAAAAATGCCCGTCGTTGCCGGCCGCCCCACAGCCGAGCAACGGCGCGATGATGAGATCCGGATCGACCCGGCCGCTCCAGGCCAGCAGATCGGCCTGGAAATCCCCGCGCCGGGCCCGGTCGAGCAAAGTCACGAACTCGGTCTGGAACAGGTTCACGGTGATGCCGGCCTCGGCCAGCATGGCCTGGATCATCTGACCGATCTGGGCGCGCACCGGGTCGGTCGGGATCAGCAGGTCGAGCGTGACCGGCCCGATACCGGCCAGCGCCGCCTTGGCCCCGGCCAGATCGCGCTTCGGCACCGGAAAACCCGCGTCATAATAGGGCGAGCCCGGCGGGAACGGCTGGTTGCCGGCCAGGAAGCGGCCATCGAACGCGACCTGGTTCAGCGCATCCCGGTCGATCGCCAGGCTGATCGCCTTGCGCACCGCCTTCAGCTTGCCGGTCGGATTGTCCGCCTTGGGTCCGTTCGCCACATTGATCGTGATACCGCTATAGCCGAGCCCCGTCGCCTCGATGTCCAGCAGGCTTTTGTCGGCCGCGACCTCCGCCATATCGGTCGGCAGCACCTGCTCGACGAGATCGAGCTGGCCCGCACGCAGGTTGGTCAGGCGCACGGTCGAATCCGTGATCGGCACGAACACCAGCCGGTCGAAATGATACTCGGCCGCGCGCCAATGGTTCGGGTCGCGCTCGAGCGTGATGTGATCCTGCACGACCCGCTCAACGAAGCGATAGGGCCCGGCGCAGACCGGATGCTGGGCGAAATTGGCGCCTGCCTCGGTCGCGGCCTTGGGGCTGACCATCATGCCGGCCCGGTCGGCCAGCGCCGCCAGCAGCGGGATCGACGGCTTGGCGAGATGGATCGTCACGATCAGCGGCCCGGTCGTCTCGACCGACTGGATCGCGTCGATCTCGCTCTTGCGCCGGCTGCCCGGCATGGTGAGTTCGCGATCGAGGTTGAACTTGACCGCGGCGGCATCGAACGGCGTGCCGTCCTGGAACGTGACCTTGTCCCGGAGCGTCAGGGTCAGGGTCTTGCCCTCGTCCGTCCATTGCCAGGCGGTCGCCAGCATCGGCACGAGGTTCAATTGCGCATCGATATCGACCAGCTTGTCGCACAGCGACTGCAGCACATGGCGGCCGACATAGGTCCAGTTCAGCGCCGGATCGAGCGTGTCTGGATCGTCCTGCAGCCCGATGCGCAATTGCGTGGCGGCCTGGGCATCGGTCGTGACGAGGGCGAGAAGGACGGCGGCGACCAGCGCGCGCCATCGCATCGTCTAAAGCCCCGCGTAGAAACTGACCATGGCGGAAGTCACCGCCTCCGGCCGCTCGACCGTCGGGATATGGGCGGCATTCTCGATCACCACGAGCTTGGCGCCGGGGATGCCCGCCTTCAGCGCCTCGGCCGCCGCCGGCGGGGTCGAGACGTCCTGGTCGCCGACCAGCACCAGGGTCGGGCAGGCGATGTGACCCAGCGCCGCCGTCATGTCGCCATCGCGCACCGCGCAGGAGGCCGAGATATAGGCCTCCGCCGGCATCCGCGTCAGCATGGCGCCGAAGCCGCGCGCGATCTGCGGTTGGGATTCGATGAAACCGGGCGTGAACCAGCGCGACAGGATGGCATCGACCAGCGACGCCATGCCATCCGCGCGGATGGCGGCTGCGCGATGGTCCCAATTGCTCTTCGGGCCGATCACGCTGGCGGTGTCGCCCAGCACGAGCGAGCGCACCCGCCCGCCCGCCTGGATGCCGAGCGTCTGGGCGATCATGCCGCCGAGCGAGACGCCGGCGACATGGGCGCGCTCGACGCCCAGATGATCGAGCAGGTTCAGGGCGTCGCCGGCCAGCAGCTCCAGCGTGTGCGAGCCGTCGGTGGCCTCGCTCAGCCCATGGCCGCGCAGATCGTAGGAAATCACCTGGAATTTGCCGGCCAGCGCCGTCGCCTGCGGCGCCCACATCTCCATTGAGCTGCCCAGCGAATGGATCAGCAGCAGCGGCGGCGCCTCGGCCGGCCCCTCGACCCGGTAATGGACCGACAATCCCTTGATCAGAGCGAACGCCATTCGAGATCTCCCCAAAAATAGTTACGATCTTAAACTGAAATGTTTGACAACCCAACCATCCCGACGAATCATTCCGGCAAACGACGGGAAGGAACGACCATGGACGATGAACTCTATGCGCGCGGCATGACGGTCCGCCGTGCCGTGCTGGGCGACGCCCATGTCGATCGCGCGACCCAGAAGATCACCGAGTTCGACCGCGAATTCCAGGAGCACATCACCCGCCACGCCTGGGGCGCCATTTGGGACCGGCCGGGCCTGGACCGCAAGGTGAAGCATCTCTTGACCATCACGCTGATGGCGGCCCTCGGCCATGAGGAGGAACTGGCGATGCATATCCGCGCCACGCGCCAGACGGGGGTCACCGCCGACGAGGTCAAGGAAGCCCTGATGCATGTCGCGGTCTATGCCGGCGTGCCGCGGGCGAACAGCGCGGTACGCATCGCCAAGGCGACCTTCGCCGAGATGGAGCAGCAGCCATGAGCGGTTCGGAAAGCTATAACGACGTGCCGGCCGGGACCCATCCGGCCTATGCCTCGCCGGCGTATAGGTCGACCATTCTGCGCGCGCCCTCGCGTCCGCTGATCCGGCTGCCGCAGACCCTGACCGAAATCACCGGACCGCGTCCCGGCGCCGATGTGATCGGCCCGACGCTGGCCGACTTCACCCGCTGCAACGGCGGCGAAGCGCTGGGCGAGCGCATCATCGTCACCGGCCGGGTGCTGGACGAGGACGGCCGCGCCGTGCCGAACGCGGTGTTGGAGATCTGGCAGGCCAATGCCGCCGGCCGCTACAACCACCCGGTCGACCAGCATGACGCGCCGCTCGACCCGCATTTCGACGGCAGCGGCCGGATCACCACGGACGAGGACGGCCGCTATCGCTTCCAATCGATCAAGCCCGGCGCCTACCCGTGGAAGAACCACCATAATGCCTGGCGGCCGAACCATATCCATTTCAGCCTGTTCGGCCCCGGCGTCGCCACGCGTTTGGTCACCCAGATGTATTTCCCGGGCGACCCGCTGTTGGCGCTCGACCCGATCTACCACAGCATTCCGGATGCCGACGCCCGCGCCCGCCTCGTCTCGCACTTCGACATCGACGTGACCCAGCCGGAATATGCGCTGGGCTATCGCTTCGACATCGTGCTGCGCGGCCGGCACGCGACCCCGATGGAGAATTGAGCATGGCCGGTTTGACGAGTTCCCAGACGGTCGGGCCGTTTTTTCACGAGGCGCTGCTGCGCGACGGTCAGTCGACCCTGGTCAAGCCCCAGACCCGGGGCGAGCGCATCGCGATCGAGGGCCAGGTGACAGACGGCGCGGGTGTGCCGATCACCGACGCCATGATCGAGATCTGGCAGGCGAACGGCGCCGGCCGCTACGATCATCCGGCCGATACCCAGGACAAGCCGGTCGATCCGGCCTTCCACGGCTTCGGCCGTGCGGCGACCGACAAGACCGGCCATTACCGGTTCGATACCATCCGCCCCGGTGCCGTGCCCGGCCGTGGCAACAGTTTGCAGGCGCCCCATATCGCCGTGACAATCTTCACGCGCGGATTGCTGCTGCACCTGACCACGCGGCTGTATTTCGCGGGCGAGGCACTGAACGACACCGATCCGGTCCTGGCCCTGGTGGCGGACGAGGCCGCGCGACGCACCCTGATCGCAACCCCGGTTGCGGACGCGGCGATCCCGACCTACCGTTTCGACATCCGCCTGCAGGGCGACAGCGAAACTGTGTTCTTCGAGATCTGACATGACGCTCAACCCCGCCGATTCGACCATCTTCGGCGGGCTGTTCGGCACCGACGAGATCCGCCGGTTGTTCGACGACCGGCGTCGGCTGGGCTTCATGCTGCAGGTCGAGGTGGCGCTGGCCCGCGCCCAGGCGGCACTCGGCATCATCCCGACTGAGGCCGCCGAGGCGATCGCCAAAGTCGCCGATCCGGCCAAGCTCGATCTGGCCCTGATCCGGGCAGAGACCGAGAAGGCGGGCCAACCGGTGATGGCGCTCGCCAAGGCGCTGACCCAGGCGGCCGGGCCCGAAGCCGGCCGCTGGGTCCATTGGGGGGCGACGACCCAGGACATCACCGATACCGCGCTCGTGCTGCAACTGCGCGCGGCGCTCGACTTCATCGAGCGGGATCTGCTGGCGCTGATCCGGGCGCTGGCGACCCAGGCGGAAACCCATCGCGCGACGGTCATGGCCGGCCGCAGCTTCCTGCAGCAGGCCCTGCCGGTCAGTTTCGGCTACAAGGTCGCCGTCTGGCTGGCGCCGGTGCTGCGCCATGTCGAGCGGTTGGAACAATTGAAGCCGCGCCTGCTCCAGGTGCAGTTCGGCGGCGCGGTCGGCACGCTCGCCTCGCTGGGCGAAAAGGGCCGTGCGGTGACCGAGCGCTTGGCCGCCGACCTCGGCCTCGCCTGCCCGATCGCGCCCTGGCACAGCAGCCGAGACACGATCGCCGAGTTGGGGGCCTGGCTCGGCCTGGTCGCCGGCAGCCTGGCGAAATTCGCCGGCGACGTGACCCTGCTGGCCCAGACCGAATTCGGCGAGCTGGTCGAGACGACCGAGGGGGGCCGCGGCGGCTCCAGCACCATGCCGCAGAAGCGCAATCCGATCATCTGCACGCATATCCTGGCCGCGGCCATGGGCGTCGAGGCCCAGGTGCCGCTGCTGCTGGCGGCCCAGCACCATCAACTGGAACGCGCGGTCGGGCCCTGGCAGGCGGAAGCCTTGGCCTTGCCCCAGGCGCTGGCGCTCACCGCCGGCGCCCTCGCCCAAGCGGCCCGGGTCGCCGAAGCCATGCGCCCCGATGTCCGCCGGATGCGTGCCAATCTCGCCATCACCAACGGCCTGGTCATGGCCGAGCGGGTGATGATGGCACTGGCCGACACGTTGGGCCGGAGCGAAGCGCATCATCTGGTGCAGGACGCGTGCCTCGCCGCCATGGCGGAGAATCGGCCACTGCGCGAGATCCTAGGCGGGAACGACCAGGTTTTATGTGTGCTCGATGCGGCGGCGCTGGATCGGCTGATGGACCCGGCGGGCTATCTGGGCGAGTCCGAGACCGTGGTCGATCGGGTGGTGGCGATGGCGAGAGCTTTGTCGAAACGGCACGTCCCTCACCCGGCCCGCTAAGGCGAGCCGGGTGAGGGCGTCACAGACGGGCTCGGTGTCACGGCGATCGACACATGCCCGCTGCCGCCGATCGCGCCATACTCGCCGAACCGTTCGCCGCGATAGTCCCCCTCGTCCAGGCACCCCAGAAACGTCGCCAGCGGCCGCGCACCCATCTCGACGTTCGACGCTTCGGCATAGGCCGGCAACGCCGCCTTGGCCGCCGCGATCTCGCCGTCGGTGACCAGCTTCAGGAAATGCCGGTCGGCGGCGAGGGCCGCTTCCGGCGGCCAGAGCTGCGGCCCGCGCACCATGCGGGCAGCGAAGGCGGTGCTGGCGACGAACACCACGCGGCGCCGGGTCGCCTCCGCTGCACGTCGGATCAGACCGCCGACGCGCAAACCCTCGTCGAGCGTCGAATTCAGGCAGGTGCTGAGCAGCACGACCGGCAGTCGGCCGGCCGGATCGAGCGTCTGCAGCGGCACGGCGCAGCCGTAGTCCCAGGCCCGTGCCGGCCCGGGGCCGACCGGCATGCCGTCTGCGCGGACAAGATCGATCAGCCTGCGGGCGAACGCGGAATCGCCCGGCCGGTCGTAGACCAATGCCAGCGTTTGGCTGGCATCCGGGTCGCAGCAGACGCCGCGATGATGCGCCTCGGCCCCGACGAACCACAGGAACGGTGTCGCCCAGTGCGCGCTTTGCACGACCAGCAAGTCCGGTTGGAGCGTGCGTATCGTGGCGCCCAGGGCCTGGGCGCCGGCCAGGATGCCGGCGGCATCGTCGGGAATATCGGGACCGATCAATTTCGGACTATGCGGCGTCACCACGCTGGCCAACAGCATGGTGCCGCCTATTCGGCCCCGTTCAGGCGGCACAGCAGCCGCAGCAGGGTCGCGCGTTCCTCGTCGCTGAGCGGCGTCGTCACCTGGCGTTCGTGATCGCGCACGACGCCTTTCAGCCGCGCGATCAGCACCAGGCCGGTCCGGCTGGGCACCACCGCGTGGCTGCGCCGGTCGGCCGCGGATTTCTCGCGCGCGACCAGGCCGCGCGCCTCGAGCTTGTCGAGCATCGGGACCAGCAGCGAGCGGTTGCTGCCGATCGCCTTGGCCAGCGCATTCTGATTGAGGCCCGGATTGGCGCCGACCAGCACCAGCAAGCCGAACTCGCCGGGCGAGACGTCGAGCGCTTCGAGCCGCTTCAGAAAGGAATTGAACACGCGCACCTGGGCGCGGCGCAGCTGATAGCCCAGCAGTTCCGGCAGGATATCCAGATCGACATCGGCCGGGCTCAGCTGGAACAGCTCGGCCCCGTCGGACGGGACGGCGTGCCCAGGTTTTTCTGCTTTGCGCACGGCTCCGGTCATGGATCGTCCCGATCGTTCAGCATCCGAACGATCCTACCGGCCGCGGACCGCTTCAAGCAACCGCCTCGGTCACACGCAGCAACCCGCGCAGCTCCGGGATACAGGAGCCGCAATTGGTCCCGGCCTTGAGCGCCGCGCCGATCTCGCCGACCGAGACCAGACCGTCCGCTTCGATCGCGCGGCGCAGCGTGTCGAGTCCGACCGAGAAGCAGGAACAGACGATCCTGCCCGCCGCCGGAACGCGCGGGGTTGCCCCGACCAGCACCGCCAGCCGCCCGGCATCGGGCACTTTTTCGCCCAGCATCGAGGTGACCAGGGCCCGCGCCGGCACGACGGCGCCACCGGCGCGCGACAGGATCAGCCAGGCCTCGAGCCGGCCCTCGACCAGCAGCGCATAGCGAAAGGTGCCGCGCCGGGGATCGACCGCTTCGATCCGCTCGGCGCCGGCCGGCGATCCCAGCAGACGGGACACGAAATCGTCCCCCTCCGGCAGGGCGTCCCAGCCGGCCAATTCATAGGCCTGACCGCGCTCGATCGGCACGCGGGCCCAATAGAGATTGTCGGGCAAGGCCCCCCCCGCGCGCCGCAGCAGCAGGCCACGCCATTGGGTCGGCAGCGGCCGTAGCGCTGCCGCGGTCGCCTTCAGTTCGGGCTGGCCCGAGACCGGATCAACGGCGCCGCCGACCAGCCGGCCGATCGGGCCGGACGAAGCGAAATCGTCGGTCCAATGCATCGCGGCGAAGATGTCGCCCGGCCGCTGGTCGCCAGTCGGCTCGGCGCGCAGGACCGTGGCGCCATGGGGCGTGGTCACCCGGACCAGCTCGCCCGCATCCAGATTGAGCCGTGCGGCATCATCCGGATGCAGCGCCAGGCGCGGCTCGTCCAGATGGCTCATCAGCCGCGGCACCAGCCCGGTTCGGGTCATGGTGTGCCACTGGTCGCGAATGCGGCCGGTGTTGAGCAGAAACGGGAAATCGGCATCCGCCACGGCCTGCGGCGGCCGAAAACGAACAGGGATGAAGCGCGCCTTGCGGTCGGGCGTGAAGAAGCCGCCCGCGGCGAACAGCCGCCCGCCGGCGGGCCCCTCGGCTGGAACCGGCCAGGTTACCGGGGCGAGCGCCTCGTATGCGGCGTCGGAGAGAGTGGCGAGGCCGCCGATATCGAAGCCGCGCGTGCCGGCGTTTTCGAACCCGGACAAGGCGGCATGCTCGCGGAACACGGCCGCGGGGCCGTCGAACCCGAACGCCCCATCCCCGCGAAAGCCGGGATCATGCGCAAACCGGAGGTTTGTCGCACGAGCATCCACGAGATCGTTCCGGCAATCCTGGAATCCCGCTTTCGCGGGAATGACGGATGATCTGAGACGCTTCCCCACCTCCGCCAGCATCCACCAGTCCGGCCTTGCCTGCCCCGGTGCCGCGCGAAATGCCCGCTGGCGCGAGATCCGCCGTTCGGAATTAGTGACCGTGCCGTCCTTCTCACCCCAACCGGCGGCCGGCAGGGTGACGTGAGCATAGCGCGTCGTATCGGTCGGCCAGCAGTCGGACACCACCACGAAGGGACATTTCGCCAAGGCCGTGCGCACCAGATCGGCGCGCGGCAGGCTCGCCGCCGGGTTGGTCGCCATGATCCACAGCGCCTTGATCCGACCGTCGGCGACCGCCTCGAACAGCTCGACCGCCTTCAGGCCCGGCCTGGTCGCGATCCGGTCGGAACCCCAGAAGCGGCCGACCCGGTCGAGCGCGGCCGGATCGTCGAACCCCATATGGGCCGCCAATTGGTTGGCGAGGCCGCCGACCTCGCGCCCGCCCATAGCGTTGGGCTGGCCGGTGATCGAGAACGGTCCCATGCCTGGCCGGCCGATACGCGCGGTCGCCAGGTGGCAATTGATGATGGCATTGACCTTGTCGGTCCCGGCCGAGGATTGGTTGACGCCCTGGGAATAGACCGTGACCGTCCGCCGGGTCGCCGCGAACAACCGATAGAACTCGGCGATAGCGTCGGGCGCCAGGCCGGTACGGCGCGCGACGTCGCTGGCGTCGCGCGCCGCGGCGATCAAGGCGGCTTCCAGCCCGCTCGCATACGCCGCGATCCAGTCGGCGGCCAGCACGCCCGCCTCGGCCAGATGGACCAGCAGCCCCTGGAACAAGGCGACGTCGCCGCCCGGCGCCAGCGCCAGATGCAAATCCGCGATCTCACACGTCACCGTGCGGCGCGGGTCGATCACGACGATTTTGGTGCCCCGTTCGGCCCGCGCGGCCGCCAGGCGCTGATACAGCACCGGATGACACCAGGCGAGATTGCTGCCGACCAGCACGACCAGATCGGCCTGTTCCAGGTCCTCGTAAGTCCCCGGCACCACGTCGCCGCCGAACGCGCGGACATGGCCGGCGACCGACGACGCCATGCATAGCCGCGAGTTCGTGTCGATATTGCCGCTGCCGATGAAGCCCTTCATCAGCTTGTTGGCGACGTAATAATCCTCGGTCAGACATTGGCCCGAGACATAGAACGCGACCGAATCCGGACCGTGCTCGGCGATGGTCCGGGCGAATCGGTCGGCGACCAGATCCAGCGCCGCGTCCCACGCCGCCGGCCGGCCGTCGATGACCGGGGTCAGCAGCCGCCCGTCGTCGATCAGTGTCTCGGCCAGCGCCGCGCCCTTGGAGCAGAGCCGGCCGAAATTCGCCGGATGGTCCGGATCGCCCAGCACCTGCCAGCGCCCGTCGCGCTCGCTGGCGACGATGCCGCAACCGACGCCGCAATAGGGGCAGGTCGACCGGACCGGGGTCACCGGCCCGGCACCCGCAGCAGGATGCGGTCGCCCGCCCGCTTGACCTCGATCGTTCTGGCGCAGCCATGGTCGGGCCCGCAGGCCTCGCCGGTCTTGAGGTCGATCAGCCAATTATGCAGCGGACAGCTGACGCCGGTGCCATGGACGATGCCCTGGGACAGCGGGCCGCCCTTGTGCGGACAGCGATCCTCCAGCGCGAACAACTCGTCACCAGCCGTCCGGAACAGCGCGATATCGCCGATCGCACTGGTCACCACCCGGGCACCCAGGCGCGGGATGTCGGCCAGCGTGCCGACATCGGCCCAACCGGCCACCAGATCGACCGCGCTCATGGCACCGGCTCCGCCAGGGTGAGCGGCCGGTATTCATGGCGGAAGGCCGCATCCTCCGCGACCCGCTCGGCCCAGGGGTCGTGCTGGGCGAAGGTTTGAGCATGAAGAAACGCCGCATAGAGCCGCGCGCGGCCGGCTGCATCCTCGACGATATGCCGCTTCACATAGTCGATGCCGACCCGCTCGACCCAGGGGGCCGTGCGTTCCAGATAGCGGGCCTGCTGACGATAGAGCTCCAGAAAGGCGCCGCAATATTCCAGCACTTCCGCGTCGGTCGCGACCTTGCACAGGAAATCCGTGCCGCGCAGCTTGATGCCGCCATTGCCGCCGACATGCAGCTCCCAGCCGCTGTCGACCGCGATCACGCCGAAATCCTTGATGGTGGATTCGGCGCAGTTGCGCGGGCAGCCGGACACGGCGAGCTTGACCTTGTGCGGGTGCATCGAGCCCCAGGTCATCCGTTCCAACGCCACGCCCATGCCGGTCGAATCCTGGGTGCCGAAACGGCACCATTCCGACCCGACGCAGGTCTTCACTGTGCGGAGCGCCTTGCCATAGGCATGGCCGGAGACCACGCCGGCCGCATTCAGATCGCGCCAGACCGCCGGCAGATCCTGTTTCTTGACGCCCAGCAGATCGATGCGCTGGCCGCCGGTCACCTTGACGCCGGGAATGGCGAACTTGTCGACCACGTCGGCGATGGCGCGCAGCTCCTTGGCGTTGGTGACGCCGCCCCACATGCGCGGCACGACCGAGAAGGTGCCGTCTTTCTGGATGTTGGCATGCGCCCGCTCGTTGATGTAGCGCGACTGGGCGTCATCGACGTATTCGCCGGGCCAGGCGGTCAGCAGGTAGAAATTCAGCGCCGGCCGGCAGGCGGAACAGCCGTCGGGCGTAGTCCAGCCGAGCGCGCGCATGACCTCGGGAATCGTCTTCAGCCCATCGGCGACGATGCGGGCGCGGACCTCGTCATGGGGATGGCCGGTGCATTTGCACATTGGTTTGGCCGCGGTCGATTGCTGGTAACCGTCGCCCAGTGACAGGGCCAGGATCTGCTCGACCAGCGGCGTGCAGCTGCCGCAGGACGCCGACGCCTTGGTGTGCGCGCGAACCGCATCGAGGCTGGTCAGACCCTTTTCCGCGATGGCCGCGGTGATCTTGCCTTTGCATACGCCGTTGCAGCCGCAGATCTCGGCATCGTCGGCCATCGCCGTGACCGCCGCGGCCGGGTCGACCGCGCCGCCGCCCATCGCGAAGGCCTGGCCGAAGATCAGATTGTCGCGCAAAGGCCCGATCGGCGTCCCGTCCTTCAGCAGCTGGAAATACCAGTTGCCTTCCGACGCCTCGCCATAGAGTACGATTCCGACCAGCCGATCGTTTTTCAGGATCAGCCGCTTGTAGACGCCCCGCGCCGGGTCGCGCAGCACGATATCGTCGCGATCATCGCCGCCGGCGATGTCGCCGGCGGAGAACATGTCGATGCCGGTGACCTTGAGCCGCGTGCCCGTGACCGTGCCCTGGTATTCGCTCTCGGCCGTGGCGGTGATCCGGTCGGCGCAGACCTTGGCCATGTCCCACAAGGGTGCGACCAGACCGTAGGTCAAGCCGCGATGCTCGACACATTCGCCGATGGCATAGATCGCCGGGTCCGAGGTGCACATGCCGTCATCGACGACGATGCCGCGCCGGGTCTCCAGACCGATGGCCTGGCCCAGCGCGCCATTGGGCCGGATGCCGACCGCCATGACGACCAGATCGGCCGGCAGTTCCGTACCGTCGGCCAGTTGCACCGCGCGGACGCGGTCCTCGCCCAGCAGCGCCCGGGTATTGGCCGCCGTCAGCACCTTGATGCCGCGCCGCTCGAGATCGCCGGCCAGCAGCGTGCCGGCGGCAACATCGAGCTGCCGCTCCATCAGCGTCGGCATCAGATGCACGACGGTGACATCCATGCCATTCAGGGCGAGGCCGTTGGCCGCCTCCAGACCCAGCAGCCCGCCGCCGATCACGACGGCATGGCGGTGAGTCTTGGCCGCCGCCAGCATGGCATCGACATCGGCCATGTCGCGGAAGGTCACGACGCCGGGCAGCCTCGCGCCCGGCACCGGGATGACGAACGGGTTCGACCCGGTCGCGAGCAGCAGCACGTCATAGGGCCGCACCGTGCCGTTCGCGCCCTGGACCTGGCGGGCCGCGCGATCGACGGCGACGATCTTCTCGCCCGCGATCAGTTCGATGTCGTTCGCGTCATACCAGGCGCGATCGTTGATCACGATCTCGTCGAAGCATTTCTCGCCGGCCAGGACCGGCGACAGCATGATCCGGTTGTAGTTCACATGCGGCTCGGCGCCGAACACGGTGATCTCGAACCGGCCGGGCGCCCGGGCGAGGATTTCCTCGACCGTGCGCATCCCGGCCATGCCGTTGCCGACCAGAATCAGCCGCTGCTTGCGCGGCGTCAGGATGTTCATGGCGTGACCCTCCCGTTCCGGTTCAAACCCGCGCGGCGCTGACCGAGGCGGCGCCCCAGGACGTGCGCCAACGCGTCTTGACGGCGCTCAAGCCCAGGAGCGCTGTGAAGGCCAGACCGGCGAACAGCAGGAATCCCATCTGGTAGGTGCCGGTCAGCTGCTTGGAATAGCCCAGGCTGGAGGCGAGATAGAATCCGCCCAAGCCGCCGGTCATGCCGACGATGCCGGTCATCACGCCGATCTCCCGGCGGAAGCGCTGCGGCACCAGCTGGAACACCGCGCCATTGCCCATGCCCAGCGCCAGCATGCCGATCACGAACACGACGAGCGCCATCCAGGCGGCCGGCAGGCCGAAGCTGACCAAGGCGAAGGCAGCCGTCGCGACCATGTACATGACGCTCAAGGACTTGATGCCACCGATCCGATCGGCGACGGCGCCGCCGATCGGCCGGACCAGCGAGCCCGCGAACACGCAGGCCGCCGTGCAATAGCCGGCGACGACCGGCGACAGGCCATACTGGTCGTTGAAATAGATGCTGAGCGAAGAGGCCAGGCCGACGAAGCCGCCGAACGTCACGCTGTAGAAGAACATGAACCACCAGGCGTCGCCGATCTTCAAGACCGAGAAGTAGGACGCGAGCGACTTGGGCGGTGGGCAGTCTGGACTGTCCTTGGCCAGCGCCAGATAGGCCACCAGCACGATGACCAGCGGCAAGGCGACCAGGCCGAACACGTTGGTCCAGCCGAACGCGACCGCGAGGCCGGGCGCGAACAGCGAGGCGAACACCGTGCCCGAATTGCCGGCGCCGGCGATGCCGAGCGCCGTGCCCTGATGCTCCGGCGGATACCAGCGCGAGGCGAGCGGCAGCGCGATCGCGAACGAGGCACCGGCCAGGCCCAGCACGATGCCGACCAGCAGGGTCTGGCCATAGGTGTGGATGCCGAAATACCAGGCGGCGAGCAGACCCAGGATGACCAGGACCTGGCAAATAGCGCCGGTCAGCTTCGGCCTCAGATAGTCGACCGCGACGCCGTTGATGACGCGCAAGATGGCGCCGGCCAGCACGGGGATCGCGACCATCAGGCCCTTCTGGGCGGCATCGAGCCCCAGATCCTTGGAAATCTGCACGGCAAGCGGGCCCATCAGGACCCAGACCATGAAGCTGACGTCGAAATAGAGAAAGGCGGCAACGAGCGACGGCGTATGGCCGGCCTTGAGGAAACTGGTTTTCACGGCACTCTCCCGACGGAACCGGCGGGACCCGAGGCCCACCCGTCCGGTGATGGATCGCCGTTGACCCACCGCTGAAGCGGAAGCGGAACCCAAAAGGGTTCCTATATCGGAACGTCTCGCCGTTGAGCGCGTCCGGCCCGGGATCGCAATCGTGACCTCGCCGGGCATATGGTGCACTGCAAACCGCGGGCCAGGGGTGAGATGAGGATTTCCGCCCCGTTGGCGAAAGTGATCGTCTATTTAATAATCAGCCATGCCCAGCGACGCATCAAATGGTCAAATTTTATGCGCAAGCCGAAGGTTTGTCGCTCGGGCGACCGCGAAATCTTCAGATTTCCACTGCCTCAGCGGACCTTTGCTGCCACCCTGGATTCCCACCCTCGCGGGAATGACGATAGGACGATGACCGACGCCTCCACCGAGCCCCGCCTGCAACTCGACCTGCGCGCCGGCTTCGCCAGCCTGCAGGGCCGGCGGGCGCGCAATGAGGATTGGGGCGGGCTGTGGCTGGGCGACCGGGCGCAGCGGGCGCGACATGGTGCGTTGGGTGTTTTGTCCGACGGCATCGGCGGCGCCAAGGCCGGCGATATCGCGGCCGAACTGGCGGTACGCGGCTTCGTCGACGGCTATCTGGGCCAGAGCGAGACCCTGGGCGTGCAGCGTGCCGCCGCGGTGGCGCTGGATGCGGTCAATCGCTGGATCCACGCCCAGGGCCGGGCTGATCCCGCGCTGGAGGCGATGGGCGCCACCATCGCCGTGCTGATCCTGCGCGGCCGGCAGGTGCATTGGCTGTCGGTCGGCGACACGCGGGTCTATCGGCTGCGGGGCGGGCGGCTGGCGCGCCTCAGCCTCGATCATGTCTCGCCCCGGCCCGGCATGAGCCACGTGCTGCTGCGCTCGATCGGCGGCGAGGAAGGCGCGCGCGCCGACTATGCGGTCGAAGCCGCGCGCACCGACGATCGCTATCTGCTGGCGACCGACGGCATCCACGGCAGCCTGGACGATCGCCGGATCGCGCGCCTCCTGGGCGATGCACCCTCGCCCGAGACCGCGGCCGAGGCGCTGGTCGCGGCGGCACTCGATGCCGGATCGATGGACAATGCCAGCGCCATCGTGATCGAGATTCTGGGCCTGCCCCAGGCCGACCCGATCGAGCTGGAACTGGCGATCGCCGCCTTGCCGATCCTGGAGCCGCCCCGGCCGGGCGAACGGATCGACGGCTATACCATCGGCACCCTGCTGTCCGACGGCCGCTACAGCCGCCTGTTCCGCTCGATCGACGAGAGCGACGGCCGGCCGGTCGTGCTCAAGTTTCCCAAGCCGCGCATCGCCGAGGATGCCTCGTTCCGCCTGGCCTTCCTGCGCGAGACCTGGGTCGCGGCCCGCGTGCGCAGCCCGTGGGTCGGCGAGGCGATCGAGCCGCCGCCGGAACGCCGCACCCGGCTCTATTCGGTCATGCCGCTGTATGACGGCGAAAGCCTGGAGCAGCGGCTCGTCCGCTTGCCTGCCATCACCCTGACCGAAGGCCTGTCGATTGCGGTCAAGCTCGCGAAGGCGGCGGCGGCCCTGCACCGCGCCGGCATCGTCCATCGCGACATCAAGCCTGACAATGTCATTCTGGAGTCCGGCGGCGGGCTGAAGCTGATCGATCTGGGCGTGGCATACCTGCCGCACATGACCGAGTTCGCGACCGCCGACATTCCAGGCACCGCCAGCTACATGGCGCCTGAACAATTTGCCGGCAGCGTCGGCAGCGAGCGGAGCGACCTGTTCGCGCTCGGCGTCACGCTCTACCGCCTGTTCAGCGGCGGCGCCTATCCTTATGGGGAGATCGAAGCCTTCTCCCACCCACGCTTCGGCCGGCCGCAGCCGCTGGCGCGCCATCGCCCCGACCTGCCGCCCTGGCTCGACGCGTTGCTGGCGCGCGCCTTTGCCGTCGATCCCGGCGACCGGATCGAGGACGCGTTGGAATTGGCGTTCGAGCTGGAGCAGAGTCAGAGCCGCGCCCATCCGGCAGCCCCGCGCCGCCGCTCGCTCTACGAGCGCAATCCGGTGCGGGTCTGGCAGGGGATCGCGATGTTGCTGTTCCTGGCGCTGCTGGCAGCGCTGCGGCTGCGCTGACTCAGGCGCAGAATTTCTCCGGCGCGGCCGGTTCGATCGCCACGCCGGCCGCCCGCTCATACAGATCCGGCCGATAGACCGCGCGGGCCAGCGCCGTCCGGTCGATCTCCGGGCCGAACCGGCCCCAGCGCGCCATCTGCTCCAGGAACCAGGCGGCATGCTCCAGCCGCGGCACGCTCGCGGCACCGGCAAAGCGCGAAATATCGACGCCGCCGTCGGAGGCCGCGCCCGGCAGCGAGGCACGCAAGGTCGCGGCCGGCACATCCAGCCGCTCCGGCACCGCCAGCAAATCGGCGATCTCCTCGGCATGGGTCGGGTCGTCACAGAACGCCTGAGCCCGCAGCAGGGCGCGCAGCACCGCCTGTAGCCCGTCCGGCTGGCGCTCGGCCCAGTCAGCGGTGACGGCGAAGCATTTCTCCGGATGGTCGCGCCAGACGGCCGAGGTCAGCATGACCGTTCGGCCGACGCCGTGCCGGGTCGCGACCGCCCCCCAGGGCGCGCCGGCACAGAAGCCATCGATCTCGCCCGCGCCGAGTGCCGCCACCATATCGACCGGCGGCACCACGACCAGCTCGATATCCCGGACCGGGTCGATGCCCGAGGCCGCCAGCCAATAGCGCAGCAGCAGATCGTGCGAGGAATAGGCATGAACGACCGCGATGCGCAGCCGGGGGCCGCCGGCCGCGACGATCCCGGCCAACCGCCGCCCGACCGCCATAGCGTCGCGAATATCCGACCCGAGCGCATCCGCCAGGGACCGCGACCCGGTAAAGCCGTTGCCGTTCTGGCTGATCGACAGCGGCACGATCAGCGGCGTCCCAGCGCCGCGCAGACCCATCGCCACGGCGAAGGCGAGCGGCGGCAGCATCACCGCGGCGTCGAGCGCGCGAAAGGTCAGTTTGTCGGCGATATTGGCCCAGGACGGCTCGATCGACAGGCTGGCCTCGACCCGCTCGGCCGCGAAGAAGCCCTTCGCCTCGGCCACGAAGGCCGGCGCCATGTCGGTCAGGCGCACCAGGCCGATGCGGATCCGCGTCACGTCATCGGCCACCATGTTTGCCTCTCCCATCCTTCGGAGCCGCCAGGCCGCCGTCGAGCAGCTCGACCGCAATATCGGCGATGCGCCGGCCGCGGTCCATCGCCTGGCGCCGCAGCCAGCGATAGGCGTCGGGCTCGCTCATCCGACGCTCCTGCATGATTTTGGCCTTGGCCTTGTCGATCAGCGCCCGTTCCTTGAGCGACGCCTCGGCCTTCCTCAGCTCGGTTTCGACCTGACGATAGCGCCGGAACAGGATGACGGCCGTCTCGACGATCGGCTTCACGTCGGGCAGCGCGGTACCGACCACGTTGTAGGAGCTGACGCCGGCATCGATCGCGGCTTCCATGAAGGCCGGATCGTCGCGGTCGACGAACAAAACGATCGGGCTCGGATGGCGCGAGGCGACCTCCCGGATGCTGTCGAGCTGATCGCGATCGGGCCGCGCCATATCGACGATGACCACGTCGGGACGATGCCGGCTGACCGCCTGGGCCAGGCTTTCGCCCGGCTCCAGGCGCAGAATCTCGGCGGTACCGGCCTCGGCCAGCCGGTCGGCAACCGACGCGGCGCGCTCGAGATTGGCGTCGGCCAGCAGAACCCTCACCGGAGCCCTGCCGTCAATTGCAACGGGGTGCGCTTCATGACTAGGGTCCGGGTGCAAGCGTCACGCCAGGGCGGCGGCGCGCGTATAACCAGTCTCGGAGACAGGAACTGCCTGATGTCCTGCATCGCATCGACGGTGGCGCGGTCGTTGCCGACCGGCAGCGCCGGCACATCTTCGCGGTGAACGAAGCCGCCGCAGCCGCGATCGACGCCGGGCGCTGGACCTGGCCCCCTGCGGTGCCGGACGAGACGATGCGCTGCCCGGATGCCGTCCGTCTCGACCAACCGATCGTCTGGCAATTCGATCTCCAACTGGGCGCGCATAGGCTGCGGTTGCGCAACCGGCTTTCGGGGCAGGCCATCGGCATCCGGCCCCGCCTGATCCACCTCGCGGCGGTACCCGGCGGGCGGCCGACCCATATCCTCGATCTGGTCGGCGATGACGCCGGATTTCATCTTTGCGTCGACGGCCGGCCGGAGGCATCGACGCCGATCGCCGCGGATCTGCCGGGCGAAGTCTATACCTATCTGCTGCGCCTGAGCCATGCGCCACGGCGGATTCTGATGCTGGCACATGCCGCCGCCCTGGTCGTCCGGGGCGTAGAGCTGCTGCTGAGCGCCGCCTCGCGCGGCGGCAAGTCTACCCCCCGGCCGGCTGAGCGTCAGCCGGCTTCCACCTGGTCGATCAGATGCAGGAACGAGCCGAACACGGTGCCGGCGATGGCGCCGGCCGGCCCGTGACCGGCGCTCTCGCAGAAGAAGGGGACCTGTTGCCGGGCGATCTCGCTGGCGAAATGAAACTCATGGCCGCGATATCCGGCACCGACCAGGCCCAGCGGCGTTTCCGCCGAGAGGGTGATCCGGCGATAACCCAGATGCCGGTGTGGGGTGGCGTAGCTGGTCTCGACCGGCAGCAGGCCCAACATCTCATGCCGGACGCCCTCGCCATCGACCAGGCCGGCGCCGAGGGTCATGTAGCCGCCGCACTCGCCATAGATGACGGCACCGCGTGCTGCCGCTGCCTGCATACCCCAGCGGAAGGATGACGCTGCCGCGAGCCGGCCGGCATGCAGCTCGGGATAGCCGCCGGGCAGATAGACCGCGTCGGCCGAGCCCGATGGCGCCTGATCGGCCAGCGGCGAGAAGAAGCTGAGTTCCGCCCCGGCCGCACGCCAGCCGTCCAGGGCATGCGGGTAGGCGAAGGCGAAAGCGATGTCGCGCGCCACCGCGATGTGGCTGCCCAGCGGCGGAATCGCGACCGAGCCTTCGCCGCGCCGGGCGATCGGCCGCGCCAGCGCCATCAGCCGATCGAGATCGACCGCCGCCTCGATCGCATCGGCAGCCCGTTCCAGGAACCCGCCCAGATCCGCCTGCTCGCCAGCCTGGATCAGCCCCAGATGGCGCGACGGCACGGTAAGGCCGTCGGTGCGCGGCAGCGCGCCCAGCACGGGCAGGCCGAGGCTTTCGAACGGCGGCCGGATCAGATCGGCATGGCGCGGGGAGCCGATCCGGTTCAACAGCACGCCCGCGACCCGCACATCGTCGCGATATGTGGCGAACCCCCTGGCGACCGCCGCCGCCGACACGGTCTGGCCGCGCACGTCCTGCACCAGCAGGACCGGCAGGCCCAGCAGCGCCGCCAGATCCGCGGTCGAGCCTCCGCCCTCGGCCGCACCGTCGAACAGGCCCATGACGCCTTCGACGATCAGCAGATCGGCACCGTCGGCCGCGCGGTCCAACTGGCAGAGCAGCGTCTCCGGCCGCATCGCCCAGGGATCGAGGTTGCGGCAGGCCCGGCCGCTCGCCGCCGCGTGGAACGCCGGATCGATATAGTCCGGCCCGACCTTGGCCGAGGCGACCGCGATGCCGCGCCGCTTGAGCGCGCGCAGCAGGCCGAGCGTGACGGTGGTCTTGCCCGCCCCGGACGAGGGCGCGGCGATGATGAGCGCGCGGGTCATGGCCCAGACCCTAATCCATTGCGCCGCCGCTGGGCACCGGTATGATCGGCGCCGCCATGACCCAAACCCTCGCCGATTTCTGTCCCGGCATTCTCCATGCGGTGCCGGCGAAGGACGGGCTGTTGATGCGCCTGCGTCTGCCCGGCGGGCAGTTGCCGGCCGCGACGCTCGCCGCGATCGCCGATCTGGCGGAGCGCCATGCCGACGGCGGGCTCGATCTGACCGCCCGGGCGAATATCCAGTTGCGCGGCATCCGGCAGGAGAGTTTGGCGCCGCTGGTCGAGGGCCTGCGCCGGGCCGGACTGCTGCCCTCGCCGGCCCACGACCGCATCCGCAATATCCTGGTCAGCCCGTTCGCCGGCGTCGATCCGACCGAGTTGATCGATCTGACGCCGCTCGCCCGCGCTTTGGACCGTGCGCTGATCGCCGATCCGGATCTCGCCCGCCTGCCGGCCAAATTCGCCTTCACGCTCGACGGCGGCGGCCGGGGCTTCGATCCGGGCGGGGCCGACCTGACGCTGACCGCCGTCGCGGGATCGCACTTGCACCTGAGCATCGCCGGTCGTCAAACCGGCCTCGGCGTCGAACCGGAAAGCGCGGTGGCGTTGCTGATCGGGGCCGGTCATAGGCTGCTCGCCATCGCTGCGAAGCACGATCTGCCGGCGCGCAGCCGGGCTATCGTCAAACTACCGGCCGCCTATGAAGAATTTCTGCGGAGCCTGCCGGCGGAAGCTTGCCCATGCCCATCCCCGCGGGCCGCCTCGCCGACAGTCGGCAGACTCGATGAAGCGTCCGGCGGCGTGACCTTGCTGCCGTCGATCCCGTTCGGACGGCTGACCGGCGCCGAAGCGAAGCGGCTTGCGGATCGCTCAAATCATTTCGATCTCGATATGAGGCTGACGCCTTGGCGAAACCTCGCCCTGCGTGGGGTCAAGCGGTCGGACATTCCGGCGTTCGACCTGTCGTCCGCCGGCTTCGCCGGCCTCGCCGCCTGCGCCGGCAGCGAGGGTTGCGCCCAATCGCAGGCCGACGTCCGCGCCGACGCCCGCCGTTTCGCGGCCGCCATCGCCGGCATCGCGCCGCCCGCCGGCTGGTCGATCCATTTCGCCGGCTGCGCCAAGCGCTGCGCGCTCCGGGGCCCGGCGACCGTCGATCTGATTGCGACCCAAACCGGCTATGATGTGCTATTCGACGGCACGCCCGCCCACACCGGTCTCTCGCCGGAACGGGCGCTGGCCGCCGCACGCACCGCCTACCCGACGAAAGCGCCTTAATGCCCCGCGACTACCTGACCGACGGCGCCGAGATCTACCGCCGCTCCTTCGCCATCATCCGGGCCGAGGCCGATCTCGCCGGCCTCACGCCCGACCTCGCCCGCACCGTCGTCCGCATGATCCACGCCTGCGGCATGACCGATCTGCCGCGCGATCTGGCCGCCTCGCCCGGTGCCGCCGAGGCCGGCCGGGCCGCCCTGCTGGCCGGCGCGCCGATCCTGTGCGATTCGACCATGCTGGCCGCCGGCATCACGCGCGCGCGCCTGCCGGCCGGGAACGCGGTGATCTGCACCTTGAACGCGCCGGAAGTCCCGCCCCTCGCCGCCCAGTTGGGCACGACGCGCAGTGCCGCGGCTTTGGAGCTGTGGCGCGACCATCTGGAAGGCGCCGTCGTCGCCATCGGCAATGCGCCGACCGCGCTGTTCCATCTGTTCGACATGCTGGATGCCGGCGCGCCCAGACCCGCGCTGATCCTGGGCCTGCCCGTGGGCTTCGTCGGTGCCGCCGAATCCAAGGACGTGCTCAAGGCCGACAGCCGGGGCGTGCCGTTCATCACGATTCGGGGCCGGCGCGGCGGCAGCGCCATGGCCTCGGCCGCGATCAACGCGCTGGCGAGCGAGGCGGAATGAGCGGCGTGAAGCCCGGCCGGCTGTTCGGCGTCGGCGTCGGTCCGGGCGATCCGGACCTGATCACGGTCAAGGCGCTGCGCTGCGTGCAGTCGGCCGATGTGGTGGCCTATCTGGCCGCCCGCCACGGCCGCAGCAATGCCCGCGCCATCGTCGCCGGCGCGTTGACCCGCGGCCAGCCGGAACTGGCGCTGATCTATCCGCTGACGACCGAGACGACCGACCATCCGGATGGCTATGACGGCGCCATCGCCGAGTTCTACGATCAGGCCGCCGCCAAGGTCGCGGCCGAGCTCGATGCCGGCCGCGATGTCGCGGTGCTGTGCGAGGGCGATCCGTTCTTCTACGGCTCCTATATGTATCTGCACGATCGCCTGGCCGATCGGTATGAGACCGAGGTGATTCCCGGCGTCTGTTCGGTCATGGCCGGCGCGGCGCGCCTCGGCCGCCCCCTGGTCCGGCGCGACACGGAGTTGACCATCCTGCCCGGCACCCTGCCCGAGGCGGAATTGGCCCGGCGCCTGGCCCAGGGCCAGGCGGTCGCGATCATGAAGCTCGGCCGCAATTTCGCGAAGGTCCGCCGCGCGATCGAACAGGCCGGCGCGACGACCCGCGCGCTCTATATCGAACGCGCAACCATGAGCGCCGAGCGCGCCATTCCCCTGGCCGAGGTCGATCCGGCCGAGGTGCCGTATTTCTCGCTGGTGCTGGTGCCCGGTGCCGAAGTCGTACCGGTCAAATGCGTCCCCGGCGCCGGCGGACAATTGATCGTCTTGGGCCTGGGCCCCGGCGCGCCCGAATGGCTGTCGCCGGAGGCGCGGGACGCGCTGGCCGACGCGACCGATCTGGTGGGCTATCAGCCCTATCTCGACCGTGTCGCTCCGCAACCCGGCCAGATCCGCCATGGCAGCGACAACAAAGTCGAGGCGGCGCGCTCCCGCCACGCGATCCAACTGGCGCTGGCCGGCCGGCGGGTCTGCGTCGTCTCGTCGGGCGATCCCGGCATCTTCGCCATGGCGAGCGCCGTGCTGGAACAGGTCGAGGCCGGCCCCGCCGCCTGGCGTGCGCTCGATATCCGCGTGCTGCCCGGCATCTCGGCGATGCAGGCGGCCTCGGCCCGGGTCGGCGCCATCCTGGGCCATGATTTCTGCGTCATCTCGCTGTCCGACCGGTTGAAGCCCTGGGCGACCATCGCCGAACGGCTCGATGCGGCGGCCAAGGCCGATTTCGCCCTGGCGTTCTACAACCCGATCTCGTCGGAACGGCAATGGCAGCTGGGCGAGGCGCGTTCGATCCTGGCGCGCCATCGCGCGCCGGAGACGCCGGTCATCATGGCGCGCGACGTCGGCGGCCCCGGCGAGCGGATCACCGTGACCGACCTCAAGGGCCTCGATCCGGCTCAGGTCGACATGCGGACCATCCTGCTGATCGGCAATAGCCAGACCCGGCGCTTCGAGGGATCCGGCGGCAAGCCGGTCGTCTATACCCCGCGCCGCTACGGGGTCTGAGGCAAGCGGCTGAGCCAGAGTTCGACCGCGTCCAACGTGCCGGCCTGATCGGTAATCGGGCGGGGGGGCCGCTCAACCATCGCGACCGGCAGACCGAGCGAACGGGCGGCCTCGATTTTGGCATAGGTCGCCGGACCGCCACTGTTCTTGGACACGATCATATCGATCCGAGAGCTTCGCAGCAGGTCGATCTCGTGGGTCAGACTGAACGGGCCACGCTGCAGCAGCAAATCATGACGCGCCGGCAACGCTCCCTCGGGCGGATCGATCGAGCGGATCAGGAACCAGGCGTCGTTGTCGGCGAACGGCGCCAGCTCCTGGCGGCCGACGGTCAGGAACACACGGCCTTCGCAAAGTGCGGCGGCTGCGGCCATGTCGGGGACCGGCAGCCAGCGATCGGTCGGTTCCCGGGTCCAGGCCGGGCGCACGAAACCCAGCAACGGCACGTTCATGCGACCGCAGGCCTCGGCCGCATGGACGCTCATCCGGGCCGCGAACGGATGGGTCGCATCGACGACCGCATCGATCCGTTCTTCGGCGAGATAGGCCGCCAATCCATCGATGCCGCCAAACCCTCCGACGCGCACCGCGCCTTGCGGCAGCGTCGGGGCGGCGACCCGGCCGGCGAGCGACGAGATGAGATGCAGGTCTTTACGGTCGGCCAGATGCCGCGCGAGCAAAGCCGCTTCGCCGGTGCCGCCGAGGATGAGCACCCTCATCTGACACCGAGCCCGCTGTTGGCACCCTCCCGCTGGCGCGGGCCGCTCCCTCTCCCGCATTTTGCGGGGGAGGGAGGGGTGGGGGTGGGGGTGGTGCCGCTCACGCGATATCGCGCCTTGGACGAGACCGATCGGCGGAATAGAGATGACTGGTGCCGAAGCTGGGCCGCCCCAAGCCGCGCCCGACCAGGATCAGCGAGTTCTTGTCGATGCCGGCGTCCTTGACCTGGTCCTTGATGGTCGCGAGCGTACCGCGGATGACCTGCTGGTCGGGCCAGCTCGCACGGAACACGACGGCCACCGGACAATCCGCGCCATACGACGGCATCAAATCCGCCACGACCCCGCCGATGTTCGTGATCGACAGATGGATCGCCAGCGTGGCGCCGGTCGCCCCCAGACTCTTCAGATCCTCGCCCGGCGGCATGGCGGTCGAGCGGGTCGAGGTCCGGGTCAGGATCACGGTCTGGGCGATCCCCGGCAGGGTCAATTCCTGGCCCAGCAAGGCCGCGGCGGCGGCAAAGGACGGCACGCCCGGCGTTACGTCATAGGCGATGCCAAGCGCGTCGAGCCGGCGCATCTGCTCGGCCATGGCGCTCCAGACCGACAGGTCGCCGGAATGCAGCCGGGCGACATCGTGACCCTCGGCATGGGCCCGCGATATTTCGACGATGATTTCGTCCAGATGCAGCTCGGCCGTGTCGATCAGGCGCGCGCCGGGCGGCGCATGAGCCAGCACGCCCCCGGGAATGAGCGAGCCGGCATAGAGGCAGACGGGACATGCCGCGATCAGGTCGCGGCCGCGCAGGGTCAAAAGGTCGGCGGCGCCGGGGCCGGCGCCGATGAAATGGACGATCATGGAAGCTCCGCGAGCGCGCAGGTACAGAGGATGCCGGTCTTGCGCGGGATGGCGAGCCAGGCAGACGGGCCGAGGGCGGCCAGCGCCGCCGCCTCCGCCACGCTGGGGCTGCCGACCGCGTCGGCCGAGCGGGAGGAAATCGTGACGGTGCCGGGCGTGGCCGCCAATTGCCCGGCTGGGAACAGGCGCAGTTCGAGGTCGAGCAGGTCGGCGACCTGTTTGGCCAGATCCGCCCGCCGGTCGATCGTTGCGAGGCAGGCCCAGGCGCCGATGTGGCCGACAGTCGCCTGGATCAGGGCCAGCACGTCTTCGAGCTTGGTATTGGACGTGGCGCCGATGCCGATGGCGCGTTGGATTCTCACGGCTTCACCGCCGCCCATTGCGTAACCGGCGCCAGGCTTTTCCAGCCGAGCATGCCGCCGACGGCGTGGGCGCGGGATACTGAAATGCGGGTCAGGTCGCCGCCGAGGCGCTGCTGCCAATGCGCGAGCGTCGCCTCGCCGGCGACGGTCACGACATTGGCGACCAGACGACCGCCGGGCTTCAGGGTCGTCCAGCACAGATCGACCAGCCCCTCGGTGCCGATGCCGCCGCCGATGAAGATCGCGTCGGGTGCCGGCAGATCATCCAGCGCACCGGGCAGCTCGCCCTCGACCACGCGCAGCGTCGGCACACCCAGCGTCCGGGCATTGGCCGCGATGCGCGCCACACGATCCGCACGACGCTCGATCGCGATGGCGCGGCAGGACGGATGGGCCCGCGACCATTCGATGCCGATGGTGCCGCTGCCGGCGCCGACATCCCACAGCAATTGTCCGGGCAAGGGCACGAGCCGCGCCAGCGTGGCGGCGCGCACCTCGCGCTTGGTCATCTGGCCGTCACTCTCGAACGCGTCGTCGGGCAGCCCGGCCAGCGTCGGGAGCGTCCGGGTGCCGGCGTCGGCCAGGCAGGTCACGGCGACCAAGGCCAGATCGCCGGTCGGATGCGCCCAATGCCGGGCGATGCCGTCCCGGCGCGCCTCGGCCGGGCCGCCCAGACGGTCCAGCAGCGTGAGGCCGCTGCCGCCATAACCCAATTCGGTCAGAATGCCGGCGACCTCGGCCGCGACGGCGCCATAGATCACCAGCCGGCGGCCCGGCTGAACCGCCGGCCGCATCAGGTCGAGCGGCCGGCCGACCGCCGAGATCAAACTCACGTCGGCCTGCGGCCAG
>Ga0302314_10003037_pt1 | contig 31076 bp, 31 predicted proteins | sample III_Palsa_N2_3_FD_200533 | JGI IMG/M metagenome (GOLD analysis project Ga0302314, IMG submission 200533) | Peat permafrost microbial communities from Stordalen Mire near Abisko, Sweden - III_Palsa_N2_3 | ecosystem: Environmental > Terrestrial > Soil > Palsa > Peat permafrost | place: Sweden... | reverse complement strand
CCACGATCCCGCCCACGAAGATCACATTTGCGAACATCAGTACGCCCCACCCGACGGCTGCGAGACAATCACGCGGCGCCGCTTTTCACAAGGCGAGCCCCTTGCGGGGCGCGGGCGCGGATGCCCACTTCAATCCGATGCGTTGATCGCCAACAGGAGGAAGCGCCATGCCCGAGATGAAGATCCCCGGTCCCGACCACCCGATCACGGTCACGGCCAATCCGAAGCGCCTGCAGGTGCTCTACCAGGGCCACGTGATCGTCGATTCGGCCAAGGCCCTGACGCTGCAGGAGTCGACCTATCCGGCCGCGATCTACTTCCCCCGCGAAGACGCCGAGATGTCCTTTTTCGGGCGCACCGACCACCAGACCCACTGCCCTTACAAAGGCGACGCCAGCTACTTCTCGCTGAACATGGACGGCCATCTCGCCGAGAACGCGGTCTGGACCTACGAAGAGCCCTATCCGGCCATGGAATCGATCCGCGGCCTGCTGGCCTTCTACCCGAACCAGGTCGAAATCGTCGAGGTGGGCGATGCGGCGCGACCCGACGCGATTCGCGAGGCGATCCTCCACACCGACGACGGCGCCGGCCAGAGCCAGAAGGAGCACTGGGCGCCGACCGTGGAGTAATTTCCGAGCGGTCCTTCTCCCGCAAGGGGAGAAGGATACTGGGTCGGCGCTTCAGTACGCCGCCGCCTCGTAGATCGAGGCGAGGTCGTCGTTCCAGGCGCCGTGGTAGAGTTCCAGCCAGCGCTCGGCGGGAGTGACGCCGGTTTCGGCGATCTCGTCGAGGGAGGCGAGGAAACCGGTCTCGTCGGTCATCGAGGCGCCGAATTTGCCGCGGTTCTTCAGCCCCAGCCGGGAGATGGCGAGCACGTCGAGCGCCAGCGCCTGCAGCGAGCGCCCATCGACGACGGCTTTGAGGCCCACCCGCGCGGCGTCGGCGCGCAGCCGCTCGTGGTCCTCGATCTGCCAGTGCTTGACCAGGTCCCAGGCCGCGGCGGTGCCGGCGTCGTCGTAGAGCAGGCCCATCCAGAAGGCGGCCAGCGCGCAGAGCCGCTCTGGCGGCCCGGTGTCGGCGCCGCGCATCTCCAGATAGTTCTGCAAGCGCACCTCGGGGAAGAGGGTGTTGAGGTGCAGGCGCCAGTCCTGGATCGTCGGCCGCTCGCCCGGCAGGGCGGCGAGCTGGCCGTCCATGAAGGCGCGGAACGACTGGCCCGACAGGTCGACATAGAGGCCGCCCCGCTTGACGAAATACATCGGCGCATCCAGCGCCCAGCGCGCGTAGTCGGCGAAGCCGAAGCCCGGCTGGAAGACGAAATCCAGCATGCCGGTGCGGTTCGGATCGGTGTCGGTCCAGACCCGCGCGCGGCTGGAGAGGTAGCCGGTCGGCTTGCCCTCGACGAACGGTGAATTGGCGAAGAGGGCGGTGGCCAGCGGCTGCAAGGCCAGCGACAGCCGCATCTTGGCGGCCATGTCCGCCTCGGAGGCGAAGTCGAGATTGGCCTGCACGGTGCAGGTGCGGAACATCATGTCCAGGCCGAGCCGGCCGACCTTCGGCATGTAGCCGCGCATGATGTCGTAGCGGCCCTTGGGCATCACCTGCATGTCGGCGCGGGTCCATTCGGGGGCGAAGCCGAGCCCGAGGAAGCCGAGACCGAGGTCGGCGGCCACCGCGCGGGATTCGGTGAGGTGGGCGCCGATCTCCAGGCAGATGTCGTGCACGCTCTCCAGCGGCGCGCCGGAAAGCTCGAACTGGCCGCCTGGCTCCAGGCTGACCGAGGCGCCGCCGCGCGACAGCCCGATCAGGGTCTCGCCGCCGTCGGGACGATGCTCGAGGATGTCGCTCCACCCGTAGCGCCGCAGGCCGTTCAGCAGGGCGTGGATGCCGGCGGCGCCATCGTAGGGCACGGTCTCGTGGCCGGGGACGCGGAAGACGAATTTCTCGTGCTCGGACCCGACCCGGAACTCGGACTTCGGCTTGAAGCCGCGGTCGAAGTCCGCGACGAGGTCGTCGAACGTCAGCGGCCGGTCGTGACAGAGCGTTTCGCTCATTCAGGTCTCCCACCCTCGAGGTTGGGCGGCAGCCCCCAACACGCAACAAGACGCCGCGCCCCTCTGGCGGGAGCGTGATTTAAGTCATCTGGGCGCCGAAATCGTGAAGCTCAAGCCCCTGAGGGCGACGAGCGGAGACGAACAGGCGGATCATGCGCCGCCCTCCGGCGTTTCGCTCCGGCGCAAGGGACGATTATGCTGACACGATGAGCAAGACCAAGGGCTACAAAAAGCAATTGCGCGAGCTGCAGATCGGCTTGGTGCGTTACCAGGAATGGGCGGCCAAACACGGCGCCAAAGCCTTGGTCATTTTCGAGGGCCGCGACAGCGCCGGCAAGGACGGCGCGATCGCCCGCATCACCGAGCACCTCACCGCGCGGCGCACCCGCGCCATCGCCTTGCCCAAGCCGAACGACCGCGAACGCACCGAATGGTACTTCCAGCGCTACGTCCACTTCCTGCCCGCCGCGGGCGAGATCGTGATCTTCAACCGCTCCTGGTATAACCGCGCCGGTGTCGAGCCGGTGATGGGTTTCTGCACCGACCAGGAGCACGAGTCGTTTCTGCACGACGCGCCGAATTTCGAGCGGATGCTCGAGGAGGCGGACATCAAGGTGGTCAAGCTCTGGCTCGACATTTCCAAGGCCGAGCAGGCCGAGCGGCTGGAGGCGCGCCGGCACGATCCGCTGAAGGCGCTGAAGGTCAGCGCCCTCGACGGCGAGGCGCAGAAGCGCTGGAAGGATTATTCCAAGGCTCGCAACGAGATGCTGACCCGCACCTCGACCGATATCGCGCCGTGGTGGTGCGTCCACACCGACCACAAGAAGGAAGCGCGGCTCAATGTGATCCGCCACCTGCTACACGAGCTGGCGCCGAAGGAGATCCGCGACGACGTCCCCCACCCGGACCCGGCGATCCTCTACCGGTTCGAGGAAAGCGCGCTCACCGACGGGCGGCTGGAGAAGTAGGCGGGGGCGGGGCCGCAAGAAATTCTGCCTTGCGGCGGCGGCCGCCCGCGCGCAATCCGCCGCCGCGATCAGACGGGAGCGACGCGCATGGAATATGTCCGGCTTGGCAATACTGGCCTGAAGGTCTCGCGGCTGTGCCTCGGGTGCATGACCTACGGCTCATCGAAATGGCGCTCCTGGGTGCTCGATGAAGCGGCCGCCATGCCCTTCTTCCAGAAGGCGCTCGAGGCCGGGATCAACTTCTTCGACACCGCCGACGTCTATTCCCAGGGCGAGAGCGAGCGGGTCACCGGCAAGGCGCTGAAGGAGTTCGCCAAGCGCCACGAGGTGGTGCTCGCCACCAAGGTCAACGGCCCGATGGGCGGCGACGTCAACAACCGCGGCCTGTCGCGCAAGCACATCCTCGACGGCATCGACCGCAGCCTGACCCGGCTCGGCGTCGACTATGTCGACCTCTACCAGATCCACCGCTTCGACTACGAAACCCCGATCGAGGAGACGCTGGAGGCGCTCAATGACGTCGTGCGCGCCGGCAAGGCCCGCTACATCGGCGCCAGCTCGATGTACGCGTGGCAGTTCATGAAGATGCTGGCGACGTCGCGCGCCAACGGCTGGACACCGTTTGTCTCGATGCAGCCGCAGTACAACCTCGTCTATCGCGAGGAGGAGCGCGAGATGCTGCCGCTGTGCAAGGACCAGGGCATCGGCGTGATCCCGTGGTCGCCGCTGGCGCGCGGGTTCCTGGCCGGCGGCCGCGGCAATCCCGGCGAGGGCAACACCGAGCGAGCGCGCACCGACGAGTTCTCACCGCGGCTTTATTACAAAGCCCCCGACCATGCGGTCGTCGACACGCTGTCCAGCCTCGCCCGCGAACGCGGCGTCTCCAACATGCAGCTGGCGCTGGCCTGGGTGCTGAAGAACCCGGTGATCACCTCGCCGATCATCGGGACCTCGAAGGCCCATCACCTCGACGACGCGCTGGCGGGGCTGGAGATCAAGCTCACCGACGAGGAGGTGAAGGCGCTGGAAGCAGCTTACGAGCCCAAGCCGGTGCTCGACCACGCCTGAGGCTACTTCCTTCTCCCGCAAGGGGAGAAGGAAGTGATGACACCACCCCCGTCCGGCGCCTAATCTCGGGCTCAAGCGCGGCCCTCGCCAAGACGGCCAAGAAACGGACATCGGGGGAACGGCTCGCTCATGGCTTCGGAAGCCGACGTCGCCAATCGTGTGCCCATCACGGCGGCCCTGATGCTGGCCACCCTGATGAACACGTTGGATTCCACCATCGCCAACGTGGCGCTGCCGCACATGCAGGGCAGCCTCAGCGCCTCGCAGGACCAGGCGACCTGGATCCTGACCTCCTACATCCTGGCGACGGCGATCATGACGCCGCTGTCGGGCTGGCTGTCGCTGAAGATCGGCCGCAAGCCGATGCTGCTGATCTCGATCACCACCTTCACCCTGACCTCGATGGCCTGCGGGGTGGCGCAGAACCTGCCGGAGATGGTCGGTTTCCGCTTCCTGCAGGGCATCGCCGGCGCCTCGCTTATGCCGCTCTCGCAGACCGTGATGCTCGACATCTTCCCGCAGCGGCAGATCCCGCAGGTGATGTCGATCTGGAGCGCGGTGGTGATCATGGGGCCGATCATCGGCCCGGCGCTGGGCGGCTGGCTGACCGAAAACTACTCCTGGCGCTGGGTCTTCTACATCAATGTGCCGATCGGCATCCTGGCCTTCCTGGGCGCCTACATCTTCATGTCCGAAGACAAGGGCGGACGACAGCGACCGTTCGATTTCCTCGGCTTCGGAGCGCTGGTCACCTTCGTCGCCGCCTTCCAGCTGATGACCGACCGCGGCCCCGACCAGGACTGGTTCGGCTCGCGCGAGATCTGGACCGAGGCGATCATCGCCATGGTCGGCTTCTGGATCTTCATCGTGCAGACGATGACCGCCAAGCAGCCGTTCTTTCACCGCGACCTGGCCAAGGATCGCAATTTCGTCGCCTGCGTCGTGTTCGGCCTCTGCGTCGGGGCGCTGCTGTTCTCGACCACGGCGATTCTGCCGTCGTTCATGCAGAACCTGCTCGGCTATTCGGCACTGCAAAGCGGCTACGCCAGCATGCCGCGCGGCGCCGGCTCGTTCGTGGCTTTCCTGATGGTGCCCTATCTGATCCGCCTGATCGGAGCGCGGCAGGTGCTCGGCGTCGGCATCGTCGTCAGCATGACCGCGCTCTGGATGATGGCGCACTTCGACCTCGACATGACGGCGGAGCCAATCATGATCTCCGGCCTGGTCCAGGGGTTTGGCACCGGCCTGCTGTTCGCCCCGCTCAATGTGCTGGCCTATGTGTCGCTGAACCCGGTCCACCGCACCGAGGGCACCATCGTCTCGACCATGGTGCGCAGCCTGGGCTCCAGCCTCGGCATCTCGATGATTCAGGCGACCCTGACCCACAACTCGGCCATGGCCCACGCCCGTCTGACCGACAAGATCGTCGGCGGCGACCCGGTCGTCGCCGCGGGGCTGCCGGCGATCATGAACCCGTCGACGCAGAGCGGTCTCGAGGCGCTGAACGGCGAGGTGACGCGCCAGGCGGCGATGCTGGGCTACGACAGCATCTTCGCCTGGATGACGCTGGGGATCGTGCTGTTGTTTCCGCTGCTGCTGCTCATGCGGGCCGCGCCGCCGGCGCAGACGCTGGCGATCGAGGCGGCGGCGGATTAGGCGGATCGACGCTGGAACAATCCCGGAACTCTCGCTAGCCTCGCCGGATGAGTCGAACCCTCTCAGCCTCGCAGGCCCGGCGGATCGTCCTGGCGGCGCAGGGGCTGGCCGCGCCGGCGCCGGAGAAGCCGGTGACGCGCCGCGCCGTCCGCACGCTCGCCGAGCGGCTGGGCTTCATTCAGCTCGACAGCGTCAACGTCTTCGTCCGCGCCCACTACATGCCGCTCTACGCCCGGCTGGGCGGCCATCCGGCCTCGGTGCTGGACGAGGAGGCCTGGGGCAAGCGGCCCGGACTATTCGAGTTCTGGGGCCATGCGGCCTCGCTGATGCCGATCCACATGCAACCGCTGTTCCGTTGGAAGATGGAGCGGGCGCGCACCAGCCAGCGCGCGTCAGGCTTGCCGAAGTTCGGCCGCGAGAACCGCGCCTATATCGACGAGGTGTTGGCCGAGGTGCGCCGCCGCGGGCCGGTGACCGGCGGCGATTTCGCCCCGGAAGAGCGTCGCCAGCCGGGCTGGTGGAACTGGTCGGAGGGCAAGAGTGCGCTGGAGTGGCTGTTCTGGGCCGGCCTGATCACCACCCGCACCCGCCGTGGCTTCGAGCGAGTCTACGACCTCACCGAGCGGGTGATCCCGGCCCGCATCCTGGACATCCCGACGCCCAGCGTGGCCGACGCCCAGCGCGAACTGGTGCGCGTCTCCGCCCAGGCGATGGGCGTCGCCACCCTCGCCGATCTCGCCGACAACTTCAGCCTGCTGCAGTCCGACGCCAGGGCGCGGGTGCGCGAACTGATCGAGGCCGGGACGCTGGAGGAGGTGCGCGTCGAGGGCTGGCGCACGCCGGGCTACCTCGCGGCGGGCGTCAAGCTGCCGCGCCGCGCGTCGGGCGCGGCGTTGCTGGCGCCGTTCGACAATCTGATCTGGCGGCGCGAGCGCACCGAGCGGCTGTTCGGCCTGCGCTATCGGATCGGGATCTACACGCCCGCCGCCCAGCGCGAGCACGGCTACTACGTCTACCCGTTCCTATTGGGCGAAAAGATCGCCGCCCGCGTCGATCTCAAGGCCGACCGCAAGGCCGGGGCGCTGCTGGTGCAGGCCGCGCACCTGGAGCCGGGGTCGAGGGAAGATGAAGTGCTGGCGCCGCTCGCCGAAGCCCTGGCGCGCGCGGCGGCGTGGCAGGGGCTGGGCGAAGTCACGGTCGCGAAAAAGGGCGGCCTCGCGACCGCCCTTTCCAGGAAGTTCGACTGAACGCGCGCGGCTTAGAACGGCGCGACGAGACGGCTCAGGGCCTGCGGGGGCAGGTGGCCGATGAGCTCGAAGCCCGGGGCGAAGAAGCGCGCGATCGAGCGCGAAATGAACTTGAACATGGGACACCTCTTGTGCGCTGCACTATGTTGCAGTGCACATAGGGATATGGCGGTGCACGGTCAAGGTCTTCAGAGCGGAATGGCCGCGTTTACCGCATCAAGTGAACGCCGATCACCGTGCAACGCAACAGAGGAAGTGCGCCCCTAGGCCCCCTGCGTCACCGCATGCAGCCGCGCATAGGCGCCGCCCCTGGCCACCAGCTCGCCATGGCGGCCTTCCTCGACGATGCGGCCGCCGTCGAACACCAGGATCCGGTCCGCGCCGCGGATGGTCGAGAGACGGTGGGCGATGACGATGGTGGTGCGGCCCGCCATCAGCTCCTCGGTCGCCGCCTGCACCTGCACCTCGGTCTCCACGTCGAGCGATGATGTCGCCTCGTCCAGCACCAGGATCGGCGCGTCGGCGAGGAACGCCCGGGCGATCGCCACCCGCTGCCGCTCGCCGCCGGAGAGCTTCACCCCGCGCTCGCCCACCAGGGTCTCGTAGCCCTTGGGCAGGGCGGCAATGAAGTCGTGCGCCCGGGCCCGCTTGGCGGCGAGCTGGACCTCCTCGACCGTGGCGTCCGGCCGCGCATAGCCGATGTTCTCGGCGATCGAGCGGTGGAACAGGGCCGGGTCCTGCGGCACCACCGCGATCGCCCGGCGCAAGTCCCCCTGCCGCACCAGGGCGATGTTCTGCCCGTCGATCAGCACCCGGCCGCCCTGCACGTCGTAGAGCCGCTGCAGCAGCTTCACGAAGGTGGTCTTGCCGGAGCCGGTCGGGCCGACCAGCGCGATGCGTTCGCCGGGGCGGATGTGCAGGTTGAAGCCGTCGTAGAGGCTGCGCCCCTGGCTGGGATAGCCGAACGCCACCCGGTCCAGCTGGATCTCGCCCAGCTGCGGCTTGAACGGCGCCGCGTCCGGCGGATCGGCGAGCTGCGGCGGGGTGCGCATGTAGGAGGCCACGTCCTGGGTGTCGTCGAGGCCCTTCTGCAGCATGCGGGTGATGTCGCTGAAGTTGCGCATGTATCCGGCCATGACGATGAAGGAGGTGATCGCGAACACCACGTCGCCCGGACCCGCCTTGTGCTGGCTCCAGGCCAGGACCATCAGCCCGGTCAGGCCGGCCTGCAGGGTGAAGGTGAACAGGTTCTGGCCCATGCCGACCAGGTTGAAGCGGTCCCAGGTCTTGTTGGCCGCCTTTCGCCACGCCTGGACGGTGCGGTCGAACCGCGCTTCCTCGCGCGCCTCGGCGCCGAAGCTCTTCACGGTCGGATTTGCGGAGATGGCGTCTGACAGGACCCCGCCGATGCGCGAATCGAGCGCGTTGGAGGCGAGGTTGGCAGGACGGATATATTTGATCGCCAGGGTGACGTTGTAGACGGCGAAGAGGCTCACCACGACGCCCACGAACAGGCCCTCGGCCGGCCAATGCAGGCTGAACGAGACCACCAGCCCGCCCATCACGATCAGGGTCGGGGTCAGCATCAGCAGCAGGGCGTCGGAGGCGCTGTCGTAGCCCCACATGGCGCGCGAGACCCGCCGCACCGTGGCGCCGGCGAAGTTGGAGGCGTGCCAGTCGGTGGAGAACGACTGCACCCGCTGGAAGCCCTCGCCGACCATGCGGGCCATGATGCGGCTGTAGAAGCCGTTCATGACCCGGAAGGTGCTGGAGCGGCTGGCGTACTGGAGCATGTAGATGGCCGAGAGCGAGGCCCAGGCCGCCCAGGCCGCGGCGGTCAGGTGTCGGGGTGACGAGACCGCCTCCATCAGGCCGCGCGAGGCCCAGGGGATGGTCAGGTCGCAGACCGCCGCGGTGACGATCAGCACCGAGATCAGGGTGAAGCGCACCGGCTCGCGCAGCCAGTGGCGGGCGATGTAGGCCAGGATCTGGCCGTTCGAGAGAATTCGCGGGCGCGTCTCGTCGTCATCTTCGTCGATGGTGATGGTCATCGGTTTGATCCGGATGGAGCTGGAACGCAGCGTGGCGCGGCCTGACGCCGGGATGCGTCAGGAGTCGGGTCGGAGTACGAGCGCGGGGCGCTCAGGCTTTGGTGGGAAGACAAGAGAGAAGTCCTTGGGTCGGAGAGCGTTCTGGACGCGCCGACCGGGAAGAGACTTCTAAGTCAGATCTGGTCGGCGGGGCGGCGGGCGGGCGCTTTGGCGCGGGCGCGCTTGAGGGCGTTCTGATGCAGTACAATCATCTTGGCGGCCCTCCTTTCCGACTCGGGACGTGATCGGGAGCAGACACCTAGTCGCGCGTTGTGTTTGACGTCAAGGGCGCCGCGGCGATCGTTAACGAGTGTGGCGGCGTCGCCTCAGTTGACCAGGATGGTTCCGAGCAGCAGTCGCGCGCCGGGCCGGCCGAGGGTCGCGTCGGTCTGCCGCTGCAACGACAGTTCGAGATAGTCGGCGTTGGGCGGCGCGCCGGGCGGCAGGCCGGCGGCATAGATGCGCAGCACCTCGGCGTAGGCCGACTGCAGCAGCGGGGTCGACTGGGCGGCGCGGGCGTGCAGCGCGGCGTCGGGCACGTCGATCCCGACCTCGACCGTCATCACGCCGCGCGAGCCGTTGGCCCGGGTGACCGTGGCGGTGAGGGTGGTGAGCTCGATGAAAGACGGGCCGCCGCCCTTCTTGCGCTGCTCCGCCGCATGGGCCAGCGCCGGAAGCGCGAAGAGCGTGGCTGCGACAATCAGGCCTCGGCGATTCATGGCGGGAGTCAGTCTCATGCTGGGGAGCTTAACCCGCCCTTTAGTTTCGCGCTGTTAACCATGTTTCGCCCGGCAGGTTCGGGCAAGATACGGAGGCCGCGTGTGGGCCGGTTCGCACCCAGGCAGCTCGATCTCGACGGCAAGGTGATCCTGGTCACCGGCGGCACCGGCTCGTTCGGCAAGCGCTTCATCGAGACCGTGCTTCGCCGCTACGAACCGCGCAAGCTGATCGTCTATTCGCGCGACGAGCTGAAGCAGAGCGAGATGCAGATCGATCTGCGCGAGAAGTTCGGGCCCGAGCAGCTCGGCCGCATGCGCTTCTTCCTCGGCGACGTGCGCGACCGGGCCCGGCTCACCCTGGCGCTGCGCGGGGTCGACATCGTGATCCACGCCGCGGCGCTGAAGCAGGTGCCGGCGGCCGAGTACAATCCCTCCGAATGCATCGCCACCAATGTGATGGGGGCCGAGAACGTGGTCTGGGCCAGCCTGACCAACCGGGTGCGCCAGGTGATCGCGCTCTCCACCGACAAGGCCTGCAACCCGATCAATCTCTATGGCGCGACCAAGCTCGCCTCGGACAAGACGTTCGTCGCCGCCAACAACCTCTCCGGTGACATCGGCACCCGCTTCTCGGTGGTCCGCTACGGCAATGTGGTCGGTTCCCGCGGTTCTGTCGTGCCGTTCTTCCAGCGGATGCTGGCCAATGGCGCGACCTCGCTGCCGGTCACCGATCCGCGCATGACCCGCTTCTGGATCACCCTCGCCGAGGGGGTGGATTTCGTGCTCTCCTCGCTAGAGATCATGCGCGGCGGCGAGATTTTCGTGCCCAAGATTCCCTCGATGAAGATCACCGACCTGGTCACCGCCATGAGCCCCGGCGCCGGCATCGACGTGGTGGGCATCAGGCCGGGCGAGAAGCTGCACGAGATCATGATCTCGGCCGACGACGCGCGCTCCACCGCCGAGCTCGGCGACCGTTTCGCCATCGAGCCGGCTTTCGTCGAATATCCGCGCGCGCCATTCCGGCTCGCGGGCGGACCGGGCGGCGTGCCGGAGGATTTCTCCTACGCCAGCGACACCAATCCCGATTGGCTCTCCGCCGAAGCCCTGATGGCCATGGTGGAGGAGAAGGCCGCCGCGTGAGCGCCATGCTGCCCTATGGCCGCCAGACCATCGAGGACGATGACGTCGCGGCCGTGGCGGCGGCGCTGCGCGACGAGTTCCTTACCACCGGGCCCAAGGTCGAGGCGTTCGAGACCGCCTTCGCCGCGGCGGTGGGCGCGCGCCACGCCGTCGCCTGCTCCAACGGCACCGCGGCGCTGCACCTGGCGATGCTGGCGCTGGAGGTTCGCGAAGGCGAGGTCTGCATCGTCCCCTCGATCACCTTCCTCGCCACCGCCAACTGCGCCCGCTACGTCGGCGCCGAGGTGGCGTTCGCCGATGTTGACCCAGTCAGCGGCCTGATGACCGAGGCGACGCTTAGGGACGCGGTGGCGCGCTGCGGCGGGCGCAAGATCGCCGCGATCCTGCCGGTGCACCTGCGCGGCGACGTCGCCGAGCTGCCGGCGCTGCGCCGGATCGCGGACGAGGTCGGCGCGGCCCTGGTCGAGGACGCCTGCCACGCGCTGGGCTCGCGGATGACCTTCGACAACGTCCCCGCCAGCGCCGGTGACGGCCGCTGGGGCGACCTGGCGGTGTTCTCGTTCCACCCGGTCAAGACCCTGACCACCGGCGAGGGCGGCATGGTGACCACCGCCGATCCGCGCCTGGCCGAGCGGCTGCGGCTGATGCGCAGCCACGGCATGGTGCGCCCGCCCGGCGCCGATCCCTGGGTCTATGAGATGCCGGAGATCGGCTTCAACTATCGCCTGCCCGACGTGCTCTGCGCCCTCGGCCTCTCGCAACTGGCCAAGCTGCCGCGATTGCTCGAACGCCGCCGCGCCCTCGCCCGCCGCTACGACGCCGCCCTGGGGCCGCTGGCGCCGATAGTGCGGGCGGCTGCACGTCCTCCGTGGTCCGACCCGGTGCTGCACCTGATGAGCGTGCTGATCGATTTCGACACCGCCGGCCGCACCCGCGCCGAGGTGATGGCGGCGCTGAAGGCGCGCGGAATCGGCAGCCAGGTCCACTACATCCCCGTCCATCGCCAGCCCTACTACGCCGCCCGCTACGGGGCTCTCGATCTCCCGGGCGCCGACGCCTGGTACGCCCGCTGCCTCAGCCTGCCGCTCTATCCGACGATGGAGGACGGGGATGTGGACCGGGTCGTGGGGGCGCTGGGAGAGGTTTTGAGGCTTCCTTCTCCCCTTGCGGGAGAAGGTGTCGGCGGAGCCGACGGATGAGGGGTGACAGCGCGGCGGGTCGACGATTGGCTATGTGGAGAGGCGGAGCAAACACCCCTCATCCGACCCGCTCCGCGGGCCACCTTCTCCCGCAAGGGGAGAAGGGATGATGGAATTCCAGATCGCCGGCCGCGCCATCGGGCCTGGCCATCCGCCGTTCGTGATCTGCGAGCTGTCGGGCAATCACAACGGCAGCTTGGACCGAGCGCTGGCGATGATCGATGCGGCGGCGGCCACCGGCTGCGATGCGATCAAGCTGCAGACCTACACCGCCGACACCCTCACCCTCGACTGCGACGGTCCCGGTTTCCGCATCGAGTCAGGTCCCTGGGCCGGCCGCACTCTGCACGACCTCTACGCCGAGGCCTTCACCCCCTACGCGTGGCACGCGGCCTTGTTCGAGCGGGCCCGCCAGCACGGCGTCATCCTGTTCTCCACGCCGTTCGACGAGACCGCGGTGGAACTGCTCGAGAGCCTGGACGCGCCGGCCTATAAGATCGCCTCGTTCGAGGCCGTCGACCTGCCGCTGATCGCCCGTGTCGCGCGCTGCGGCAAGCCGATGATCATCTCTACCGGCCTCGCCAGCCTCGCCGAGATGGAGGAGGCGCTGCGCACCGCGCAGACCAATGGCGCGGCGGGCGTCGCCCTGCTGCACTGCGTCTCGGCCTATCCGGCCCCGATCGACGAGGCCAATGTCCGCACCGTGCCCGATCTCGCCCGCCGGTTCGGCGTGGTCACCGGGCTCTCCGACCATACACCCGGCACGGCCGCGGCCGTGGCGGCGGTGGCGCTGGGCGCGGCGATCATCGAGAAGCACTTCACCCTCGCCAGGGCCGACGGCGGCCCGGACGCGGCTTTCAGTCTGGAGCCGGCCGAGTTCGCCGCCCTCACCCGCGACTGCAAGGCCGCCTGGTCGGCGCTGGGGTCGGCGACCTATGACGAGCTGGGCAGCGAAGGCGCCGCCGCCGGCCATCGCCGCTCGCTCTATGTCGCCGCGCCGGTGAAGGCCGGCGAGACGCTGACGGCCAGGAACGTCCGCTCGGTGCGTCCCGGCTACGGCCTCGCCCCCAAGCACCTGCCCGGCGTCATCGGCCGCCGCGCCGCCCGCGACCTGAAGTTCGGCGAACCGCTCGACTGGAACATGGTCGAGTAGGCTCGGGGCGACTATGTGGGCGTCATGGCCCGCGTTCTCATCCTCTCCAGCTTCGTCGCCGCCAGCCGGGTCGGCGGCGGCGCCCAGGCGATGGCGCTGGCGCGGCTCGGCATCGAGCCGGTGCTGGTCCCGACGGTGCTCTTCGGCCGCCATCCTGGCCACGGCCCGCCGGGCGGCGCGGCGGTGGCGGCGGAAACCTTCGAGGCGGTGCTGGGCGGCGTCGAAGCCCAGGGCGTGTTCGGGTCGGTGAACGCGGTGATCACCGGCCACTTTTCGAGCGCCGAACAGGTGGCGATCGCCGCGCAGACGCTGGCCCGCGTCAAGGCGGCCTCGCCCGGCGTCTGGCTGGTGGTCGATCCGATCATGGGCGACGACGGCGCCGGCCTCTATGTCCGCGAACCGGTCGCCGAGGCGATCGCCGCCGAGTTGGTCCGCGCCGCCGACATCCTCGCGCCCAACGCCTGGGAGCTGAGCCGGCTCGCCGGACGGCCGGTCGGCGACCCGGCGAGCGCCATAGCGGCGGCGAAGTCGCTGGGCCGCGACGTGATGGTCTCCTCGATCCGTGAGGACGGGGCGATCGGCGCGCTCTACGTCGGCGGCGGGTCGGCCTGGCTGGCGACCCACGCGCCGAGCGAGGCCGCGCCGAAGGGCACGGGCGACCTGCTCACCGCCATCTTCGTCGCGGCGCTGGTGCAGGGCCGTCCGCCGGTCGACGCCCTGGAAATCGCCGTCAGCGTTGTGGCCGAGGGCGTCGCCCTGGCCGCCGGCGTGGACGAACTGCCGCTCTCGGCGCTGCCGAGCCGGCTCAGCGCCTCGCCGCGCGTCACCCTGCGACGGCTCGATGGTTGAGGCGCCGATCGGCGGCCTCTGTCCGTCACGCTTCGCCGCGGTGCGCCGGGCGTTCGAGGCCAATTTCGCCGCGGGGCTGGAGCTGGGCGCCCGCTTCGCCCTCGCGATCGAGGGCGAAATCGTCGTCGACCTGATCGGCGGCTGGGCCGACCGCGGCCAGACCCGGCCGTTCGCGGACGACACCCTGACCCCGGTCTTCTCCACCACCAAGGCGCTCGCCGCCTTCATGATCGCGCGGCTGGTGGGCGCGGGACAGCTGGGCTACGGCCAGAGGGTCGCCGAGCTCTGGCCGGCGTTCGGCGCCGCCGGTAAGGACCAGCTGACGGTGGAGCAGATGCTGTCGCACCAGGGCGGGCTGTGCGGCCTGCCCGGGCCGATGACGCCGGCCGACTGGTTCGACTGGGACGGCGTCTGTGCGCGCCTCGCCGCCATGACGCCGCTGTGGCCGCCCGGATCGGCGAGCGGCTATCACCCGGTGACCTTCGGCTATCTGGCGGGCGAAATCTTCCGGCGCGTGGACGGACGCACGCTGGGCGCCGCGCTGCGCGAGGACATTGCCAGCCCGCTCGGTCTCGATCTCTGGATCGGTCTGCCGGACGCCGAGCATCACCGCGTCGCCGAGGTGCGCCGCCCGCCCGCCATGCCCGACCTCGGCCCGATGACCGAAGCCAAGCGGCTGGCCTTCTTCACCAAGTGGGCCTCGCCCGGCGGCCGCGGCGAGGCGACCTGGCGGCGCGCCGAAATCCCGTCCGCCAACGGCCACGCCACCGCGCCGGCGCTGGCCCTGCTGATGGCGGCGTTGGCCAGCGACGGCGATCTCGGCGTCTCGCGCCTGCTGCCCGCGGGTCTGGCGGCCGAGGCGGCGCGCGAGCGAATCTTCGGCGCCGACCTAGTGCTGCCCTATGAGATGGGCTGGGGCGCGGGCTTCATCCGCAACCAGGGCCTGGGCATTTATGGCCCCGGCCGCGAGACGTTTGGCCATTCGGGCTGGGGCGGTTCGTGCGCCTTCGCCGACCCGGAACGCGGCGTCTCCGGCGCCTATGTGATGAACCGCCAGTCCGCCGAGCTGATCGCCGACCCCCGCGCCCGCCGGCTGATCGAGGCCGCCTACGCCGGGCTCTGACCGGCCGCGACCTGGGCGACGCGCAGCCGCCGTCCGGCCCGCCAGGCGCCGAATACGAACACCAGGGCGCCGATCCAGATGAAGCCGAACGAGAGCGCGGTCAGCGGGGTCAGCGGCTCGCCGGTCTCCAGGCCGGTGGCGAAGCCCATGGTCGGGCCGATGAACTGCAGAAATCCCACGGTCGAGAACGGCAGCCGCCGCGCCGCCCAGGCGAACAGGGCCAACGGGAACACCGTCATCGGCCCGGCCGTGGCCAGCAGCAGCGAGCTCGGGATCGATCGGCCGAAGACGCCGCCGCCGTGCAGGTGCAGCCAGATCGCATAGGCGAGGCCGAGCGGGAACAGCAACAGGCACTCGACCAGCAGCCCGGCCTGGGCGCTGGCGTCGACGCGTTTGCGGATGACGCCGTAGCCGCAGAAGGCGCCGGCGACGGCCAGCGAGATCAGCGGCGGGTGGCCGAGCGCCACGGTCTGCAACACGACGCCCGCCACCGCCAGCACGATCGCCGTCGCGCCGATCCGGTCGATCCGCTCGCGAAACAGCGCCGCGCCCACCGCCATGTTGAGCAGCGGGTTGATGTAGTAGCCGAGGCTGGCCTCGAGGTTGTGGCCGTCGTCCACCGCCCAGACGAAGACGGCCCAGTTGACGAAGATCAGCAGGGTGGAGAGCGCCAGCCAGCCCAGCACCTTCGGGCGGGCGAAGATCGCCCGCACCTCCGGAACCTGCCGCGCGATCACCACCAATATCGCCGCCAGCGGCGCTGACCAGACGATGCGTTCGGCCACGATCTCCCACGGCGTCGCGCCCGCCCGGCCCATGGCGATGAACAGGGCCGGCATGAAGCCCCAGAGGATGTAGCAGCCGATGCCCGCCGCGAGCGCCGGGCGGGCTGAGCCGCCGGGCGCCGTGGCGGGGAGGCTCATGCGAGGACTTTGTGGCCGATCACGCCGCGTTCGTGGGCCAGCTGGGCGATCTGCACCGCGTTGAGCGCCGCGCCCTTGCGCAGATTGTCCGACACCACCCAGAGGACGAGGCCGTTCTCGACCGTCGGGTCCTTGCGGATGCGGCTGACGAATACGGCGAACTCGCCCTGCGCCTCCTTCGGCGTGATGTAGCCGGTGGGTTCGCGCTTATCGACCACCATGACGCCGGGCGCCTCGCGCAGGATCTCGCGGGCCTCGTGCTCGTCGATCGCGTGCTCGAACTCCAGATGCACCGCCTCGGCGTGGCCGACGAACACCGGCGCTCGCACGCAGGTGACGGTGAGCTTGATGTCCGGATCGAGGATCTTGTGGGTCTCGTTCCACATCTTGTGCTCTTCGTCGGTATAGCCGTCGTCCATGAACTTGCCGATGAACGGGATGACGTTGAAGGCGATCTGCTTGGGCAGCACCTTCGGCTCGCTGGGGCCGAGCACGAAGACGGCCTTGGTCTGGTCCCACAGCTCGTCCATGGCCGCTTTGCCGGCCCCGGAGACCGACTGATAGGTCGAAACGATCGCCCGCTTGATCGTCGCCGCGTCGTGCAGCGGCTTCAGCGCCACCACCAGCTGAACGGTGGAGCAGTTGGGATTGGCGATGATGTTCTTGTGGTGCGCCCACTCGATATCGTCCGGGTTCACCTCGGGCACGATCAGCGGCACATCGGGGTCCATCCGCCAGGCCGAGGAATTGTCGATCACCAGCGGACCGGCGGCGGCGATCCTCGGCGACCATTCGCGCGAGAAGTCGCCCGAGACGCTCATCAGCACCAGGTCGACGCGGCTGAAGTCGAACTGCGCGACGTCCTCGCACTTGACCACGCCGTCCTTCCAGCCGACCTCGACGCCGATGGATTTGCGCGAGGCGATGGCGTGAATCTTGTCGACGGGGAACGCCAGTTCCTCGAGGATATTCAGCATCTCACGGCCCACGTTGCCCGTGGCGCCGACGACGGCGACCCGGTAACCCATCGCAATTCTCCTAAGGACTGAAGGACGCGCGTCCTACGCCTTGACGCGCGCCGAGGCAACCGGATCAGCTTGCCGGCGAGGTCCGAACAAGAGGTGAAGCGGCGATGACGAAGACGATCCCCAGCCTGCCGTTCGCCGAGCTGATGGGCGTCGAGGTGGTCGAGGCGTCGAAGGAGCTTGTGGTGGGACGGCTGACCGTGCGCGAGAATCTGTGCACGGCCGGCCACATCCTGCATGGCGGCGCCTACATGGCCTTCGCCGACACCCTGGGCGCGGTCGCCGGCTTCCTCAACCTGGCGCCCGGCGCGCGCACCACCACGCTGGAGAGCAAGACCAACTTCCTCGGCGGCGCCAAGCTGGGCGAGACCATCACCGGCGAATCCACCCCGCTGCATATCGGCCGGCGCTCCAGCGTCTGGCAGACCCGCATTACCAGCGCCGAGGGCCGCCTGCTGGCTCTGGTGATCCAAACCCAGATGACGCTCGAAAACTAGGATACTGCCACAGTCGGGTCGCCGGAGACGGGATCGGCGTTGCTTCGGCGGGCGGCCGTTCCTAGGTTCGAAGCGCTCCTCCCAAACCGCGTTGGTTCCCCAGGCTATCCGAGTTTGTCTCTGACCGAAGTCTTGACGCCCCACAACCTCACCACTGCCAGGCCGCGCTATGCGATCGTCGGCGCCGGCGCGCGTTCGTACCTGTATCTGCGGGCGCTGACGGGCGAGCACGCCGGCGCCGGCGAACTGGTCGGCGTCTGCGACCCCAACCCCGGCCGGCTGGACCGCGCGGCGCGCGCGGCTCAGGCCCGCGGCGTCACGATCTCGCAGTTCGGCGCCGACGACTTCCAGCGGATGCTCCGCGAGACCCAGGCCGAGCGGGTCATCGTCACCACGCCCGATTTCACCCACGCGGACTACATCGTCGCCGCGCTCGAGGCCGGCGTCGACGTGGTGACCGAAAAGCCGCTGACGGTCGACGCCGACTCGTGCCGGCGCATCGCCGCCGCCCGGCGAGCGACGGGCGGGTCTGTGCGCGTCGCCTTCAACTATCGCTACTCGCCGCCGCGCACCCTGGTGAAGCAGGTGCTGATGTCCGGGATCATTGGGCCGGTGACCGCGGTCGACTTCGAGTGGCGGCTCGACACCCATCATGGCGCTGACTACTTCCGCCGCTGGCACCGCAACCGGGCCAATTCCGGCGGCCTCTTGGTGCACAAGGCCACCCACCACTTCGACCTGATCAACTGGTGGCTCGGATCGACCGCGCGGACGGTGCGCGCCCGCGGCCGCCGGGTCTTCTACCGGCCCGAAACGGCCGACGCGCTCGGCCTGGCCAACCGGGGCGAGCGCTGCACCGGCTGCGCCGCGTTCGACCAGTGCAAGGTCAAGCTGGACCTCGCGGCGAGCCGCTCGCTGACCGCGCTCTACGCCGACAATGAATGCCATGACGGCTATTTCCGCGATCGCTGCGTGTTCAGCGCCGACATCGACATCGCCGACACGATGCAGGCGCAGATCGCCTATGAGAACGGGATCGTCGCCAACTATCTGCTCACCGCCTACGACGCCGCCGAGGGCTATCGCGTGGTCTTCCACGGCGAGCGCGGGGTGCTGACGCTCGAGACCATCGAGCGCCCCTATCTGAACGACGACGGCGCCCTGGTGCGCCCGTTGCTGCAGGACACCTCGCGGGTGGTCGTGCAGCCGCTGTTCGGCAAGCCCTATCAGCTGGAAATTCCGGTCGGGCAGGGCGCGCATGGCGGCGGCGACCGGGTGATGCTGGAACAGCTTTTCGGAGATGTCGGCGACGATCCGTTCGGCCGCGCCGCCGACGAGCGCAGCGGCGCCTGGTCGGCGCTGGTGGGCATCGCCGCCAACGCCTCGATCGCGGCCGACGCCGAGGTGAGTCTCCGCGACCTCGCCGGCGACATCCCGCGCCCCGACGCCGGGAGCGCGCCGTTCGGCCCCGAGCCGGCCTGGCGCAGCTTCGATGCTTCCGCCTATCCCTTCCTTGCCGACGCGACGGCGCCGGAAGCGCCCGCTTCGTAGCGCCCCCGCGGCGTCAGGCCGGCAGCGCCACTTCAGGATGCCGGTTGGTGAGGTGCAGCCAGGCCACTACCGCCAGGCCCGCCACGATCAGTCCGGCGCCCAGCCAGAGTACGCCGTGGACATCCTGGTCGCTGACCAGACGCGAGGCCAGCAGCGGGCCCATCGCGCCGCCGAGCAGCTGCGCCGCGCCACTCTGCACCGCCGCGCGGCGCGAGGGGTCGGCCTCGATGGTCATCGGCACCAGGAACGGGCTGAGAAAGAGGGCGGTGAGGCCGCCGACCGCGTTGGCGCCGACGAACAGCCAGCCGGGAATCGTCTGGCCGAACAGCCACCAGACCCCGAGGCTGGCGGCGGTGACGACGATGAAGACGTGGAACCAGCGGATCCGGCCCGCCATCGCGGTCGCCGCCGCGCTGCCCGCCACCTGCGCCGCCAGCGAGACCCAGAGCGCGGTGCGGGCGACGCCGGCGTCCAGCCCCGCCTGGTGGGCCAAGGGCTGCAGATAGACCGCCACGGCGCCGCCGCCGGCGACGAAGATGAAGGTGCCGATCAGCGCGATCCAGCCGCGGAACGGCGGCGGCCCGGCGATCGCCTCGCCGGGGTTGAGGTCGGCGAGGCGGCTGGGGCCGATCAGTGACGCAGGCAGGCCGGCCAGGGCGCAGACCGCGATGGAGATGAAGCCGCCGGTGGCGCCCCACGCCGGCATGATCCAGACCGCCAGGGCGAGCGCCAACAGCAGTTGCGCCGCGGTCTGGCCGGTGAAGAAGACGCCGGCCCAGCGTTCCGGCGTCGCGGTGCGGGCGATCATCGCCACGGTGATCCAGAGCAGCACCCCTTCCAGCGCGCCGGCGAGGGCGCGCAGGGCGAAGACGCCGAGGCCCGAGGCGCCGGCGCTGGCGAGGTCGACGCCGGCCAGCACTAGCGCGAAGACGGCCCCTATCCACTTCAGTCGCATCGGCTTGAGCAAGGCGCCCGCCAAGGCGGTGGCGACGCCCATGGTCAGCACCTCGGCCATCACCACCAGCCCGATGTCGGCGTCGGTGATCCGGTGCTCGTCGACCAGGGAGCCCAGCAGCACCGGGATCACCCCCAGCACCAGCAGGGAGTTGACCCCGACCCCGATCGCGCCCGCCGCCTCCAACCCGGTCAGCGCTGGGCCGGCGACCTCGTGGACGACGCCTTCGTCGTGTGCGCCGCCCACGCCTAGAGACCGGCCAGGACGGCGTCGCCCATCTGGCGGGTGGAAAGCGCGCCGCCGATGTCGGGGGTGCGCGCACCGGCGTCCAGCGCCGCCGTCACCGAGGCGGCCAGCCGGTCGGCGAGGTCCGGGCGCCCGAGCGACCAGCGCAGCGCCATCTCGAACGAGAGGATCGCCGCCAGCGGATTGGCGATGCCCTTGCCGGCGATGTCGGGCGCCGAGCCGTGGATCGGCTCATAGAGCCCCGGCTTGCCCGGATCGCCCAGCGCCGCCGACGGCAGCATGCCGAGCGAGCCTGTGAGCTGCGCGGCCTCGTCGGAGAGCACGTCCCCGAACAGGTTGTCGGTGACCAGCACGTCGAACTGGCGCGGGTTCTTGACCAGCTGCATGGCGGCGTTGTCGGCCAGCATGTGCTCGAGGTTCACGTCCGGATATTCACGGGCGTGCAGCGCCGTCACCACCTCGCGCCAGAAGGCGCCGGTCTCCATGACGTTGGCCTTCTCGGCCGAGGTCACCTTGTTGCGGCGCCCGCGCGCCAGCTCGAAGGCGACCCGCGCCACCCGCTCGATCTCGTGGGTGGTGTAGACCTGGGTGTCGACCGCGCGGCGCTGGCCGTCCGGCAGGGTCTCGACGCCGCGCGGCTGGCCGAAATAGACCCCGCCGGTCAGCTCGCGCACGATCATCAGGTCCAGCCCCTCGACCACTTCGCGCTTCAGGGTCGAGGCGTCGGCGAGCGGGCCGAAACAATAGGCCGGGCGCAGGTTGGCGAACACTTCCATGCCCTTGCGCAGGCCCAGCAGCCCGGCCTCGGGCCGCAGATGCCGGGGCGCGGCCTCCCAGCGCGAATTGCCCACCGCACCACCCACGGCGCCCATCAAGACCGCGTCGGAAGCCTTGGCCTCGGCCAGAGTCTCGTCGGTGAGCGGCGTCCCGTGCTGGTCGAAACTGATCCCGCCGAACGGGCGCTCGTCCACCACGAGGTCGTTGGTCAGCCGCTCGGCGACCCGTTTGACCTCATCGATGACCTCGGGACCGATCCCGTCGCCGGGCAGGAGCAGGAGCTTGGGCATGGCGGCTCTCGACGTTCAAAGGGCGCGTTCGGAGGCGACCTCGTAAGCGAAGAGCCGCCGATCCGATACCCCGAAGCGTGGCCAGATCTCGCGCCAGCGGGCCATGTGGTCGGTCTTGAAGTGCGCCGCGAGCGCATCGTCGTCGCGCCAGATCTCGAACACATGGATCAGGCCGGGTTCAGCGATATCCTCGGCGTAGCTGTAGGTCGTGCAGCCATTCTCGGTGCGCGTGGCGGTCATCATCCGGGTCATGTGCGACCGCAGGCCGTCCAGCTGGTCCGGCGGGACGCGGATGGTCCCGGCGACAATCAGGCTCACGCCGGCTGCAGCCAGGGCTGGCCGAGGCCCTGCCGCGCCTCATAGGCGTCGATGTCCGGCGCGCGCTGCAGCGTCTCGCCGATCGAATCGAGCCCCTTCAGCAGCTTCTCCTTGCGCGACGGGTCGATCTCGAACCGGAAGACCTGGCCGGAGGGCGAGGTGACGCTCTGGGCGGCGAGGTCGACCGAGAAGACGTGGTTGCCGCCCTTGGCCTCGTCCATCAGCGCGCGCACGGCGTCCGCCGGCAAGGCGACGGGCAGCAGACCGTTCTGGAAGCAGTTGCCGTAGAAGATGTCGGCGAAGCTGGGCGCGATCACGCAGCGCACGCCATAGTCCAGCAACGCCCAGGGCGCGTGCTCGCGGCTGGAGCCGCAGCCGAAATTCTCGCCCGCGATCAACACTCCGGCGCCGGCGTAACGGGGATCGTTGAGCACGAAATCCGCACGCGGCTTGCCGTCGCCGTCGAAGCGCAGGTCGTAGAACAGCCCCCTGCCCAACCCCTCGCGGTCCACGGTCTTGAGGAACTGCTTGGGGATGATCTGGTCGGTGTCGACATTGGCCAGGTCCAGCGGCGCGGCCTTGGCGTGGAGATCGGTGAAGGGGGTCATGGGTCAGATTTCGTACACGTTCAGCCCCGGGTAAAGGGCGAAGGCGCGGTCCCGCGTGACCACGGTCAGGTTCTCGCTCAGCGCCTGGGCGATGATGAGGCGATCGAACGGGTCGCGATGGTGGAGTGGCAGGTGGCTCAGGATCTCAATGTGTTGCATTTCGATGGGCAGCAGATCGGCGCCCACGCCCTGCACGGCCTCGTCGATCGCGTGCGCGAAGCTGGTCTGGAAGGGCGGTGGTAGCGAGAGCTTGCCGAGCGCGTGCTTGATCGCGATCTCGATCGCGCAAACCTGACTCACCCAGCGCGCCTCGCCTCCGATCGCGGAGATGCGCCCGGCCGCCAGCCGATCTGATCGCGACACCACGAATAGAAGGGCGTTGGTGTCGAACAGGAAGCCGTTCAAACCGTGCCGTCGCCGTAGAAAAGTTCTTCGATCTCCGGATCCGGATCATCGAAGTTATCCGGCGGTGACCAGCCGTAGTGGTTCCAGAAGCCGACATTGAACTTGCGCGGCTTGTCGGCCGGCGTCAGCGCGACGAGCTTCGCCTTGGGCTTACCGTTCTTAGCGATGACAATCTCCTCCCCCGCCGCGGCCGCTTCGACCAGGGCGGAGAGGTCGGTCTTGGCCTGGTAAAGATTGACCTGTTTCATGGCCTGAAGATGGAGCGCTTGACCAAGTTGGTCAAGACGTCAGGCGTCCTCGCTCGCCGGCTCGGCGCTGAGCATCAGGGAGGGTGCGCCGGGCACGCCGGAGCGGACGGTGAAGACCTTGGTGCCGGGTTTGCGGCCGCCGCGCACCTCGGAGACGTCGAAGCCGACCTTGGCGAGCCGGGCCTGGGCCGCGTCCGGGTCGGCGACGCGCCAGGCGAGGCCGGAGAGCCGGTCGGGCGTGTCGGCTGCCTCGTCGCCGCCGATTCGCGCGCCGATCTCCACCACCGCCCCACCGCAGCGGAAGAACATCAGCCGCGAGCCCCACTGCGGATTGGCGCGGTCGAGGCGGAAATCGAGCCCCAGCCGCGCGCCGTAGAGGGCGACGGCGCGGTCGGGGTGGGCGGTGTGGATCACCACGTGATCCAGCCCTTGAACGCCGTCGGGGGACGCTGGTTTGGCGCTGAAGTGGCCGGTGCGCTCGGCCAGGGCGATCGAGACCCCGTGGGTCGCGGCCGGATCGACGAAGGCGAGCTTCCAGGCGTCGGTGGAGAGCAGGCCCGCCGGCTCGCCGACCGGCGCGCCGCGGCGGGTGAGGACGCGGCGGGTCTCGTCCAGGTCGGTGACGCCGAACGCCAGGCCCCACAGCCCCTCGCCATGCGCCGCGATCTGGGCGCGCACCCGATCGCCGGTCTCGCCGGGGCCGTCGGCCTGGACGATATCGAGCGCCATGTTGGGAAGCTGGAACCAGGCGTGGCGTGCCCCCGCCGCCTCTTCGCGCCAGTCGGCCCGGCGGCCCAGCAGCGCGCCGAACGCGCTCGCCGACCGATCCAGGTCGCGCACGGCGACGGCGATGTGGTTGAGGGCTTCGATCATCGGCGCAGCCTATCGCTTTCAGCGGGTCCAGCGGGTCGGGCTTGCGCTTCAGATAGCGCTCAGCCTTCCGGGTCAAGTCGGCGACACCATCTTTCAACGCCCCGCGGGCCCTGAATCGCTTTAGCGCGGCGGAACCTTGTCGGCCGCGTTGACGTAGATTGTCGGCGTCGCGCCGTCGCTTGATCCGACGTTGTAAGTTATCGACCCATCGTCGCCGGGGATCGATCCGACACCCCGCTCCAGGGTCACATTGGCCCCGCGCCTGGCTAAGTAGTTGTACAATGTCTGCGCCGTCCTCGTTGACGCTGACCCAAACCCAACGGGAACGATGCTGACTTGCGGCCAATGTCTTACGTGCCGGTACACGTCGTCCATCAAGGCCTCGGTCAGCTCGAACGATCGCCGTTGACAAGCGATGTCTATGTTTCCTGCGTTCGTGGTGTCGACCACTGAACAAACATATCCCGGCGGCAGCTGGGTGATCGGCTGCGCGGCGCCCAGCGCGGGCAGAGCCAGAAGCGCCGTCGCCATAGCGCCGCCGTGAAGGAAGGCGTTCATAAGAACTCCCTCACGTCCACAATGTGGCCGGCGATGGCGGCGGCGGCGGCCATGGCGGGGCTCATCAGGTGGGTGCGGCCGGCGCGGCCCTGGCGGCCTTCGAAGTTGCGGTTCGAGGTCGAGGCGCAGCGTTCGCCGGGCGCAAGCTTGTCCGGGTTCATGGCTAGGCACATCGAGCAACCCGGCTCGCGCCAATCGAAGCCGGCGGCGCGGAAGATCTCGTCCAGGCCCTCGGACTCGGCCTGTTCCTTCACTAGGCCCGACCCCGGCACCACCATGGCGTTCACATGCGCGGCGACCTGGCGACCCTCGGCGATCGCCGCCGCGGCGCGCAGGTCTTCGATCCGGCTGTTGGTGCAGGAGCCGATGAAGACCCGGTCGATCCGCGCGCTCTGGATCGGCTGGCCCGCCTCCAGGCCCATGTAGTCGAGCATCCGGCGGATTCGCGCGGCCTTGGCCTCGTCGAAGGTTGCCGGATCGGGGACCACGCCGTCGATGGCCACCACGTCCTCGGGGCTGGTGCCCCAGGTGACCATGGGCGTGAGTTTCGAGACGTCGATGGTGATCTCGCGGTCGAAAAGGGCATCGGGATCGGAGACGAAGCTCTTCCAGTAGCTCAGCGCCATCTCCCAGGCGCCGCCCTTCGGCGCGCCGGGCCGGCCCATGATGTAGGCGAACGCAGCCTCGTCCGGCGCCACGATCCCGGCCCGCGCGCCGCCCTCGATGGTCATGTTGCAGAGCGTCATCCGCGCTTCCATCGAGAGCGCCCGCACCGCCTCGCCGGCGTATTCGATCACATGGCCGGTGCCACCGGCGGTGCCGATCTGGCCGATCATCGCCAGGGCGTAGTCCTTGGCCCCAACGCCGGGCGGCGGCTGGCCGACGAAGCTTACCCGCATGTTCTTTGATTTCAGCGCCCGCAGCGTCTGGGTCGCCAGCACGTGCTCGACCTCGGAGGTGCCGATGCCCTGGGCCAGCGCCCCGAAGGCGCCGTGGGTGGAGGTGTGGCTGTCGCCGCAGACGATGGTCATGCCCGGCTGGGTGCGGCCCTGCTCGGGCCCGACCACATGGACGATGCCGTTGCGGATGTCGCCCATCGGGAAGAATTCGATGCCGTGCGCCGCGACATTGCGCTCCAGCGTCTGCAGCTGCAGCCGCGCCTCCTCGTCGGCGACCGCGCCGACGCCCAGCGCCTGGCCTTCGGTGGGCACATTGTGGTCGGCGACCGCCAGGGTCCGGTCCGGCCGGCGCACGCCGCGATGGGCGGCCTTCAGCCCCGCGAACGCCTGCGGCGTCGTCACCTCGTGGATGAGGTGGAGATCGATGTAGAGGATCGACTCGCCTTCGGGCTCGCTCGAGACGAGATGCGCGTCCCAGATCTTGTCGTAGAGGGTCTTGCCGGACATGGGGCCGATGTAGTGTCTGACGCCCCCCATCGTCCAGGGCGATGGCGCATCGGCGGAGGCGCGAGATGGCGGAAGACTTAGGTCGGAAAGGCGGCTGCCTCTGCGGCGCGGTGCGCTTCGCGGCGCGCGGGGCGTCCGAAAACGTCGCCTTCTGCCACTGCCGCGCCTGCCAGAAGGCGATGGGCGCCCCGTTCTTCGCCCGCGCCCTCTATCGATCGGACCAGGTGACCGTGACTGGGGAGACCGCGCGCTTCGCCTCGTCGCCGGAGCTCTGGCGGGTTTTCTGCCCGGCCTGCGGGACCACCCTCTTCGGCGCGCGCCAGGACGGCGGCCACATGGGCGTCGCGCTGGCAGCGTTCGACGATCAGGCCGCGTTGACGCCGACCCACCACTTCTTCATCGAGTCCAAGGCGCCCTGGATCAGGATCGAAGACGACCTGCCGCAATATCCGCAGTGGGCGCCGGATTAGACCCGGCTTGCGCCCCGAGACGGGGTAACCCCTCACCTTCCCACGCCTGCGGCGCGGGCCCCTCCCTCTCCCTCCGGGAGAGGCGAATAAAAGCAATGGCTTACCTCTCCCAGAGGGAGAGGGAGAGGCCCGATCGCGAGGCGAGCGGGAGGGTGAGGGGTTCGGGTCTCGCCGGCGAATCTACCGCGCCTCACGCGATCCCCGCCCGCAGCATGTCGTGCATGTGGACCGCCCCCACCAGCCGGCCGGCTTCGCAGACGAAGAGCAGGTTGAACGGGCGGTCGCGCTCGGTCATCAGCCGCATCGCCTCGCTGGCGATCAGGCCGGGCTCGACCGCGACCGGCGCGCGGGTCATGAAGTCGGCGACGGGCGAGTCGAGCTTCGCGTGACCCACCGACCGGCGCACGTCGCCGTCGGTGAGCGCGCCGACCAGCCGGCCGGCCTCGTCCACCACCGCGACGCCGCCGTACCAGACGTGCGCCTGGATCGCCTCGATGGCCTCGGCGAAGCTGGCGCGTTCGCCGACCCGAGGCACCGTCTCGCCGACGCCCATCAGGTCGCCCACGGTGAGCAGTTGCGCGCCCAGCTTGCCGCCGGGATGGAAGGCGTGGAAGTCTCGGGCCGAGAAGCCGCGCGCTTCCAGCAGCGCCATCGCCAGCGCATCGCCTAAGGCCAGCAGCATGGTGGTCGAGGTGGTGGGCGCGAGTCGGTTCGGACAGGCCTCCTCGGCCGCGGGCAGCACCAAGGCGAGGCTGGCGGCTGCGACCAGTGCGCTCTTTCCGCCTGACGCCACCGCGATCAGCTTCACCCCGAAGCGCTTGCAGTAGTGGATCACGTCGCGCAGTTCCGGCGTCTCGCCGGACCAGGAGAAGGCCAGCACCACGTCGCGTCCGCCGATCATGCCGAGGTCGCCGTGGCTGGCCTCGGCCGGGTGCAGGAAGAAGGCCGGGGTGCCGGTGGACGCCAGCGTCGCGGCGACCTTGCGGGCGATGTGGCCGCTCTTGCCCATGCCGGTGACCACGACGCGGCCCTCGGCGGCCAGGACCGTCTCGATGGCCTCGGCGAACGGCGCGCGCAGCGAGGTCTGCAGGGCGGCGGCGAGCGCGTTCAGTCCGTCGATCTCGGCCGACAGGGTCCGCGCCGCGGAGGCGGCGTGGTCTGGGGCGGTCGTTTCAGCGGCGGGTTCAGCCAACGTCAGGAACTCCGATCTGCGGCGGCCAGTCTAAGGCGCCCGCGTCCCGGCGCCAAAGACGCTTCCGACCAAAGCGCGACGCTTGATTGCAAGATTGAAGCGAAACAGTTGGTTACTAGGATTGTGTCGCAGCCCCCCGCGAACAAACCTATCTGCGGCCTCGCACCCCCCGGGCAGTTCAACGGTCTCATGATTCCCTTTATCGACTTGGCGGCACAGCAAGTTCGCCTCAAGCCGCGGATCGACGCGGCCATCCAGAAGGTTCTGGCTCACGGCGGCTACGTCATGGGCCCCGAGGTCGGCCAGTTCGAGGCGCTGCTGGCCGAGTTCGGCCGCGCCAAGTTCGCCCTCTCCTGCGGCAACGGCACCGACGCGCTGGCCCTGCCGCTGATGGCCTGGGATATCGGCGCGGGCGACGCGGTCTTCTGCCCCTCCTTCACCTTCGCCGCCACGCCCGAGGTGGTTCCGTGGACCGGCGCGACGCCGGTGTTCGTCGACATCCTGCCCGGCACCTACAACCTCGATCCCGAGCATCTGGAAGCCGCCATCCTGGCGGTGAAGGCGAAGGGCGAGCTCAAGCCGGCCGCGGTGATCGCCGTCGACCTGTTCGGCCAACCCGCCGATTATCCGCGCATCTCCCAAGTCTGCCGCCGCCATGGCCTGAAGCTGATCTCCGACTCGGCGCAGGGCTTCGGCTCGACCCTCTACGGCGAATCGCCGATGCGCTGGGCCGACGCGGTGACCACCAGCTTCTTCCCGGCCAAGCCCCTCGGCGCCTATGGCGACGGCGGCGCGGTGCTGACCGACGACGCGGCGCTGTGGGAGCGGATGGATTCGTTGCGCATCCACGGCAAGCTGGTGAAGAGCGACATCAACGGCCACGCGCTGCAGCACGATCCGAAGTACCTCAACATGCGGATCGGCATGAATTCGCGCCTCGACACGATGCAGGCCGCGATCCTGATCGAGAAGCTGTCGGTGTTTCCCGAAGAGATCGAGCTGCGCCAGGACGTCGCCCAGCGCTATTCCGACGGCCTCGCCGACCACGTGCTCTCGACGCCGCGGATGATCGAGGGCGGCCTCTCGGTCTGGGCCCAGTACGTGATCGAGCACCGCGACCGCGACGGCCTCGCGGCGCACTTGAAGACCCTGGGCGTGCCCACCGCCGTCTACTATCCGGTGCCGATGCACCGCCAGGCGCCCTACGCGCACTTCCCGGTCGGCCCCGGCGGCCTGCCAGTCTCCGACGCCAAGTCGTCCACCGTGCTCGCCCTGCCCATGCACGCCTACCTCACCGAGGACGTGCAGGACCGCATCATCGAAGGCGTGCGCGGCTACAACGGCTGAGATTGCTTGAATCCCTCTGAAATCCACTAAGGTGTCCGGCGACGGCCGGGGACCTTGGGGCGGATGAGCGAGGCGGGCGACGCGCCGGAGGGCGGCTCCGGCCACATCTTCATCAGCTACGCCCGGACGGATCGCGCGCGTGTGGCGCCCATCGTCACCGCACTGGAGTCCCGCGGCCGGCGGGTCTGGTGGGATAGCCACCTCGCCGGCGGCTCGACCTACGCCCGCGAGATCGAGACGGCGCTGCGGGCGGCCGACGCGGTGATCGTGGTCTGGTCGCAAGCCTCGGTCCACTCCGACTGGGTGCGCGACGAAGCCACCGTCGGGCTCGAGCTGTCGCGCCTCGTGCCGATTCGGCTCGACGACACGACGAGCCCGCTGGGGTTCGGCCAGATCCACACCATCGACCTCGCCCGCTGGAACGGCCACGCCGACGCGCCGGAGATCGCCCAGCTCATCCACGCGATCGACCGGACCGGGGCGGGCGAGGTGCATCGGATCGCGCGGCCCGCGAGGTCGAGCGGGTCACCCCTCGCGCGCCGGGCGCTGCTGATCGGCGCGGCCGCGGCGCCTATTCTGGCCCTGGGCGCCTGGTGGCTTGCCGGGCGGCCTTGGTCCGGCGGCGGGGCTTCGGCGCCGGCGCACAGCATCGCCGTGCTGCCCTTCGCCAACCTGAGCGGCGATGCGGCCCAGGACTATTTCGCCGACGGCCTCACCGAGGAGCTGATCGGGGCGCTGGCGCGGCTGCCGTCGCTGCAGGTCGCCGGCCGAACCTCCTCGTTCAAGTTCAAGGGCAGCAAGGATGACGGCGCCGCGATCGCGGCGCAGCTCGGGGTCGCCTATCTGCTCGAGGGCAGCGTTCGGCGCCAGGGCGATCAGGCGCGGATCAGCGCCGAGCTGGTCGACGCCCGCTCCGGCTTCACCCGCTGGTCGCAGGACTACGACCACGACCTGAAGGACGTGCTGGCGACCCAGGCCAGTATCGCCGAGGCGGTGGCCGAACAGCTGAAGGGCGCGCTGCTGGGCGGCGAGATCGCGGCGATCAGCGCGGGCGGCACAGCGAACCCGACCGCCTACGACGCCTATCTGCAGGGCAAGCGGGTCTTCGACCTCGGCGGCGGCGAGGACGCCTTCCGCGCCGCCCTGGCCCAGTTCGACGCGGCGGTGGCGGCCGACCCCGGCTTCGCCGCGGCCCATTCGGCCCGGGCGCGGGTGCTGCTCACCCTCGGCGACGAGTTCAGCGGCCCGGCGGCGCACAACGACATGTATGCGCAGGCGCTGGCGGCGGCCAAGCGCGCGGTCGCCCTGGCGCCGGGCCTGGCCGAGGCGCAGGCGACGCTGGCCGACACCCTGGCCTCGGCCTTCCTGGATTTCGCCGGCGCGCGGGCAGCTTACGCCCTGGCCATCGCCACCGGCGCGGGCCAGTCCGAGGTGCTGACCCGCTACGGCCTCTTCAACTGCGACATCGGCGAGTTCGCCGCCGGCCTCGCCGCCGCCAACCGCGCGACGATCCTCGACCCGCTGAATCCGCGCGTCTTCGCCTCGCTGGGATCGTCGTCCTATGTGGCGCGCAAATATCCCGAGGCCATCGCCGCGATGCGCCGGGCGCTGGTGTTCAGCCCCGGCCTCAATGCCGCCCATGAGCGCATCGGCTTCGCGCTGCTGCAGCAGGGCGATGCGAAGGCGGCGGCGGGCGAATTCGCCCTGGAGCCGGTGGGCTGGCTGAAACAGACCGGGCTCGCCATCGCCCTGCATCGGCTTGGCGATGCAGCCGGCGCGGAGGCGGCGTACCGGGCCCTGACCTCCGATCCCGACGACATCGTCTACTACCAGCAGGCCATGGTGCTGGCGCAGTGGGGCAAGCTCGACGGCGCGTTCGCGGCGCTGGACTCGGCGATCTCCGGTCATGACGGCGGGGTGGTGGCGATCAAGGCGGACCCGAGCCTGGACCCGCTGCGCGCCGATCCGAGGTTCGCGGTGGTTCTGCGCCGACTTGGGCTCGCGTCTTAGAGCGTGATCCCGTCACGTTGAAGCGTATCCTGAGTTAGCGATGTAGTTTGCGCACTCGGATGGGCTGAAGCAGTCGAGGAGTTGGCCGATACGTCGCCATGTGGC
>Ga0302314_10003031_pt1 | contig 31095 bp, 34 predicted proteins | sample III_Palsa_N2_3_FD_200533 | JGI IMG/M metagenome (GOLD analysis project Ga0302314, IMG submission 200533) | Peat permafrost microbial communities from Stordalen Mire near Abisko, Sweden - III_Palsa_N2_3 | ecosystem: Environmental > Terrestrial > Soil > Palsa > Peat permafrost | place: Sweden... | reverse complement strand
TCGCTCAGGTTGCCGATATATCCTCTTCGAAAGAAGGTCGCTTCGGGGAGGTCGAACTGTGCGGCGCCCGCCACCGCCACATTGAGCCGCTCTTCAGAAACGAAAAGCGTCAAAGCTTAGCCAAGACTTCGAGGTGATGCTGATCGAACTTCTCGAGAACCGGCTCTCCGTCGATCTCGACCCAGGCGTGAGCTTCAAACGGCGTCCGTCGAACTCCGATCAGATGATGACAGGTGACGCCGCATCGACGGAGAAAGGCGAAAAGCGCGAGAGACCGGGCCAAACACTCTGCCAAGCCGCCAGGTAGCGGAATGAAATTCTCAGCGGCGAGAAACGCTTTCAGAGCATGATCACGGGTCGTCTCCGCGGAAATCCGGCTCGGGGCGACCCCGATCCGAGCATAGAAGGCGTAGATTTTCTCTAGTTTTGCGACCCGGCGGGAGGCGACGGCCTCAAGCAACGCTCGCCCAGCATTCAACACAGTAGGCCGAGCCGCGCGCCGGATGCGACGAGGCGGTGCGGACGGGGGCGGCGGCAAACGCGCCAGCCATCCCCGAGCGACGCAATCGAGGGTGAAGGCGTCAAGATCAGAGACGATCGCAGCGCAGGGCGCTGAGAACGCTCGGCTTAACTGATCGACACGATCAGCCTGCGCCATCGGTCGCGTCAGCGCTTTCCAGAACGCCGTACCCACATCGTCCAAGACCGAGTAGCTGTCATTCCGGAGATCGAGAATGACAAGCAGACCGTCTATTGTTTCCGCGCGAAGACTTGCCGATGGAAAGAGCATGCCAACGAATCGCGGGGCGTGAGCCCGCGCGTTCGAGGGTCAGGGCTCTTTAATCATACCGTGTCCGGTATCACTGGCGCGATTGCCGTCGCCGCGGGTCAGGGCGGTGGCGGCGCCGAACTCGACAATCCTTGGAGACGCATAGGCCGCCTTCGGCGATTCTTCCATCTTCGGCGCTGGAACAGTAGACTCATCAATTTTGGGCATCGAGAGACCTTTCGTTCTGTGCTTAGGATAAGTAAAACCTAGGCTCACGCTTTAAAACTGTCAATCGCACGGGAGCCGCATTCTAGAGCGCCATGGCGTACGAATAGTTCTCGGCGCCTACCGGTTCGGGTCGCCAGCCGGCTAAGCCTTCAGGGCTTCGAACCCGAGGGCAAGGTCGGCGGTCAGGTCGTCGACATCTTCCAGACCGATGGACAGCCGCACAACCGGACCGGCGAGTCTGGGGGGGAATTCGCGCACGCTGAATTGCGGGTCGCAGTCGAGGGCGAGACTTTCGAAGCCGCCCCAGGAAAAACCCAGCCGGAAAACCCGAAGGCCGTCCAGGAAGGCATGAACCGCTCGCTCAGGGCAGGGGCGTAGCACGACGGAAAAAAGGCCGGCCGCCCCGCTATAGTCGCGGGCCCACAGATCGTGGCCAGGGGCGCCGGGGAGGGCGGGGTGCAGCACCTCGGCGACCTCGGGCCGGCCCTGCAACCAGCCAGCCACGGCAAGACCACTCTCGTGGTGACGAGTCAGGCGGGTCGGCAGGGTGCGCAGGCCGCGAAGCATCTGATAGGCGTCCTCTGCCGAGACCGACCAGCCGATGTCCCAAACGGCGCGATCCAGCGCCTCGCCGAGAGCGGCGTCGGAAGTCGCGACCGAGCCCATGAACACGTCCGAATGACCGCCGACATACTTGGTCAGCGCCTGGACGGAGAGATCGACGCCATGGGTCAGAGGCTTGAACCAAAAGCCGGCCGCCCAGGTGTTATCCATCAGGGTGAGGATGCCGCGGGCCTTGGCCAGGCGGCCGACCGCCGGCGCGTCCTGCATTTCGAAGCTGAGCGAGCCCGGCGATTCCATCACGATCATCCGGGTCGCCGGTGTCGCCATCGCCAGCAAGTCTTCCGCCGGGAGGGCCGGGTCGTAGTAGCGCGTAGTGACGCCGAACCTCGCCAGCACGCGTTCGCAGAACCGCCGCGTCGGCTTGTAGACCGCGTCGGTCACCAGCACTTCGTCGCCGGCGCCAAGCACGGCGAGCATAGCTCCGGTCACGGCGGCCAGGCCCGTCGGGAACAGGCGCACGCAGCTGGCGCCTTCGAGTTCGGCGAGCGCGCCGGCCAATGTCTCCTGCACCGACAGCCCCGCCCGGCCATAGGTGACCTGCGTCTCGTCGTAGAGCGAGGCGGCGTTCGGCATGATGACCGTCGAGCCTTTCTCGATCGCCGGGCCCACCGTGCGGCCATTGCTTCGGCCGGCGTGTATCACCCGCGTCGCCGCGCCCTTACCGATTTTGCTCATGCCCCGTCCGAGACGACCGGGGTGTCGTCCCGCGCGCCCCACTCGCTCCACGATCCATCGTAGACCGCCACGTCCGGACGCCCCAGCCGCGCCAACGCCAGGGCCAGGAGGGACGCGCTAACGCCGGAGCCACAGGTTGTGATCGTCGGGCGCGCGAGATCGACGCCGGCCGCCTCGAACATCGCGCGCAGCCTCGCCGCATCGGCCAGGACGCCGTCGGCGACGGCGCCGGTCCAGGGAGCGTTGCGGGCGCCTGGCATATGGCCGCTCCTCAGGCCCGCGCGCGGCTCCGGCGATGCGCCGCTGAACCGATCGGCCGCTCTGGCGTCGATGACCTGGGCGTCGCCCGTCTCGATCGCGCGACGCACGCCCTCGAGGTCGGCGAGCAGCGCCCAGTCAGGATGGGACTTGAAGTCGCCATGCACGGGCGCACGCCAGCCGCTCTCCACTGGCCGGCCTTCGGCGATCCAGCGCGGCAGGCCGCCGTCAAGCACGAAGCTCTGGGCATGGCCCATGACGCGGAAATTCCACCACACGCGCGGCGCCGAGAAAAGACCGTGGGAATCATAGACGACGACATCGGAATCGCGCCGTACGCCGAGCCGTCTGACCGCGGTCGCGAACTCCGCTGGCGACGCCAGCATATGCGGCAGGTCATTCGCGTGATCCTTGATCTCGTCGATGCCGAAGAACACCGCACCCGGGATGTGCGCCCGCGCATACTCGGCCATCGCGTCGCGGCCGGCGCCCGGCATGAACCAGGTGGCGTCGATGACGACGGTCGTCGCCTCCCCGAGGCGGTCCCCCAGCCAGCCGGTGGAGACGAGCGGATCGGTCACAGCCACGGCGGCGTTGGCAAGCCGCGCTCCCTGAGAAAGGCGGGGTTGAATATCTTGCTCTGATAGCGCGCGCCCTGGTCGCAGAGAATGGTCACGATGGTGTGGCGTGGCCCCATGTCCCGCGCCAGGCGGACAGCCCCGGCGACGTTGATCCCGGTCGAACCGCCCATGACCATGCCCTCATGCTGGGCGAGATCGAAGATGGTCTCGAGCATTTCGACATCGTCTATGCGATAGGGCCGATCGACCACGAGGCCCTCGAGATTGGCGGTGACCCGGCCTTGGCCAATGCCCTCGCTGATCGAGGTTCCTTCCGATTTGAGTTCACCGTGGGCGTACCAGTCGTAAAGCGCGGCGCCGCCGGGGTCGGCGAGGCCGATGACGATGTCAGGCTTGCGCTGGCGCAGCGCGGCGGCCACGCCCGCCAGTGTGCCACCCGAGCCCACGGCGCAGATGAAACCATCGACCCGGCCGCCGGTCTGATCCCAGATCTCCGGCCCCGTGGTCTCTTCATGGGCCTGGCGATTGGCGACGTTGTCGAACTGATTGGCCCAGATGGCGCCTGCCGGCTCCTTGGCGTTCAGCTCCTCCGCGAGACGGCCGGAATAGCGCACGTAATTGTCCGGGTTGGAGTAGGGGACCGCGTCGACCTCCACCAATTCGGCGCCCATCAGGCGGATGGCGTCCTTTTTCTCCTGGCTCTGGGTCCGCGGAATGACGACCGTGCAGCGGTAGCCGAGCGCGCGCGCCACCATCGCCAGGCCGATGCCGGTGTTGCCGGCGGTGCCTTCGACGATCCGCCCTCCCGGTCTGAGCGTTCCGCGCCGCTCGGCGTCGCGGACGATGTACAGCGCGGCGCGGTCCTTGACCGACTGGCCGGGGTTGGCGAATTCGGCCTTACCCAGGATCTCGCAACCGGTGATCTCGCTGGCCCGGCGCAGCCGGATGAGGGGCGTGTCGCCGATGGCCTCGAGAACGCTCGGGCGGATGACGGAGGACATGGCGTCTAAATCGTCGGGACCGCGAGCGCGCGCAAGAGTGAATACGCCGACCTCAGGCGCGACCGAGGCTCAGCTGGACCACATTGGTGCGCCCGGCCCGGAATCCGGCCTCGCAATAGCTCAGATAGAAATGCCACAGGCGCCGGAAGCGTTCGTCGAAACCAAGGCTGCGGATATCTTCCCAGGCGTTCTCGAACGAGGCCGCCCACTGGGCGAGGGTGTCGGCGTAGTTCTGGCCGAAGCGGGCGATACTCCCCCATTCCAGGCCCGCCCGGTCGATCTCTTCGCGCAGGCGCCCTTCGCTCGGCAGCATCCCGCCAGGGAAGATGTACTTGCGCAGAAAGTCCGAGCGCGAGCGATAGCCGCCGAAAAGCTCGTCGCGAATGGTGATGATCTGAAGACCCGCCCGGGCGCCAGGCGACAGCACCTCGCGGACCTTAGCGAAATAGGCCGGCCAATAGGCCTCGCCCACGGCCTCGAACATCTCGATGGAGGCCACGGCGTCGAACTCTCCGGTGACATCGCGATAGTCCATGAGCCTGACGTCGACCATGTCGGCCAGGCCCTGATCGAACAGCCGCTTGCGGGCGAACTCGTGCTGGGCCGGAGAAATGGTGAGGGCGGTGACCCGGGCGCCAACATCCTTGGCGGCGAATTCCGCGAAGCCGCCCCAGCCGCAGCCGATCTCCAGAACGTGACGTCCCCGCTCGAGCCCGATCGCCCTGGCCAGAGTCGCGTACTTGTGGTGCTGGGCTTCGCCGAGCGGCTGACCGGGTCGCTCGAACCGGGCGGAGGAATAGGTCATGCTGGGATCCAGCCAGCGAGCGTAGAAAGCGTTGCCAAGGTCATAGTGGGCGTGGATGTTGCGTTGGGCGCCCTTACGGCTGTTGCGGTTCAGCGCGTGCGCGACACCGTTGACCACGCGCATGGCCAAGTTGCCCTCGACCAGCTTTTCGAGACGATCGAAATTGAGGGTAAAGGCCTCGAGCAGCGCCGAGAGATCGGGCGTATCCCATTCTCCGGCCATGAAGCCTTCGCCGAAGCCGATATCCGCCGACGCAAGCACCCGCGAGACGAAATGGAAGTCGCGCACCACGAGCCGACCGTCCGGCCCGGGCTCCGCGCCTTCGATGCGCAATTCCTTGCCCGAGGGCAGGACAAACGTGAGCGATCCCCGCTCCCAGTTGCGTCCCGCGATATCGACGGCCGTCCGGAACGCCGCGGGTGCGCGCCTCAATTCCGGATCGTCCATGAGCGCCGTGGTCATGGATATACCTCCGCCCGGCCACGCCGGAACCCGGACCGCCTATGATCAAGCCTGACCATAGGGCGTCAAGTCCCGCGCTCGCCTTAAGCCTCATTCTACGCTAAGCGCGCTGGCGCGGATCAAGGACCCTCGCATTTCATGTCGCCCAACGCCGTCGTCGAAGTGAAGACCGCCTCGGGCGGCGCCGTGCGGTTCGGCAACGCCGAGCGGCTAGCGATCATCGCGGGGCCCTGCCAGCTCGAGAGCCGCGCCCATGCGCTGGAGATGGCTCACGCGCTGAAGGAAATCGCGCTGAGACTGGGCGTGGGGCTCGTCTACAAAACCTCGTTCGACAAGGCTAACCGCAGCTCCGTCAATACGGCCAGGGGAATCGGCCTCAAGGAGGCCGCGCCGATCTTCGCCGAGATCCGCGAGAGAGTCGGCCTGCCGGTGCTGACCGATGTGCATGAAATCGAGCATTGCGCCATCGCCGCCGAGGTCGTGGACGTGCTGCAGATTCCAGCCTTCCTCAGCCGCCAGACCGACCTCATCGTCGCGGCCGCCAGGACAGGCCGCGCCATCAATATCAAGAAGGGCCAGTTCCTCGCGCCCTGGGACATGAAGAACGTCATCGCCAAGGCGACGGCGGTGGGCAACCCTAACGTCATGGCCTGCGAGCGCGGCGTCTCGTTCGGCTACAACACTCTGGTCTCCGACATGCGCGCCTTGCCGATACTGGCGGAGATCGGCTGCCCAGTGGTCTTCGACGCCACTCACTCGGTGCAGCAGCCGGGCGGGCGTGGCGATACTTCGGGCGGCGAGCGACGCTTCGTGCCAACGCTCGCCAGGGCCGCCGTGGCCGTGGGCGTCGCCGCTGTTTTTATGGAGACGCACGAAGATCCCGACAACGCGCCGTCCGACGGCCCCAACATGGTGGCGCTGAAGGACTTCGAACCGCTGGTGGCCGAGCTCCTGGCCTATGACGCCCTCTCCAAGAGGCGGGCCGCGGCCTGACGTCCGGCATGGACATCATCACCCTGCAGACGCGGCTTTCCGCCATGGCCGGAACCCCCGTCCTGGTCGTCGGCGACGTGATGCTGGACCGTTTCGTCCATGGCGTGGTGAGCCGGGTCTCGGCCGAAGCGCCGGTGCCGGTCATGGCCAGAGCCGATGAGAGCGTGATGCTGGGCGGCGCCGGCAATGTGGCGCGCAACATCGCCGTACTGGGCGGCGAGCCGGTCCTCGCCGGCGTGGTCGGCGCCGATGCGGCGGCGGCGGAGGCCAGCGCCCTCATGGCGGTCGGCGTCACGGCCCAGGTCGTCATCGACCCGGATCGGCCCACGACGACCAAGACCAGGTTCGTTTCCGCCGGCCAGCAGTTGCTTCGCGTGGACGATGAGGTCGTCCGGCCGATCACAGGCGCCATCGAGGACGCCCTGGCGATGCATGTGGCGGTCGCCGCGGCGAACGCGCGCGCGATCCTCGTGTCGGACTATGGCAAGGGCGTGGTGACCCAGAGGATCATCCAGGCGTGTCTCACCGCCGCCAAGGCGAACGGCGCGCCCCTGATTGTCGACTCCAAGGCGCGGCATTTCGGGCGCTACGGCGAAGCGGACATCGTCAAGCCGAACGCCGGAGAACTGGCCTTCGCCACCGACTTGCCGACCGGCACGGATACCGAGATCGAAGCCGCCCTGACCAGGGCGCTGGAGCTGTCCGCGTGCCAGGCCATCCTCGTCACGCGCGCCGCCCAGGGCATGAGCCTGGCCGTTCGCGGCGAGGCCGTTCGCCACTTTCGCCGGCCGGCGCCCGAGGTGTTCGACACCGCTGGCGCCGGCGACACCGCGCTCGCCGCCCTGGGTCTGGCCCTCGCGTCCGGCGCCGACCTCACCGAAGCGGTGGAGCTGGCTTTGCTGGCTTCGAGCGTCGTGGTGGAAAAGGCGGGCGTCGCCGCGGTCTCTCCCGACGAGCTGCTGGAGGCCGAACTGGCCGCCCATCGCGAACCCACCGAAGCCAAGATTGTCACTCCGGAGGGCATGCTGCGTGCGGTCGCCCGCTGGCGCGAACGCGGCTTGAAGGTCGGCTTCACCAACGGTTGTTTCGACATTCTCCATCCCGGGCACGTGGCCTACCTTACTCAGGCCAGGAGTTGGTGCGATCGCCTGATCGTCGCCGTCAACTCCGACGCCTCGGTGCGGCGCTCGAAAGGCGCGGACCGGCCGGTCAACCCCCTGGAGGCGCGGGCCCTGGTGCTGGCCGGCCTGGCCTGCGTCGACCTGGTCACCGCTTTTAAGGACGACACTCCGGCCGAACTGATCGCCGCCGCACGCCCAGACCTGCTGGTCAAGGGCGGCGACTACAGCGCCGAGACGATCGTGGGGGCCGAAATGGTGCGCGGCTGGGGCGGCGAGGTGAAGATCGCGGCCTTCGTCGAGGGCCATTCCACCACGGCGACACTGGCCAAGGCGAAACACCCCAAGGTGAAACACCCATGAGTTCGCGGCTGGTCCTGGTCACCGGCGGCGCCGGGTTCATCGGCTCCAACATCGTAGCGGAACTGGCCGCCGACCCGTCCCTCGACGTCGCTGTCTGCGACCGCCTGCGCGAAGCGGACGTTGGCAAGTGGCGAAATCTCGCCAAGCATCCGATCACCGATTTCGTCATGCCCGAGGATCTGGACGGCTGGCTCGGCGGACGGGGCCGGGACGTCGAAGCCATCATCCATATGGGTGCGATCTCCTCCACCACCGAGGTGGACGCTGACAAGATCATCTCCACGAACTTCGGCCTGTCGCGCCAACTCTTCGCTTGGTGCGCGCGCCAGGGACGGCGGTTCATCTACGCCTCGTCCGCCGCCACCTACGGCGACGGCGCGGGTGGATTCGATGACGATCCGAGCCCGGCGGCGCTGTCGGCCCTGCGGCCGCTGAACGCCTACGGCTGGTCCAAGGCCCTGTTCGACCTCCACGCCGTTCGCATGGCTGGCCGCGGGCAGGCGCCGCCACAGTGGGCGGGCCTGAAGTTTTTCAACGTCTATGGACCCAACGAGGGGCACAAGGGCGCCATGCGATCGGTCGCGGCCAAGATCTGGCCCGATGTCGCCGCCGGCGAACCGGTCAAGCTCTTCCGGTCCTATCGTGACGACTATCCCGACGGCGGCCAGAAGCGCGACTTCATCTACGTTCGCGACGTCGCCCAGGTCGTCGCCTGGCTGTTTCACCGCGGCGACGTCAGTGGCCTCTTCAATCTGGGGTCCGGCGCGGCGCGCAGCTTCCATGACCTGGCGAACGCCGCCTTCCATGCGGCCGGCAAGACTCCGCGCATCGAGTTCATCGACATGCCGGGCGGCCTGGACCGCCAGTATCAGTATTTCACCGAGGCGCGGATGGAACGCCTGAGGGCCGCCGGCTACACCGAGCCGCTGGCTTCGCTCGAGGACGGCGTCGCCGACTATATCACAAGCTACCTGGCGAGGCCGGATCCGTATCGCTGAGCCGCGCTCGCCCCGTCGCGCGCTCTCATGTATCGAGGGTCATGGCCCGGCGTGGATTGCGTTTCTGGTTGGCGCTGATCGCGGTCGCGGCAGCGGCGCTCGTCGTCGCCGCGCTTGTCGTTTGGCGAGACGACATCCTGGAAGCCTTCCTCGACCCTCAGGTGCCGTACACGGTCTATAAGCCGCCGCCCGCGCCCGACTACGCCAAGGCCGCCGCCTGGGATCAACTGCCGAAGCCCGGCGATCGGCGCGGCGTCGACGTCTTCTTCGTACACCCGACCACATTCGACGGCGGCAGGGACTGGAACGGCCCGATCGCCGACAAAACGTCAGCCGACCTCTACGCCAGAGTCGTGGCGCCCAACTACGCCGCGCCGTTCGCGACCGCAGGGGCGGTGTTCGCGCCTCGCTACCGCCAGGCCAGCCTCTACACGTCGCTCACAGTGTTCGACGACGCCATCGAAGCGCGTGAGTTCGCCTATGGCGACGTGAAGGCCGGATTCGACTTCTATCTGGCCCACCTCAGCGGCGGACGGCCGTTCATCCTGGTCGGCGTGGAGCAGGGCGGGGCGCTCGCCGCACGACTCCTCAAGGATGAGATCGGACCCGATCCGGCTCTGCGGCGGCGGCTTGTCGCGGCCTATCTCGTGGAGACGGTGACCCGCGCCGCCGATTTCGGCCCGGGCGCCGCGGTTCCAGCATGTCAGCGCCGGGCGGAAGCCGGGTGCGTCGTGGCCTGGATATCGGCTCGTCAAGCGGACTTCCCGCGCGTCATCAACATCCTCACGCGCAGTAAGGTGTGGAGCGACGACGGACGGCTGGTCAACCTCGACCGCGCGCCGGTGTTGTGCGTCAATCCGCTCCTGGGAGCGGCAGTCGACGACGCCGCGCCGCCCAGGCTCAATCTCGGCGCCGCCAACGCCACCGGCCTCGAGTGGGGCGCGAGACCCGGGTTCATGGCCCGTCAGGTGGGCGCGCAATGCGTCGACGGCATCCTGCGGGTGAGCCGGCCGCGAAGCGCCTCGCTGACGCCGCAGGGCTCGTGGGCGGACCGCCTCCGGGCGCCGTCCTACAATCTGTTCTGGGCCGATCTGGAAGCCGACGCTCTGGCGCGCCTCGCGGCCTACAGGGCTAGCCCGCCTGGCTGATCGCCGCCCCGGCGCGCCAGTCGAACAGCGCCTGAAGCGCTCTCACGGCCCGACCGCGCGGGCTCTCGAGACCCGGGTCGCGCGCGAGGACCAGACGAGCATCGTCCGCCGCCGCGCGAATAAGATCGCGATGGGCGACCGGATCGGCGAGCCGATAGGCGGGGAAGCCGCTCTGGGCGAGACCCAGCGGGTCGCCGCCGCCGCGCAGCTCCAGGTCTCTCTCGGCGATGACGAAGCCATCGTCGGTACGGCGCAGTATATCCAGCCGTCGGGAGGCGACATCCGACAGCGGCGGATCGTAGAGCAGCACGCAACTGCTTTCGCCCCGGCCGCGCCCGACGCGGCCGCGCAATTGATGCAGTTGAGCCAGGCCGAAGCGCTCGGCCTGTTCGATGACCATGATCGTGGCCGCCGGCACGTCCACGCCCACTTCGACCACGGTGGTCGCGACCAGCACCTTGAGCCGCCCGTCGACGAAGTCGGCCATAACCTGGTCTTTCTCGGCGGCGGGCAGGCGGCCGTGAACCAGACCCACCGCCTCTCCGAGCACGGACCGCAGAGCGGCCGCGCGCATTTCGGCCGCCGCGAGGTCGAGGATTTCAGACTCCGAGACGAGCGGGCAGATCCAGAACGCCTGCGCGCCGGCCGCCACCGCACTCTGGAGCCGAGCGGTTACTTCCCCGAGGCGAGACATCGGCGCGGCGCGCGTCGCCACGGGCGTGCGTCCGGGCGGCTTTTCATCGAGGCGCGAAATGTCGAGGTCTCCGAATACCGTCAGTTCGAGCGTGCGCGGAATGGGCGTGGCCGACATGGCCAACAGATGGACGCCGGCGCCCTTGGCTTGCAGCCGCGCGCGTTCGGAGACGCCGAACCGATGCTGCTCGTCGATGACGTTGAACGCCAGGCGGGCGAAGCTGACGTCGTCCTGAAACAGGGCGTGGGTGCCGACGGCCACGGCGGCGCGGCCGTCGGCGAGCTGGGCGAGCTTGGCCGCCCGCGCCGCGCCCTTGTCACGCCCGGTCAGCAGCAAGGCGAGAACGCCCTGCGAGGCGAGGGGCCCGCCGAGCGTCTCGAAGTGCTGCCTGGCCAAGATTTCCGTGGGCGCCATGAGCACCGACTGCAGGCCGGCGGCGGCGACGTCGAGCATGGCCAGCATGGCGACCACGGTCTTTCCCGCGCCTACGTCTCCCTGAATGAGCCGGGTCATGCGCTGGCCCGAGGCGAGGTCGGCCCGGATTTCACCAAGCGTGCGCGCCTGAGCGCCAGTGAGGCGGAAGGGCAGGGCGGCCTCAGCCTTTTCAGCCAGGTCGCTGGCGGGAATACGTGGCGCGGGCTCGCCCCGCGCGTGCGACTTGCGTTGGGCGAGGGCGAGCTGATGGGCGAGCAGCTCGTCGAAAGCGAGGCGGCGGCGGTGCGGCGCGCCCGGGGAAAGATCGGCGTCGTTGGCCGGCGCATGCATGCGAGCGAGCGCTTCGCGCCACGCTGGCCAGCCTTCGCGGGCGATGAAGGCCGGATCGCCCCACTCTTCGAGGTGTGGCGCGCGCTCCACGGCCTCGCTGACGAAACGCCGAACGGTGCGCGAAGGCAGGCCGGCGGTGGCGGGGTAGATCGGCTCGATTTCGGGAATGTCGCCGGCGCGTTCCGGCGCCAGCATGTAGTCCGGATGGACGATCTGAAGGACGCCGGCGAATCGGTCCGGCTCGACCGCGCCGCTGACGAAGCGAACCGCCCCCGGTGGATGGGCGCGTTCCAGATGCGGGCCGTGGCCCTTGAAGAAGACCAGGGTGATGAAGCCAGTGTCGTCGAAGGCGCGGATCTTCCAGGGCGCCGAAGGTCTGGCCGGTCGCTCATGGGCGGCGATGGTGACGCGCAGGGTCTGGACCTCGCCCTCGCGGGCGCCGGCGACATCGGTGGTGCGCCGCCGGACCAGCGAATGAGGCGCCAGGAAGATCAGGTCGCGCACCAGGGGTCCGGCGACCCGTTCGAGCAGGGGCGCAGCCCGCGGTCCGACGCCCTTGAGGCTCGACATCGGCGCGAACAGGGGGAAGAGCGCGGGCGGACGCATCGCAGCAACTTATAGCCGCTTCGCGCGCCGCGTCGCCCCGAACGCCGTTCCATGTCGCGCGCGGAGCGGCTATCTAGCGCGCCCACAGAGTTCGAGACCGCACGCGATGAGCGAAACACCCCCCGACCGCCTGTCGGTCGATCCCGATTCCCCGTTCCACGACGCCGGCCTGCTGCAACGGGGCGTCGGCGTGCGCTTCAAGGGCGTCGATAAGACCAACGTCGAGGAATATTGCGTCAGCGAGGGCTGGGTAAGGTTGTCGGTAGGCACGACCACCGACCGTCACGGCAAGCCGATGACGATCAAGCTGCAAGGACCGGTCGAACCCTATTTCCGTGACGGCGAAGCCGAGAATGGATGAGATGCGCGTCAAGCGGGCGAGGCTGCGCGCCTGGCGCCGGGGCTTTCGCGAAGCGGACCTGATCCTGGGCCCGTTCGCCGATGCGCGCGCGGGCGCCATGAGCGCGGACGATCTGGCCAGCTTCGAGCGTCTGCTGGAGGTGGAAGACCAGGATCTCTACGCCTGGATCGTCGGCGCCCAGCCGGCCCCGGTGGAATTCGAAGACGCCGTCCTGGCGGCCCTGCGCGACGCCGCCTGGGCCGGCGCCGCGGCGCGCGGCGGCTGACGAACCCTTGAGCCATTCGCCTGACCTGAAGACCGTCGCGCGCGCGCCGGGCGCACTCGAACTGGGGGGCGCCCCGGAGGGCTTCGACGCCCTGGTGATGGGTGACATCTGCCGCGTCCGGGGCGGCCTTTCGGTGTTCGTCGCCCAGGATGGGTCGCGCGCCCAGGCCTTCGCCGAAGCCATGGCCTTTTTCGCGTCGGAGACCGAGGTCCTCGACTTTCCGGCGTGGGATTGCCTGCCCTACGACCGCGTCGGCCCGTCGGCCGGTTGCGCGGCCGAACGCATGTCTCTGCTGACGCGCCTGGCGCGCGGACTGGACGCCAAACGGCCGACCCTGCTCATCACCACGGCGGCGGCCCTGATGCAGCGCGTTCCGCCGAGGGTCGCGGTCATCGGCGCGGCGTGGTCGACGAAGATCGGCGCGAGCGTCGACCTCAGCGATCTGGAGCGCCATTTCGCCATCAACGGTTATCAGCGGGCCTCCACGGTCTCGGAGCGCGGCGAATTCGCCGTACGCGGCGGCGTGATCGACGTCTTCTCCCCCGGCGCGCTTGAGCCGGTCCGGCTGGACCTGTTCGGCGACACGCTCGAATCGATCCGCGCCTTCGACCGTGAGACGCAGCGCTCGACGCGCCAGCTGAAATCCATCGATCTGTTGCCGGTGAGCGAGGCGCTGCTCGACGCCCCGGCCGTGGCGCGCTTCCGCAACGGCTATCTCACGGCCTTCGGCACGCCGGGCGACGATCCGCTCTACGAGACCGTCAGCGGCGGGGGGCGTCGCGCCGGCATGGAGCACTGGCTGCCGCTGTTCTACGAGCGGCTCGAGACGCTGTTCGACTATCTGCCGGCCGAGAGTTTGATCGGGTTGGATCACCTCGCCCTCGACGCGCGCGACGAGCGCCTGGCCACAATCGCGGACGCTCACGAGGCGCGCGCTCAGGCCGACCGCAGCGCCCATTACCGCGCCCTGCCGCCGTCGGCGCTCTATCTCGACAGCCTGGAGTGGGATCAGCGCCTCGGCGAACACGCGAGCCGCCAGTTCACGCCGCTCCAGCGGGAGGCCCATGAAGGCGTCGTCGACATGGGCGCCAAGCTCGGCCGGACCTTCGCGGCCGAACGGGCCCGCGACAGCGTCAATCTGTTCGAGGCCGCCGCCACCCACGCCCGCGCGCTCGCCGCCGCCGGCAAGCGGGTGATCTTCGCCTCGTGGTCGGAGGGCTCTTCCGAGCGCCTGGCCGGCATGCTGGCCGACCATGGCGTGGCCGACATTCCGCTGGCGCCCTACTGGCAGGCGGCCAAGGCGGCGGACCCCAGGAAGCTCCAGCGTGCGGCTCTGCCCCTCGAAGCCGGCTTCGAGACCGACGACCTGGCGGTGATCTCCGAGACCGATATCCTCGGCGACCGCCTGGCCAGGCCGCGCCGGCGGCGGCGGGCGTCCAACTTCCTCGCCGAGGCCACCGCGCTCGCTCAGGGCGACCTTGTCGTGCACATCGATCACGGTATCGGCCGCTACGAAGGGCTGCGCACCCTCGACGTGATGGGCGCTCCGCACGACTGCCTGGAGTTGCACTACGCCGACGACGCCAAGCTCTATCTGCCGGTCGAGAATATCGACCTGCTCACGCGCTACGGCGCCGAGGGCGATGGCGTGGCGCTCGATCGGCTGGGCGGCGCGGCCTGGCAAGCGCGCAAGTCCAGAGCCCGCGAGCGGCTGCGCGACATGGCCGAGGGTCTCATCGCCATCGCCGCCGCCCGCGCCACACGCGAGACCGAGGCGTCCGAGCCGCCGCACGGCCTGTTCGACGAGTTCTGCGCCCGTTTCCCCTACGAAGAGACGGATGACCAGCTGAACGCCATCGCTGACGTGCTGGCGGACCTGGCCTCAGGCAAACCCATGGATCGGCTGATCTGCGGCGACGTCGGCTTCGGCAAGACCGAGGTCGCCCTGCGCGCCGCCTTCGTGATGGCCATGAGCGGACGCCAGGTCGCTGTGGTCTGTCCGACCACCCTCCTGGCGCGGCAGCATTTCACGACCTTCAGCGAACGCTTCAAAGGCTGGCCGGTGCGCATCGCCCGGCTCTCGCGGATGGTCCCGCCGGCCGAGGCGCAGGCCTCGCGCGAGGCGCTCGCCAAGGGCGAGGCCGAGATCGTCATCGGCACCCACGCGGTGCTGTCCAAACAGGTCCAGTTCAAGGATCTGGGCCTGGTCGTCGTCGACGAGGAGCAGCACTTCGGGGTCAAGCACAAGGAGGCGCTCAAGGCCCTCCGGGCCGAGGTTCACGTGCTGACGCTGACCGCGACCCCGATCCCGCGCACCCTGCAGATGGCGCTCTCCGGCATCCGCGAGATGTCGGTCATCGCCACGCCGCCGGTGGACCGCCTGGCGGTGCGCACCTTTGTGACGCCCCAGGATCCGGTCTCCATCCGCGAGGCGCTGCTGCGCGAGAAGTTCCGCGGCGGCCAGGCCTACTATGTCGCCCCGCGCATCAAGGACCTGCCCGAGCTCGAACGGTTCCTGCGCGAGCAGGTGCCGGAGGTGAAATTCGCCGTCGGCCACGGCCAGCTCGCGCCGACACATCTGGAAGACGTGATGGCCGCGTTTTACGAGGGCAAGTACGATGTCCTGCTGTCCACCAGCATCGTCGAGTCCGGCCTGGACGTTCCCACGGCCAACACCCTGATCGTCCATCGCGCCGACATGTTCGGCCTGGCCCAGCTCTACCAGCTGCGCGGGCGGGTCGGGAGGGCGAAGGCGAGAGCCTACGCCTATCTGGTGACGCCGTTCGAGCGGGCGATCACGCCGGCGGCGGAGCGGCGCCTGCACGTGTTGCAATCGCTGGACAGCCTGGGCGCCGGTTTCCAGCTCGCCAGCCACGACCTGGATATTCGCGGTGGTGGCAATCTGCTGGGCGACGCGCAATCGGGCCACATCCGCGAGATCGGCGTCGAACTCTATCAACAGATGCTGGAAGACGCGGTGACCGAACTCAAGGCCATCGGCTCGACCGCCCAAGGCGCGCTCGATCGCGGGTGGTCGCCGCAGATCAACACCGGCGCGGCGGTGCTGATTCCCGAGGCCTATGTCCCCGACCTCAATGTCCGCCTGGCGCTCTACCGGCGCCTGTCGGAGGCGGAACGGGCGGACGACCGCGAGGCGCTCGCAGCCGAGCTTATCGACCGCTTCGGCCCGCTGCCGCCGGAAGCCGACCAGCTGTTGAAGGTGGTGGCCATCAAGGGCCTGTGCCGCGAAGCCAATGTCTCCAAGATCGACGTCGGTCCCAAGGGCGCGGTGATCAGCTTCCGCAATGACCACTTCGCCAATCCGGCCGGCCTGGTGGCGTTCGTCCAGAAGCACCCGATGGCCTGGCGCCTGCGGCCGGATCAGAAACTGTCGGTCAAAGGCGAGTGGGAGACGCCCAAGGCGCGCCTCGCGGCGGCCGAACGGGTGCTCGCCGAGATCGCCGGGCTGGCGCGGGCCGCTTAGCCGCAACTCAACCGTCGACCCGCAAAACGCGACCTACGCCAACGACCGTACGCCCCTCCTGTATGATCCACTCCCGCCCCTGGTAAAGTTCTGGCGTGAGACGGGGCCAAGTCAGGAAGACCACCTCTACATCGACTGTCTCGCCGGGATGAAGAGACTCGCCCTCAGGCAATTCGATAAGCCCCACAGCCATTTCCGAATTGTCGGAACCGAAGAAGTTGTGATTGGGGCGGTAGCTTGTTCCCCCAGGGATTGGAAAACTCCGTCCGCCCTCGTCAGTGGGCAACAGGCGAATGCGTGCAAGAACGCGAATGACCTCTCCGGCCAATTCCACTCTCCGTCGTGGGCGCCAGGACGGTTCGCGACCTAGCTGACGATCGGCGTCTGGCCGGGCGCGGCGCGTTCCGCCTTGGCCGCCTGGGCTTCGCCGAGCAAGCGCCTGGCCCGCAACCACATCTCCAGGCTCTGGGTGATCATCATCGCTCCGGCGAGCAGGATCAGGGCGTCGGCGACCGCCGTGGCCGGCAGGCCCGGGATCGGTGTCGTCGCCGCCGCGGTGCGCAGGTAGATGCGCACGCCCAGGACCGCGAGGATGAACAGCATCCCCACGGGCGACGCCTGGGCGCTGATGTCGTGCGTCTCGGGGTGCACGTCGATACGCATCAGGCTGCCCCTCAGCCAGCCCGCCCCTATGCCGAGCACGAGGGCCAAGGCGAGGGTAACGACGGTCGGCGCATTGAGCGGCGGCAGGCCGGAACTGAACGTGGCGGCGATCAGAACAATGAAGATCAGTGGCCGGATCCACATCGCTTCCAGACGCAAGCGGCGCGGCCGACGGTTGCGCATCAGCATGACGGCCAAGACGATCCCCACTGTGATGACGACGCCGTAAAGCTGGCCGCCGCCGTGCGCGCTTGGTTCCATGGTCTCCGCTCATCCTCTTCCGCGATCGCCGCGATCCTACACGCACCGACGATCCGGGCGAAGGGCGAGCTTGCGTGACGGCGCGGCAGGCATGCAAGTCTGCGGTCAAATCGCCACAAGGGAACACGCCATGGGACAAGGACCGCTCGCCGATCTGAAGGTGCTGGAGTTCGCGGGCATCGGCCCGGGCCCCTTTTGCGGCATGCTGCTCTCCGACCTCGGCGCCGATGTGGTGCGCATCGACCGCAAGGGATCGGGACGGGGAGGGCCGGCGGATGTCACCGCGCGCGGCCGTCGCTCGGTGGCCATGGATCTGAAATCGCCGGCGGCGGTGGAAGCCTGCCTGAGGCTCATGGAAGGCGCCGACGCGGTGTTCGAAGGCTTCCGGCCAGGCGTCATGGAGCGCCTGGGCCTCGGCCCCAACGTGGCGCTCGCCCGCAATCGCAAGCTCGTCTATGGACGCATGACCGGCTGGGGCCAGACCGGACCCTTTGCCCACGCGGCCGGTCACGACATGAACTACATCGCCATCAGCGGCGCGCTGGCGGCGATAGGGACGCAAGACAAGCCGGTCCCGCCGCTCAATCTGGTCGGCGACTTCGGCGGCGGCGCTCTCTACCTCGCGTTCGGCCTCCTCGCCGGCGTGCTCCACGCCCGTTCAAGCGGGGAGGGGCAGGTGATCGACTGCGCCATGAGCGATGGCGCTGCCTCCCTGATGGCGATGTTCTACGGCATGAAGGCCGCGGGCGTGTGGCGCGAGGGCCGGCGCGACAACCTTCTGGATGGCGGCGCCTACTTCTACGACACCTACCAGTGCGCCGACGGCGGCTGGATCTCGATCGGCTCGATCGAGCCGCAGTTTCACGCGCTTTTGCTTGAGAAAACCGGTATTTCCGCGTCTGATTTCAACTCGCAGATGGACCGTGAAACCTGGGCCGCCAAGCGCGAGAAACTGGCCGCCGTGATTGCGACAAAGACGCGTAATCAGTGGTGCGAGATCATGAACGCCACCGACGTCTGTTTCGCCCCGGTCCTCGATATGAACGAAGCTCCCAGACATCCGCACAATCTGGCGCGCGAGACCTTCGTCGAGGTGGCCGGCGTCACCCAACCCGCGCCAGCGCCTCGATTCTCGGCCACGCCGGGTGTTATCGCCGGTCCGCCGCCGGCCATCGGCGCGCACAACGCCGAGGCGCTCGGCGACTGGGGGTTCTCGGGCGGCGACATCGAGGCTCTGGAAAAGGCGGGCGCGCTTTAGGTTATGGAAGCGCGCACGCCGAGCCGGACCGCCCTCGGCGTCGCCACCCTCCGCGCCGTTCACCAACTGTTCGACGCGCCGCCCAAGATCCTCGACGATCCCATCGCCCCCTCGCTGCTCGATGAGGGCGCCCGGGCGGCGCTCGCCGAACGGCCCGCCAGGATCGACGATCCGGCGGTGCGGCGCCTACGTTCGCGCCTGGTGATTCGCAGCCGCTTTTCCGAGGATCGCCTGGCCGCGGCGGTGGCGCGCGGCGTCAGCCAATATGTGATCCTCGGCGCCGGCCACGATTCCTTCGCTTATCGCCAGCCAGCCTGGGCGCGCGACATCCGGATCTTCGAGGTCGACCACCCCGCGACCCAAGCCGACAAGCGCGCCCGCCTCGTCGCCGCCGGGATCGCCGCGCCCGACAACCTGACCTTCGTTCCCATCGACTTTGAAGCCATTTCGCTGGAGGAGGGCCTGCGCGCGAGCCCGCTGGACTTCGGCCGGCCGGCGTTCTTCTCCTGCCTAGGCGTGATCACCTATCTGACGACCGAATCCGTCGACGCCATTTTCCGGCTGGCCGCCGGCTTTCCGGCGGGCAGCGAAATCGCGTTCAGCTTTTCGCAATCCGGCGACAACGCCGTGGCCGCGCGGGCGGCGGCCGGCGGCGAGCCGTGGATCACACACTTCCGCCCTGGCGAGATCGCAAAACGCCTGGGCGCGCTCGGCGTCTCCCAGATCACTTTCCTGACACCGGCCGAGACCCGGCGGCTCTACTTCCGGCGCCCGCGCTCGGACGGACTCGAGGCGCCGCCCACGACCTTCGTCGCCGCGGCGATCATCGGGGGCCCCTGACGGCTGCCTGAGCGGCCCGTTCATGCTGGGTTCAGTCGACCAGGCCTAAGTGTTTGGGCGTCGGTCGCCGTTCGCGCTCCCCCGTCCCTCGTTGCGGCGGAGATCGGCCAGGAGAAGATCCTGGCGGCGCGTCGTTCCCCCACGGCGCGCCGCGCTCCTCCTCCCAATCAACCCGGTTTGCGCACCCTGACGGTCACGACGCCGTTGGCCTCGCTTACGCTCAGCACCTCCAGGCCCACCTCGCCCGCGAAGTGCGGGGCGTCAATGCGCGCCATCGGATCGTCGGCCACCAGCCTCAGCACCGCGCCAGCCGGCGCGCGCTCGACGGCGCGTCGCAAGCGCAGAGTGGGTGTCGGGCAACGATGGCCGCGCGCCTCGACCAGGATTTCGCCCACCGTTTCCACGCCGCCGCCTCCGGGATGAGGCCGCAGACTAGTGGAAGGGCGCGAACCTCGATACATCCGACCACACGCCTAAGCTCAGGCGCCTGGAGGCGAGCCATTCCGTACCCGTCGGATTCCACGAACGGCGCCTTGCCTGCCTTCGAACTGACCGTCGTCGCGCCCGCTTTCAACGAGGCGGCCAACCTCGTCGCCTTGGCCAGCCGCCTCGACGAGGCCCTCGCCGGCCTGCGCTGGCAACTGATCATCGTCGACGACGATTCGCCCGACGGCACCGCGTCCGCCGCCAAGGCGTTGGCCTCGGCTGACTCCCGCATCTCGTGCCTCAGGCGGCTCAAGCGGCGCGGTCTCGCCGGGGCCGTCATCGAGGGCGCCATGGCCAGCGCGGCGCCCTATGTCGCCGTCATGGACGCCGATCTGCAGCACGACGAAACCCTGCTGCCGGCCATGCTCGCCGCTCTGCGCGAAGACCGCGCCGATCTGGTCATAGGCAGCCGTTATGTCGGGGAGGGGAGCGCGGAAGCGGGTTTCTCTGTCGTGCGAGGGGCGGGAAGCCGGCTGGCCAACCGCCTGGCGCGCGTCGCCTTGCGCGCCGACGTCTCCGACCCGGTGAGCGGCTTCTTCATGGTCCGGCGGCCGATTTTCGACGAGGTCGCCCCCAAGCTGTCCGTCCAAGGCTTCAAGATCCTCTTCGATCTCATCGCCTCGCGCACCGCGCCCATGCGCATCCTGGAGCTGCCCTACAGCTTCCATGCCCGCGAAGCCGGCGAGAGCAAGCTCGACGCCATGGCGGTCACTGACTACCTGGGGCTCGTGCTCTCGAAGCTGAGCGGCAATCTGGTGCCGCCGCGGGCGCTGCTGTTCTTCGTGGTCGGCGCGAGCGGCCTGATCGTCAATCTCGTGGCCGCCAAGCTGTTCTTCCAGATGGGCATGGCCTTCGTGCCCGCCGACACGGTCGCCGCGATCCTGGCCATGACCTCGAACTTCCTGATCAACAACGAGGTGACCTACCGCGATCGTCGGCTGAGAGGTTTGCGGCTGCTGACCGGCTATCTGCGGTTCTGCGCCCTCTGCGGCGTCGGCCTGATCGCCAACATCGCCGTCGCCGACCTCGTCCATGACAGCCTGGGCTGGAGGTCTGTGGCCATCATCGCGGGCGCCATCTTCGGTGCGGTGTGGAATTATGGCAGCACGTCCGTCGCCGTCTGGTGAGGACGCCGGGACCCTCCCGAAGAGCCTGATTGGGGTCGTCGCGGTTACCCTCGTCCTGCGCCTGATCGCGGGCGGCCTCACCCACCTGACCGAAGACGAGGCCTATTACCGCCTGTGGTCGTTCTCGCCGGCGTTCGGCTATTTCGACCATCCGCCGATGATCGCCTGGTGGATCTGGCTCGGCCGCCACATCGCCGGAGACACGGCCCTGGGGGTGCGGCTGGCGCCGATCCTGGCGAGCGCGGCCAGCGGACTCCTTGTCTTCGACATGGCGAGGCTGGCGGGCATGGGACGGGCGGTGGCCGGCCGCGCCGGCATCTGGTTCAACGCCACTCTTCTCGTCCTGGCAGGTGGCTTTCTGGCCGTGCCCGATGCGCCGGCCAGCTTCTTTTGGGCGCTGACGCTGTGGTGCGCCTTGAAGGCTCGCAGGGCCGAGTCCCTCGGCTGGTGGGCGGCGGCGGGCGCGGCGGCTGGTCTGGCTTGCCTGTCGAAGTATTCCGCGCTGTTCATCGCGCCCGGCATGGTCATCTGGCTCGCCTCGAGCGCCAGCGGGCGGGCCGCCCTGCGCCGGCCGGGGCCGTGGCTGGCGGCGTTGCTCGCGGCGGCGATCTTCTCGGTCAATGTGATGTGGAACGCCGAACATCACTGGCTGACCTTCGCCAAGCAGTTCGGACGCATTGCGCCGCACGCGTTCGCGCCGCGCTATCTCATTGAGCTGGTCGTCGGCCAGGCGCTGCTCGCCAATCCCGTCATCGCCTTCTTCGCCCTCGCAGCCGCGCTGCCACGCGCCGGGCCGTCGCGGTTCGATCTCAAGCCGTTCGTGCTGACGAGCGCGCCCTTCGCCATCTATCTGCTGATCCACAGCCTGCACGACCGGGTGCAGGCGCATTGGCCAGCGCCGCTCTATCCGGCGATCGCGATCTGCGCCGCGGTCGGCGCCGCGCGCCTGCCCGGCCGCTGGCGACGCCTGGCGTCGGCGGCGGCGCCCGTCGGCTTCGTCGTCGGCGCGGTGGCGCTGGCGAGCCTGGTGGCGCCGGGATCGGCCTTCGGGCGCCGCGACCTCGCCCTGCCGGTACGGGGCTGGACCCCGTTCGCGGCCAGAATCGAAACCTTGCGGGCGGCGCGCGGCGCGGCCTGGGTCGGGACCGCCAGCTATGGCCTGGCGTCCGAGCTCGCCGACGAGCCGGCCTTGCAGGCGCCGGTCATCCAGATCGCCGAGCGTGATCGCTGGCAAGATCTCGCGCACGGCGCGCCGGCGAATCTCGGCCGGCCCGGTATCGTCATCGACCTGCCACGGCGCCTCGACGCCGCGGGTCTCGCCCGCTGTTTCGCCGACGTGACCCCGCTGGGCGTCCTGACCCGCGGCGACGCCGGCGAACCCGGTAAGGCCTATGCGGTGTTTCTGGTCAGCGCGCCGCGGCGCGACATCCTCGCGCTCGGCTGTTGACTAGCGCCGCTTGCCGTGCGTCCGGTCGAGCAGCTTTTCGACCGCGGTCTCGGGCAGCGACTTCATGGTCAGATAGCCCTTCTGGTCCTGGTCCAGGGCGTCGAAGTGCAGGTCCGAGACCTTCAGGAAATTGTCCCTCAGGATCAGACCGTTGACGTTGAAATCGGCGGTCATGATCGGTTCGGGCTCGTCGAAGAAGCTGTAGGGCGAGGCGCCCGCGCCGCTCTCGTCCAGGGCCGGGTTCTTCGGCGTCGTCTGCGCAGGCTTGTCGCCTTGCGGATTGATTGGGCCGCCGATGCCGCTCAGCGCGCCCTGAGACCCGCTATATTGCGCCAGCCATAGGCGCGCGCCGCCGTTCTGGCCCACCGTGACGTTGCCGCCCAGGATCTCCGGGACCCACTTGCGCTCGTAGACCAGGATCTCGCTGCGGCTGAGCGCGCCGTCGCCGTTCAGGTCGAGTTTCCTGAAGAACCGATCCGCGTCGGCGCGGAATTCGTCCTTGTCGAGCTTGCCGTCGTGATTCGCATCGACCTGGTTGAACCAGTCGACCACCGGATAGGGGGCGCCCGTCGGCGCGCGAAACGGCTCGCCGCACGGACTGATGAACATATTGGGGATGCCACGGGTGTCATCGTCGTCATCGTCCGCGCGCGGACGGCGAGGTCCGGCGAGGAGGCCGGAGGCCGGTAGCAGGGGCAGGGCGCCCGCAAGCATTAGGAAGGCGAGGGCGGAGCGTCGGTCAGTCATCGAATACCTGGGCAGGAGGTGGTTGTCGCGCCGGCTTATACGCTGGCCGGCGGCGCTTTCATATTTCAGCGTGGCCGCGTCAGGCGGCCACGGCCTCGGCCCTCTCCGCCAGCGCAAATCGGACCGCCGCCGCGGCGTGGAGCGCGGTCGAATCATAGCCCGGTAGCGGCAGCGCGCCTGCCTCCACGAGCAGCTGAATCTCGGTGCAGCCGAGGATGACGCAATCGGCGCCCCGCGCCCTGGCCTTGTCGACAATGTCGAGAAAACGCCGGCGCGAGGCCTCGCGAATCTCGCCGCGACAGAGCTCTCCGAAGATCACCTCGTGAACGATCCCGCGGTCGTCCGCGTCCGGCGTCTCGATGGTGACGCCATGGCGGGCCATTCGCGCCGCGTAAAAGCCGTGCTCCATGGTGTAGCGCGTGGCGAGCAACAGCGGCCGCCTGCGCCCGTCCGCCGCCAGGGCGGCGGCGGTTTCGTCGATGATGTCGATCAGCGGCGCGCCGGCCATCCGCTCCACGGCGGCCGACACCAGATGCATGGTGTTGGTGCAGATGAGGACGCAGTCGGCGCCGGCCCGAACGAGCCCCGCGCCGGCGGCGCCCAGCAGGGCCCCGGCCTCGTCCCAGCGGTCGGCCTTTTGCAGCGCCACGACGCGCGAGAAATCCAGCGAGCGGATCAACAGGTCGGCGGAGGCAAGGCCGCCGCGCTCGGCCCGCACCGCCTCATTGATCAGTCGATAGTAGGTCGCCGTGGATTCCCAGCTCATCCCGCCGATGAGGCCGATGGTCTTCATTCGCCCGTTCTTTCCAACCGACTCATGGCGACTATGATGCGGCGACTCAGACGCGTTCTGCGCGCGTTGATACACCACGGATCGCTTTGGAGCGCACGCGGCGCGCGCGGTAACGCCCAGATGCGCATCATCATTGCGTCACGGCGGAAGGCGGTCTATCGGGCGACATGCTGGACGATCGAGACCGTCGGATTCTAGCCCTGTTGCAAGCCGACGCGGAGACGTCCGTGGCCGACATCGCTGAGCGCGTAGCCCTCTCGCCTTCGGCCTGTTCGCGCCGCATTACTCGGTTGCGCGCCGACGGCTACATCACCGGCGCCATGGCGCTCCTCGATCGCCACAAGCTCAACCTGCCGACAACGGTGTTCCTGCTGGTGCGGACCATGCGGCACAGCGAGAGCTGGCTGGGCCATTTCCACGCCGCCGTCGCCAGCATTCCCGAGATCGTCGAGACCCACAGGCTCACGGGCAACTTCGACTATATTCTCAAGCTGGTGCTGCCCAACGTCGAATACTACGACACGGTCTACAAGCGGCTGATCCGCGACATCGAGATGTCCGACATGTCGGCCTATATCTCAATGGAGACCGTCAAGCTCTCCGCCGCTCTGCCGACCACCCACGTCTGAAGGCGACGGTGAGTCCATCGTGAACCCTGGGGCCAGACAGCGAGAAGGGGCGGCGATGGCGCCGCCCCTTCAGCCGTTTGATCAGGCTTTGGGTCTAGAAGCGGACCCAGGCCCCATTACGCCAGTAGCCGCGGCCGGGGTGCTCGCGCCAGCGGTAATGATCGGTCGCGCCCCAGCGCCAGTTGTCCGGATGGACCACCACGCCGAATTCGGGGGCATAGGTGTACGTACGGTGGGTATGCCAGCATTCGCCTTCGGCGTTACAGACGACAGCGGCTGAGGCGGCAGGTGCGGTGACAGCCACGGAAGCTAGGCCGAACAACACGCCCGCGGCGATTTTCGAAGACAGTTTCATCTCTGGTCCTTTCAGGTTCGTCCCAACCGCCTGCTCAGCGGCGGACATCTGCACGACGGCTCGCCGGGATAGCCCCCGGCGCGCAAACCACGACGACGCCGGCCGGCCCGTCGTGGGGAGTCCTAAGAAACGACGAACCGGGAAGTTGGTTGCGCCTCGTTCACCCAGGCGGGGTCTAGGTGGCGTCGCGAGTTTCGAGCTAAGGCGACTATGTTTCAGGCGGCGCCAAAACCTCCGCGGTGAAACTACCATCGGCCCGTTCCGCCATGACGATAGGCGCCTGCGGATCGATTTCGCCGAGGTCGATTTCTCCGTTCGGCGTGATGATCCAAGTCCGCCGCCCGGCTATCGCGATCACATGGCGACCGGCGCTCCAGCCGGCGGCCGCTTGGCGTCTCAGGCTGGAGCGCAGCGGCTCGCGCGCCCACGCCAGCGGGTTGGCCGGATCGCACCAGGCGACGATCCTCTGGTTCGCGGCGTCGGCCTCCAACACGACCTTGCTCCGGTCGGGTCTCATCTTTTGAGGAATTGAGGGGTCGCTTAGCCAAAGACATCGGAAGTCGCGACATGACTGCGGGCGGTCGTCATAGATCGAACATCCGACCCCGCGATCGCAATGCGCGCACCAGGCCCCGGGCGGCTTCGCCAGCGCCTCGACTCCCATGACCTTGCAGCACTGTGTGCAGGAACCGCAGCGCCGCTCTTTCCGCAGGTCCGTCGGCATGGCTAGCCGTATCGATTGCACATGGCGGGAGCCTAACGCGCCGACGTTCGATGCGTCGAGCCTAGCGCCGCCCGGACGGCGCATCGAGGAAATCGGCGCCCGCCTCGGCGCGCTCGAAGGTGAGATTTACCGACCGTGCGCCCACCGGGCGGGTGCGATGACGCACGCCGCGCGGAACGGTCAGCAATTGGCCCGGCATGACTTGGACAGAGCCATCGTCGAAGTCGATGAACAGTCCTCCCTCGATCGCCAGGAAGGTCTCGTCTGAGTTCGGGTGACGATGCCACGCGAACGGCTCGGTCATGATGCTGATCCGCACGACATGATCATTGAGCGCGGCGATCGGATGGTTGTCGTAAGCCGCGGACGTCGCCGCCTCCCTGGCGAGATCGACGACGTCGATGGATGAGGGCGACATATCCAGCTCCTAAGTTTCAACGATCGATGTACGACCGCGTCAGTCCGCCAGCCCCATGACAAATGCGAGCGCGACATTGAGCCGCCTGAGGTCTTCGGCGCCGAGGCAGCCGATGGCTTGTCCGATCCGTTCTCGCCGAACCGTGACCGGCTTGTCGGCCATGACCTGGGACCGGACGCGCAAGCCGCTTCCCGAGCTTGGATCGATCGTGATGCGGAAATCCGGCGCATCGACAAGTTCAGCGGTCATCTGACAGATCACGACCGAGGCGTGTGCTTCGGGAAACGCATCTGTCTGAACGATCACCGCTGGTCGCGGCTTTCCGTAGTCCCCCGCCGCCGCAACGATGACGATGTCACCGCGCTTCATCGCCCAGTTGAATCACCTGAGTCGAATTCCGAGCCGGCTTCCATCCAGCTCAGCGCTTCATCCTCGTGGCTGCGACCCAGGCGGACGACCTGGGACGCAATCCGCTTCCGGATCGACTCCAACCGCGGGTTCGGAACGGTCAGGCGCACTTCGCGCAGCCCTTGTCCAAGGCGTCGCTCACGCATCATCTTCATTCGCTCGGCCGGCGCGGGCATCGTCGATCGCCTCCTTGGCGAGTTGCGACACCTGAATCGTAACGCGTTACGAGCCGGATGACAACGGACCGCATAGACGGAGGGGCAAGGTCGAGACGGTAGCGACCATCCGCCGGATCGCGTGGCGCGCCATGTGCGAACTCTGGCGGATGGGGTGGGATTCGAACCCACGGACGGTCGCCCGTCGCTGGTTTTCAAGACCAGTGCCTTAAACCGCTCGGCCACCCATCCGGCGCGGCGCTTCTAGCAGGCGTCCTTAACCACCTCCAAACCCTTGCCGCCTAGGCTCACCGCGAATCGGTCGGTGGGACCATGAGCGAGAGAGACTTCGGCGGCGTTTGGCGTGTGGCGACGCGCGTAGGGCTGGTGGCCCTCGCGGCCGCGGCCCTAACCGCCTGCGCCGGCGGTCCCAAGCCGGAGGTCCAGGGCGCGCGCGGAACCATGCGGCCCTATGAGGTGGGCGGCGCCTGGTACCGGCCGGCCTATCAACCGCACTATGATGAGACCGGCCTGGCGTCGTGGTACGGCCCGCAGGCGCGCTATCACACCACCGCCAACGGCGAGAAGTTCGACGCCCGCATCGCCTCGGCGGCGCACCGCACCCTGCCTCTGCCGTGCATCGTCGAGGTGACCAATCTCGACAACGGCCGCAAAGCTCGTCTGCGGGTCAACGACCGCGGGCCGTTCGCGCGGGGCCGCATCCTGGATGTCTCACGCAAGGGCGCGGAGGAATTGGGCTTCATCGCCAAGGGCTCAGCCCGGGTGCGCGTGCGCTACATCGGCCCGGCTCCAGGGGCCGGCGAATACGCCAGCGAAAGCGACACCGGCGCCGACTGACCGGCGCTTTGACAAGGACGGCGAAGCGGACAATGTGCGCCTCGCATGGCGCGCGGACTTTTCATCACACTCGAAGGCGGGGAGGGGGCCGGAAAGTCCACCCAGGCGCAGCGTCTGGCCACGCGCCTGCGCAGCCTCGGCCGGCCGGCCGTCGCCACGCGCGAGCCCGGCGGCTCTCCCGGCGCCGAGGCGATCCGCGAACTGCTGGTCAAGGGCGAGACCGACCGCTGGTCGGCCACGGCCGAGACTCTGTTGATGAACGCCGCGCGGGTCGACCACGTGGAGCGGGTGATCGCTCCGGCCCTGGCGAGGGGCGATGTGGTGATCTGCGACCGCTTCGCCGATTCCACGCGCGCCTATCAGGGCGCCGGCGGCGGGGCGAACCCGGCGCTCATCGACGCCCTGGAGCGCGAGATACGCGCGCACCGCTGGCCGGACCTGACTCTCGTCTTTGATCTTGACCCCGCCACGGGGTTGGAGCGGGCCTCAGGGCGCGCCGGCGCCGAGACCCGCTTCGAGGCCAAGGGGATCGCCTTTCACGAGCGGCTGCGGGCGGCGTTCCTCGCCATCGCCAAGGCGGAACCCGAACGCTGCCATCTGATCGACGCCGGCGCCGCGCCTGACGCGGTCGAGGCGGCCGTGTGGCGCGCCGTCTCGGAGCGGCTGGCGTGAGCGACGCCCTGCCGCATCCGCGCGATGTCTACGACTACGAAGGCGGCGAGACCGCCGAGCAGGCCTTCGGCGAGGCCATGGCGCGCGGACGCCTGCACCACGCCTGGTTACTGGCGGGCCCGGAAGGGGTCGGCAAGGCGACCTTCGCCTACCGCGCCACGCGCCGGCTGCTGGGCGCGGCGGCCGCGCCGAAGTTCGGCGCCCTGGGCGCGGCGGCGGACGATCCGGTTTCGCGCCTCGTCGCCGGCCGCTCGCATCCCGACCTTCTCGTCCTGCAGCGCGACTCCGAGGACGGCAAGGCGCGCAAGCAGATCCCGGTGGAGGAGGCGAGGGGCCTGCCGGAGTTTTTCGCCAAGACGCCGGCCCTGGCCGCCTGGCGGGTGGCCATCGTCGACACCGCCGACGACTTGAACCCCAGCGGCGCCAACGCCTTGCTGAAGACGCTCGAAGAGCCGCCGCCGCGCGGCATCATCCTGCTCGTGGCCAGCCGGCCCGCCGCCTTGCTGCCCACCATCCGCTCGCGCTGCCGCCTGTTGCGTTTCGACGCGCCGGCGGAGGACCGCACCGCCGCCTGGCTTGCCCGGCGCGCCGGGATTGGAGAGACCGAAGCCGCCCGCCTCAGCGCCATGGCCCGGGGCGCGCCTGGACGCGCCTGGCGCCTGGCGGCCACGGACGCCATCGCCGCCGACGAGCGGGCGCGGGCGCTGATCGCCAGCCTGCCGTCGCCCGATCCGGCCGAGGTTCTGGCCCTAACCGACGGATTTCGGGGCGCGGAAGGGGCCGAGCGCTTCGCCCTGCTGATCGAACGTCTCGCCGAACGGATCCGCGACATGGCCAGCGCGCGCGCCTTGAACGGGGAGGGCGCCGGCCTCGACCGCTGGGCGGAGGCCTTCGAGTTCGTCAGCAACCTTCCCCGGCAGGTCGAGGCGGTCAATCTCGACCGCGCCGACGCCTTTCAGGCCGCCCTGGCGCGCATGAGGATCGCGGCCGCGGCATGCTGATCGACAGCCACGTCAATCTGCACGCCCCGCAGTTCGACGCCGACCGCGAGGCGGTGATCGAACGCGCCCGCGCCGCCGGCGTCGGTCTGATGGTCAATATCTCCGATAGGGTGTCGGGTTTCGACGCCGTGAAGGCCGTGGCGGACGGGCGGGACGACATCTATCTCACCGTCGGGACTCATCCCCACGAAGCCAAGGAAAATCCGCTGCTTGACGCGGATACCTTGTGCGCTTTGGCGTCTGCGCCCAAGGTGGTCGGCATCGGCGAGACCGGCCTCGACTTTCACTACGATCTCAGCCCGCGGGACATTCAGGCAGCGGTGTTCCGCGCCCATATCGCCGCCGCGCGCCGGACGGGCCTGCCGCTGGTCGTCCACACCCGCGAGGCCGACGAGGTCATGGCGGCGGTCCTCGAGGAGGAATACGCCGCCGGTCCGTTCAAGCTCCTCATGCACTGCTACACCTCCGGCGCGGAGTTGGCCGCGCGCGTCGCGGCGCTCGGGGCCTGGTTCTCGGTCTCGGGCATCGCCACCTTCAAGGCCGCCCAGGCGGTGAGGGCCGTGATTTCCGACATGCCCGCGGACCGGATCATCGTGGAGACCGACTGCCCGTACCTGGCGCCCTTCCCCATGCGCGGGCGGCGCAACGAGCCGGCGTTCCTGCCTTACGTGCTGGCCAGGCTGGCGGACATCCGCGGCTGGTCTCTCGCCGAGGCCGAGGCGCGCACCGAGGCCGCTTTCTTCAACCTGTTCGACCGGATCCCCCGGCCGTGAGCGCCTTGCTGGAATTCACCATCCTGGGCTGCGGCTCCTCGGCCGGCGTGCCGCGCGCCGACGGCGCCTGGGGCGCGTGCGACTCGGCGGATTCGCGCAACCGCCGTTCGCGCTGCTCGCTGATGGTGCGCCGCCGGGGCGAAGGGGGTCCGGAAACCACGCTGATCGTCGACGCCTCGCCCGAATTCCGTCTGCAGACCGTCGCGGCGGGTGCAAAGCGCCTGAACGCGCTGCTCATCACCCACGACCACGCCGATCAGTGTCACGGCATCGACGATATCCGCGCTTTCGCCATAACTCAGCGCGCCCGGATCCCTTGCTGGATGGACGACGCGACGGCCGACAGCCTCGACGTCCGCTTCAGCTATCTTTTCAATGGCCAGGGGCTCTATCCGGCCATCGGCGATCTCAGGCGCACGCCGCCGCATGGCGCCCCCTGGGAGGTCAATGGGCCGTCGGGCCCCATTCCGATCGTGACCTTCGATCAGGACCACGGTCATATGAGATCGCTCGGCTATCGCTTTGGCGGACTTGCCTATTCCAGCGACGTCGTCGACTTTCCGGAGGAGTCGTTCGCCGCGTTGGGGGGCCTGGACGTGTGGATCGTCGACGCCCTGCGCTACACGCCGCATCCGACCCACGCCCACGTGGACAAGGCGCTGGCCTGGATCGAGCGGGTGAAACCGCGTCGGGCCATCCTGACCAATCTCCACATCGATCTCGACTACAGCGAGCTCACGCGGCGCCTGCCGGCTGGCGTCGAGGCGGCCTACGACGGCATGCGATTCGAACTTCCCGTGTCAACAATATGATAAAGATGGCTTTTCTCGCTTCCAACAACGGCTCGAGCATGCGCGCGATCCTGTTGGCCATTGAAGCCGGCAGGCTCGACGCACATCCGGTGCTGGCGGTGAGCAACCGCAAGGCCGCGCCGGCTCTGGAGTTCGCCAGCGCCCGCGGAACCCCGACGCTGGTCATCCCGACCGCCGCCGATCCGGAGGTCGCCGACCGGCGGCTGGCGGACGCGCTCAAGGAGGCGGGCGCGGAGCTGGTGATCCTCTCAGGCTATCTGCGCAAACTTGGGCCGGCGACGCTCAGCGCCTTCGCCGGGCGAATCCTCAACATTCATCCGGCCTTGCTGCCGAAATTTGGCGGCGCCGGCATGTATGGCCAACGCGTGCACGAGGCGGTGATCGCCGCCGGCGAGACCGCGAGCGGCGCCAGCGTGCATCTGGTGGACGGCGAATACGATCACGGCGCGGTTCTGGCGCGCGTGGAGGTT